>Ga0182014_10007460_pt1 | contig 11454 bp, 9 predicted proteins | sample 612S2DmetaG_FD_120489 | JGI IMG/M metagenome (GOLD analysis project Ga0182014, IMG submission 120489) | Permafrost microbial communities from Stordalen Mire, Sweden - 612S2D metaG | ecosystem: Environmental > Terrestrial > Soil > Wetlands > Permafrost | place: Sweden: Stordalen | collected... | reverse complement strand
TCAGCAATTGGCACGGATTTCATGAGGCTGCCGAGGATTTCGCGTTTCAGGATTTTCCGATCATTCTCGCGACTTTTGGCCTGTCCGCGACCGAATGTGACCGGTAGAGGTGAACTGGAATGAGCTTTTGGTTCTGGCACGGCTTGCGTAGGGGCATTCAATCAACCCGTTACCCGCGGAGGGCGGAAGCGGCTCCCGGAGTTTCTCCGGGGCGTCCCGTCAACTCGGATTTCACCTCTGCCGACGAGGCTCAGTGCGCTGCGGCGATCTGCCCAGTGGACGCGATCATTGCTCACGGCCGGTCGGCCTTCGTCGATCAGGGCAAGTGTGTGCATTGCCAGCGTTGCCACGTGTCGATCCCGTCTCCAATGAATTGGGATCCGGGGTACGAATGGACAAGGCTGCCTTCCAACCAAAGTGAGTGTGCGACCCTGCCCTCAGCTTTTTTCAAGTCCATGCACATCATGGTCGTGGATGCCGGGGATTGCGGCGCCTGCCTGCATGAAGTCAAGCAGCTAAACAATCCTCTCTACAACATGCACCGGCTGGGATTCTTCTTTACGGCGACCCCGCGCACCGCCGATCTTCTGCTCATCGTAGGGCCGGTGAGCGAAAACATGCGCGGACCATTGCTCAAGACCTGGGAAGCCATGCCAACTACCAGACGGTTGATGGCTGTGGGCAGTTGCGCCATTTCAGGCGGAGTGTTTGGCCGCAGCTTTATGTGCGCCGGCGGAGCCGGTTCGGTGTTGCCGGTGGATTTTGAAGTTCCGGGGAATCCGCCGCCCCCTCTGGCCATTTTGCATGGCCTGCTTGTTGCCACTGGACGTAAGTCTGTAACGAAAAACGACCATGTTTCCGAAGGGAGATCGTGATTTATGGCTTCGGTAACCGGCGCTTCGCTGGTCTTGTTCTTCCTGACTTGTGCAGGGGGAATCCTCCTTTCGGCGTTATCCGGCCGGAAACGTGTTCCGCTGGTCATTGCCATTGCCGGGACACTGTCGTCATTATTCATGGTTCTTGCTTCTGCGACGGTGCTTGTAACGGGCCAGAGTTACGAAGCCGCACTGTGGACGCTCGAGGGGTTCGGCCGGCTCACGCTGCGCCTCGATGCGCTGTCATCCATATTTCTGCTGGCCGCGGGGATTGTTTATTTCTCGGTCTCTCTTTTTGTAAGGATTTTCATCAATGACCAACTCGATGACGCATATCCCACGCATCGTTACGGCATCCTATACTTTGCCCTGATGGCCTCTGTTGTGCTGATTCTCGTGGCCAGCGACGCTCCGCTCTTCCTTATTAGCTGGGAATGCATGTCGATCCTGTGCTTTCTGCTGCTCAACTACGAGCTTCGGCGGCAATCCGACAAGATTGCGGGATACATCATGCTGGCTATGAGCGAGGCTGGCTTTCTGGCCGTGGTCCTCGCGTTCCTGATTCTGGGCAGGACCGCGGCGGAATTCTCATTTTCTGCTCTGAGTGCAGCCGCTGCCGGGCTTTCGCCGCAAGCCCTGTGGAGCGTGTTTCTTCTCGGATTCTTCGGGTTTGGAGTAAAGGCCGGCCTGGTTCCGGTCAATTTCTGGCTTCCACGGTCTTATACGGCCGCCCCTCCTATCTTCATACCAGTTTTTGCTGGCGTCACGCTCAATCTTGGTTTCTACGGAATTCTGCGGCTCAATGCCGACCTGATTCACACAGGCTACGGAACAGGCGTACTCGCATTGATCGTGGGGAGCATCACGGCGCTGGTGGGAATCCTCTACGCCACGACAGACAACGACATGAAGACGATGCTCGCCCATAGCTCCATTGAGAATGCGGGCATCATCGTGGCCGGTCTGGGGGCCTTCCTTATTTATCGCGCCTCCGGGCATCCCGTTGCGGCTGCCATTGCCCTGTCGGCGGCGCTCTATCACATGCTGAACCACTCGATCTACAAGACGCTCCTTTTTCAGGGTACGGCTTATGTGGAGGCTGAAACCGGCACACGCGACATGGACCAACTCGGCGGCCTGTCTCGTCTTTTGCCTGGTCTATCGGTCATCTTTCTAGTGGGCTGCCTGGCAATCTCCGCCGTTCCGCCGTTCAACGGCTTCGTCAGCGAGTGGATGACGTTGCAGGCGCTATTGCGCAGCGCTGTCTTATCGTCCACGTCTATCAGGATTGTCTTCGCTCTCTGTGGCGCCGCACTCGCACTTACTGCCGCACTGGCGGTGACCTGTTTCGTGAAGACATACGCCATGAGCTTTCTCGGCATTCGCAGGGGTACGTGGAAACCGCGGTTGGGCGCGCGCGCGGGCGCCCAATTTCCTCTGGCGTTTCTGGCCGCCATCTGTCTGCTGCTGGGGACTCTCCCAACCTACATCATTCCTGTTCTCAACCAGACCGTGGAGCCCCTGGCCGGCGCGAGCGTCACTACTTCTCTGGTGCAGCCGTTCTTTACGGCAAATGCAGAAAACGGCCAGCTTCCGGCGGCATTCCTCCAGGACTTCCACAATCTGGGCACGCAGTCGGGCAGGGGCCTGCTGCCCGGCCGCGGTCTTGTGGTGCTGTTGCGCGGCCTGGAACATAATCCGGTGGTTTTTGCCATGTCGCCCTCCTACAGTTTCGTGGCTCTTGCGATCCTGCTCCTGCTGGCGTGGTTTGTCGTCACCCGGCTGACGCGGCGGCGCTCCCTGGCGCGGCGCGCTCTCTGGGCAGGCGGAATTCCGCGGCTTCTGCCGCAGATGACCTACACCGCGACGGGCTTTTCCAATCCCGTGCGCGTGGTCTTTCAGGCGATCTTTCAGCCCAACATCACGGAGGACACCCGTCAGACGGTCGCAGTGCATTTCCGCACCGCCATTCGCCGGCAACGCGAAGAAACGCACGTGGTGGACCGTTTGTTCCTGGAGCCGGTGGGCGCGGCCATGCAATGGATCGCCGGATTCCTGGCGGGAATGCATCACGGCCGGCTCAACGCTTATGTGACCTATGTCCTCGCCTTCCTCCTGCTGATGCTCTTCCTGTATCGGGCAACGTAGTAAGTGGCTCTGTTCATCTGTTGCAAAGGCTGGACAGGGTCTCCAGAATTGGCGATAAGGCTCTTGTCTTCGAGCAAGCTTTGTTCGTTGCGTCCTCTTGTTGATGCCGACAATTCTCGTAAAACAGCTTGACGGAGAGCCGAGTCTTGGCATATTCTGAAGGGTTGTGGTGAGGGAGTTCACCCTTAACCGCTGTCCATTCCGATAGGCCGGACAGATGATAACTCCTGACAGGGAATCCTGTTCCGGAGTCATGTCCCGGCACGATTCCCGATCCGAAATCTAGGAGTTTGCTTTGATGATGAACACTTGGGCTCTGTCTGCTCTATGGTTGGGTTTCGCGTTGGTCGCGACGCTGCTGGCGCTCTGGTTCAAGATCTCGACCGCGCTTTCCGAAATTGTGGTGGGCACGGTTTTTGCGAGCGCCGTGATTCCGGCTTTGATTGCGAACTCGTTCTTCCTACCCCGTTATCTCCTTCCCCCACGCGCCTGCAATCAAGAAATCAGCACAGGCAGTGCTGCGGTCCGCCGCTGCAGGAGAGGCGTAGGTAATCACCATGGGAAGCTCGGTTTTTGTTGGAATTCAAAGGATACTGGTTGCATACGACGCGTCTCCGCACGCGGAGCACGCTTTGAATATTGCCCTGTCGATGGCAGCGGATATGAAAGCCAGGCTCTTCGTCGTCGCTGTGATCCGTCCGCCGGAACCTGCCGAGAGCGCGGAGTTCAACGCGGTTCTCGAAGACGGGCGTGAGCGCTATGAGCGCAGTTTCGCGCCACTCCGCGATCGCGCCAGGCAAAAGGAGATTGAACTCGAAACGGATATCGTCGTGGGCCATCCTGCGGAACAGATCATTCACCGGGCGGAAACCATTTAAGCCAGTCTCATTGTCATGGGCAGGCGCAGCCACACCATCCTTCATCGCTGGGTGATTGGCTCGAATTCGGAGCGCGTTCTAAAGTATGCGCATTGTCCGGTCATGATTGTCCATTGATCGGGAATTCCGGCTATGAAGATCGCGAATCCCAGTGAACGAAAGCGCACCGGAACGCAAGTTCCGCCGCTGCCGGTTTCGGATGCCGTTCACCGGCAACTCATCGAAGTCCTCACAACTAGCGGCCTTGCGACCGGGAAAGTGTAATCATCATGTCTGAAATTGCAAAGCTTGAAGCCCTCGAAATCCTCGATTCTCGCGGGAATCCGACCCTGGCAGTCACGGCAACACTGGCAAACGGAGTGAAGGCGACAGCGAAAGTGCCTTCCGGCGCATCCACAGGCAAGCGGGAAGCCGTCGAACTCCGCGATGGCGACAAGGCTCGCTACGGAGGAAAGGGCGTTCTGAACGCCAGAAACCACGTGAACGGTGAGATTCAAAAGGCCGTTCATGGACTCGATGCAAACGATCAGAAAGCATTGGACAAGAAGCTGTGCGCACTCGATGGGACACCGAACAAAGCACGCCTCGGAGCCAATGCAATTCTGGGCGTTTCTCTCGCGGTCGCACGGGCGTCTGCCGCGGACCGCGGCCTGCCGTTCTATGCCAGCCTGGGAGACGAGTCGGCCAATCTGATTCCGGCGCCGTGGTTCAACGTGCTCAATGGTGGAAGCCACGCGGACAGCAATGTGGATTTTCAGGAGTTCATGATATCGCCGGTGGGCGCGCCTCGCTACAGTGAAGGATTGCGAGCGGCGGCTGAAACCTTTCACGCACTGAAGGCTGTTCTGCACAAGAAGGGCTACAACACAGGGGTCGGCGATGAAGGCGGATTCGCGCCGCAATTGAAGTCCAACGAAGAGCCCATCGAACTCATCCTCGAAGCGATCCAAAAGGCCGGCTACAAGCCGGGCAAGGATGTGGTCCTCGTGCTGGATCCCGCCACCAGCGAGCTTTTTGACGACGGCGCCTATATCTTCGAGAAGTCGGACAAGAGCAGGATATCGCCAGCGCAGATGGTCGACTTCTGGAAGAACTTGCTTGACAGGTATCCCGAGATCTGGGCCATTGAAGATGGGGTCGCGGAAGACGATCGCGCCGGGTGGCAACAGTTGACCAAAACCCTTGGAGACCGGATCCAGTTGATCGGCGACGACAATTTTGTCACCAATCCTGCCATCTTTCGTCAAGGCATCAAAGACGGCATCGCCAACGCCATTCTGATCAAGCTGAACCAGATCGGCACGGTGACGGAAACGCTCGAATGCATTCAGATTGCTCGTGAGAACGGGTATGGCGCGGTCATCTCGCACCGGTCCGGGGAAACGGACGATACCAGCATCGCGGACCTCGCGGTGGCGGCCGGCATGGGCCAGATCAAGACAGGCTCGACCAGTCGCGGCGAGCGCATCGCAAAATACAACCGCTTTCTGGAGATCGAACACGAACTCGGAACAAAGGCCCGCTACGCAGGCGCCGGCATATACGACCGCTGGCAGAAGTCGGCAAAGGCATAGCTAGCCAACATGGGTGTTGGAGTCCACCTGAAACCGCTCAACTGGGCAGATGACTCCTCGAAGCTGAAACATACTTGGAGGAGTCATGCCCGAATCAGGACCGGAAATCAAGCCGGCGCGGTATTCAGGACAGTTGAACGGACCCCAGCAGCGACGACTGATCATCACTTGCCAATACATCGACAAGCTGCTCAGCGACATCGAGAATACTCTGCGTTCCGCAACATCGCCATCTCCCTTTCCCCGTTATGTCATCGACATCACTCCCGCACAGGCACGGGTGATCGAGGACCACATTCGCCGTCTCCGGTCTCAGCTGCTGCGAGCTTTGGACTGGCAGCGCATGAAGCCCGAACCGCCGGAGATTCCAGTAACACGATCAATCACAACCGACCTGGCTTTTGTCGACATCGCGATCGAGGAGCTAAGACCCAGCTATATGCGCGGATGTGGGGCTGTGCCCGAGGATGCGGTAGACGAACTCAATGGAGTGGTCCATGAGCTTCGCTCCCTGGCTGGAAGCATGGATCGTTATGTTCGCCAGGAGCTGGGCACCAATCTGGAGTCGCGTCTCCTCAAGCTGGAAAAGACAGGGTACGATGTGGCTCTCTTGCGGTTGATCGAGCAACTCGTCACTCGTCATGGCTTGGTGGAGTTTCGCCCGCGCATCGATTCGCTTGCGTCCCGCCTGGAGGACAACAACCTGGAAGTGGCTCTTTTCGGTCGAGTCAGCAGCGGCAAATCCTCACTGCTGAATGCGCTCCTGAGCACTGGCGTCCTTCCGGTAGGCATCAACCCCATCACTGCCGTACCCACCAAATTGCGCTATGGACCAACACTGTGCGCTGCCGTGGCCTATGGCAATGGGAAAGAAGAGACCGTCACGGTCGAAGAGCTTGGCGTACTGGTGACGGAACAAGGGAATCCCGGCAATCTCCGCAATGTCGTGCGAGCGATGGTCGAGGTCCCTTCGCCGCGCCTCAAGCAGGGCATCGTGCTGGTGGATACGCCGGGACTTGGCTCCCTGGCCAGACGCGGCGCCGCGGAAACTCTCGCCTATCTTCCCTCATGCGACCTTGCGCTGCTCCTCATCGACGCAGGAACGGCCTTGAATGAAGAAGACATCGGAACTCTGCGTCTGCTCTACGAGGGCGGAATCCCGGCCATCGTTCTGCTCAGCAAGGCGGACCTGCTGGCGGAAGGGGATCTCCATCGGGTCACCGCGTATATCCAGGAACAGCTGCAACACGAATTGGGCCTGGGCATGAATGTGCATCCGGTAAGTTCGCTCCCGGCCTATGCCGTCCTGCTCGATCATTTCTTCGAGCGGGAATTGCTTCCTAGATTCGACCAGGCACGAAGTCTTCGCAACAGCTCCATTGCAAGAAAGATCGGAGCCTTGCGCGGCTCGGTAGCCGCGGCACTTGAGACGGCTCTCGACCAGACGAAGCGCAGAGGGCAGGATCTCCCCTCGAATGTTCATGATCTGGAGGAGCAATTGCGTCTTGTGACCGGGGAGGTCGGAGAGCAACGCACCGTTCTCAGCCATGCCTTCTTTAGACTGGCTGAGACTCCGGAGACGGTTCTGAGTGACGCGGCAGACAGCGCACTTACATGGATGCGAGCGAATTCCAAAACCGGTGTCACATCGGTGCAGCTCTCGGAGTGGCTGCATGAGGGTGTTTGGAAGGCCGTGGAACGTCACATCGAAAGCGTGCGCAGCGTAAGCCAGCGGGCAATCTACACGCTGCAAACGGTGGCGCAGGAGATGGGGCGTAGCGATATGCCTGCGCCGGATGAGTTGGAAAGCTTTTTGCGCGACATGCCCCGCTTTGAGTTGGCATCACTCCCGGAAGACATCAATATGAGCCACTGGATGTTCCTGGGGAACCGCTTTGTACGCTCCAGAATCAGAAGTGAGTTGCAACAACGCATTGGCGCCGTGGTGAAGCAGGCACTTCACCTTTACGGTAATGCACTGTCTCAATGGAGCAACCAGTTTGTAAGCAAGATAGTGCTCCTGGTGAGTTCTTATTCCGATGCATATCGCGTTCAACTTCAAAGGATCGCAGGAACTTCAAATGACACCCTCGACTTACCTCAGCTCGAACAGGACCTGGCTCTCCTGAGAAACTGGAATGCAAACGAGAGCCCGGACGCGAGCCAAACCATCGAGAGATAGGCATAAGCTTGCAGAAATACTTTCTTCGTTTTCAAAGGTGACACTATGACAGACGCTGCGGCCCGCCAGTCCGGCACCCTGCAGTCAGATCGCAAGGCTCTCTTACGCTCTATTGATGCGCTTTCCGCTCTTGCTGAACGCAACCGAACCGAAGACTTGCATGCCTCACTCGCAGCGCTTTCCGAAAAGTTGTTGAAGAATCGCTTCAATCTGGCTGTGTTGGGACAGATGAAGCGGGGCAAGAGCTCTTTCATCAATGCGCTGCTGGGCGCGGAGCTCCTGCCGACGGGAATCCTGCCACTCACTTCCGTCATTACCAGGGTCAAGTACGGAACAACTTCGGAAGCAGAGATATTTTATACAACAGGCCAATCCGAGCCGATTGCAGTCGGATCGCTCCATGAGTTCATCACGGAAGCTGGCAACCCGGGGAACAGAAAGCAGGTCGCATCCGCCGAGATAACGTACCCTTCGCAGTTTTTGAGCATGGGGGTTGACCTCATCGATACGCCGGGAATCGGCTCGACTCACCTTCAAAACACTTCGACGACCGAGGATTACCTCACTGAGGTCGATGCCGGTATCGTGGTCCTTTCCGTCGACCCGCCAATGACCGCCGTCGAGTCCGACTTCCTCCGGCGCATTCGTCTCGACGTGCCCAGGCTGCTGTTCGTCATCAACAAGACGGACATGGCCACACCCGTGGAAGTCGAATCGGTCCGCCGGTTCCTTGAGAATGAACTGCGGAATCATATCGGCATCAAGAGTCCAGAGCTGTTCCCTCTCTCGGCGCGCCAAGCAATGAAGGAACTGCGGGAGCAGACATTAGACAAATTCAGCGGCATCGAGCAACTTACGGCCAGGCTTCACTATTTTGCTTCAAAAGAAAAGGAGCAGACTCTCTTGCAATCGGTGGCGCTCGACATGTTGCGCATAGCCGGCACACTCCGGTTCACAGCCATGGTCGGAGAACGCGCCAAGTCGATGAGCGGAGAAGATCTTGCCTCCAGGAAGCGCGCTCTCGAAGCCGCTCTTTCAAGAACCGATCAGGAACTGAAAGATCTACGCCATCTGCTTCGACAGGATTCTGCCACGATCATTGCCCGGATCGAGAGTGATCTCAAGGATCATGTTGATGCGGCAACCCCAGGTGTGCGCAGCCGGCTAAAGACCTTCAGAAACGAGCATTCAAAAGAGACCCGCGAACGGCTTGGTGCCTTGCTCGACCAGTTCATGCTCTCCGAGGTTGAAGCCGTCTTCGAGGACTGGCGCGCACAGGAAGATGAGCGCGTCCACAAGGAACTGGCGGAGTTATCGGGCCGGTTTGTCGAAAGGACGAACGCGGTGCTTGAACGATTGCAAAGCGCCGCCGGCGCCTTGTTCGATGTTCCCGTATCGCACGTGACCTTCACTTCAGCCTTGTCAGTGGAAAGCCGACTCTACTATCACACAGACCGCGTATTTCAGCACCAGCTCGACAAGCTGATCTTTGTACTGCCGAAGTTCCTTCTCCGCCGTATTGTCTTCCAAAGGATGCTGAGTTATATCGACACGGAACTTGACCGCAACGCTGGCCGTATTCGTTACGACTACCTGCTGCGGCTGGAGAAGTCAGTTGCCACATTCGAGAAGGAACTCAAGGCTGCGGTTGCAATCGTCACCGACAATCTCCGGTTGGTATTGGAACCGGGGACCGAGTATGCAGAGTCTGCGAGATCGGTTGTTGCGCAGCTTGACCCCATCATCGCCCAGTGCTCCGCATTGATCGCCAGACCGGATCACGCACCACAAATGGCCATTGCAGCCACGGACTGAGACGAAGTGTTCTGCTCAGGCACCGTGATGTCTCCAGAACCGGTTCCCGGACTCAACAGGTCGTTGAGTCTCTCCTGATGTTTGACAAAGGCTTAGAAGTGATCTCTGCGGTTTGTCAATCGGGGCCGGCGGTGTTGGAATGCAGCCAGCTTGCAGCATCACAGCTACCTGTGGTACAAGTTGATTTGGCGAAGGAATCCGCCTTAAAGCGCCCTCCGAAATGGAACGGCTGATGACTCCTGCGGTGACGTAGGAGTTTTTTGCTTGCCCCTGCGCCACTGTCTAAGAAGGGGCATGATGGACAGCTATCTCGATCTTCCCATTGGTGATAAGGTTCCAGAAATCGTAACCGCAGTCGTTGAGATCCCGCTCGACGGCATCAATAAACATGAATACGACAAGGCGTTGCACGTCTTCCGTCTGGACAGAAATCTGCATTCGCCTGTCCATTACCCCGGCGATTACGGTTTCATCCCGCAGACCCTGGCCGAGGATGGCGATCCGCTCGACATCCTGATCCTCGGGGATTCGCCTACGTTCCCAGGCTGTGTGTACTTTGCGCGCCCGATCGGTCTCTTCGAAATGCTGGATCAGGATGTGCCGGATGAGAAAATTCTGGCCTACGCCACGGGCAATCCGCGATTCAAGGGCGTCGAGAGCTACACGGAAGTACCGCCGCATGTTTTGCTTGAAGTCGAGCATTTCTTCTCGATTTATAAGGACATGGAGGGCAAACGGACTAAGGTGCTGGGCTGGAAGGACCGAAATACAGCACAGGAGATCATTCGAGCCAGTCACCAGCGTTACTTGGGAAGCAGCGCCAGCTAGCTTCTCCCAAAGAAAGAGGTCCAGCCGCGATGCATTCATCTTCTGCCCAACGCGAGCCGACGCTTGAATATCTGAGTTGTGTCGAGCGCGAAGAGGAGTTGGGCCGCCTTCGGAACCAAGCGAAGATACGAGAATCCATGCTGGTATTCGGCCCGGAGGGTGTGGGCAAATCGCGTTTGTTGCAGACATTCGTCGAAAGCCAACCACTTGCGCTCTATGTGGCGCAGATGCGATCGCCACGCGAATTCCTTCTCGGATTGTTCGATGCGTTGCATTCAGCGGACGAGAGAATCAGGATTCCCGGGAATATCAGTGACCTATCATCATCTTCAATGAAAGGCATTGTGAACCGGGCTCTTGATACCCGGCCCTTCCTGATGGTGCTCGACCAGCTCGATGCCCCATCGCGCGTTGTCACCGGCATGATTAAGGACTTGCACTATTTTGGCCGCACACCTGTCATCTTTGCATCGCGATCGCCGCATATGGAAGATATCGGTGCTCTGCGCCCATTGTGCGCGCTCAAATCGGAACGCATTGAGATCGAGAACCTGCCGCAAAAGATTGCATTGGAATTTGCCCAACGCAACGCGGAGAAAATCCAGTTGTGGGCGTCCAACCTGGAATCCATCTTGTCGTCCCTTGTCGAATGGAGCGATGGAAATCCGGGGGCCATCCTCCACATGCTGAAGATGGCCCAACGCCCACAATACAGAGTGGGAGATCAGATCAAATCTCACATCCTCTACATTGACTATCGAATGGGACGCCGTTAGTGCGCAAGACTCTGCTCGAACCAGGTTGACGTTTGCAGTAGTGAGGAATCACTTGTCAGCGTGGAACCTCAATCGACCCGTCCTTAAAATGCACCGAGGCGTCCTGCTTACCGGATTCCCGGCTCTGTAGAGATGGGACTGAGGAAGCTATAACTCGGTTTCTACAATCTCTTTCGGATAGGTTCGAGCGCAAAGTTCCCAATCAGCGCAGAAACCGTCGCAATCAGAACATTTGTACCTGTGAATGTATTGGTTCTTGAGAGTACCGAGTTCCAGCCTATCGGGTCGCCCCAGGTTGCGCAATCTGCATGGTCAGGCGTGAGTGCTCGATACTGAGGTCGATCCACTCGTCAACCAAACGCTTGAACCGTTTGTGGG
>Ga0182014_10007459_pt1 | contig 11456 bp, 10 predicted proteins | sample 612S2DmetaG_FD_120489 | JGI IMG/M metagenome (GOLD analysis project Ga0182014, IMG submission 120489) | Permafrost microbial communities from Stordalen Mire, Sweden - 612S2D metaG | ecosystem: Environmental > Terrestrial > Soil > Wetlands > Permafrost | place: Sweden: Stordalen | collected... | reverse complement strand
GTGACCTGCGGATCGTAAACCTGATTGCCGCTGACAAACATCGGGATGGTGGAAGCGTGGTTCGCCTCGGTGAGGCATACCATCCAGCGCAGGCATTGCAACTCGGTCGGCGTCCCTGGCATCTTGCTCCAGTTCTGCACCAGGGTGCGGTATGCGCCGGGCTCGTCGTCCTTCTCCAGCAGCACATCGAACGAGTAGTTGACAAAGACCTGAACCCCCGTCTGCCTGACCTGGTTCCTGTAGACGGAAGCCATGGGAATGCGCAAATAGATCCGCTGGCGATAGACGATGACCAGCGCTACCAGGGCAACGATCACCAGCAGCTTGATTCGATATCTCGTCTTCATCGGAGCCTCAGTGAACCCCCTGGAATGACCAGCTTAATCCTTTGCCTTCTCTTCGTGGTACTCCTGCTCGGTATTGATCTCCCACAGCGCGCTTTTGTCCACCTTGCCGGTCAGGATGCCGTCGACTGCATGCATGGCCGTCAACATGCTGTGGTCCTGGTTGTTGTACTTGTGCATTCCGTTGCGTCCCACCAGAAAGAGATTTTCTATGCGGTTGGTGAAGTCCTTGACCTCGTCGAAGCGCGAGTAGGTACCGAAGTACGCAGGGTAGGTTTTGGGCACGCGCACGACATGAGCATCGCTGACGTCGGCCGCGTCAAGAATGCCGATCTTTGCGACCTCGGCGATGGCGAACTGTTTCAGTTTGTCGTCGGGCATCTTCCACAGGTCGTCGGTGTCATAGCAGAAGTATTCGAGGCCGATCCATACTTTGGTGGAATCGCTGACCAGGTAGGGGCTCCAGTTATTGAAGATCTGTAACCGTCCCAGGAGCACATCCGGCTCCTGGATGTAGATCCAGGTGTCCTTCAGCAAGCCGCCGTCGGGCTCCGTCACTTTCAGGCGGTCGGCGAGCAGGCCCACGGTAATGAAATCGCGGTACTGCAAGCCGTCGGACACCTCCAGCACATTCGCCGGGACCGGCGTCCGCATGGCGCGCAGCAGTTCGCGCATGGGCATGGTGGAGAAGAAGTAGTCGCCGGCAAAGGTGCGCCGCTCGCCGGCGGGCGAGACGGCCTCGATGGAGACGACGCGCAGTTCGGGGCCTTCGGCAAAGTTCAGTTGGTCCACTCTCCAGCCCATGTGGATTTCGCCGCCCCATTGGCGGATGAGGTCGGCGACATGCTCCCAGAGCTGGCCGGGGCCGAACTTAGGGTACATAAAGCGCTCGATGAGCGAGGTTTCCGTGCCCTTTTGCGAGAGCTCGCCGGACTGCTTTCTGCTGAAGGCTTTCTTGAGGAAGTGCTTGACCGCGGTCGTCAGGGAGAGCCCCTTGATGCGCTGCGCTCCCCACTCGGCGGAGATTTCGTGGCAGGGCGTGCCCCACACCTTCTCGGTGTAGCTCTTGAAGAAGGTGAGGTAGAGCTCGCGGCCGAAGCGGTTGATGAGGAAGTCCTCGAGGCTCTTTTCCGGCTTGATCTGGTGCACACGCGAAATCATGTAACTGGCGCCCACGCGCGCCATGCGGGTTACGCCCAGGTTCTTCAGCGTGTTGGCGGTAAGCGTAATGGGATAGTCGAAGAACTTGCGCAGGTAGTAGATGCGGCTGCGCCGGGGGCGGATGAGCATGACCAAGTCAGGGTTCGCCGGCTCGGGGACGGCGACGGTTTCGGCGACGTCCTCCGGCGAGTCCTGCCGGGGCTCGGTGTCTTCGCTGTCGGCATCGCCGAGCAGCGGGCCCAGGCCGCGTAGGGGCGGCTCCTCCGTCAGGTGGGCGGGCACGGAGACGACGCGCTTCTTGCCCTGGTAGCTGATCTCGACGGGCGCGGCAGCGGCGGCGTCGGAACTGGGTGCGGAGGCGTCCGGCGGCATCAGGTCCATCCACCACTGCATCACCCGGTCGGATTTGGAGAAAAAGCGGTGGCCGCCGATGTCCATCCGGTTGCCCTTGTAGCGAATCGTGCGCGAGATGCCGCCGATCTCGTTGCTCGCCTCGAGAATCACGGGAACAATGTCCGAACGCCTGAGGAACTCCAATCCCGCCGTCAACCCGGCCGGCCCCGCCCCGATGATGATTGCCTTTCTTGCCATTCGGATCCGCGTCTCCCTTGCGCTCCAGCCTCCTCTCCAGCGAGACTGCTCCACCGCGTCGACTTCTGTTCCCTCGCAAACCCTGGAAACGTAGTCCGGCCCGTGATATCACCATTCGACCACAGAATCAGGGATCGAACTTCAGGCTGGATTTGGAGTGTATCAAGGGTGGATAACAGGCGGTGCGAACAGGGCATCGCTGGAGACCGCGGCAGGCTCGGCGGAAGCCGGGGAAGCGGAGACAGAAGCATTCCGGCCAGTGTGGCGAGCCGGGAACGTCAGCCGGGAACGTCCGTTGTTGACAGGGGTTGGACGCGGGATGCAAACTAATCACCTTCAGGGAGGTGTGCTATGCGCCCGCCCGTTCCAGTCCACACGATTCACTTCAGAAATTGCCTCGCCTGCGCGGCCGCGCTCGGCCTGTGCCTGTGCACGCCGCGGCTGGCGGCGCAGGACGGGGTCTCCACCTCGGCCTCGGCGATTTCGACCCGGGACGAGATGCATCAATCCGATCAATGGAAGGAGATTGAGCGGCACCTGCCGAACCCGGTCACAGCCACGGCGCAGACCCTGGAGCAACAGGGTGACATCCTGCGGGCAAGACGCTTTCCTGAGGATGCGATGGACTATTACCGCTATGCGCTGGCGCGCGGCGGAAACGTGCCGTCGATTATGAATAAGCTGGGCTTGACCGAACTGGAGATGCGGAACATTGAGCTGGCGCGTTCCTACTTCCAGCGCGTGGTGAAGCTGGACCGCAAAGACGCGGAGGCGTGGAACAATCTTGGCGCGGTGGAGTTCGTGGATGGACAGTCGGTGGTCGCCATCTCGCATTACAAGCGGGCGATCAAGCTGGAAAAGCGCGAGGCGGTCTACCACTCCAACCTGGCAACCGCGTACGTCAGCGTCAAGGACTATAGCGGGGCGCGGCGCGAGATTGCGCTAGCGCTGCAGATTGACCCGCGGGTCTTCGACCGGGATGTGGGTTTCGGGGGCGTCGCGGCGCACGTGTTGTCCTCCCAGGACCGGGCGCGGTTCAGCTTTGAGATGGCCAGGATGTATGCGCGCAGCGGCATGGAGGACCAGATGCTGCACTCACTGGCAGTGGCCAGCGAGGCGGGCATGGATGTGCAGCGCGAGATGCGCAAGGACCCGGCGCTGGCCAAGTTCGAGCTGGACCCTCGGGTGGTGGTGTTGGTCCGCAACGCGCAGGAGCTGCGCGCCGGCCATCGCGCAACTGCGAGTGCGTCCAGCGACGCGGACGCTGCGGCGGCGGGAACCAAGCCGCTGTAGCCGGAGTGCGGCGCCGCAGCGACGGCGAGCTGCTCCATCCGCCGCTGGCGGCGCCGGCGCCAAGGGTGAAAGAATCGGGAATGGCGAATCTTACCCTGGTATATGGAATGCGTCTGCTGCCGGCCGATGAGGTGGAGTCGGTGGGCGATGCTCCGGTGAATTTGAAGAATGGCAACCAGGCGCATGTGACGATGCATGTGCTGGAGGGCAGCCGCGAGCTGATTGAGGCGCAGCTGCGACTGAGCATCGAGGCGTTCTTCGACTTCTATCCGGAGATCTGATCGCCCTGAGAATTCCCGATTCGGCATATCGGGTGCAACATCGTGCCGTTTTCTCGGCGGGATTCTCTCGCCTTCTGCGTACACTCACGTCGGAATCATTGGATACGCGCTCCGCAGCGTTCATCGCGGCGGGCGTCCGAGGCCGCGACGGAGATGCCACAGAAGCAAACAGGAACTCGCCTGACACTGACTCTCAGCGGGACCGCTGGAAGCCGCCGGAGGCGTGGCCTGCGACCGGTGGTGCGAACGGCGATCGCCTGCGGGCTGGCGTTGCTGGCGGCGGCCGAATGCGGCTATGGACAGTCGCCGCAAACTACCGGAGCGACTTGCGACGCACTGCATGCGATGTCGCGGCTTGCAGCAGTGATCTTCGCCGGGCAGGAAATCGGTGTGCGCCGGCATGATGCAGTCGATGGCGCGACCGGCACGGTGGAGATTGAATTCGCGGTGGAGGATTCGGTCCGCGGAGTGAGCGGAGGCACCTACACGCTGCGCGAGTGGGCTGGGCTGTGGCCGGCCGGCGACCAGCCGTTCCGCGTCGGCCAGCGCTTCCTGATGCTGCTCCATGCGCCGGGCGTGGCCGGATTGAGCTCCCCGGTCGGCGGAACCGACGGCGCCATCCCGATCCGCGGCAGCAGCCCGGCGCCGCCGGCCAATGCAACCGACGGCCGCGTCGTCGACCTGCGCTGGATCGAGACCAGGGTGGTCCGGCCGATTGTCTACCGCGTGACCGAGCGCCCGACCGCGCTGCCCACTTCCGCGCGTCCGCAGATGAATGCGGTGGCTGGGCTTGCGCAAGCAGAAGCCGGTCCATCGGTCGCTGCGCCGGGTTCGCAAGTTACGGCGGATGTCCCTTCTGCTTCGCAGAGCGCTGCCTACGCGACCGTGCTGGCCTTGCTCCGGAACTGGGTGAAGGAGGACGATGCCGCGCGCTGAGATGACGAACCTCCGGCGCAATCGGCGCGGCAGAGGCGCGTGGCTGCCGACCGCGCTTGGATTCTTCCTGAGCATCGGCGTTGCCTGGGCCGGCGGCCCGCGCTGGGTGACCGGACCTCCCTACTTCACCGGCCCTAGCGGGAACGCGGTGGTGTGGTTTACCACTCAGCCGCTCTACTTCACCGATCCGGCCGATCTGAGCGCGTCGGTGAACCACGCGGCGGCAGACGCGCTGGTGGCTGCGGCTGCGGCGGTGTGGAATGTCCCCACCGCAGCCATGGCGATGGCCTATGGCGGCGCGTTGCAGGAGCATGTGAGCGGAGCCAACGCCTACCTGGGCAGCAACGGACCGGTGTTCCCGCAGGACGTGCAGAGCGGCAACTACGCGGCCGTGCAGATCGCGGTGCTCTACGACAGCGATGGCTCGATCACCGATATGCTGCTGGGCGGCGGTGCCAGCGACCCGCTGGAATGCCGCCAGAATGGGGTGACGGAGAGCGTCGACCTGATCGCACCCGCGGGCTCCATCCAGCACGCGATCCTGGTGCTGAACGGGCGTTGCACCGGGCCCGCGCAGCAGCAGCAGTTGCAACTCCAGTACCAGTTGGAGCGGGCATTCGGGCGGGTGCTCGGCGTGGGCTGGTCGCAGACCAACGACAATGTATTCACGCAGTCTCCGCCGCCGCTGTACGAACAGGCGCTGCATTGGCCGATCATGCATCCCATCGACATCGTGTGCGGCGCATACACCTACCAGTGCCTGTTGCAGCCATTTACGCTGCGCGACGACGATGTGGCGGCCATTACCACGCTCTACCCAATGCGCGTACAGGACCAGTTTCCCTCCACGCCGCCCGCGCCCGGCAAGGTTTGGAGTTACCTGCAGGCCGGTGTCGTGAACGGGACGGTAAGCTTTCCCACGGGAGAGGGGATGCAGGGCGTGAATGTGGTGCTGCAGCGGCAACTGCTCTCGAGCCCCATACCCGAGGGGTTCTACGACGTCTCCTCCGTCAGCGGCTTCCTGTACCAGCAGAATGCGGGGAACCCGGTTACGGGTGCGGCCTCCGGGATGCAGGCCAGCATGGGTTCAACCAGCGGCCAGTTGCAGGGCTTCTACAATCTGGGATGGATTCCGGAGATCGATCAGACGGGTGCGAGCGGCCCGATGTTTGCCGAGGTCACCACCGAGCCCATCAATCCGCTATATACCGGCGCGTATTCGGTGGGGCCTTACGTTGCAGGCAGTGTGTCGCCTTCCGGGGCGGCCGAGAGCGAGCCCCCCAGCAACTGGCTGCCGCCTTACCAGTACGGGTGGGACATCGTACAGGCCAACTTTGCGCCGGGCGACGCGGCCGGCAACTGCAATACCGGCGGCGATGGCGTGGAGTCGGCGCCGCAACCGGTGACGGCCGGCGGATGGTGGACCGGGGTGCTGTGCGCGCACGGGCACTCGGCCTGGTCCAGCTTTACGGCGCAGGCCGGCCGGACAGCGACGCTGGAAGTGACCGCCCTGGACGAGAGTGGCGAGGCGACGACCGCGAAGGCGATGCCGCTGATCGGCGTGTGGGCCGCGACGGACGCGACCGGAACGCCGCCCACGGCTGCTGCCACGCCGTCGGCGTTCAACACGGTCACGCTGGGAATGACCGCAGCGCACGTGGCCACCGCCCAGGCCGGGGGCCTGCGGTTCGTCATCGCGGATGCGCGCGGCGATGGCCGGCCCGACTTTCAGTACCAGGCGCGCGTGCTCTACGCAGACACGATTCAGCCGGCGATCACCAGCCTGAGCGGCGGCCAGGTCACGATCCTCGGGATGGGCTTTCGCGCCGGCAACCAGGTGCTGGTCAACGGTGTGCCCGCGGCAGTGTCCAGTTGGACGGCGACGGTGATCGTCGCGGTCGCCCCGCCGGAGAGTGCGTTCGCAACCAATCCGAACCGACCGGTGGACGTCGCGGTCGTCGACCTTTCCACGGGAGGGACGACCGTGATGACGGCCGCGCTGACCTATAGCAACATCGCGCCGGACCAGATGGTGCTGGTGTCGGCGCCGTCGGGGACGGTCGCGGTGATGACAGCAGCGGCCACGCCGTTTGCGGTACGGATGGTTTTGGGCGATGGAGTGACGCCGGTGGCCGGATTGCCGGTGACCTTTTCCGTCGCTTCAGGCAGCGCACAATTGGGCGCATGCGCAGCGCCAAGCTGCGTGGTGCTTACGGACGCAACCGGCTTGGCTTCGACCACCATCACGCCCACGGCTTTCGGCAGCGTGACGGTGCAGGCGGCAGCGGCGGGCGCGGCGCAATCGGCAAGCTTCAACGCAGTCGCGCGCAGCATAGCTGCGGTGCAGCCGGCGGAGTACGTGGCAGCGGGAACAACCGTCGTCTGGGCTCCGCAGATGACCGTGGTGGAAGACGGAGCGCCGGCGGCGGGGGTGGTGGTGACCTGGACGGGCGCCGGCGGCCTGGCGGTGTCGCCGGCGACCAGTGTGGCCGGTGCTGCGGGCGTGGTCCAGGGGTCGGCGGTAGCAGGGCCGCTGGCCGCGGGCGTGCAGGCAACCGGGCAGGCGTGCGCGTGGACGACGGTATGCGCAAGCTTTTGGGCGGTGGGCGTGGATCCGTCAGCGTTGCGGCTGACGGTGGTCGGCGGGGCCGGCCAGGCAATCGCGGTGTCGGGAACCTTCGCGCCGGTGGTCTTGCTGGTGACGGATGGGCAGGGCGATCCGGTGGCCGGCGCGGCAGTCGCCGTGCACCAGACGGTGGATGCGGCTGAGGGCGCGTGCCCCTCGCGCGGGCCATGTCCGGCGGCGCCAGTGCTGGGCGCATCCGCCACCACTGAGATATCCGACGCGAATGGACAGGTTAGCGTCACACCGATGCAGGTCGAGGGCGTGGCCGAGGTGACCAACGTGGCCGTGGCCGCAGGCACCCGGGGCTTCGTTTCGTTATCGCTCGCACAGGGGCAGTGAGCGCGGCAGCGCGGTCCGCTCCTGGCCAATAGCCGGCGGCCAGAAGCCGGCCGATGGAGGGCGCCAGCCCGAATCTTCCCGGAACGTTATATCTTGGATGAGGAAGCGTTGCGACGGAAACCCCGCCTTGGAGCGCCCGGATATTGCATTGCGAGAATGCGCTAAGCACTTGTGGTCGCCGCGCGCGGCGCGAGCCGCACCCGGCTTCCGCCCCAGCGAGCGAGCTGGGTGCCCGATTTCCGCCCCGGCGAACAAGCTCGCCGGGGACCAGAACTGGAGACGAATGCCAAGGATGAAGATGAAGATTGCAGTGCTGCTGGCGGCGTGTCTGCTGCCCGCAGCCACACGAAGCGCCCAGTCGCAGACCAGGCTTGGGCCGGCCGCGCCGGTGACCTACGACAACAAATACGAGGTCTACGGCGGCCTGAACTACATGAACTTCAAGGCCGGCGAGGATCTGCCCACGCGCATGAACCTGGGCGGCGGTGAGTTCGAGGGCACCTGGTGGGTGACGCCGAAATGGGGCGTGGCGGCGGAGTACCGCGGCGAGGCGGGCACCACGCAGGTGTTTTCGCTCGCCAAGGTCTACGGCATTCACCGGCCGCTGGCGTACATGAACATGGGTCTGGGCGGCGTGCAGTATCGCTGGCTGAAGAACCAGCACGCGGCGCTGAACGTGCATGCCTACGGCGGCATCGCCTATGGCGTCTTCGACGCGGGAACCGCGGGCTCCGGTGCGGGCGATGTGGGGCGGACACCAGCCGAGAACGCGTGCCTCGCAGCCGGAGGTACCGTCCCGGCCGGCGTGGGTCTGTATTGCAATCACGCGGCGCCGATCTTCGCGCTGGGCGGTAGCCTCGATTTCAACCGGTCTAAGAACTGGGCGATCCGGCTTTCGCCGGACCTGATCCTGGAGCACTTCGGCAACGAGGAGCGGCAGTTCTTTTCCATCTCCGGCGGAATCCTTTACCGGTTCCCCCTGAAGACGAGGAAGAAGTAGGCGGTTATGGAAGCGATGCGAGAGGTATTGCGCGCCAGTCTGGGGCGAAGTCTGCGGACCATGCGCGACGAAGACCGGCTGGCGGCGGCGTGGGCAGTCGCCTGCGGACGCGCCATGGCGGAACACGGGACGGTCGTCGCGTACGAAGCAGGGGTGGTCCGGGTAGAGGTCGCCGACGCGATGTGGTTGCAGCAGATGATCTCGCTGCGCGGCGTGCTGGAGCGCGAACTCGCGCGCATCGCAGGCTTGCCGGTGAGCACCATCAAGTTTGAGTTGGAAAAGAGACCTAACACCTATCCACACCGAGGGCACCGATTTAAGGACACAAACAGGAGTACTTGAATCGGTGGCATCGGTGTACATCGGCGTTAGGCCTTTGTTGAGTGAGGTCATAATGGCGGAAGTCGGAAGCGTAAACGAGCAGGATGTGCTGCGGGTTGCGGAGCTTGCGAACCTGGATCTGACCGCCGAGGAGGTGCCGCGCATGCAGCGCGATCTGAATGCCATCCTCGGCCACATTGCCCAGTTGAACGAACTGGACACCGCGGGCGTTCCGGCGATGGCGCAAGTGGGCGAGATGCTGGGCGCGGAAGTGGAACGGACGGGAGCCACCCTGCGCGAGGATGCTGTGCGGCCGTCGCTGGACCGCAAGTTGGTGATGGCAGCGGCGCCGGAGAGCGATGGGCGCTTCTTCAAGGTGCCGAAGGTCATTGAAAGATAGGTGCTAGGTACTAGAACTGGTTCAAGAATCGGGTTTGAAAGGGCACGACTTCAGTCGTGCCGAAAACAGCCAGCAAAATCAAGGGCTTTAGCCCCTGAGGGGAATTTCGTGGCGGAGACGGTTTTGAGTACGACGACGATTGACGGTGTACGGGCGGCGATTGCGGGCAAGACGACCACGGCGACTGCGTTGGCCGAACAGCATTACGCGCGCATCGCGGCGGACGATGTGCCCGTCAACGAGGGCGGCAAGGGGATCCACAGTTTTCTCGCGCTGAGCAAAGAGCGCGCGCTGGCGCAGGCGGCGAAGATCGACGCGTTGGCGGCGAAGGGCGATGCGCTGCCGCCCCTGGCCGGCGTTCCGGTGGCCATCAAGGACGTGTTGGTGATGCAGGGCTCGCCGGCGACGGCGGGCTCGAAGATTCTTGAGGGCTACATGCCGCCGTACGATGCGACCGCGGTGCAGCGGCTGGAGGCGGCGGGCGCGGTGCTGCTGGGCAAGCTGAACTGCGACGAGTTTGCCATGGGCTCGTCGAACGAAAACTCCGCGTACGGTCCGGTGCTGAATCCGCGGGCGCTGGATCGGGTGCCCGGCGGGTCGAGCGGGGGAAGTGCGGCGGCGGTTGCGGCGGGCTTTGCCGTGGCGACGCTGGGGTCGGACACTGGCGGATCGATCCGGCAGCCGGCAGCATTTTGCGGCGTGGTCGGCGTGCTGCCGACGTATGGGCGCGTCTCGCGCTACGGGCTCATCGCGTTTGCGTCGTCGCTGGACCGCGTGGGGCCGTTTGCGACCAATGTTCGCGACGCGGCGACCATGCTCGGCGTGCTGGCGGGCAAGGACGTGATGGACGCGACCAGCTCCGACCGGCCGGTGGGCGACTACCTGGGCGCGCTGCAGAAGCCGGTCAGCGGCCTCAGGATCGGCGTGCCGGCGGAGTACTTCGGCCCGGGACTGGACCCGGAGATTCGCGCGAGCGTAGAGCGGGCGCTGGACAGGCTGCGGGCTGGCGCAGGTGGTACGGGCTGCGAGGTGAAGACGATCAGCCTGCCGCATACCAAGTACGCGATCCCGACGTATTACGTGATTGCGACGGCGGAGGCTTCCGCCAACCTGTCGCGCTTCGACGGCGTGCGCTTCGGCTTCCGCGCGGGCGCGGGAACCGAGACGCTGTCGGAGATGTATCGCGAGACCCGCGACCGGGGCTTCGGCGCGGAGGTGAAGCGCAGAATCCTGCTGGGCACCTACGCGCTCTCCGCCGGATATTACGATGCGTACTATCGCAAGGCGCAGCAGGTGCGCATGCTGCTCACGCGCGACTTCCTGGCGGCGTTCGCCGGGGTCGATGCCATCGTTTCGCCCATCACGCCGACTCCGGCCTGGAAGCTGGGCGAAAAATCCGACGACCCCGTGCAGATGTATCTTGAGGACATCTACTCGGTTGCGGCCTCGCTCGCCGGTATCTGCGGAATCAGCGTGCCCTGCGGCGAAACAAAGGCCGGGTTGCCCATCGGAGTGCAGGTCATGGGCCGCCACTTCGACGAAGAGACCATGCTGCGGGTCGCGTCGGCGATTGAGGCTTACTCCGATCTCGCTCCACTCCAGCTACACTCGTCGCATGACCGACACGCCTGAAATCAGTCAGCCAGTCCCGCGTATCGCCGGGTTCGACGTGGGCGACAAGCGGATTGGCATTGCCGTGACGGACCCGCTGGGCAACGCGCAGCCGCTGCTGACGCTCTACCGCAAGACGCCGCGCGCGGACCTGAAGTCGATCGGGCGGCTGCTGCGCAAGCACGATGTGGCGGAGGCGGTCGTCGGCAATCCGCTGAACATGTCCGGCGAGGTTGGCCCGCGGGCGCGGAAGGCGCAGGAGTTCGCCGAACAACTGCGCGCGGAGTTCGGCATCCCGGTGCACCTGGTGGACGAGCGGCTGACCACGTGGGAGGCGCACCAGTTGCTGGATCAGGCCGGACACAGCCGGCGCGGAGCATCCGGCCGGCAGCAGCGCAGGCGGATCGTCGACCAGGTAGCGGCTGTGCTCATCCTCAAGTCCTTTCTGGATGCGCGCGACTGCGGCCGGGCGGAGTTGAAGCCGACCGCGAATTGACGGGAGCCGGTCCGGGGAGTGGGAGGTCGGGCGCGGGAGACGTATAATAGTCCTTTG
>Ga0182014_10007457_pt1 | contig 11458 bp, 11 predicted proteins | sample 612S2DmetaG_FD_120489 | JGI IMG/M metagenome (GOLD analysis project Ga0182014, IMG submission 120489) | Permafrost microbial communities from Stordalen Mire, Sweden - 612S2D metaG | ecosystem: Environmental > Terrestrial > Soil > Wetlands > Permafrost | place: Sweden: Stordalen | collected... | reverse complement strand
TTGAGCTTGTCGATGTCGTCGGGATTTTCGAGACGGACGACGGCGAAGTTGTTGCCGGCGAAGCCGTGCCGGGTGGCGTTGGCGGCGGAACGGAGCTTGCCTTCGGGGGTGCTTGGACCGGTGGACTTTTTGGCGTTGGCCCGGTTGGCGGCGAGGCGCGCCTCGGAAAGGGGCTTTATAGTTTGGTCTGACATACGGAGTCCTTTTTGGTTGGAGACACCGGCGACATGGATCGCCAGGCGCTACTAAATGTGTAGGGCAAGCTAAAGCATGCCCCACCTCAGAGTTGCATGGGGAGGGTGGGGTTTGAGGTTGGGGATGGCGGTAAGTTACTTGGAATAAAGGAGATGATAATTTGACGAATCTGTGACCGGGCAAGCCAAAAAGCGTGTGGCACGTCGAGAGCCGGTTTGCGGTGGATACGGACAGTCCGCTAGAATCCAAGGTAGTAGATAACCGAACATGGTTTTTCGATCAGGAAGCCGGAGCGCTCCTCCCATAGCGCTCGCTTGCATTTCGCGGTTTCGATGCTCCCCGGTTGTGGATCGGGGCGCATGGAAGACGTAACGACTCCATTCAACCGAATCCATCAGACGACCCGGATACTGCGCTCCGCCTGGATCTGGGGCGCGAGTGTAGCTCTCATCTTGCTTTGGGCTCCGCTGCTGGGCGCGGTCAGACTATTTGACGCGAAGCCGCCCTGGCTGCGAACCGGACGCTGGTTGCGGAGGCTTGGACGGGTCATAGCAAGAGTCAGCCGCTGGCGAATCCGGGTGTCCGGCGGTGAGAACGTGAAGGCAAACCAGGTATATGTCATCGTCAGCAATCATCAGTCGGTGGCAGATATCCCGGTGATCTCGCACTTGAAGCTGGATACGAAATGGCTGGGCAAGGCAGAGCTGTTCCGGTTGCCCGTGGCGGGCTGGATGTTCCGCATGGCAGGGGACGTGCCGATTGAACGATCGGACCGGCGCAAGGGCGCGATAGCCATGTTGCGGTGCGCGCGATACCTGCGGCAGCGGTGCTCGGTGGTTTTCTTCCCCGAAGGAACCCGGTCACCCGACGGGCGGGTGCAGCCGTTCAACGCTGGTCCATTCCAGTTGGCTATCCGCGAGCAGGTTCCCATATTGCCGCTGGTGGTGGAAGGCACCGGGGTGGCACTGCCGCGAAATTCGTGGATTTTTGGAAAGGCCCAGGACATCCATCTTCGGATACTGGAGGCGGTTTCCATCGACGGCTGGAATATAAAGCAAGCCGCGGCCCTGGGGGAAAGAGTTCGGCAGAGAATCGTGGACGAGTTGGAGCAGCGGCGTGTAGCGGATCGCGAAGGTTGACTATTTGGGTGACCGGGCCGGGCTGAACCGGGCATGGCCGGCTTGCGCCGATTGGCAATCGGCGCGCAGGTTATCAACCTGCCCCACAGATGGCTTTCCCGGCACGCGCTACAATCCGGTAGAGATGCCTTTTCCGATTCACCGCCCTCGCCGATTGCGGGCCAGCGAGCGGTTGCGCAGCCTGGTGCGGGAGACGCGCCTCGATCCGGGCCAATTCATACTCCCGTTGTTTGCCTGCCCGGGGGAGGGAGTGCGGCGCGAGATCGGGGCCATGCCCGGCAATTACCAGTTGTCGGTGGATGAAATCGTCACCGAATGCACCGAGCTGAAGCGGCTGGGGATCGGCGGCACGATCCTGTTCGGGCTGCCGGAATCGAAAGACGACCAGGCCTCGGGCGCATACGCCGACGACGGCATCGTGCAGCGCGCTATCCGCGCCATTCGCCGCGAGACGCCCGGCCTGCTGGTGGTGACGGACGTGTGCAACTGCGAGTACACCAGCCACGGCCATTGCGGCTATATCGGGCCGGACGACCGGAATGGCGACGTGGATAACGACATAACCTTGGATTGGCTGGCCAAGACGGCGGTTTCGCACGCCCGCGCCGGCGCCGACATGGTGGCTCCTTCCGACATGATGGACGGCCGCGTCGCCGCCATTCGCCGCGCGCTCGATGGCAACGGCTTTTCGAACATTCCCATCATGAGCTACGCCGCCAAGTTCGCCTCGGTATTCTACGGACCCTTCCGCGAGGCCGCCGAATCGACGCCCCAGTTCGGCGACCGGCGCAGCTATCAAATGGATCCGGCCAACGCCCGCGAGGCCATGCACGAGATCTCGCTCGACCTGGAAGAGGGGGCGGACATCATTATGGTGAAGCCGGCCATGCCTTACCTCGATCTGATCGCGCAGGCCCGCCGGCGCTGGGACGTGCCCATCGCCGCCTACCAGGTGAGCGGCGAATATTCGATGATCGTGGCGGCGGCCCGCAACGGCTGGCTCGATCACGATCGGGCCATGATGGAGAGCCTCACCGGCATTGCCCGCGCCGGCGCCTCCATCATTCTGACTTACTTTGCCAAGCCCGCGGCCCGGCTGCTGGGCTGAAGAGACCGCCCCATGCCCGTCTCCCATGACTTGCTGGTGAGCTTTCTAGAACAGGCGCAGGCGTGCCACTGGGTTCTGGACTCAGGCGGTGTCTTCCAGTTTATCTATGGCGATACGGCGCCATTGTTCGGCAAACCGGCGGTGGAACTGGCGGGGCGGGAGATAGGAGAAGCGCTCGATGCGGAAGCCGCCGGCAGGTGGCGCGAGCGGCTGGCCAAGATCCTGGGCGGCGAGTATCTGCAACTGCGCGAACGCCGCGGCGACAGGCTCTGGTATGTGTGGTGTTTTCCCATCCGCGTGGACGGCGAGATCCGCTATGCGGGCGCCGCCGGGCGCGAGGTCACGGCGCTGGCCACGGCCGAACAGGAGTTGCGGAACACGGTTCTGGGGGCCTTGCGCCAGCAGCAGTTCGAGCGCGGCTCGATCGCGCGTTTTCTGCACGACGCGGTGGGGCAGAACCTGACCGCGCTGGGCCTGCAGATCGACCTGGTACGGATGGACGTTCCGGATTCCAGCACGGAGCCGCTGGCGCGGCTGCGGGACGCGCAGAAGCTGCTGGAGCAGATCATGGCGGAAGTGCGGGATTACAGCTACGAGCTGAATCCGTCGGCGGTGGAACGCGCCGGACTGCGCGCGGCCCTGGACCGGATGGGCGCGCGGCTGCGCGACCGCATTCCCGGCACGCTGCGGATCAACGTCGATCCATCGCTGCGGATCGATCCCCACACGGCGTCGGCGTTGTACCATATCGCGGAGGAAGCCGTGGACAACGCCGTGCAGCACGCCGGTTGCTCCGCGATCGAAATCGCGGTAAAGTCCACACGTAACGGGGCAACTTTAGAGGTGCGCGACAATGGCCGGGGCTTCGATCCTTCCGACTTGCAGAACGGCAGCCGCGGGTTGGGGCTGCTGAGCATGGAACATCACGCCGCCGAAGCCGGGCTGGAACTGGAAATTCAGAGCAGCCGCGCCACGGGAACGAGCGTAGCCGCTTTCTATAGCAAAGACCGCGGGGGGAGAAAATGACATTCGACATTGTTCTTGTCGATGATCACAAGTTGGTTCGCGACGGAATCAAGACCATCCTGGAGCGCGGCGCGGAGTTTCGCGTGGTGGGCGAAGCCGAGAACGGTTCCGATGCGGTGCAGCTTTGCCGCAAGGCCCAGCCCCACATGGTGCTGATGGATATCGGGCTGCCGGGAATGAACGGGATTGAAGCCACGACCGAATTGCTGCGGCACTGTCCGGGCGTCAAGATCGTGATCCTTTCCATGTACGACGACGAGAACTCGGTGGTGAGCGCGATTCGGGGCGGGGCGCGGGCCTTCGTGCTGAAAACGTCTTCTTCGGCCGAGCTGCTGGACGCCATGCGGACGGTGGCGCGCGGCGGGTCTTACCTGAGCTCCTCGGTGTCGGACCGTCTGCTGCTGCGGATTCAGCGCGGCGACCTGGAAACGCACGACCGCAGCCCGCTCGAATCGCTTTCGCCGCGCGAGCTGCAGGTGTTGCGCCTGGTGGCGGAAGGCAAGACCAGCAAGGATATCGCGGTGATGCTCGACCTGGGCCTGCAAACCGTGCGCAGTTACCGCAAGACCATGATGAAGAAACTGGGCGTCAACAACGTGGCCGGCCTCACCCAGCTTGCGCTCGCCACGGGGATCACCCAATGGAACAAACCGGATGTTGACCAAATGGGGTGAGCTGGCCTTTCAGGCATAGAGTGCGCCGGTGAGGGAAGATTCGAGATCCGCCGACTGCCGGGAGCCGGTCCTGGGAAAACTACCAAATCGTCCGCGAAATGACGGCGCACGCAGCCTAAGGCTACCGTGGCGCACCCCGAGTTGTGGGTCGTGCACGCCTGAGGCCAAATCCCTCCTTCCCCAAACCTGCTATACTGTTAACCGTTGGAAGTTGATCGTTATCCCTCTCCCCTAGTCGGTAGTCGGCTCACCGGTTTTCCTCCTCGATTTAGACGTTAAATGAAAACTTTCTCAGAACTCCCCATTTCCGCTCAACTTAAGAGCAATCTCTCCAAGCACGGATTTATCCAACCCACTCCCGTTCAGGCCCAGGCGATTGAGCCGGCACTGGCCGGTAAAGACCTGGTTGCCACCGCGCAAACCGGCACCGGCAAGACCCTGGCGTTTGTCCTGCCCCTCCTTCACCTGCTGGAGCAGGAGCCGCGCCGTCCCGGCGTGCGCGCCGTCATCCTGACTCCCACGCGCGAGCTGGCCATGCAGATCCACGAAGTATTCGTGACGATGGCGGCCGGCAGCAGCGCGCGCGCTACGGTGGTGGTGGGCGGCGTCAGCGAACGCATGCAATTGCAGGCCATTCGCAAAGGAGCGCAGGTGCTGATCGCGACTCCCGGCCGGCTCTACGATTTTCTCAGCCGCCAACTGGTCGATCTGCGCGGCGTGCGCATGCTCATTCTGGATGAAGCCGACCGCATGTTGGACATGGGCTTCCTTCCCACGGTGAAGCGCATCCTGTCCACCACCCCCGCCGACCGGCAGACGATGCTGTTCTCGGCCACCATCGAAACTTCCGTGCAGCACCTGGTCCAGGATCACGTACGCAATGCCATCCGCATTGAAGTCGGATCCATCACCCGCCCCGTCGAGAGCGTCGATCTGCATGTTTACGAAGTCGAGCAGGACCGCAAGTTCGGACTGCTGGAAGACATGCTACGCGAGCACGACGGCTCGTTCCTGGTTTTCGCCCGCACCAAGCACGGCGCCGAGCGCCTTTCCCGGCGGCTCTCCCAGGCTGGCGTAAAATGCGCCGCTATTCACGGCGACCGCAGCCAGAACCAGCGGAACCAGGCGCTGAAGGGCTTCCAGGACAGCTTCTACCGCGTGCTGGTGGCCACCGACGTGGCCTCTCGCGGCATCCATGTCGAAGGCATCGCCCACGTGGTGAACTACGACCTGCCGCAGGTGCCCGAGGACTTCATCCATCGCGTGGGACGCACGGGCCGCGCCGGCGCACGCGGCACCGCTTCCACTTTCGCCACCCGCACCGAGCGCGGCGAAATCGCCCGCATCGAGCGCACCCTGAAAATACGGCTCATTGCCCGACCGGTATCCGGCGAAGTGCTGGACGACCGCGGCAAAGCTCCGGTGATCGTCATTCCCACCGCTGCCCAACGCCGCCTCCACGTGCGCAGCTTCGGCCCCAAGCACGGAATGGGCCGCCGCCGCGTTTCGTCGGTGATGTAAACTATTCGTTCACGTGTAACCGCTCCCGCGGGCTCGAATTGTTCGAGCCTGTGGCAGCAGTTGCCGGAAGCGCGATCGAAAATCTGGAACGATGCTCTCGCAGCCGGAACGAAAACAAGCCATCCGCAATTACAAAGAGCACACTTCCCCTCGCGGCGCGTATGCCGTGCGCTGTACCCCGACTGGCGGCGCTTGGGTAGGCTCGTCCCGCAACTTGGATGCCGCGAAGAATCGCACCTGGTTCACCCTGCGTAACGGAAGCCATCCCGACAAGGCGCTGCAGAGCGAATGGGACACTCACGGCGAACAGGCATTTCTGTACGAGATTCTGGAACGGCTGGAGGATGATGTCTCCAGCCTCGCCATTGGCGACATCCTCAAGGAAAAGCGCCGTCATTGGGCCGCCGAATTGAGCGCCGCGGAACTGGACGGCACCGCCTGAGAGCGCTACGGGCATCAGGCGCCTACGATGTCCGTTTTCGCGAAATCCTCGCCCTTGAACAGGAGCGGCTCTCCGGTTGCTTTCGCCAAGGCATAGGCGAAGCAATCTCCGAAGTTCAAACCGGCGGGATGGCGGCCTTTACCGAAATCGAGAAAAGCCTGCCTCGCGAACTGCGCCTGTTCCACGGTCACCGGCTCGATCGAGATTTCAGCGCGACGTAAAAACACGTCGCACTGGCGGCTGCCTTCCGGACCGATCTGGCTCTCAATGACCATCGAGAGCTCGACGAAGTTGGCGGCGCTGATGCGGCATCGGTCCGCATCGTGAATCATCTGGATATATCGGGCAGCTTCAGGCTCCCGAAAGAAGATAGCGGCCAACGCCGACGTGTCGAGAATCACTTCGGAAGACCGTGTTGGTCGTATAGAAGCTCGGCATGATCGAGATACGGGCGCTTCATATGGGCGGACGCGCGTACGGCAATGGCGCGGAGCTCCTCCACGCCGGCTTTGCCACGATGTGCCAGCACCCGCTCGTAACGCTCACGCAGAGCGTCCGTCACCACATGCGTCAGGGTTTCACCAGTCTCCCGGGCGATTGCCGCGGCCAGGCGATGCGCTTCCGGGTCTTTCACGTTGAGAGTTTTCATCTCGCTCGTGTCTGTAACTACTGCCTGATTTCTACCATTCTACCATGCCGGCCGCTCCGAAATTTGGAACTTCCCCAGGGCGCCAACGTGCTGGAAATTCGCCAGCCGGATTCCGTACACTGAGCCTGTGGGACAGGCCTGCCAGCCTGTCTGCTTGGAGTGCGAAACACGACAGGCCAGGAGGCCTGTCCCACTATGAACCTACGAATTCTGGCGCTGGCCGCTGCGCTGGCCCTGCCGGCGTCATCGGACGAAGGGCTCTGGCTGTTCAACCTCTTCCCCAAGGATAAGGTGAAAGAAGCCTATTCCATCGATCTGCCGGGCCGGTTCGTGGACGATCTGCGCTTTTCCTCGCTGAGCCTTGGTTCCGGTTCCGCGTCGGCGGCCTTCGTCTCCGCCCATGGTCTTCTGGTTACCGATCACCACGTAATAGCCGACTGTCTCGCCAAGCTCGGCTTACTCAAAGACGGCTACTACGCAGCCGGCCAAGCCGCCGAGCGAAAGTGCCCGAACTTTGAAGCACGCGAGCTGGTTGGCATCGAAGAAGTCACCCAACAGGTAAAAGAAACCGGCGCGAAGGAGCCGGCCAGGGACAGCAAATCCGGCGCCGTAGCTCTCGAAAGACGCAATTCCCACATCGCCCAAATCGAAAAGGATTGCGCCGCCAGGTCCGGCCGCCTGTGCCAGGTGGTCAAGCTCTATTCGGGCGAGCGGTACGACCTTTATCAGTACCAGGTTTACTCCGACCTCCGCCTGGTGTTCGCGCCGGAGCAAGCCATCGCTTTCTTCGGCGGCAACCCCGAGAGCCTCACCTACCCGCGCTACGACCTGGATGTCGCCTTCCTCCGCGCATATACGGAAGACCGGCCGGCCGATACGGCCCACTTCCTGAAGTGGAGCGAAGATTCGATTCACGAAAACGAGCTGGTGTTCGCCGTGGGCAACCCGGTGGGAACAGCCCGCGCCAATACCGTGGCCGAACTCACGTTTCTGCGCGATACGGCCATTCCGGCAAGCCTGACACGCCTGCAGCGGCGCATCGAGGACCTTCGCACCTTTGCCTATAAAAGCTCCGACAATGCCCGCCTGGCCCTGATCGCTCTGGCCGATCTGTCTACCGCCTATAAGCTCACCGCCGGCAAAATGATCGGCCTTGAGGACGATCTCCTGCTGGCGCGCAAGCTGAATTTCGAAAGGAAGCTGCGCGCCGCCGTAACGCACGACCCCAAGCTGGGCGCCGCGGCCGCCAAGGTCTGGGACGAGGTGGCGGCGGCCTTCAAGACCTGGACACCCAATGAGCGCGCCTACCAGGTGCTCGAAGCGCCCGCCGCACAGGGTTCGCAACTGTTCCGGGCCGCTCGCGAGCTGGTGCGGCAGACCCCCGGCGCGACCCAAGCGGGCGCCGCGCCAACCGCGCTCGATCCCGCCATCGAAGCCGTGCTGCTGACCCGCTACCTGCAGGAACTGCGCTCGCTGGGGGAAAAGGACGCGCCGCTCAAGGCCATCCTGGGGAGCAAGACACCGCAGCAGGTGGCGCAGGAAGTCATAAAGAACACCCGCCTCGGCGATGCCGCCGAGCGCAGGCGTCTGGCCGCCGATCGGGATCTGGTCGAGCGCTCCGAAGATCCCCTGCTACGGCTCGTGCGTGAACTCGATCCCGCCGCCCGCAAAATCTCGAAGAAGCGCGACGAAACCATTGGCGCGCTGGAAACCTCTTCCTCCGAGCGCATCGCCCAGTACCGCTACGCCATTTTCGGCGCGGCCGATTATCCCGACGCTACCGGCACGCCTCGTCTCGCCTTCGGCACGGTGAAAAGCTACCTCGACCGCACCCAGGCGCCGGTGCCTTTCGCGACCACCTATGGCGGCCTTTACTACCTGGCTTCCAAGCTGCCGCCTCACGTCTTGCCGGAGCGCTGGTCCACCGGCAAGGCCGCCATCGACCAGACGATGCCACTCGATTTCGCCAGCACCTGCGACATTACCGGCGGCGCCAACGGCGGTCCGGTAGTGAATGCCAGGGGCGAACTGGCGGGCGTTACCTTCGATGGCAACCTGGAAAGCATCGGCAATAGTTTTCTGTACGCGGACGACCAGGCACGCGCCGTGCATGTCGCCGCCCGTGGCATCGTGGAAGCTCTGTTCAGGCTTTACGGAGCACGGCGGCTGCTCGAAGAGCTGGGTGTGAACCTCCCGGCCGCCCGGCCGCTATCCGCACCGTAGCCGCCAGTCCGGTAGAAAGCCTTTGACTTTAGCCGTGAATTCTGGTGTACACTGAAATGACAGATCATCGCTTGCGTTTCGCTAACGAATTACCGCCGTTTGACTGCATTGCCCCGCGGGGCTGCTTCGCCTCGCGCGCCATCCAGCGTCGTCCCCAACAAAACTCATAAGAAATGTATCCTGGAAGAAATTTCCCTCCTCGCAGGCAGCACCGCAGAGAGAACGTAAACGAGTCCATCCGCGCGCGCGAAGTGCGGGCGGTCTTCCCCGACGGAACGAACGAGGTCATGCCGACCGCCGCCGCCATCCGCAAGGCCCAGGAAATGGGGTTGGACTTGGTGGTGGTTTCGCCCACCGCGGTGCCGCCGGTGGCCAAAGCCGTAGACTACGGCCACTATCAGTACGATCTCAAAAAGAAGCAGCACGATGCCAAGAGGAAGCAGCACGTCGTGCAGGTGAAGGAGCTGAAGTTCCGGCCCAACACCGACGATCACGATTACGAGTTCAAGAAGCAACACGCCATCCGCTTCCTGGCCGAAGGCAATCGGGTCAAAGCGGTGGTGCAGTTCCGCGGCAGGGAAATCGCCCACGCGGATTTGGGCAAGAAGCTCTTGTCACGTTTTGCCGCCGATCTGACAGCCTATGGCAGTGTGGAAAGCATGCCGCGCCTCGAGGGCCGCAACGCGCACATCCTGATCAGCCCGGTCAAAACCGTGGTGAAACCCGCCGCTAGTGGAAGCGCCAAAGCGTCCGGCCCAGGCGAGCAACCGCCTCCTTCCGCTCCTTCCGCTCGGGCCAACTGACCTGGATCTGACAGTACTGAATCGGCGTTCCCGGATGAACGGTGCGCTTGGGTGCGTGATAGAATTGCTCTAGTTTTCCAACTCGTCGGCCCAGTCGGTATGTATAACGCTTTCTTCGGATTCAAGCAAAATCCGTTCAACATGAGCCCGGATCCGTCGTTCTTGTTCCGGAGCGCCCAACATGAAGAGGCGTTGGCTAATCTGAAGTATGGCGTGATGACCCGCAAGGGCTTCATCGCCCTCACCGGTGAAGTGGGCACGGGCAAAACCACCATGCTGGAGTGCCTGCGCGACTTCCTGCGAGCCCAGCAAATCGCCTTCGCCTCGCTCTTCAATTCGCGGCTCACGGTGGAGCAGTTTTTCGAAATGCTGGCCTACGATTTCGAACTCGAATGCAACCAGCGCTCGAAAACTGAAGTACTGCTAGCGCTCAATGGCATGCTCATCGACCGTGCCGCAGCCGGCCGTACTACGGTCCTGATCGTGGACGAAGCACACAACCTGGAGTGGGACGTGCTGGAAGAGGTGCGGCTCCTGGGGAACCTCGAAAGCCGACGCGGTAAATTACTACAGATCGTCCTCTCAGGCCAACCGGAACTGGACCGCAAGCTCGACGCTACCGAATATAGGCAGCTTAAGCAGCGGATTGCCCTGCGGTGTGCCCTCCGCAATTTCGAGCGCGAAGAGACTGCGGCCTATATCAATTGGCGCCTGGAGCGCGCCGGGGTTCCGGACCAGACCATTTTCCCCATCGAGCTGATCGACGGAATCCACCTCCGTTCACAAGGCATCCCTCGCATTATCAATGCGATCTGCGACAACCTTTTACTGACTGCTTTCGCTTTGGAAACCAAGACCGTCACCCTGGACATGCTCGATGAAGTAGCTGCCGACATGCGGCTGGAACGAACCATGGAGCATCCATTTACCGTTCACCCCCAGTACCCGGCCCGCGTTCTCCCGCGAGGTTGACAGAGCAACAAGCAGATACAATCATTCTGAGCGACTTGCGAGTGTCTGAAAGCTAACTGTTCGCTCAACGCCTGTAATTTCAACCCTTAGCGCCAGTAAACCGCTCATTCTCAATGTTTATGGGCCGACCATGGGGGATTTACCCTATGTTTAATGTACTCCCCACAATTCAAAGTACTATTAGGCCTTATAGGTTTACAGTGGTATTAAGTTCAGTACGTGGGGTTCGCTCTGGGGACGGCTGGTGACGGAAGGTTCTCCAACCTGCCGTGGCGACCGAATCAAATCTGGAAAAGGAGTTTATTCAACATGCGCAGATTGTTTGAAAACCGTTTGGTTTCAGGAGCGGCCTGTGCGTTCTTCGCGATGGCTCTGGCTCTCAACGCAAGTCCCCGCGCGACCCGATTGGCCGTGAGCAACGGCCCGACCGTCCCGCCCGATCCTTGGGATTCCCTCACTGTGAAGAACGGTCCTACCGTCCCGCCCGATCCTTGGGACTCCCTGGCTGTGAAGAACGGTCCGACCGTCCCGCCCGATCCTTGGGATTCCCTGGCGGTGAAGAACGGTCCCACCGTCCCGCCCGATCCTTGGGATTCCCTGGCGGTGAAGAACGGTCCCACCGTCCCGCCCGATCCTTGGGATTCCCTGGCTGTGAAGAACGGTCCTACCGTCCCGCCCGATCCTTGGGACTCCCTGGCGGTGAAGA
>Ga0182014_10007455_pt1 | contig 11460 bp, 9 predicted proteins | sample 612S2DmetaG_FD_120489 | JGI IMG/M metagenome (GOLD analysis project Ga0182014, IMG submission 120489) | Permafrost microbial communities from Stordalen Mire, Sweden - 612S2D metaG | ecosystem: Environmental > Terrestrial > Soil > Wetlands > Permafrost | place: Sweden: Stordalen | collected... | reverse complement strand
TTTTGGCGATTCCAAAAAAGTCACAAACTCTCAGGATGACAGGGTTGGGAGGGCGCTTAAGCACGTGCGCGACGAGAGTCGTCTGGATTCCCTTCCCGTTTGACCTTGCCTCGGCGGATGCCGGCCTGAGAATGAGTTTGGATGAGCAGGCGCAGGGCGGCTTCTACGACTGCTTTCTTTGTGGTTAGGCTGCTGAGGCGCATTGCCTTGCGTATCAGGGCGTCGTCGATGTCGATGGTTGTCCGCATGCGTGTTCTCGATCGGCGATTCTTTCGATACATCGGCGATCGGGGCAGTTTCCATAAACGGTCTTCCTGAGCGTAGTAACGGCGCTTCCCTCAGGGGCTAAAGCCCGCATTTCTTCAGGGCCTGAACGGCACGGCTGAAGCCGTGCCCTGCCCAAAACTTGTTTGTGAAACCAGTTCTATGTATCTCGACCGCGCCAGCAGAATGCATAGGTCCTTCGCTTCGCTCAGGATGACAACATTTAGAGGGATGACAGAATTTGGTGAGACGCGGGCGGGGCGTTCTTCCGATTGATGATTCCCCATCGGAAGAACTACCATATTCTTATGCCAGTTGATATCGAAACTCCCACCTCTTCTTACACCCGTATTCGCGCGCCGCGCGGCAACTCGCTTTCCTGCAAAGGTTGGCAGCAGGAAGCGGCTCTGCGCATGTTGATGAACAATCTTGACGAAGAAGTTGCCGAGCGGCCTCGGGATCTGGTCATCTATGGCGGCACGGGGAAGGCGGCTCGCAATTGGGACTGCTATCACGCTATCGTCCGGGCGTTAAAAGCCTTGGAAAACGACGAGACTTTGCTGGTGCAGTCGGGGAAGCCGGTGGGCGTGTTCAAAACTCACGAGTACGCGCCGCGCGTGCTGATTGCGAACTCGAATCTGGTCGGACATTTTTCCAATTGGGAGAAATTCAACGAACTGGAGCGCGCCGGGCTGATGATGTACGGGCAGATGACGGCCGGGTCGTGGATTTATATTGGCTCACAGGGGATTATTCAGGGGACTTATGAAACCTTCAATGCGGCGGGCGACAAACATTTTGGCGGCGACCTTAGCGGGAAGCTGATCGTCTCCGGCGGCATGGGCGGCATGGGCGGAGCGCAGCCGCTGGCGGCTACCATGACGGGCGCGGCGTTTCTGGGGATTGACGTCGATCCCGAGCGCATCAAGAAGCGGCTTAAGACGGGCTACTGCGATTTTCTTGTGACCACGCTGGACGAGGCGCTGCGCATTTTGAAAAATGCCGTTCGCAAAAAAGAAAATGTTTCGGTTGGGCTGGTGGGCAATTGCGCGGACGTCATTCCGGAACTTGCCGAACGCGGCGTGGTGCCGGACATTCTCACCGATCAGACTTCGGCGCACGATCCGCTGAATGGATATGTGCCTAACGGCATGACGTTCGAAGCGGCGCTCGAATTGCGCAAGCGCGATCCGCAGGCTTATCAGGAGCGGTCGCTTGACGCCATGGCTAAGCACGTTGAAGGCATGCTGCGGCTGCAGAAGATGGGAGCGGTCACGTTTGACTACGGCAACAATATTCGTACTTTTGCGTTTCAGCGCGGCGTGAAGAACGCTTATGACTTTCCGGGATTTGTTCCGGCCTATATACGACCGCTCTTTTGCGAAGGGCGCGGGCCGTTCCGGTGGGCAGCGCTTTCGGGCGAAGCTTCGGACATCGCCGTCACCGACGATCTGGTGCTTGAACTTTTTCCTGAGAATCGCAGCCTGCGGCGATGGATCGAACTGGCGCGCAAGCGCATCAAGTTTCAGGGACTGCCGGCGCGCATCTGCTGGCTGGGATACGGCGAGCGGGCGCGGTTCGGGCTGGCCATCAATGAACTGGTGAAGAAGGGCACGATCAAGGCTCCTATTGTGATTGGACGCGATCACCTGGATTGTGGGTCGGTCGCTTCTCCGTTCCGCGAAACCGAGAGCATGAAAGATGGCTCGGACGCCGTGGCTGACTGGCCGCTGCTGAATGCGCTGGTGAATACGGCGGCGGGCGCGTCGTGGGTTTCGATCCACAACGGCGGCGGCGTGGGTATTGGATACTCGCTGCACGCCGGGCAGGTCACGGTGGCGGACGGCACCGATGCGATGGCCACGCGCATCGAGCGTGTGCTGACGACCGATCCGGGCATGGGCGTGATTCGCCACGTGGATGCGGGGTATGACGAGGCGAAGGAGTTCGCGGCGAAAACGGGCATTCGCATTCCGATGGCGAAGTAGCTGTCAGCTTTCGGCTCTTAGTTTCTAACTCTTGGCTCTTTGCCAAGCTTGCGTGAGGACAGCGCGATCGCCCCCGTCCGAGCATCAGACTGATCGAGTTCGCATCCTGAGGTACTCTCCCGGAAGAACAATTGCAATGTCTTCGATCTTCTTGCCGAAACATTGGCCGAAGTGTCGAATGTCGCCGGTCAACAGATGCGTGGCCCGCGCTCCGATGGCGGCGAGCAGAATCGGCATATCTTTTTCGGGCAGAGAAATCCCTCGCGGACTCTGCCGTTGGGCTGGGTCGAAAAAATGCACTGCTTCGGACAGCTTGGTGAGCCGCGCTCGCTGCTCCGCTTCGTCCAGGTTGATTCTTGCTTCCTCCAGAGCATAACGTGAGCTGCACAAGACTGCGCGATCGAGTTTCCAGAGTTGAAGCAGTCCCGCACCGGGCCGATAGGCTGCGGAGAAAAGGACATTGGCGTCAAGGAACAGGCGGTCCACTATGCCGGCCGTTCGTGCGGAATGGAATCCGGGTCAAGGCCGAGCTCGCGCACCGCTTTTCGCGCTCTGCGGTAATCGGCGTCGGTGGTGGCCGTGGAGAGGAGGAATTCCGCCTTCCGCTCGGGACTGTATCTCTCCACGGGGACGAGTACGGCAGGACGGATCAAGATGCCATCGTCCTTCTCCTCGGCGGTCACCATACTGCCTTCTTCAATCCCAAATCGCCTGCGCAATCTGGCAGGAACTACGATCGCGCCGCGCTTTCCTACTCTTGCCGATTCCATAACTTCCGTCTCCGAAAGTTTGATTGTACAACATGTCTGATATTCAGGCAATGGCGACACTTTCCGCCTTGGAACCTTGCTAAACTGCTGTAATCGTGACCCTATCGACACCATCCAACGCACGAATCCAGCGCCCTGTGCTACTGGCCAACATCGGCCAGCTTCTCACACTGCGGTCGGCGGTGGTGAATGGACCTCGACGCGGTGCTTTCCTTTCCGAACTCGGAATTATCCAGAACGGTGCCGTGCTCTGCCTTGGCGGCCAGATCGTCTCGGTTGGCGCTACGAAAGACGCGCTGCGCGATCCGTGGCTCAGGAAGAATCGCCAGAAGATTATTGAAGTCGATTGCGGCGGCCGCGTGGTTTTGCCCGGGTTCGTCGATTCGCATACACATCCGGTGTTCATGCAGCCGCGGCTGGTGGATTTTGAGAAGCGGATATCTGGAGCTAACTATGAGGAGATAGCCGAGGCGGGCGGCGGAATTCGCTCCAGCATTGACGGCGTGCGCAAGGCCAGCAAGAGCGCGCTGACACGGAAGGTTTCCGCGGTGCTGGCGGACTTGGCCCGGCACGGAACTACGACCGTCGAGGCCAAGTCCGGCTACGGTCTCAGCCTTGAATCTGAATTGAAGTCGCTCGAAGCCATCCGCGCGGCGGCGCGCGAGTGGCCGGGAACCGTGGTTCCTACTTTCTTGGGCGCGCACGCGGTCCCACCCGAGTATCGCGGACGTTCCCAGGAATATGTTGACCTTATCTGCAACGAAATGATGCCGGCAGTCGCGAAGCGCAAACTGGCGCAGTTCGTGGACGTCTTCTGCGATCATGGAGCCTTCAATGCCGAAGAGGCAGCGCAGATCTTCGCGGCTGCGGAAGAACATGGTCTCGCCGTCCGCGCACATTTGGGGCAACTCAGCGAAACGCGGCTTGGGCCGCTGCTTCGCTACCGCCCCGCATCTCTCGACCACATGGATCATGTGAACGAGGCCGACCTGCCGGCCCTCGCCGAGAGCGACACGGTCGTAACTTTCGTTCCCGGGGCAAATTACTTTCTTGGTTTATCGAGGTATCCGGATGCGCGGCGGTTCGTTGACTCCGGTGTAGCGGTTGCGCTGGCCACGGACTACAACCCGGGCTCTTCTCCAACGCTCAGCATGCCGATGGCAATGTCGCTGGCCTGCACGCATATGAAGATGTCACCGGCGGAAGCGATCACAGCGGCGACGATCAACGGAGCATGGGCGCTTCGCTTGGCCGCCCGCAAAGGCAGCGTGGAAGCGGGCAAAGACGCCGACCTGGCCGTGTTTGACGCGAATGACTATCGCGAGATCCCGTACTGGTTCGGCGCCAATCGCTGCGTGCTGACGATCGTGAATGGCGTACCGAGCGGCCCTCTGTCTTCGTGAAAGAAAGAAGATGCGCAGGAACGTGCGAAAAAACGTTAGCCAGAAAAAGCGCGCCGAAGATCGTCTGCAACCATTTTGAGGGAACGGCATAGGGTTGTTATAATTCGAGAGTTCCGCACGGTCCCTGCGCGTCGGCTGTTTTGCCTCGCGGCATCCCGCCCAGCGAGAGCGCAAGTACTACGAGCAAAACGGCCCGGCCAAATCGGCCGTCCGTCGATGTGCGGACAAAGATGTGCGTAGGAAGTGGCCAGGTAGCTCAGGTGGTAGAGCGCAGCCCTGAAAAGGCTGGCGTCGGGGGTTCAACTCCCTCCCTGGCCACCAAATCAATTGACATCATATAGTTACGCATTATTGTTCATCTGTCACATCGATTCGACATTTCCCATATAGATAGTCTTCGATATTCGCAACCCTTAGCACGCATTGGGTTTAACGATTGGTAGAGCGCAGCCTGTAAGGGCTTGGCGTCTACCGTTGAATCGCAATGACTGCGGATGTGTTGTGGTCGGCAACGTTGCCCGTGAGGAGAGATGATTTCGCCGTCTGGCCTCTGCCGTGTGAAGGCCGTGTGTGATGTTGAGCGGTCGCGCTGATTTTGCAACAAGGCTCGATCTATCAGTCAGTTGCTGGCGGGTTGATTTCGGCGCAAGCACACAACACTAGGATTCATGGTCCAACGATGGTCCATTTATGGTCCAGATTTGAGCCAAAACAGGCCGACCTCTGCCCTTAGGGCAGAGGTCATTTCCGTTTCACGACTTCACCCTCAACGTGCAGGAAAAACCGTCCGAAAGCCTCTCACGAGCGTGCGATGCAGCTTTTTCGAATCAAGAGTAAAGGCCAATCAAGCTGTAAGCGTTCGACCAACGCACCTGTTCGAGGAGTGCCCGGCTGTGCTGAAGGGGCGCGACGAAGACGACCGCAGCAGCGTGTGCTTTCGGCAAGCGTGCGTTTACTCAAAACGCGTACCGCTTCTCAGTGGCTGGAACTACCCTCGGCCACTTGCAGATCGAGGGCTACACGTTCTCCATTGATAAGTATCGTTCCAGCGTCCAAGACTTGCTGGCCGGTGCAATCGTACTTCTCGTAGCAGCGCAGAGAAGAAAACGAGAAGAAGAACTCCACGGCTTCGGACGCGCCCGGGACTGCCTTGCCTGCAAGGTGGATGTTCGTGCTGAAGCCGATCCCGTCAAAGTCTTGCGTCTCCTTGAAATAAGCCAGCAGCGGACGGATAAGGTGGGCAATGTGTTCATCGAAAGCCATGGCTGCCAGCTTGTACCGCGATCCCGCGGCGGACGACGGTAAAGTGGAATTCAGTGAGAGCTCAAGATAGATTCCCTGACGGAAAGCCACGAATTTCGGCGGCGCGTAGGCAACGAAGTGAGCTTGCGAGTCCAACTCTCTCACGATCTGGTCGACCACGGGCTGGTCGGCAAGCTGCATCGCGGACAGCGCCTGCGTCGAAGTATCGCGTGGCGGGGGCGGCGGTGGTTCTTTCGGCTTCAACGCTGGAGGAGTAGCGATGCCTGGCTGCGAGCCACTGCCGTTCTCCGCCGTTTCAGCTCCCGTTTTCTCTGCGCCAGTATTGGAAGTGTCATCCGGGTGATCGCTGGCCGCCGGCGGAAGGACAGAATCGTTAAGCCAAATGGAGATGGGTTGCGCGTTGAGAAACATCTCTCCCTGCAAGAGCGCTGCCTGCTGCGCGGTCTCATCCTTGGCGGCGAGCAGCTTGAGAGCGCCGCTCCGCGGCAAGAAAACCATCAGGTTTTCCGGCCGCTCCATCGAGACGCCCATCACTTTCCCCATGATGTGATGCGAAATCTCGACGGCAAACCCTTGCACGTGCTCGTTGTTCTGAAAGAACGGAACTGCCGCTTTCAGAATCGGCATCACCACCTTGAGAAAAGTGCTCCGCGCCCGCTGTCCGGGACTCATCCTTTGCGCGGAGTAAGCGGCATAGTAGTTGCCCGTGATGGCGAGCACTGTCTGTCCGTTGTAGCTGTCGAAGCGAAGGGACGACTGATCCGCGATCTGTTGCCGTGCCTGATCGAGGTCGAGCCTGCGACTGAGATAGAACGGATAATCGAAGTGGGTCGACAGAATGTCCTCGCCAGCGCGGCTCAGATCGTCCATGTATTGCTGCTGCAGCGCGCGCAGTGCGGGGTCTTTGATTTCTACCGGCGATACAACTTGCGCCGGCAAGACGCTGGCGCTGATCAGACTAAAAACAAAAAGACTGAGCAAGAACAGAACGGGGCCGAGCCAACCGGCCCTACTTTTGTGCATACACCGTTCCGGAAGCATGATAGGGGGGATCGGAGATCAGGCGGATGTAAGCAATCAGCGCCTCGATCTCTGTCTTGCTGAGAGTATAGCCGTATGGGGGCATCAACGCGGACTTGTTGAGCGCGGGGCCGCCGTGGCCGATGATGGCGGTCAGTTCGGCGTCCGTCATTCTATTCAGTGTTTCGCCTTCAGTGAACGGGTGCGGCTTGACCTCAAGATTGTCATAATTGGAAACGCGCTCCGCCGTGGACTCGGGATTGTGGCAGCGAGCGCAATACTTGTTGTCGAGCTGGAATCCGAGCTGCTCCTGATATCCCAGCGCAATTTCTTCAATCTTCACGTCGACCGATTTCTGAGCTTTTGTGGTCGTTCGCGCCGTGAGTTGATATCGACCTGCCATGCCGGCCAGAGCGACGTCGGTGCTGAGCTGTCCGCTGGAATCGGTCAGGCCGCTCGGAGGGTCAAAGCTGACGCCCGCAGGTCCACTGAATTCCACCAGCGCGCCGGTGACCGCCGTCCCTTGTTCATCGTTAACCTGCACGACCACGGGTTGAGCGAGGACCATGCCGGTTGCGCCGACTTGCTTGCCCCCACTCGACTCCACCACCGCGGCGCCAAACCCAGTGGGTTTTAGAGCCGAGGCTGGTCCCGGCTTGCGCGTGCAGCCTGCGCTTACGAGAACCAGTGTGGCCACGAAGATTCGCCAGTGTCCGATCATGGTCATTTCTTCGCCTCCTGCTTGCTGGAGCCCTTTTGCGTCATCAGGAATGCGGTCAGAGCGCGAGCATCTTCATCGCTCATGTTGCGGTTCGGTTCGATGGTGCCGGACCGCATGGCCTGCGGGTCTTTCAGCCAGTGGTAAATCCACGTGGCATTCAGGCGCGAGCCCACTTGCGTAAGCGTCGGTCCGATGTAGCCCTTGTCGGCCTTAGTATCGATGATGTGGCAAGACTGGCAGGCATATTTGGAATAGAAAAGCTGTTTCCCCTGCTCCACCTGAGCAGGTGGATACCCGCTGGCCGGCATCGAGTCGCGATCGAACTCCGGAGTCTGATACACGGTCATGATGTAGTCAGTCAGTTCCTTCGCGTCGTCATCGGAAAGGTTGAACCTCGGCATGCGCCGGATCAGCGCTGGGCGCAGCGTGCCGGGGTTCTTCAAGAATGCCTGTAGCCATGGCCGCTGCACCGAACTGCCTTCCCAAGTCAAATCGGGAGCCAGGTCACCGCCGCGGCCGTTGATCGCATGGCAGGTGAAGCAGGCCATGTCATCCATGAGCTTTCCGGCCTTGCCCGCGGGCTGGTAATTCGAAGGCGGTTTTGACGGCACGGTCAGTGCCAGGGGCAAGTCATGTGCCCGGTCGGTGAGCGCGAGCAGCGCAGTCGTCAAAGCGTCGACTTGCGCGGGTGCAAGGCTGAACTGCGGCATCTTCAAGGCCGCTCCAAACGAACGCGGTTGCCGGATCTTGGCCGCAATGTAATCCGGTATAGCGTGTGTCATCCCCGGCAGGAAAATAATCTGCGCCAGCGGCTTGCTCCCGATGCGGGTCAGTTCCGGAGCGAAGTTATCCGGCTTCTTGATGCCGTTGATTTCGTGGCATGAAGCGCAGCCGTATTCGGTCACCAGAAGCTTGCCGTGCGCTATCTGTTCCGGCGTGGCGGCGTCGAGATGCACATTGGCCAGCAGATCGGAATCGGTCTTACTTCCAAGGAAGGCGGTAAGCAGCGAAACTTGCGGATCGGTGAAACGGTAGTGCGGCATGGCCGTTCCCGAATCGTAGACACGCGGATTGCGCAACCATGCCCGCAACCATTCCGGCTTCACCTTGTTGCCGACGCGGGTTAGCTCCGGGCCGACATCGCCGCCCACCACATTTCCGGCGGCGTTCTGCACGGCATGGCAGGAGGAGCAAAAAGACTCGCCGTACAAGCTGGCACCAGCCGTCGGGTCGGGCGCTTTCTGAATTTTGAGATCCGACTCTGTGTCTCCCGCGAGTGGCGTGCTGCTGGCGATCAGGAACGCCGAAACATCGCGCGCGTCCGGATCGCTCAACTTGAAATTCGGCATGGTCGCAGTGACGGCGTAGGACTGAGGATCCTTCAACCACGTATAAATCCATTCCCGTGTGGTCTTGTCGGCAATGTGCTTAAGCGATGGCGGATCGTCGGTCGGCTTGATCGTGTTGCCGTCGGGCAGTTTGACGGTGTGACAATGCACGCAGCCATATCGCCCCAGCAGATTGCGTCCCAAGTTCAGTTGTGGTGTGCCGGTTAGAGGAGCACGATGGCATTGCCCGCAAGAAGATTGGACGTAGCGTGCCGGCAGGATCGGCTGCTCCCAGGCCAGCGTGCTGCTGTGCGCTTCTTCGACGGTGGTCGCGGGGCCTTGCCCACGGTGGCACATCACGCAACCGAACTGGTCAAGGGTATGAGGGATTACCGGATGGCGGCGGAACGGCTGGGGAATGTTGGCATCGGCCAGGCTCGCTTCTTTCGATCCGACGTGGCAGGTGGTGCAGCGATCGACGACTCCGAGTTGCGGAAGCCAGATCTGCTGGGTGTCGTCGTGTTCGTGAAAGTGCCGCTGCAGTGTTACCGCGTCTCCACGGGTCTGAATCAGCGCAAGATATTGCTTCTGATAGTGACGCCATTCACTGAAGTGATTTTTGGCTGGTGCGATGGCCAACGAAATCAATAACAGCAGGCTGACCACACCAAAAGCGCGAACCGGATGGCCGAATAACATCTGCCACAAGGAAGACAACCCGTTCTTCATTGATTGCAATAATGACGATGATTGCAATTAGCTCCTCCAGGGCAACACCCAGGACCAACCTGGGCCGCGGAAGAAAGTGCCAACCGCCGTCAGCACAGTGAGTTCGAACAGAAACCAGGTCATGATCCAGAAGGAAAGCGGCTTCGCAGCCAGACCGCGCCGGAAAGCCGAGGTCGACTGCGGAGAACTTTGCGCCGCCACCACCATGAACCCAGCGACAATCAGTGTCGGCACCAGCGCCACGTACACATCAAAGAACAACAGGAACAAAGAGAGCCCCGCCGCCGCCAGATAAAAAATAAGCAGACGACGCTTGCGATCCTTCAGGAACAAACCCTCAGCTTCTATGTTGATGTTGAAATAAGGAATCACAATCAGCGCTATCACGACCAATCCTGGAACCAGCACCCCCGCTACCACCGGCGGAAAGTAGTGCAACATTTCCTGCAATCCGAGGAAGTACCAAGGCGCCTTGGCGGGGTTGGGAGTGTGTGAGGGATCGGCAATGCCCTCCAGCGGCGCATTGAAGAGAAGTGCCATACCGACCAGCGCGATCGCCAGCACCTCGATGGCAACGAGGGCGCGGAACAGGACTTCCGGATATGTTTGCACCTGATCTTCGTCCGTAACCTTGACCTGCGCCGAGGTTCGCCTAGTGACGAAGACAACGCGTGTCGGCGACTTGCGTGCATTCGAGTCCATACCAGCGACAAAATCCTTCGGATCGGTCATTAGTAGTTATTGCGCTCCTTTCGCCGCGGCGGGCGCCGGGTTCGCCGCGATCGTTTTCGGCTCGCTCTGGTGGGCGTAGAGGCCGCCATCTTTGCGAATGCGCCAGAAATGAATTGCTATAAAGAGGATCGCAACCAGCGGCAGAATCATACAGTGCAGCACGTAGAAGCGCAGCAGAGCGTTGGCGTTCACCACATTGCCGCCGAGCATCAGGAAATGAATTTTGTTGCCCATTACCGGGACAGCCGACGCAATGTTAGAACCCACCGTGATCGCCCAAAAAGCCAACTGATCCCAGGGCAGCAGATAGCCCGTGTAGCTAAGAAACAGCGTAATCAGCAGCAGCACGACTCCAATGACCCAATTGAACTCGCGTGGCGGACGGTATGCGCCACGGTAAAACACCTTGAACAGATGCGCGAACACAAGAAACACCATGGCATGCGCCGACCAGCGATGCAGGTTGCGCAAGAATAAGCCGGAAGAAACTACAAACTGCAGATCCTTAGTGTCGGCATAGGCCTGCGGCACCGAAGGATGGTAATAGAACATCAGCGGAATGCCAGTGGCTACCAAGATGAGAAAAGTTCCGAAGGTCAGAGTGCCCAGATACCAGGTCGTGCTGAAGCTGAGCATTCGGGTCCGCACCTTGGTAGAAAAAAGGTGCAGGAATACGTTCTGCTGGACAGCGAGAGCCCGGTGCAGGGTACTCGATCCAGTCCCGCTGCGAAACACCGAACGCCAGACCCGCGTGCCGCGCAACTCGTCGAAATAGTTCGTAATTGTTTTCGCCACTCTTACACCCTCACAAACTGCATGGAACGAATCGTGATGGAACGGTCCACCATCAGATCGCCCTCGTCGCTGATCCAGGTCTGCAGCCAGGGTAGCGGCCTGGGGGCGGGGCCTGCAATCTTGACCCCGTCACGATTGAACTTGCTGCCATGGCAGGGGCACGCGATGATCCCTAACTCAGGCTTCCATGCAGTCAGGCAGCCGAGGTGCGTACAGACAGCACTCAGCGAAAAAAAACCTTCCTGGGCATGGATCAGATAAATCCCTGTATTCGCGTCCAGCGTCACCGAATCGACCGCATAATTTTCCGGTTTGCCGGCGTTGACGATGGGAGAGGGCTCGTACAAAACATTCGGCGAGAGAAACTGGTACGCAAACGCCACCGTGCCGGCAGCGGCGATACCGAGCGATCCCAATCCCAGCTTCACGAAAAAGTCGCGGCGGCCG
>Ga0182014_10007454_pt1 | contig 11460 bp, 7 predicted proteins | sample 612S2DmetaG_FD_120489 | JGI IMG/M metagenome (GOLD analysis project Ga0182014, IMG submission 120489) | Permafrost microbial communities from Stordalen Mire, Sweden - 612S2D metaG | ecosystem: Environmental > Terrestrial > Soil > Wetlands > Permafrost | place: Sweden: Stordalen | collected... | reverse complement strand
GGTCGCTTTGCCAGTGCTGTCCATCGTCGCCGCCGTTCCCAGCGCATTTCCTCCATCTTGAAATTCGATGGTTCCGGTGGGCACCGAGGCGTAAGTCGCGGTGGGCGTGACGGTGGCCGTCAGAGAGACCGATTGGCCGGCGGAAGCGGGCGATGGCGAAGCCGCGAGAGCGACTGTAGCTGTGCCAGTGGCAGAGATCTTGGCCACATAGCCGGTTCCGGCGTAATTGCCGCATCCAGTTCCCTGATTATGATTGATCTGCTGAAAGGAGCCGGGAGTCACAATGGTTCCAGCGCACGGATCGGTGAATCCGACATACATATTTCCTGCAGGATCGACCGCAAGGCCGCCAGACACAATTCCGTCCCCGCCGCCGCCAAACTCCGTGGAAAAGAGCAGCTTCGAGCCTGTTGGGTCGAGTTCTGAGACGAAGACCGGCGCGCCGTTGTAAGGCTCCATGTTGCCCACCCACGGGAAGCTGCCTCCTTGCACTTTGCCCGTGACGTAGATGTTGCCGTTTCCGTCTAATTGAATTGGACCTACCTCGCTCACGCTTTGACCATTTCCGGATTGATCGCCGAGGTAGGTCGCCCATTCGATGGCAGTGCCAGTGGGATTCAGTTTGGCCACAAAAGCTGCATCGCCATTATTGAAGGTAGTTTGATACGCGCCGCTGGTTACCGGAAAGTCGGGGGAAGCTGTGGCGCCGGATATGTAGGCATAGCCCTCCGCGTCGGTGGTGATGGAGGCGACCGAATCGCCGGCAGCTACATACTCGTCGCCTATCATGTCCGGGGTGTTTCCGCCCAGATAGGTGGCATAGGCCAGCGACGAGCCGCCCGCTGCCGTAACCGGGTTGAACTTGGCGATAAAGCCGCGTACGGCTGAGGTCATCAGAGGATTGCCCGACGAGGCTGGGCCGGGTGTGGGTTGAAAAACGCCAGCTGTCGTCGGCAACCCCATGGCATTGGTGTCGCCCACAATATAGAAGTTTCCGCTTGCATCCACCGCGACCCCGTTGACATAGGTGGTCTGGTTTACGCAGTCGTAAGCTGGTCCATTCCATACGCAGAGCGGATTCAGCGAACTGAAGAGGCTTGAATAGAGAAGATTTGCGCCAGCCGCATCGAGCACCGAGACAAATCCCTGCGGGGCGAAGCTATCATCAGGCTCAGTCCCGGAGACCACTGCGCCACTGGTCGTGGGGAAGCAGGTGTAAAGAATGGGCGTAAACGGATTGGAATTGGTATTCAAGACGCAGCCAACATTGTTATTTGTTCCGCCGACATAGGCGCGCCCTGCGCCGTCGACGGCAATGGCTTGAGCGTTTGTTGAGCCATTACCACCGAGGTAAGTTGCGTAAACCAGTCCTGTCCCGGCGGCGTTCAGTTTAGCTATGAATGCAGAGCTGTTTGCACCTGCCCCGCATGTGCTCCGCTCCGTATAGATATGAGTATACCCAGTCCAGTTATCGTTGACGCCAGGCGCGCAGACCGTCTGGTATGCGCCGGAGGTAATGGGAAAATCGGGTGACTGGGTTGTTCCCACGACAAAGGCTTCGCCGTTGGAGTCAACAGCAATGCCAGTTGCACTGTCATTATTTGAACCGCCAAGCAAGGTGGAATAGACGAGCGAACTTCCATCGGGGCTGAATTTGGTAACAATAACCGATTCGATTGCGCTTGGAGCTTTGGTGGGAGCTTTCACTGTAGAGGTCAGAATGGGAAAGTCAGTGGATTGCGCTGTGACCACCACATAGGCGCTACCCTGGCTATCGAATCCAATCGCCTGCAAAGCATTGTTGGCGCTTAAACCAGAATTCCCAAGCACCTGAATCCCGCCAATCGAATCAACCCCGCTTCCGCCGAGGTAAGTCGCATAGGTCAGCACCGGGTCGATGATGAGCACCTTCGCGTGGTCGTAACTGCCGAGCTGGAAGCCGATGCGATTGCCGGCCACGGTGAACGCGCCATCGACTGCGATTTTCTTGTCGCCATCCATCTGATAGAGCACCGGCTTCTTGAATCCGGCCGGGCCATTGGCCGCGCTCAGAACCAGATTACCGTCGGCGTCGATGGTGGGCTTGGCGCCGTCGATCTGCCAGGCGATGCGGCTGGCGTCCGCTCCGGGAGCGACCACAAAGTCATACTCCAATTGCCGCTGATTGCCGTAAAATACCAGATCGACGCCGGGATAGACCTGCGCGAAGTTGACCTTGCCAAAGGTCTCGATGCCGGTGTGCCACTTTTTGGGGTCGTTGCCAATGAGGTAGCTGACCCTGCCGGATTGCGGTTCGAGCCCGGTGATCGTGGTGGTAGCGCTGGCGCCGACAAGTTTCATGCGCAGCGTATCAGCCGGAGCAGGCTTCTGGTCCTTGCCGGTTGCCGAGGCATTCTGCCGCTCCAGGTTCAGCACCACTTCGTCTTTGGTGAGAAAAAGCGAGTAGCCGGAGCCACGCGAAAGAAACTTCACGCTGGCATCGGTCTGGCCCTTGTTCGGTTCAAAGCTAAGGGGAATCTTGCCGTAGTTGGCCGCTGTGTGCCTGGCGGCGTCGGATGGAGCAGGCGCGGAGGCTGTTCCGGCTTTGGCCCCAGCGCAAGTCAGCAGGAACAATCCAGCAAGCAGAAGGCCGGTCAAACGCCAGCCCCGTGAATCGGATGACATCCTTGGAACCAGACTGGTCTTGAACGATGTCGGTAAGAGATTGAAGACGGATTCGAGCATTTTTCTCCCTCGCAGTGGCAGGGTTGATCTTGCCTCTCAACCAGAAGGCGGGAAGCGGAGCGAAAGAGGCTCACGGCGTACCCGCGAATTTTCACTTTTCTTTGAAAACTTGGCGATATTGAAGGAAGCCACCGCTAAAGAGCGATAGTCTCGATATGGGGATCGTTGTTGCAACCCATGCATAGAGGCGGATTTGGAACCATCCGGGGGAGAGATCACCGTTTTGCTGGCGAAGTGGAAGGACGGCGAGCCGTCAGCCTTTCAGGAATTGATGCCGCTGGTCTATCCGCATTTGCGCGAGGTGGCCGCAGCCTACATTCGCCGCGAGCGCGACCCCGACGTGCTGCAAGGCACGGCACTGGTACATGAACTTTATATGCGCCTGCTGAACCAGAAGAATGGAGTGGGCGAAGATCGCGGCCATTTCTATGCCTTCGCCGCCAAGGTGATGCGCAGAATCCTGATCGATCACGCGCGCGAGATGCAGACACTTTCTCGGGGCGGAGTCCTCGACCGTGTACCGCTCAGCGACGATCTGGCCTGGGTCAATATCGATAGTCCCGAGTTGCTCGATCTGGACCGCGCGCTGGACGAACTTGGAGATTCGGATGCTTCCAAGGTCGAACTTGTGGAACTGCGTTACTTTCTCGGCTGCACCGTCGAGGAGACTGCCGATTTGACGCATCGTTCCAGATCCGCCGTGAATCGCGATCTGAAATTCATTCGCAGTTGGCTCTACATCCGTCTGTATCCTGACCAGGTGGAGTCTGTTTCGACGCAGTGAGCCGATCTTTCCGCGCTTCACGCCTACTGATGTAGGCCCAATATCCAAAACCAGGATTGCATCGACATGGATTTCAAGACAGACCGATTTCAGCGCATCGAAGCCATCTTCCACGAGGCCCTTGCGGTTGAGGGCGATGCGCGCGCGCAACTGATCGACGCTCAGTGTGGCGAGGACTCCAGTCTGGCCGCACAGGTGCGTTTGCTGCTCAGTGCCAGTGAAAAAGAAGAGCAGCGGACAACCTCTCTGGCGTCGGAACGGGAGCAGGCCAAGGCCTCCGAATCGGTCGGCAGGCATATCGGCCCCTATGTGCTGGATGGCCTGCTGGGGCGCGGCGGCATGGGCGTTGTCTATCTGGCGCATCGCGCCGATGGCGAGTTCGAGCAGAAGGTGGCCATCAAGCTAATCGATCTGCCGCTGGCCACCACCACCTTTCGCGAACGCTTTCGCCAGGAGCGGCAGATTCTGGCAGCCCTCCAGCATCCATATATCGCGCGCCTGCTCGATGGCGGAGTCACCGCCAATGGCGACCCTTATCTGGTGATGGAGTTCGTCGACGGCATCCCTATTCATCGCTACTGCGAGCGGGAAAATCTTACTCTGCGGCAGCGGCTCAAGCTCTTTCTGCAAGTCGTGGAGGCGGTGCAATTCGCCCATCAAAACTTCGTTGTGCATCGCGATTTGAAGCCCGACAATATCCTGATCGCCGCCGACGGCACACCCCGACTGCTGGACTTCGGCACCGCCAAGATGCTCTCGCCCTCGTTTGCAGCGGCGGGCGCGGGGCTGACGCTCGAGGGCTACCAGTCCTTTACGCCGCAGTACGCCAGCCCGGAGCAGGTGCTGGGAAGCCAGGTGACCGCTGCTTCCGATACTTACTCGCTGGGCGTTCTTCTGTATCTGCTGCTGACCGGATCACAGCCTTATCAGTTGAACGATCTTTCGACGGCGGAATTGCTGCGCGTGATCTGCGAAGAGCCGCCGAGCAGGCCGGCGCAGGCGGAGGCTCAAAACCGGAGTCTGGACGCGGATCTGGATGCCATTCTGATGAAGGCGTTGCGCAAGGAGCCGAGCGCGCGCTACGGCACCGCGATCGAACTGGCCACCGACATTCACGCCTGGCTGGACGGAATGCCTGTAGCCGCGCGGCGCGGGAGTTTTCGTTACAAGGCAGGCAAATTCATTCACCGCAATCGTATCGCCGTCGCGGCTTCAGCCCTGCTCGCCGCTTCGTTGATAGCCGGAGTCATCGGGGTAGTCTGGCAAGCCAACGTAGCCAATCAGGAACGACGCAAAGCCGAAGAAAGCGCCGCCGACCTTCGCCAGTTGAGCAACAGCCTGCTCTCCGAATTGGACGAAGCCATCAAGGAACTGCCTGGTTCGACCGGAGTGCAAAAGCTCCTCGTCACCCGTGTCCTTGAACACCTGGACCGCACCGCAAAAAACATTCACGGCGACCGCCAGACGCAACTCGATCTGGTCAATGCCTACACGCAAATGGGAGAGATTCAAGGCGATCCATACGTACAGAATCTCGGCGATCCCCATGCCGCGCTGACCAGCATAGGCAAGGCTATCGACATTGTCACGCCGCTGGCAGCTTCCAGTTCCAGCGACCGCGATGCGCTCCGTCTGCTGGCATTGGCTCAGCAATACAGAGGCGATGTTCTGTTTGGAATGGGTGAAACCGACGTTGCGGTGCGAGCGATGCGGGTTTCCACCGATGTATGGGACAAGTTGATTGCTTTCGGCAATGTTACTCCAGTTTTGCTTTGCGATGCCGGCTCCGCTTATGGAACACTTGGTGATGAACTTGGACAAAGCGGCACGGCCAGTCTTGAGGATGCTGCCGGCGCCATCGCCGCTTACCGAAAGGCGTTGACCTTCGATGATCGTGTTCTATCCATCGATCCGCATTCCCTGCGCGCCAGGCGGGGAATCTCGATCTATGACATGAAGATCGGCAGTGTCGATATGGAAACCGATCCCGCCGCCGCAGTCAAGGAGTTTACAGCCGCGCTGCAAAACGCCGAGGCACTGCCCGAAGCCGAGAAAAGCAGCCTTTCCTCCATGCGGATGCGCGCCACGCTGATGCGAAAACAGGCCATCGCCCTGGAACAGTTGGGAGAATATGCCCAGTCGGTTCCTCTCTTCCTGCAAGCCGTCGATTTTAATCGGCGCACCGTCGCGCAGGATACGAAGGATTCGAGGGCGCTTTTCGATCTTGTGGTCGCACTCGACGATACCGCGTTGGGATACGAGGATGCAGCCGATCCAGCGCTGGCCGCGCAGCCCGCCGATCGGAGAAAGAATCTCACGCTGGCGAGAAACTGTCTCGCCGAGGCCACGGATGGACTTGAGCGTTTGCTGAAAATGGATCCAGACCACGATGAGTGGAGAATACTCCTTTCCTTCATGCAGGTTCGGCTGGGCGCAATTGATTTTGCTTTGCATACACGCGCATCTTCCGACTTAAAAACGAGAATGGCTCTTAACTCGATCAGGGAACTATACGCGAAGGGGCATTTATCTCCGCAAATTTTGAGTCAAGCGGCAGAATCATTATTGCGTGCCGAGCCAGCCTCGCTTGAAGATCCCCAGCTGGCACTCGCGTGTGCCCAGCGCGAGGTTGCTCAGAGCCATGCCAAGATCCCTTCCATGCTGCTGACTCTCGCTCAGGCCTATCGCGCTACCGGTCAGATCGAAAAATGCCGCGCAACAGCCAGGGAAGGACTGGTTCTGCTGCCAGGCCAGCCGCGGGGAGCTGTGAAGCCGCGCATTCGCAAGCTGCTGGAAATCCAAACGCGGACCGCCAGATGAGCCATTGCTCCCCGAACCCCATTCTAGAAACTCCGGCAACACTGCCAAGGAGGTCTGCAAGGTGGTTGGCACATGAAGACGGATATTCTTCAGCTATCTCGCGCAACAACGAAAGACTACCCCTGCTCAGGAGCGGTGCTGAGGGATACGGATCACAGGAGTACGCTAATTTTACCTTTTCGATGCGTTGGGCAAAAATAGCCAGCCTCAGGCGCTCACGATCAGAATTCAGCTTCGAAGACCCGGAAGCAGCGCTCGAGTTCCCATTGGGCGGCGGCCTTTTGGCTGCCATCGAGAAATACCCTGCATTCCGCGCTGGGCCGGCCGGCGCCCAGCGGCTGCCCCATGCAGGCGGCAGCGGGAGAGGTGAACTCGTCCGGCGCGCTCCACAGGCTGGGGCCGGGCAGGAAAGCGTGCTCCACGCCAGTGCGGGCCAACTGCTTCAAGTCCTGGTAGCCAAGGTGATAATCCAGCGCGGCGCGGACATATTCGTGCGTGAGATCGATGCGGCTGACTCCTTCATCGTCGGTGGAAAGCGCGACCGGAACATGGGCGGCGCGGTAAAGCGGAAAGGGGTGCTGGGCGCCTTTGACTCCAAGAATTTCTTCGTTTGAACTGAGGTTGATCTCCACCATGATGTGCCCGCGGGCCATTTGCTTCAGCAGTCCTTCGGGGTCGTCCTCCTCCATCCCGTCGACGCCGTGGCCGATGCGCTCGGCGTGGCCCAGCTCGATGGCCTGGCGGATGTGAAAGCGCAGCCCCGCGGGCGGCACAAGTCCTGGAGCCAGTTCGCCGGCGTGCAGGCTAATGTGAACCCGCGGGTAGACGGAGTGCAGGTAGTCGAGCATCTTCATCTGCAGGGTATAGTCGCGCATGGCGATGAAGCCGTCCTCGGGCATGACGAAATTGATGCCGACAAAGCCGGGCTCGCCGGCGTCCATGCTCTGCTGTACGGTTTCAAATCCCAGCAATGCTTGCGCAAAGACCTGCCCGGGCGGAAAGCCGCGGAGAACCTGGTAAATGAAGCGAACTTCGACCTGGCAGGAGGGTGCGGCCTGGGGCGTGCCGCAGTGCTCGATATTGCTTCGTAGCGCCTCGGCAGAGCGCACCTCCTCACGGTCGGCGGCGACCTCGTCGCGCAGGCCGAGGCCGAGCAGGGTCTGGCGATATTGGGCAAACTGCTGCCGGGAAGGATTCGAAGGCAGGAAATTCTCGCGGAAAAGCGAAACGGCATGCGCAAAGACCGGCGTCTCCATCAGTTCGAGATACTGCTCATTCTGCGCGGCTGCGCGGCTGGCCACCTCGTCCACCCACTCGCCGGTGTGCCGCTTGCTCAGCCCGCTGAAGCGATCGAATGTGGAGAAAAAATGGTCGTGGCCGCTGAAGCCGGAGGTGGGCACGAAGCCGCGCATGGAGAAGGCGTCAATCAATCGGTCGTAGAGCATTTGATTGGCCGGCGTCAGGTTCCCGGATAGTTGCGCGGCCGGCTCCAGGGGTAGTGCGCAGGGGGGCTTGGCAAAGCTGAGAGCCGCCGGGTTCACGCACAGGCCGTCCTCGCCCGCATCGCGCAAAAAAGTCTCGGCATACACCGCGCCGTCGAGATGAACGTGCAGATCGGCGCCTTTGGGAAACTGGGCCAGGAAGGCGTAAAGGGCCAACGGACCAGCCTCTACGGCGCCCCGGTAGGCGCGGGCGGCGTGGGCTTCCGGAGTGCGCGCCGGGGCGGGCGCCTGGCGCTGGGCGCTGGCTGCCAGGGCGGTGAGCAACATAAAACAGAGGAGACAGACGAGGCGGCGCATGGTGGCTTCCAGTGTAGAACAGGCAGCGGGCGGATAGCGGCGGTCAGTCGCGCAGAAGCCGGGCGATTGCCGAAAGAAGGCGATAGCCGGGAGAAATTGTGGCCGGATTTGGCGTGGGAAGAGGGGAGTTGGTATACTGCACAAGTCGTTGCATGGAACTGTTCGTGGAGTTGCCCGCCTTGTCCGGCAATGCCGGAATCGGCGCAGCAAATTGCAACTCAAAAGTTTGCACTGGGGCCAGATAGCTCAGTGGTAGAGCGCGGCCCTGAAAAGGCCGGCGTCGGCGGTTCAATCCCGTCTCTGGCCACCACTTTTTAAAGCACTTAGCGGTGTATAGTCGAAGCGTTTCACCCGCTTTCTAATTGCTATTTGGCAGAGCCATATCCTCGGACCGCGTGAATTCCGCCATGAAAGTATCGACTGCAGCCATCCGGCTGTCCTCACCAGAGTGTGTGTACAGTTGGAGTGTGGTGTGAACGTCAGCGTGTCTCAGTAGACCTTGTATCGTGGCTTGGTGTTCCTTCGCACATGTCGCAAGGAATGTTGCGAGCGACTGCCCCAGTGTGTGGAAATCAAAGCAGTGCCAAGCGCCATTCTCCATTGCCTTGGCTTGAACAGCAGCCGGGCAGAGAAAGTCTTCGACGATCATGTTGGCCACGCTGGGCTTCTTCCCTCGCAGGCGATTGCTCGCAAAGCTCCAGCCCCCTACCTGTCCGTACATCGTCTTCGTCTGCCACGGATGCATTCATTCCGACGGAATCAGGTGGAGGGGCACCGTGGCACGACTGGCTTTGGTCTTGGGTTCACCAACTCGGCATTGCGTCCACGTGCGTCGTATGTGGATGCGTCTTCGCACAAAGTTGACATCCGCCCATTGAAGTCCCAAGCACTCGCTGATACGGGGCCCGGCACTAGCTGCAAGCAGCACCAGGAGGCCTTCCACCGGAGGGAGCTTCCGCCCGATCGAAAAGGTCTGTTAAGGGGTGATGATTACGGCGTAAGTGCATTAACGACTTGGCATCAATTGAGATTTTCTCGTGGCGCCAGGGGTGTTTTCCATTACCGACCCCGCTAGTGGTGTCTCAGTTATAGAATTTTTTATTGGTGCCCCAACAGGGAGGAAAAAGGTGGTTAGCATTCCTTCAGGGGCTAAAGCCTTCTTCATTTTGCAGGTTTTATGTACGGGCTAAAGCCCGTACCCTTCAAAACGAATCAACGACTATCTGCTTGAGACATACCACTAGCGACTGGCGAACAACGTGGAAATTGCCGCCAAAGAACTCGGTATAGATTTCACCTTGGAGAAGGTCTCGGACATTCAGGCAATCGTTCAGGCAGGTGTAATGAAGACACCTGCTCTGGTTGTGGATGGAAAGGTAAAGCTCTATGGCCGCGTGCCTGATGTAGAAGAGATCAAGACCATTCTTGTCTGAAAAGATCATCTGTGACATGTAGGCTGATCACTTCCCTCCTATTGCTGGGAGTGACCTCAATCAGTTCTATCGAGGAATGAACTTGTATTTTTGGTCCTGGGTATCGCCGCCATCCGGACAATAGCTGTATTGAAGCTGGCTTGCCGCCATTCCAAGATAGATTCATGGAACGTCCATGAGCCCGCTCCTGAGCACGCAACCGAATCACACACAAACACTTATCATTTTCGATTTTGGATTACCCCCGAAAAGTCGGCATGGCGACGCGAATCCCCGGATCGAATCGCCATCAATGGTCCCCGTTGAGAACGGCGTTTGTCGATGCCGATCCTGCGTGCTCGGTTACACCTCCAGAGACTTCGCGCAGCCTGGGCATGAACCCTGGCACACCGTTGGAATTGGCTGAGCCGCTGCGTTACCGGGCAATTTTGCAGCCCGATTCACAGTCTCTTGTACCCGCGGCGCTGCTGGCGCGTGCCGATTATCTTTCGCTTGCCAGCCAGCGCCAGAGCCTGGTGGAACAGCAACGCGCCAGCCGAGCACGTTTCTATCCCAAACTCAGCCTCAATGGCAACTACGGCGGCATTGGCCGCGCATTGGCGGTGTGCAGGGCACGGGCCTGATTCAAGGCCAGATCGACTTTACGCTCTTCGACCGCGACCGCAACGGCGAGGCCCAGGAGGTTGCCAGCCGCGTCAAGCGCATCGACGACCAGATTGCCGACCAGCGGCGCGGCATTGAAGAGGAAATACGCGAGGCGCTCTTGAATCTGGACTCCGCCGCCGAGCAGGTGGCCGTTGCCAGCGAGGGCCAGCAACTGGCGCAGAGCGAATTGAAAATGGCGCAGGATCGCTTTCAATCGGGCACGGCCAACAATGTTGAGGTGGTTACCGCCCAGAACGAACTGGCGCGCGCGGAAGAAAACTATATTCTTGCCGTCACCAGCCATGTGGATGCAAAGTATGCGCTCGCCCGCGCCATGGGCGATACGGAAAAGAAGACTGTCGAGCTCCAGGGGGAATCAACGGGCGGCGCACCTCAATGAGCCGCAACCGAAATTACCCTCGCGAGGTTTGAAGCTATGAAAAGACTCATCCCAATTTGTATTGTGCTGGCTGCCGCTGTTGCCGCCGGCATTTACTACTACCCGCGCCTGATGAAGAAGCCGGCGTCTGCCAATGAGCTCACGATTTCCGGCAATATTGAAGCGCACGAGAGCCTGGTGGGCTTCAAGGTCGAGGGGCGCATTGTAAAGCTGCCGGTGGAGGAAGGCAGCAAGTGGAGCAGGGCGCATTGCTGGCGCGGCTTGAAGATGCCGACTACGAGCAGAAGGTGCACATTGAAGAGGCCGGCGTGCGGGTGCGCGAATCCGACCTTGCGCTCACACTTGCCGGAACCCGCGAGCAGGATGTGAAAGCGTCGCATCAATCCGTGCTGGACGCGCAGGTCGATCTGGAGCAGAAGACGCTGGACAACGCCCGCGCCCAGAGCCTCTTCAGCAAGGACGAGATTTCCGCGCAGGATCGCGACCTGGCGGCAACCGCTCAGAAGCGTGCCGTGGCAGTCTTCAAAGCTGCTCAACAGCACTACAGCGAAGCACAGGAGGGTAGCCGCAAGGAAGACATCGCCATTGCGCGGGCCAACCTGAACGAGGCCCATGCCAACCTGGGCCTGTCGCGCGTGAACCTGGGTTACACCACTCTGCGCGCTCCTTCCACAGGCGTGATTACTGTGCGCCAGGCGGAGTTGGGCGAGGTGGTTTCGCCCGGCTCTCCGGTGGTTACGCTCGCCGATCTGGATCACATCTGGCTGCGCGCGTACATTGCCGAGACCGATCTAGGAATAATTCACTGGGGCCAGGATGTAACGGTCACCACCGACACCTATTCCGGCAAACAGT
>Ga0182014_10007451_pt1 | contig 11463 bp, 12 predicted proteins | sample 612S2DmetaG_FD_120489 | JGI IMG/M metagenome (GOLD analysis project Ga0182014, IMG submission 120489) | Permafrost microbial communities from Stordalen Mire, Sweden - 612S2D metaG | ecosystem: Environmental > Terrestrial > Soil > Wetlands > Permafrost | place: Sweden: Stordalen | collected... | reverse complement strand
CGACCCGATCTTCCAGGGGCTGGCGATTTCGTTGGTGTTCGGCCTCGCCTCGTCGACCGCGCTGACGCTGCTGGTCATCCCGGCGATCTACATCTGGCTGCGCGACGACGAGCGCCCTGCCCCGACAGTGAAGTGACGCAAACAAGAAGGATGAGCGATATGGGCAAGACGGATTGGCCGGAGACGGCGAAGGAGCTCAGCGGCGAGTTGAGATACTTGCGCGCCGGCGCGAGCGACGTGATGAAAGCCTTTTCGGCGATCGCCCAGGCCGCGCTCGCCCCCAAGGCGCTCGACGCAAAGACCAAGGAGTTGATCGCGCTGGCGATCGGAGTCACCTCGCATTGCGACGATTGCATCGCCTTCCACACCAAGGCCGCGGTCGAACATGGCGCGACCCGCGACGAAGTCCTCGAAACCCTCGGCATGGCGATCTACATGGGGGCTGGACCTGCGGCCATGTATGCGAGCCACGCCCTCGGCGCCTTCACCCAGTTCGAAGCGGCCAAAACCGCTTCGACCAACAATGGATAACCCGCGATGATTTTTTCCAGTCTGTTCGGCAAGTCTGGCGCCAACGCGTCGCCGCGCGACGTCGGCCATGACGAATTGCAGAAGGCGCTCCGCGAGGGCAGCGTGACGGTCGTCGACGTGCGCGAGCCGCACGAATTCGCAGGCGGCCATATCCCCGGCGCGATCAATTTGCCGTTATCGCGCTTCAAACCCAATCAGATTCCAGCGGGCAAGGCGCCGGTGCTGATCTGCCAAGCGGGGGCCCGCTCGGGCGCGGCTCTGCGCCAGGCGCACGCCGCCGGCGCGACGCACGTCCGACACTATCCGGGCGGCATGAACGGCTGGCGGGCGCGCGGCGGCGACGTCGTCGCGTAGGCGGACCGGGAAGACGCCTTAATGCGCGGTTCTTAGCGATAACGACGCGACGCCGGCGGCAAGCGCGAAGCCCGACTGCATTTCGATCGAAAGCGGCTGGAGGGTGAACGAACGATCAAAGCCGCCGACCAGCGCGTTGGCCCCGACGCCCGCCCCCACCGCCACCGACGCGTCGGCGCCGACATAGTCGCCGGCGAGCGCGCCGTGGCGCGGGCCGGCGGTCGGCGCGAACACCGCCCAGGCGAGGACGCCGCGGCTGGTCGCGCCGAGGTCGAGGCCAAATTTGCGGATCGTGCCGTAGTACGACTCGCGATGGCCGTGGGCGGAGGTGAAGAAGCAGCGCATCTCTTTCGAAGAGGTGATGATCAGGCCGAGCCCGCCGGCGACGTCGCAGCGCAACGAGCCGATCTTCACCGCGGCGTCGGCGGAAGCGGGCGCGGCGAGCGTGGGCAGGACGGCGGCAACGACCGCGATCATCAGGCTGCGGAATTTCATCTGGCGCTCCTCTCTTCGCGACGACGTGCCCTTCCGCCTGACGGCGGCGGCGCGCCTGAACGCGGGCGACGACGAATCATATCCCGGCCGCAATCGCGAAGCCAAGGGCGATGACGACGACGGCGCGCCGTTCACGGAAAATCGACGGCTCGCGCCTACATGGTCGCTTGGGCGCGTCGCGACGCCGCCGCGCCCTTGGCGCGCAGCGGCGGTTTCCCACAGCGCGAACCGGAGGGCAGATGCGCGGTCTATTGAAGCTTCTCGCTGTGGCGACCGTTACGGCTGCATTCGCCGCGCCGGCGGCAGCGGCCGGCTTCCTCGGCGGCGGCGGTCCCGGCGACGGCGGGCCCCAAGGTTCGGGCGGCGCCGAGCCCACGTGGATCCCGCCGGGCGGCAACGGCGGGAGGGGGCCGCACGGCCCGTCCGGCCCCAGTCGCGGCCCTGGCAGCGTCGCGCCGCCGCCCAATCCGGGCGGCCCTAACGCCGGCTTCAGGCCGCCCCAACACGGCGCCGCGCCTAACTTCGCCGGTCACGGCCACGACGGAGACAATTGGCGTCGGCGCCCGCGCCACTATTGGCTCGGCGGCGGACCGATTTTCGTTCCCGACCCGTCCGGCGACTACGTTTACAGCGCCGACGACTACGACGACGGCAGCGACCCAACCGGCTGTTGGGTCTATCGCAAGGCCTACGACAGCGCCGGCGCCTTCCTCGGCTTCGTCCACATAGACTCGTGCCAGAGTCAGTAGTTGGGCGGTCCGCTGGTGCGTTCACGCATGCGCGACCCTTTGCCAGAACGGAACCCCGCGCGTAGCTATTTCTGAAAATCAGAATTCATGTTGGCTGATTGTGTGATCGAGCATTCAGCGTCATTCACCTCGTGGCGGCGCACCGAGCCGAAGCATGGGGGCGGCGTCGGCGCAAAAGCTTGACGGACGGCGGAAATTTCCTTTCCCCCCTTGCAAGCCTCTGATTTCACTCAAAACGGCCAAAGAAATCTTTGGAAACGTTTGGCGAATAGCGCCTCAAATTTGGAAATGTTTGGCGCGGGGCTGAAAAAAGGGCCCGATCGCGCCCGCGCTTAGTCTGCATTGGGTCGCGGTCATTCGCGATAGCGGCCAAGAGCGGTTCAATTCAAAAGCAACATGCGTAAGGGCGCATGCCTAGACGCCAGCGCCGCCCTCCCCGCCCGTCGGCCGCGCCAGCGCGATCAGCGACTCGACGACGGCGTAGTCCTGGTAGCCGCAGCGCGCCAGCGGCTGCGCCGCAGCCGTGTCGAAGCGGCCGTCGCGGATCAGCGCGTCGTCGATGTGAAAGGCGACGACCTCGCCGAGCACCAGATAGGAGTCGATCGGCTCGCCGCGCGCGCTCTTTAGCGGCACGATCTTGATGAATTTGCACTCCAGCGCCGCGTGCGCCGCGGCGACCCGCGGCGCCTTGACCAGACGACACGGCGCCATGGCGAGGCCGGCGTGAGTGAATTCGCTGTCGCCGCGCGGCAGCGACGCCGAAGTCTGGTCCATCGCCTGCATGAGATCGCGACTCGCCAGATTGGCGACGAACTCGCCGCTGTCGCGCGCGAACGACGCCGAATCCTTGCAGCCCTCGCTGGAGAAGCCGACGATCGGCGGAACAGAACTGAAGGCGTTGAAGAAGCTGTAGGGGGCGAGATTGACTCGCCCGTCGGGGGCGCGGGTCGAGATCCAGCCGATCGGCCTCGGCGCGACGATCGCTTTGAACGGGTCGTGCGGCAGCAGCGTTTTGTCGCGCCCTGCGGTCTCGTAGAACATGAACGCCTCCCTTCAGGGTGCGAATGTGGTTACGATTTCCGTCAACGGCGGTCGTGGCCGGTCCTGCGGTTCGACCTTCGCTCGGCCGATATGGATGAAGCCGGCGATTCGCTCGTGATCGGAAAGCCCGATCGCCGTCGCAAAGCGCCGGTCGTACGCGCACCATTCGGTCAACCAAGTCGTCGCGTAGCCGAGCGCATTGGCGGCGAAGGTCAGGCTCATGCAGACCGCGCCGGCCGACAAGACTTGCTCCCACTCGGGGATTTTGACGTGCGGGGCGGCGCACGAAACGACGGCGACGACCAGGGGCGCCGCCGAAAAGCGCCCAAGTTCCGCCGATTGAGCGGCTTCGCCGAGACTGCGACCGTCGGCGAGCTTGATTTGAAGAGCGATCCGCCCCGCCCGTTCGCGCGCTTCGCCGGCGAAGACGATGAAGCGCCATGGCGCGAGCTTGCCGTGATCGGGAACGCGCGAGGCAACCGTCAGGAGGATCTCGAGTTCGGCCGCGCTCGGCCCCGGCGCGGACAGGTTTGCGGGAGCGAGCGACCGCCGGCGCTGTAGAAGGCGAATCGTCTCGTTCATGGCTGCTTGGGCTCCGCGATCGCCGGCCTGTGCGGGCGACGGCCATCCATGCCGGCATTTTCGCCGCGCGTAAACCGCCCTCGATCCGCCTCATTGTCGCGCCACCAGCCAGGGCGAGCGTCGAAGATTGATCGGCGCCGAGGATTGACCGGCGTCGAGGATCGCGGCAAGGCAATCAATCATGTTTCGCTTGGCGTTTTTCCTCGCGCTGGCGCTGGCGGTCAGCGCCGGCGCGCCCGCGGCGGCCCAGTCGACCGACACGCTGGACGGCGGCCTTGGCACGCTGCGCCTTTCAGCGAGTCTCGCCGGCGCGACGAAGCCGCTGACGGGCGGGCTGCATTGGCGGCTCTTCTCCGCCCGCGCCGAGCCGGACGGCTCGCGGCCGCTCATCGTCGAATCGAATGACGCCCAGCCGACGCTGACCGCGCCGCCCGGCGACTATGTTGTACACGTCTCGCTCGGCCTCGCCAGCGCCGCCAAGCGCCTGACGCTGGGCGCCGAGGTGCGCAGTGAACGGCTCGCCCTCAACGCAGGCGCCATGCGCATTTCGGGCACGCTCAGCGGCCCCGGCCCGAGTGGCGGCGCTCCGATCGACCCGTCCAAACTGTCGATCGCCTTGTTTGTCCCCGATCGCCATAATCCCGAGGCTAAGCTCGTCTATTCCAAAGCGCGCGCCGGCGAGATCATCGGCCTGCCAGAAGGCTCCTACCACATCGTTTCGACCTTCCTCGACACGGTCGGGGTCGGGTCGGTGGGCGTCGGCAAGGCCGCGAGCGGCACCAGCGCGCCGACGCCGACGAATTCGATCGTCGCCGCCGACATCAAAGTTGTCGCCGGCAAGCTGATCGACGTGACCCTGCGCCACCGTTGCGCGACCGTGACGATCAAGCTGGTCAACGCGCCCGGCGGCGAAGCGCTCGCCAACAGCAGTTTCACGGTGCTGACGCCGGGTGGCGACCTCATCCGCGACTTGATCGGCGCCTTCCCATCGCTCGTGCTGGGCGAAGGCGAATACGTCGTCATAGCCCGCCACGATTCGAAGACCTACCAAGCGACCTTCGAGGTCCAATCGGGTATGGACCACGACGTGGAAGTTGTTGCACAAGAGGGTGCGAAACCAGTGGGCGCCAAGCCGGAAAGCGCCCCGCCCGAAGGCGCCGGCCAGGATTGACGTTTCATGCAGACGTTCTTCGTTGAGATTAAGTGCGGGTTGGGACGGACCTACGAAGTCGCGAGCGCCCTCGCCGAAGCCGAAATCGCTTCGGAGATCTACTCGACCGCCGGCGACTTCGACATCCTCGCAAAGTTCTATGTCGAGCAAGACGTCGACATCGGCCATTTTGTTGGCCATCGGGTGCAGGTCATTCCCGGCATCGTCGATACGCGGACGATCATCACCTTCAAAGCGTTCTGAGCAAGGCTGCCCGATGACCGCCGCCCCCGCCATGCGCCTTTCTGTGTTTCTTGCTCTCCTCGTCGCTTCGGTCGCCGGCGCCGCCGCGGCGGCCGAAGACGGGGCGTTTCTCTTCGACGCCCTGCGCGAGCGTCCCTACCGCGCTGCGTGGGACAAGCTGATGAAGGAAGTGCAGCCGACACCCGACTGGCTGGTGCAGTTCAACCGCAATTTCGACGGCGTCAGCGGCGCGCTCAAGGCGGTCGAGGTTGGCGGCAAGTCTTTTCGCCAGGCCTTCGTGTGCAAGCCGCAGGATTGCGGCGATCGCAAGTTCGAAGTGATATTCGACGCCGATGCGACGCACGCCTACGGCGCGCTCGGCGGCCGCAACGACCAACCCGCCTTCTACGGCGCGCCGCCACCCGACGTGCAGGACGCGCTGGCCAAGGGATTCAAGGGTTGAACCGCTAACCGGGCAACGCGTCGCGATAGACGCGCACGGCGCCGTTGGCGTCGACGATTTCCCAGCTCCCGTCTTCGGCTTCGGCCGCGTAGCTCGGCCCGATCGGGGTCTTGCCATGGGCGTCAGGCTGGTCGAGCACGTAGGTCGGCATGGCGAGCCCCGACACCCGTTGGCGCAATTCACGCATCAGCGCCTGACCGCGGGCGATCGGCACGCGAAAGTGCGCCGTGCCCGGCGCGAGATCGGGATGGTGCAGATAATAGGGCTTCACCCGCGCCTCGACGAAAGCGCGCATCAGCGCCTCCAGCGTGTCGGCGTCGTCGTTGACGTCCTTCAGCAACACGCTCTGGCTGACCAGCGTTGCCCCGGCGTCGATCAGCCGCCGGCAGGCGGCGCGCGCCTCGGCCGTCAGCTCACGCGGATGATTGGCATGCAGCGCAACGTAGACCGTCTTGTCGTGGCCGTGGCAGAGGGCGCGCGCCATTGCCTTCGTCACGCGCTCCGGCGCGACGACCGGCAGGCGGGTGTGCCAGCGCAGCACCTTGAGATGCGGGATCGCCGCCAACCCCTTCGTCGTTTCGGCAAGGCGGCGCGGCGACAGGACGAGCGGATCGCCGCCGGTCAACACGGCCTCCCAGATTTGCCGACGGTCCCGGATGTAGGCGAGCCCGGCGGCGAATTCCTCCGCGCTCAGCGCCTGCGCGCCGGGGCCGATCATTTCGCGGCGAAAGCAAAAGCGGCAATAGACCGCGCAGACCGCGACAAGCTTGATCAGCACGCGATCGCGATAGCGATGGACGAGGCCGCGTAGCGGGCTCTTCAGCGCGTCGCCAATCGGATCGGCTGCCTCGGCCGGATGGCGGACGAGTTCCCGGGCATCCGGCAGATATTGGCGGGCGATCGGATCGTCGGGCTCGTCCAGCGCGATCAGGCGCGCGACGGCTGGCGACACGGCGATCGCATAGCGCTCTGCGACCGCGTCCGCCTCGTCGCGGCGCTCGGGCGCGATCAGTCCGGCGGACACCAGCGCTTCAGCGGACTTTAGGGCGGCATGGGGCCGGCGAGCGGTCATCGCGGTTGTTTAGGCGCGCGCGCCGGCGAAAGAAAGTGGCGCCGAAAGGCGCCGCCAAGCGTTCATTTTGCGACGCCCGGCGACTCGCACGCCGCGGGCGCTGGTGCGGACGGCGGGGGTCCGGTTGCCATTGCTCAGTGCGTTGATAAGTCAGGAGTTTTTCGAGCGCGGTCGACGACCTTTGTAGCGGGCTTTGTAGCGGTACGCAAGCCGCCGCCGGCATGATGCCCGATTGAAGCCTCCTTAGCGGAAGCTCACGGAGTCGGAGGCGCAAATCTCAACGGCACGTCTTCTAGCCAAGTGTACGCCTCTTCCATTAGGTCCCGGTAGGCGTCGGCGGTGGGAAAGGCCGCCCTGCCAGGCTGTTTGCGGTATTGAGCAACGGACCAAGCGATCATGTCTTGACGCCCATATTTTCCGCCCGCGCCGCCGTCACCGCTCTTGTGGAAACGCCCTAGCGCGGCCCTGGTTAGGTCGTGGAACGATTGCGCTTCGTTGGTGGAGAAGCCAGGTTCCGTACCAACTATCAGCCTGAGCGCGTAGGTTTCGTGTTTGGTAGTTCCGTCGCGGCCGTAGACGTTAATCCGCCAATAGAATTGCTCCTTGCTTTCGTTGACGTGGATAAAGAAGCGACCGCCGTGGATAACGTGCAGGATGGCCGCATATAGGAACTCCGCGTCACACTGTCTCACGGTCGTTTCATCGCTCTTTGTCGTTTCGTTGCCCTTTGGCTTGCGAAACGTGATGGCAACCCGGCGGGGCGCTTCTTTTGATGGGTCGACCTCCGCACTTATGAGCCCAGGCAACCATGTATCCAGGCCAGCCGTAAGGAGAGCCGGGTTCGGCGCATCCGTATGGTGATCGGGGTAGTACCTTCGTGCCTGTGCGGCATAGTTCTTCAACGCATCAAGGTAATCCAGTGACGGGTCTCGGGGATTCGGCATTTTGTGACCTTAGGTTCGGTGGGTTAAGCGTGAAGGTGAGCGTTTTGAGCGTGATGCTCATAGAATGCGGGGCTAGCGATGTGCCGCCGCGCAATGGCCTCTGAGGGAGGCATTAGGTCCGGGATGTTCGCGGCCGGGGCTGCGCCACAGAGGGTCGCGGCAATCTCACTCCCGAGCCAATCGGTGACCGTTGGCTGCATCATCAGGACCAGCGGCGGGCCGTAATGTCGGCGCGAGGAGCGGCGGCGCGGCGAGCACCAAGCCTGCCGATGATCTGGTGAGCCGTGACCGACCTGGAGCCACCCCGTCGCGTTCACGACCACTTCGATGAGTACCATGCCGACTCGGAAGTGCGTGGCGTCTGTCCAAGGCTCATTTGGCGGGGCCTTAAGCTCCTCCTCGACGGCCCGGCCGATGCTGAAAGCCAGTGTAGCGAGGGGAACGTCTTGGCCCGTGAAGCTCTGCATGATGAGGCGGAGAGCGGCCTTGCTGGCCTTGTAGGTCCAAACCTTCCCGTAGAGTTGGCTCCAGGCAATCGGCTCCGGGGCGCTCGAACGGCGGTGACAATCGTTGAGCCAAGTTACGCAGGCCTTTGGCCACGGCCGGCCGGCTGGCGGCGACAAGGCGCTCCAGCGGGGGAGGCAAGGCGGGCAAGGCGCAGTGCAACATGGCGGGCTCCCCAGGCTAGTGGATCGAATCTAACACTTGGTGCCCGCGCCGCACCGCGGCGATGATCTTGTCGGGATCGGCTGTCCATATGAAGGGCTGGGACTGCTGATTGTGCTCGTCGAGGAAGCGGTTGATGGCGGCTTGAAGGTCGGTGACGGATCGAAAGACGCCTGCGCGCATCACGCAGATTCGCACGCCGCGCCCCCTGTGGGAATCCCATCCCGGACTCAAATGTCAGGTTCGATCCACTAGGACGCGGTTTGGCTTAGAGAACCCGTCTTGCATGGACCAAAGCGCCGTCCCTCAGGCTGCACTCCGGGGCGGAGGCTCTGGGCTTGGAGGTAATTCGCCTCGTCCGCAAGGAAAAAGCGGAGAGTGAGACAGTATGCCGCGCTAAATTTGCGTCCAGGCGCGATCATGGCGTTGATGTGGTCAGTCAGTAACCCAGCGCACCATGCCTATGCAGGACACACCAAGCTAAGCCCCCTAGTGTATGGCCATAGTCAGTCATCATGTCCTCTCTAATACCCAATGCTCTTACACATTGTGGGTATATCTCTGCCTCCACACCTCATCATTGGCTACCGTAAGGGACCCATAGTGGGATCGATATGCCTCACCTCTTGCCGTCCTCTGGTATGGCCTCAGGCCGGTCCCCCGTGTGATCTCCGTAGTGAGCCACATGGTCAATGCAGTGGTACGCTGCCATGGCGGTGACCTTGGGTAACCTCTAAGCCGACTAGCTTGGTCGATCATGGGTCGCCCTCATGCTGTCCGGCCCTCGCTCCTCATGGCCGCTTGGTGATGGCGTGAGGTAGGGCCTAGGGCGGGGCATTAGGTCGCCTCCGTAGTCTTGGCGAGCAATGTCACCGAGTTGCACATGACAGATGGCGTCTCACGCGTGAGGCATACCCCTTAGTCTTGCGGCAGAGGGTAGGCTGAGAGGCGGCTCTATAGGTGCTGTGGCGTTATGGCTGGCCCTCATCGGGACTGGGCTACCCTGAGGCAACGCCCAATGCCGCTTCCTATGCTGGTCCCCATGCTGGTTCCCTATGTCGCCCTCTCAACTTGGTCACTGAGACCACAATGCATGAGGGACCTTGGGCCGACATGGAGAAGGGAACTCCCCAGGGCCAGCCCATAGGGGTCCATGAGGTTGCCGCCAAGGGTAGCTGCGCCCAATCCTAGTGCTCTACTCTTGGCGGGGGCATAGCCAAGCAACGCCCTCTGCTTCACTCTGGGCGGGGGCATAGCCACCGGTACGAAAAGCTTTCCCACAAAGTGTCCCACAAAGCAGCCGGGGATGAGCGGAAATCCTGGAGATATTTGCTTTAGGGTGCATGAGGGGGACTCGGGGTCTCTCATATGGCAGAAGGCTCGGCCGCCGCCTTGCGCCAAGTCCTAATGCTCTACTCTTGGCGGGGGCATAGACCAGGGAGCGAAAAGCTTTCCCACAAAGTGTCCGACAAGGCAGCCGGTGACGAGGGGAAAAGCTCACGATGTCAGAGGCATTTGGCGGGAGGTCGGCGGGCTGCTGGGTTTGCGGCGATCCGTCAAGACGGGCTGGGCTTCCCGGCTTTGTGCCTTGTCGCTCAACGCTTTGAGATCAAATCCCAGGGTGCACGTTTTCCGGGCGTTTGCGGGCGGTCGGGCAAGGTGAGCGGGACGCTGGCGCTGTCGTTTCGCAGCCGGCCGGGCGGCGGCGCAACGGTTCTCTCTGCTGTGCGAATTGACCGCCGGCCTCGCTTTGCGCCCAAGAGCCCTCAGGAGACTCAGCGCGACTCGCTGGCGAACCTGGGGACGTTTCGGCTAGTCGGCTGCCCGCCTTTCCAGCGCCGCCCTGGAGGCCGCAGTAGGGCTGCCTGAGTCATTTCTCGTCTGGCCGCTCTCCGCCGCGCTTTCGGGATTAGACCCGCGCCATGACGTTGAGCACGCTTCGCGCCGTCCAACTGCCGCCCCTTGGCGTGGCGAAGTTGCGAGCGTTGAGCGCCCCGGCGATGGCGTTGGCGGAGGTGACCCCTTCGGCCTTTAAGGCGGTGAGCGTAGCCGCAAGCCCGGCAGCCCGCTCCTGTGCCTTGGCCTTGATCACATTGACGGCGAGCGTTCGGCCAAGCCTCAGATGATGGTCCGACAGGCCGTGCGGATTGCCAAGCTTCTGGCCTCGCGCCTTCGCTGCCGCCAGCGCTTCCTTGGTCCGCTGGGAAATGGCCTCTCGCTCTCTTTGGGCGACCAGCGCCATGATCCCGACCGTGAAGTTGTCGGCCTGCGGCATGTCGGCGGCCGTGAACTCAACACCAGCCTTTTGCAGGCCAAGGAGGAAATGCGCGTCACGGGAGAGGCGATCAAGCTTGGCGATGAGGAGGACAGCGCCAGTGAGCCTCGCGTGTTCCATCGCCTTCGCAAGTTCCGGCCGGTCCGCCTTCTTACCACTCTCAACTTCCGTGAAGGCCGCGAGGAGCTTGGCGTCACTCCCCTTGCCTGCGATGAACGCGAGCGCCGACGCCTCTTGCGCCTCCAGCCCAAGCCCGCTCTTGCCCTGCTTTGCGGTGCTCACCCGGTAGTAGGCGACGTAGTGACGGCACATGGCGGACCCCTCGGGTTGCCTCTGTGCATATTCTGGTATCGAACGTTTCCTGATTATGCAAGGGCAATCTTTGGACCGGCAGCATGAGCATTCGCGCGGCCCGTCCCTAGAAGGGGCGTCACAGGGGAGCGTTGAGGCCCCCGCCGCCCGGCATCCGCAAGCCCATCCCGCCTACGTTGTCACCGTCCGGGGCGCTCTGGCGCTGATACTCTTGCTGCGCTCGCTAGTAGTTCAACTCAGTGCGTTCGTATTGCCTTAAAACCGACATTCACTATACCACTCTATTACCCGCCGAGTGTCGGGTCCTGGTTTTTAAACCAGGCGAGTGCGTGCTCAAAATGCTGTAGATCGAAATCTGGCCAATATTCATCCCGGACATAGAAATCCGCATAAACCGATTGCACCGGAAGAAAACCGCTTAATCGGCGTCTTCCTCCCCAGCGTACGATCAAATCCAGACGCGAAATCTCACCTGAACGCAGACCGCCGTTTTTAAGACCGGCCAGATCCCATTCCCAGCCATAGTTGACCAGTAGATTCACCTTCATTCCGACACCCTGGCGATGCCGGAATTCGTTTAACGCCT
>Ga0182014_10007449_pt1 | contig 11470 bp, 16 predicted proteins | sample 612S2DmetaG_FD_120489 | JGI IMG/M metagenome (GOLD analysis project Ga0182014, IMG submission 120489) | Permafrost microbial communities from Stordalen Mire, Sweden - 612S2D metaG | ecosystem: Environmental > Terrestrial > Soil > Wetlands > Permafrost | place: Sweden: Stordalen | collected... | reverse complement strand
CTGTCCACCGGTGGGCCAGAGGTGCGCTGGATCTGAATGCATGAACCTTGTTATCAGGCTGCTCCGAATCACGCGCCATCCCCGGCCCGGTCCAGCAGAGTAGGCTCACCCCCATGACAGAAGTCCAAGTGCCTCTCAGGCGCATCAAGGCCTCTTAACCGGCATCGTCAGAATGACGCCACCGGCAGTGGGCATCGATGCATCGTCAAATCGAACGCCGAGCACTATCATGAGCACACAACCGGCCATCGAGGCCAAAAAAATGAGTGCCCCCAACCAGAGCACCGGTTGCCGGTACCACTCCCGTCGTACGGAACGACTATCGAGGGGCGAGGGTCTGAGTGTGCGACTGTGCATATACCCAAGCCGCGATGACGCGTACATCTCGGGGAGGCAGGCGTGACCGCCAAGCCGGCATCACCCCGCCGTGGCCCTTCCGAATCGTCTCCTCGACCGTCGCGATATCGCCCCCGTAGAGCCAAATCTGGTCAGTCAGGTTTGGGGCGCCAATGAGGGCATTGCCTTTACCATCGGGGCCATGGCAAGCCGAACAGACGGTGAATAGGGGCTTGCCGGCCGCCGCTTTTGTTGCGTCGTGGGGCGACCTCGAGAGACTCAGGACGTAGTTGGCGACATTCTCCACTCCTGATTCACCGAATGCATCGCCGAACGGCGGCATGAGGCCGTGTCGGCCATCCTGGATGCTGGTCATGATGGAGAGCCCGTCTCCCCCGTACAACCAGTCGTCATCCGTGAGGTTGGGAGCGCCCAGCAGGGGGTTTCCGTGGCCCTCCCGACCATGACAGGCGGCGCAATTGTCGATGAACAAACGCTGGCCGATTCCGATCGCTGTAGGGTCACGAGACAAGTCTTCCACGTTCTGCTGCGAATAAGCCTGCATCAGCGGGCCGAGGGTCAACTCGTTGGTCGCGGTGTCCCGGGCCTCCTCGCCGTGCGAAGTCCAAAGGAAGGTCCCTTGGGAGCGGCCGAAGCCAGGATATAGAACCAAGTAAGTGATGCCGCAGGCAAACATGCTCGCGGAGAGGATGATCCACCATTTGGGCAGGTTCTTGACGCCTTCCCGGAGCACGCCATGCGCCCAAACATGACCGCTGGTGCCGTCGGCTTGGGTTGGGATTTTCACTTGGAGCCCCCACACGAACAGGAACAGCGTAATGCCCAGGTTGAAGCAAATGAGAATAATGACCCATCGGGACCAAAACGCACTCATGATGGATCCTCTGCGTCAGCCATCGGCAATCGCGCCAACGCGTCGAATTTTGGCTGGTGTCGGGAGTTCCAGAGCCACACCCAGGTCGCGAGGAAGCTCAACAACATGGTGACGATGAAAAAGCCGGCGATCACGCCCCACACCGGGTTCATGGAGCGGGCCCTTCGGCAGGTGCGTCGATCGCCGATGGCAACGTCGCTTCGTTCAGGATCCCAAGGCCTTGCAGATACGCGATGAGGGCCTGCATTTCGGTGTGTCCCTTGACGGCCGCGGCCGCGCCGGCGATGTCGGCGTCGCTGTAGGGATCTCCCAGAAATCGCAATACGCGCAATTTCTGTGTGATTTCAACCGGGTCGATCCCGCCTTGAGACAGCCAGGGATAGCCGGGCATGTTCGAATCCGGCGAGACGGAACGGGGCGCCTTCAAGTGTAATTCCTGCCACTCGTCACTGTATTTGCCGCCAATCCGGGCGAGATCCGGCCCCGTGCGCTTCGATCCCCACTGAAAGGGCCGGTCGTACATCGATTCGCTGGCGATTGAATAGGCGCCGTAGCGCTGAGTCTCGGCCCGAAGACTGCGGATCATCTGGGAATGACAGAGATAGCATCCCTCGCGCACATACACGTCTTTCCCGGCAAGCCGCAGCGCGTCGTAAGGCTTGACCCCTGCCGGGGCCTTGACCGCGTGCGCGGTGAAATACAGGGGTGTGATTTCCGCCAATCCGCCGAGCGACACCATGATGCCGATCAGGACGCCGAGCAACCCTGCACGTTTTTCGATCGCCTCGAAGTATTTGTAGCCGCCTGCCACGGGGATCTCCTTAGGGGGCCGCCGGCAGCGGCGCCGGAACTTGGATCGGAAACGGTTCGGGGATCGGCACCGGAATGGGCTTGATGAGGTGGGCCCGTGCGTCCGCCGCGGTGTGCCACAAATTCCAGGCCATGACGATCATGCCGCCGAGTACGAGCACGCCACCGAACCATCGCACCGCATAGAACGGCTTGATCGCATTCAGGCTGTCGATGAAGGGATACTTGAGCGCCCCGTGAGCATCGGTAGCGCGCCACATCAGACCCTCGGTCGCGCCGGCCGACCACATGGCAATTACATACAGCAGGAGTCCCACCGTATGCATCCAGAAGTGCAGCTCCATCGCGGGCGTCGAGTGCATGGCGGGACGTCCGAGGGCACGCGGTGCCATGGCATACAACGACCCGATAGTGATCATGGCGACCCAACCGATGGAGCCGGCATGCACGTGCGCGATGGTCCAGTCCGTGTAGTGCGTGAGGGAATTCACGGTCTTGATGGCCATCATCGATCCCTCCAACGTGGAGGCTGCGTAGAAGACTAGCGCCAGGACCATGAACTTCGCGGCCGGGTCGGTCTTGAGCTTGTGCCAGGACCCATTGAACGTCAGCAGTCCGTTGGCCGCCGAGCCCCAGCTGGGCATGAGCAGCACCAGCGAGAACGCCATGCCGACGGACTGGACCCAATCGGGCAGCGCCGTGTACATGAGATGGTGTGAACCGGCCCACATGTAGATGGAAATCAATGCCCAGAAATTGACGATCGAAAAGCGGTAGCTCCACAAGGGTTGCTGCGCCTGGCGGGGCACGAAGTAATACATCATGCCGAGAAACCCGGCGGTCAGGAAAAAGGCCACGGCGTTGTGCCCATACCACCATTGCACCATGGCATCCACCGACCCCGAATAGATCGGATAGGACTTCCAGAGGGATACCGGAATGGCGAGGTTGTTGACGATATGGAGCAGGCCGACGGCGATGATGAACGCGCCGAAATACCAATTGGCGACATAAATATGCCGAATCCGGCGCCGCGCCAGCGTGGCGAAGAAGACCACGCCGAACGAGACCCAGACGACGGCGAGCAAAATATCGACGAACCACTCCGGTTCCGCATACTCCTTGCTTTGCGTGATGCCGAGTGGCATCGAAATCATGGCCATCAAAATCACCGCCTGCCACCCCCAGAAGGTAAAGTTGGCCAGCCGCGGGAATGCCAACCGGACGTGGCCGGTGCGCTGCACGATGTAGTAGCACGACCCCATCAATGCCGAGCCGCCGAACGCGAAGATCACCCCGAAGGTGTGATCCGGTCTCAACCGGCTGAAGGTGAGCCAGGGAACGTCGAAATTCAGGCCGGGCCAGGCGAGTTCTGCGGCGATGTAGACGCCCACCGACATGCCGACGACGCCCCACACCGCGGCGGCGAGCAGGAACAACCGAACCACGTGGTCGTTGTAGGTCTCAGTATTGGGCATGGGGTCGTCTTCCGGACGGTGGGCCGACGTGTTCCACACCCGCATGGAGGCGGACCGCACGCTGCGTCGCGGGACGGCTGTCTTCAATTTTCATGTTTTGGGGTTTCCACCATGTTGGCGAGGGAGATGTTGGCTTCATGCGAGCGCAACATCTCGCCGAGATCGCCGTGAAGCCGGTCGTCCCGGACTCGCGGCAGGAGGTCACGCAACTTGCGGACTACCCAACCCTGACCGCGGTTGACATAGGCCACGCGTTCGCGCAGATCGCCGATGGCCATGGCTTTCCCGTAGAAGGCGCCCATCATCGGGGAGGGATTTCCACCCAGCGCTTTGACGTGCCCGTGCAAGAGTGCGCACCACCGCGCTTCGTCGCGCTGGATAGCCCTGAAGAGATCCGCGAACGGCCCATCACCTGCGTCGCGGGCGGACTGGAGCGTGATCCGGGCACCGGCCCGTTCTGCCTCGAGCAGTTCGTTCAAACCTGCGAGCAACTCGTCCTGGCTGGCAAAACCCATGTAGACATCGCCGGCGTATGGCAGGGCACAGGCCGGGGACCGGAATTCGGGCACTCTTTTCTCATCCTCGTCCTGGGCTCTCGCGACGGAAGGAATGCCGAGGATTTTCGTGGCCTCACCGACGATGATGTCGAGTCGCTCGGCGGCCGACGGCAGCGTCTTGATCAGCCCGGCGCCTTCGCCGGCATACAGCGCCATTGCCTCGAAATCCCCCGTCATGTTGCGAAGCGGCGAGTCGGTGCTGAACAGATGAATCGGTCTACCCGCCTCCTCGCCGATGACCACCCGCTCATCGGCAAACGCATCGCCCCGTTCACCTTGCGTGACACTGTTGGGCAACACCCGCACCGCGGCGCCCCGTGGCCAGTTGACGTGAAACACCTCGGTGTGGACGGTCTCCCCCGGTTTGGCCTCGAGAATGCGTCGCTTGTGGTAATCGTGTGCGAAGGACTCCCGAGTGGCCAAAAACCCGGTGCCGATGACGACCCCTTGAGCACCCCAGCCGAGCGCGGCGGCCAAACCTGCGCCATTGACGATGCCGCCGGCCGCCAGTATCGGAATGCCAAGACGAGCCACCATAGCGGGTACGAGCTCGGCAAGAGGGGTCAAGCCGCGTACATGGCCGCCGGCTTCGATACCTTGGGCGATCGCGATATGCGCGCCCGCCGCCTGCGCCTCCTGCCCTTCACGGACCGAGCCCACCTGACACAAGACCAGGCAACCCGCCTCCCGCAACCGGCGCACGACCTCGGGGCGCAGGTCCCAAAAAAGCGTCACGGCTGCAACCCGCTCGACGATCACCGCCGCAAGCTCGGACATGAGCAGATCGGGATCGGTTGCGGCGGGAATGAGGTTGACCCCGAACTCACGGGTCGTGGCCTCGCGGACCGCGGCGATTTCTCCGTGAATGCGCTCCGCGGACTCCCGAACCATGCCGAGGAAGCCGAAGCCGCCGGCCGCGCTGACCGCGGCCACCAGATCGGCCCGGGCGACGCCGCCCATGCCGGCCAATACCACGGGGACATCGCACCCCAGGAGATCGCACACCGGTGTTCGGAGAGTTGCCATCACAGTCGCTACCTGCTCACGCGCGGGCACGCTCTGCCCGGATCGGGCGATCGACCGCGGACTTGATTTCGCCGCGCTTCGCGGCCATGCCGAGTTCGAGGCTGTCGGCAATTTGATTGGCGCGGCCCATGAACACCGCGGCCGCGGCGGGCAGACACATTTTTTCCACTGTATCGGCGAACAATTCGAGCCAGCGCTCAAAATGGGGGGAGTCGATGGGCAAGGGCACATGAGCGGCCATCGGTTCACCGCGATAACGGCCGCTCTTCAGCGTAATGGACGACCAAAACGCACAGAGACGCCCGATATGGGCTTCCCAGTCGGTGACGGCAGCCTCGAACACTGGCCCTAACAGCGGGTCCAGTCGGGCGCGTCCGTAAAAAGCGCGGACGAGGCCTTCGATCATGGCTTCGTTGATTCCAGGATCAAACGGCGCGCCCTCGCCGGCCGTGGGAGAAACGGAGACGTTGCCGGCTTGATTCATGGTTCTCACGCTTTTCGGCCTCCTTCGATGATCGACAGACATCACTGACGCACGGTGGTTGCCCGTCGCATGGCACACGTATCAGACGAGGCGCGTCACTCGGCCGCGCTTTCTATCACAATATGATATATTAAAAATATATCCACTGCGGGAAACGCGTATGCCTCGACCCGCCGACAGCGCCTTGCCCAAGGCCGCCTTCGAACGGCTCTCGGAGTTTCGTTACCAAATGCGACGCTTCGAGCGATTCTCCGAGCGGGCCGTCCGTTCGCATGGCATTACGGCGCTGTAATATTTGCTGCTTTTGCACATCAAGGGATTTCCGGGGCGCGAGCACGCCAAAGTGGGCGAGTTGGCCGAGCGTCTGCAGGCTCAACCGCACGGCGTGGTCGCGCTCATCACGCGCTGCGAGGCCCGGGGATTCGTCAAGCGGCAACCGAGTGAACACGATGGTCGGGAAGTGGAAGTCCACCTGACCCCGAGCGGGGAGCGGCTCCTCGTCAAGCTGGCTGCCTTGCACCGGTCGGGAACTTGGGGTCTGAGGCGCAGTGGAACAGATATGGGAATCTTCCCATATTACTTCGATTGCGCCCCGGACCCCGATAGCAGGAACCTGTCTCCAATCAATATCTTACAGAACCTGGACCCTAGAATTCTCGATGTTTCCTACCGCATGTTATTCCACCAAAATCAAGGGGACCCCGTCGCCAGGCGCAACTGGAGACCGGCCTACGTCAGCCCGGCGGCATTCGCGTGACCGAAGAGCGTGATCTGTATTCGTTGCGGGAACAATTGCAGCGCTATCCGCAGGGGCCGTCACCGCGATCCTTCAAGCCGCGCGCAACCTGAATCGTCCCGTCGATACGTTGCGGGCGCAGGATGTAAGCTGTCTAGGGATAATGTACCCACTACGCGCGCGAAGTGCTGCAGAATGCCGACGGCGTCATCGCCACAGTCGGGCTCGAAGCCGACGATCCGTTGCCGCCCATCTCAAGGGAGCTTCGATAGACGGGGCACCCCCCCCCCCCAACGGTGGCGGGCGTGATCCCGCGGCAGCACGCGCCGCGAGTGCAGTGCCTACGATACGGATCGACACGTGATGGGACTCTCGAACCGCCCTATTCTTGCTCGATCAGTCTGACGTTTTGCATCGCTTAGCTGCCTCGACATTCGAGCAAATGCTGCACGACCCAGCCAGCCACCCCATTCCCAGTTCCGCCGGGGCGCGGGTGCGCATCGCTCACCTTCTCGTCGAGTGTCTGCAGCGTCAGCCGACGCACTTGGTCTGGAGCGCCCTCAGCATTCTGACATTCGACGGCAAGGGCGAAAACACGCTCTTTCCTGGCGAACAGGAACTTCCGAACAATCCGCGGCCGGCGAACAGTAAACTCTAACATTCTCGGTATTTCTAACCGGCACTCTTTGCACGCAAATCAAGTTGAGCAATCGGCGCGTAAGCGCCCAAGGTACTTAAACCTCCGACGCACGCCGCAACGCTAGCGATTCTGAGCAACCTCGCTTTGGCGGCACAATCTCTCGGGTGTCGGAATCCTGCACGGTCCGTTCTGCCAGAGGGGAAACGGGGAACAGTTGATGGTCAATACCAGGTACACCTACCGGCTCGCCGCGAGTTGCGCCCGCCGAAGCGGTGCGGACATTCCAGTCACAATCCAGTCCATCGGAATGTCATAAGGCTGGGGAAATATGGTTCGCAGCAAGGCGCCGGGATAGCCGACACCGATGGCCACCGGTTTTGGGCTAATCACTCCAAGGGTGCGATCAAAGAAGCCTCCACCATATCCCAGTCGATAGCATTCGCGGTCAAAGCCGACCATGGGCGCTACGACAATGCTGGGTACTACCTCGGCACCGTCGGCAGGATAGGGAATATTCCAAAGGCCGCGCGTGAGGCGGACGTGGGGGCGCCACTCGCGAAATATCAGCGGCTGTCCCAGCGCCACCGCTACGGGTAATGCCACGCGAACGCCACGGCCTGCAAGCGCGTGCATCCAAGCGCGCAAATCCGGCTCGCCTCGAATAGGCCAATAGACACTGACTAGCGATGAATGGGCGGACGCCACGAGTGAGTCCAAATCTCGGACCATCGCGAGGGTCTGCGCAGCGCGCATGTCACTCGCGAGCGCCATGCGCCCGCTCATCAGACGCTCCCGCTCGGCTTTCCGCCAACGCGCAACGTCAGTGGCTTGCTGAGGATCCACGCGCGGAGCGCCATCGGGGCCAAGTTCGTGCAACATGCACGGTGAGGATGCCAGGGTGGAGTCGGCGGATTCTGCTTCGGAAGTGATGGCCATGATCGGTTTCCATTTTCCCGTAAATCCCAGTTGAATTGAATCGGCTCCAGACCCGGTCAGCCCAGGACATCTCTCACGATGCCGAGTGGGTTATGAGTCCTCGTCACCGATATGATAGACCCATACTACCGCGCGTGTGCGCGGAGTTCGGCACCGTCGCCCGCAGCGCGCATTCCCAGGATGATGTAGACGACGTGCAACACGCTTTTCACGGTTAACCAGCCGTGGACGAACGGATACTGATGAACCATGGTCGCCAATACTGCGGCGGACCCGAGCCGCGTCGAACCGATGATATAGGAGCAGTATCGCAACGCGGGGTAATTTGTGTAGGAGGACCCGCGCATCATCATCCCGCTTTCCACGAACCGTGAAGAGGAAGGCTTTCAGACCACGTCGATGGGACCGTCGCTCCACTACCTCGGCAGGGTCCACTTGGGCTGCGCTCAAGAATCGCCTTATTGTATCGCCAGTCGCCGCCAGGCAGGGCCGCGTATGACCTGACTACAGAAACGCGAATAATCCGCGAGGGTTATGGCTCGTCGCAATGCTAATGATGAAGGCGTAAACCGACAACGCCGCCACGAAACACACTTGTCGCGCCAGAGGCGTTCTGCCCCTGCGTAGGGCAAAGATACCCAGTAGAATGTAAACGACCAAGAGCAATAGCTTGGCCGTTAACCACGATGATACAAACGGAAACTGATGAAGGATTCCAGCCAAAGAGATGGCGGAGCCGAGTAGCAGCGTGTCAATCGCGTAGGACAGCCGCCGCAATGCAAGGGCGTTTGTCCACCGAGATTCCGCCCACATGAGCACACCCCTGACAGTAAAAAGCACCCCCGAGCACACGACACACGCGATGTGCAGCATCTTTAGCTGCGAATAGAATTCACTCATCAACTCCGCGGAGGCTTTCCGCGTCCCGTTGACAATTGACCTCTTTTCCCGAGGTGGGGCGTGCGGCCCATCACGTCACCGATGCTGTACCCGTCGAGCGTCTCCAAGAATCGCAGTTGCGCCGACCGAAGTGGCCCGCGAAGACCGCAGCTAGGATACAACCGACAATCACCCGGATAGTTTGGAACGAAGCATTCAACTGGTGCGAACGGCTCCACATCCCGAATGACCTTTCCGATAAGGATTTCCTCGGCTGCGTAGGCCAAGGAGATTCCGCCACCTTTCCCGCGAGTCGTCTTGACATAGCCTTGCTTGGCAAGATTGTGTATGACTTTCATCAAGTGACTTTTAGAGATTCTATGGGCGCTCGCGATTTCCGAAATCGTGGTGTTCAAGCCTTCTCGTTGCGCTAGGTAAATCAACGCTCGCAATGAGTAGTCGGCGAATCGCGTTAGTTGCATAAACGGTTGCTAGTCGGAGAAGTCACACCAGCGATTATGCCTTGATACCATTCGGTCACCCAGGACCTACGTATAAGTCACATCGTCGGCCCATAACATTCATGTAAAATAGATCTTATAGAACAATCGGTAATCAGGACGCTGAAATCAAGGTTATGGCGGAAATTTATGAAGGCTGGCAATGTATCGGCTGTGGAAAGATCGATGTCGATCGCCCTTGCATTGGCATCTGCCAGGATAAGCGGGTCGCGTTGGTCTTGGCCGGCGATTTCAATCGCTTGGAAGCGCGTAACAAGCTGCTCGAATCCATTGTCCGACGCATGGCTCTCGTCCGACCGCACCCGAATTCGTGGGAGCGATCTTATAGGGCCATGCAGGCGGAAGCCGTGCGGATGCTTTCCGAATGCTAAAGCCTGAACGCGAGGCAGCCGATCACTGCGGCCACAATAAAATGATCGGCTTTGTTTATCCGCATCAGAGACATCTTGAATGCATCGAGATGACTTCGCGATGGGTAGTTGGCGGTTGCCAATTGTGAAGTTCAATCTCTTTTCCTACGGATTCAGGCCCGGCTTTCTCTTTGCAGGCATCGCCGCCGTTTTATTAGTGCCCCTCTGGGCTATGAGTTTCGTCTCCGGAACGCCACTCGGTTCCAGTTGGCCGCCAACCCTCTGGCACGGCCATGAAATGCTATTCGGCTTTCTGGGCAGCGCGGTTGCCGGATTCTTGCTGACAGCGGTACCGAGCTGGACCGGCAAGAAGGGTGTCTCGGGTCGCCCGCTCGTTGTTCTGGCCAGTGTGTGGTTAGCGGCTCGGCTCTTGATTGCGACCTCTGGCTGGTGGCCGGCGCCACTCATAGCCGCGGTCGATCTTTCCTTCTTACCAGTGCTCGCATTTCTTGTTGCGGGCCCCTTGCTTCGCCCGCGCAATCGCAATGCGGTACTGCTCGTTGTCCTTGGGGTGCTGTGGCTCACCGATCTGATTTTTCATCTGGCACTTATTCGCAAGAACCCGGTCTTGGCGGACCACGCTCTGAACATCGGGATCGACGTTTTATTGACATTGGTGACCGTAATCGGCGGTCGGATCGTCCCCGCGTTCACGGCGGCTGCTTTGCGCCAACAGGGCGTCCAGGGGGCGGTGCAATCTCGATTGGTGCTAACGGCGCTCGCGATCGCCGCCATGGTGTTTGTCACGATCGGCGACATTTTTTGGCCGGACACCCATGTTGCTGGCGCCGTCGCGGGAATCGCCGCGATAGTCCAGGGCGTGCGTCTGGTGCAGTGGAGAACTTTGCGCACGTTGCGTCAACCCATTGTCTGGATTTTGCACCTCGCGTATGCGTGGCTTCCGATCGGCCTGGGGTTGAAAGCCGCGGCCATGCTTGGCGGATATGCCATCGCGGCTTTCTGGCTGCACGCATTGACGATCGGCGCTCTGACGACCATGGTCACCGCCGTAATGACTCGCGCATCCTTAGGTCATACCGGACGCCCACTGATTGTGCATCCCTTGATCACCGTGGCATACGTGCTGCTCACAGCCGCCGCGGTAGTGCGCGTCTTTGGTTTATCGGGATTCGGATTGAGCTTTCCCTTGGTGGTTGTTTGGTCCGCGCTGTTTTGGACCACTGCGTTTGCTCTATTCGTGGGCGTCTATTTGCCAATTTTGTGGGGACCGCGCGCAGACGGTAAACCCGGTTGAACCTGGATAGGATAACAATGAGAACTTCAATGATGTCGAGAATGCTGCTGGCCGCACTCGCGAACGCGTGCATGATGAGTCTAGCCCACGCGGCGGCCGCAACTAAACCGGACGGAGACCAAGGACCACCGATGGGTCCTCCCATCCACGCGGTACTCACTTCACCACCGAACGTTCCGCCGCCTACCCATCGCAATCACCCCGCCAAGGTCATCGTCGATCTCGAAGTTAAAGAAGTTGAAAAAGAGATTTCGGAAGGCGTGCGTTACACCTTCTGGACCTTCGGGGGCACGGTTCCCGGAAGTTTCATTCGAGTGCGCCAGGGGGACACCGTCGAATTTCATCTGAGAAATCATCCCGACAACAAGATGCCTCATAACATTGATTTGCATGGTGTCATCGGACCGGGCGGCGGCGCCGCGTCGAGCTTCACCGCCCCTGGGCATGAGTCCCAGTTCACGTTCAAGGCGCTGCACCAAGGGATCTACGTCTATCACTGCGCGACCT
>Ga0182014_10007448_pt1 | contig 11471 bp, 7 predicted proteins | sample 612S2DmetaG_FD_120489 | JGI IMG/M metagenome (GOLD analysis project Ga0182014, IMG submission 120489) | Permafrost microbial communities from Stordalen Mire, Sweden - 612S2D metaG | ecosystem: Environmental > Terrestrial > Soil > Wetlands > Permafrost | place: Sweden: Stordalen | collected... | reverse complement strand
GCTGACGATTTCCCGAGCGCTCAATGGCTCCATTGGGAATCGCCGCGCGATGGCTGCGCTGAGTTCCGCCAAACACAAGGCCGGACTCCGCAGACAGTTCCGGCCAGATCCTTCTTCCACAAACTCTCCGTTCTTCGATTCGTTAGAGCATGACATGCGCACCTTAAATCGCGGCAGTTCCTCCACCAGCGCGGCGATGCCGTCGGGCCGCACGGGCACGCGTTCTCCAATCACGAGCGCGGCATGAAGTCCAAACGATGCCACGAAATCACTGGGCTGAAACTGCCATTCCGGAAAGGGGCAATCGATGATTTCAAAGCCCACCGCCAGCCACTCTGTGGATGCGAGCGCAGCACTGGCATCACGGGTTTCTCCCATGATCGGTTGTTTCAAACCGAAAACAATCTCAGGTTCGATCTTCAGCGAACGGGGACGTGCGAGCGTCAGCGTGGCGGAGTTACGGTCACTGTAATGGACCGTGTTGTCATACATGTGGGCCCAAACCAGGGTTTCAAGTTTGAGCACACGCCACATCGCCTTATTGGCATAACCAACCTTGCGGCCAACGGCTCTGTGTCCACTAGCTTCGCGAAGCCGCTTGAGGGCTGCTTCAACCGCATAAGCCGTGTTGAGATCGAATCCGGGACGCTGCGACGGAGGGATCGCGACCATCTCTCCCACCTCATAAGCGGAAAGCAATTCACGCGCTAAAGCTTCAACCTCATGGCGCGATGTGAGATTGTTCGACGTAAGTCGGTTCGACATAAGCGGCCGCGACATAAGTCGATTCGGCTTTCGCGGCACTATCCGGCGATCCCTGGGCTTACGAATGCACAGCGCGATTCGCGGCCACGGAGAGTCCAGACGTTCAGCATCTTAACACCAGCCGTTTGCCAGCATGCCACTCCCACAGCGCCACACTGCTGGTAGAAACTCAGCGCCAGACGGTTTGCTCGCCTCCCTTGTTGACTCCGCGTCATTGGGGCGAGAATTCGACTCCGGCCTCGGGGAGAGCGGGGTTGGGAGCGATGGCCGTTCCTAGTCTGACAACAGCTAACCGTTACGCGACACTGTGGGTTCATCGGAGCGGTGGTAACTTACAGAGTTAGCGACAATTCCGATGGCCAAAGCATGGACTTGCTTGACCTAGCGCGGCCCCGATGGAGGGAACGCGATGAAGGCAACCGCAAGATTCTCGAAGTCAGACATTGCCCGAGGATGCAGCAGCCTTTCGCTCTATGTCTGTCTGTTGTCCCTTCTTACTCTCGGGCTGCAGAGCACTCTCGCCCAGGCCCAGAGCGCGGTTGTCCTGGTGGGATCCGGATCGACCGTGCCGGCGCCTCTTTACACCCGGTGGGCACAGGAGTTCGACAAGCGCAACCCCAACATTCAGATGCGATACCTCCCGGTCGGCACCAGCGAAGGGATCAAGCAGATCTCACATGGCGTGGGCGATTTTGCCGCCGGGGAAGCTCAGCTTACCAATAAGGAGCGGCAAGAGGGCAGTTTGATCGAACTGCCGGCCGTGCTCATCGCGATCGTTCCTATCTACAACCTTCCCGATGTCCACCAGGAACTGCGGCTTTCGGGGGAAGTGCTGGCCGAGATCTTCCTCGGCGATATAAAGACGTGGAATGCGCCACAAATCGTGAAGCTCAATCCCGAGATCTCTTTGCCGAATCTCCCGATCCAAGTGGTCAACCGCCCCGCAGGCAAGGGATCCAACTACGTCTTCACCGACTTTCTCTCCAAGGCGAGTTCCAAGTTTCGCGCCCAAGTTGGAGTTACTCCTTCCCCCAAATGGCCGGTCGGCGCGCCCGCGGAACGCAGTTCCGATATGGCCGACAAGGTGAAGAACAGCCCCGGATCCATTGGCTACGTCGAGTATCAATATGCGGTGAAGAACAGTGTTCCCCAAGCCGCGGTGCTGAATCGCACCGGTAAATTTGTTAGAGCTTCCACCGAGAGCATGATCGCGGCATGCCAAGCGGCTGAGGCGCCAGGCTGGAAGAACTTCTCCGCCTCGTTGGTCGACACACCCGGAGCTGCTTCTTTTCCCATTACCAGTTTTTCCTGGATTTATCTGCGAACTTCATCGTCGGATTCCGCTCGTGCCGCCGCGTTAAGCCGTCTCTTGGATTGGATATACACGGATGGCGAGCAGTTTGCAGTTCAAGAAGGCTATTCCGAGCTGCCTCCGCCACTGCTCGCAGCAGTGAGAAAGAAAGTTGGAGACTTGCAGTAGGGTTCAGTTGCGCCGGACCTGACGCGCACTTGATAAAATTTCGCTGCATTTCGCTTCGGAGGATTTATGCGGGATTGCTTCGTCTTCTTCTGCATTGCGTGTCTGACGTCTCTTGCCCTGGCGCAAAAACCCGCCACGCCGCCTAAGACTGGCGAAAGCCCGCAATTCGGCAGCGTCTCCGCCGACAAGGCGCTGAACGATATGTTCGAATCGAAGATCAAAGCTGAATGGGACGCGCTGAAGAACAAGGACAGGAAAAGCTACGCCGAATTGTTAGCGGACGACTATCAGGGCGTCGAAGTCGACGGCAGGGGCGAGCGGAATAAGATTCAAGCTCTAAACGAACTGGTCGACGAGAATGTTTACAACTATACGCTGTGGGGGTTCAAGCTGATTCCGCTGGGGCCTGATGCCGCCCTGGCCATCTACGAAGTCACCATGCAGTTCCCGCCCAAGGCGCAAGTGCGCTACTCGCGGGTGTACATCAGTGAACTCTGGGTGAAGCGCGCCGGGCAATGGAAGGAACTGCACTACCAGGAAACCAACGTCAAATAGCCTCTTCGTGCCCCAGAAAGAAGAATTGCCCGGGACGGCTTAAACAAACTTCGAAAGCTGGCGGACCCGAACCTCCTGCGGCTTAGGTGGACTCCATCGCCACTGTGCTCGCCTAACAGGTTTTGAGGTTCGGGACCGCTCCGCTTTGCCTCATTGTCGCGCCATGACCGCGATGCAGCCGTTGGCACTCTGCGTTGTGCAGATCGTGCCCGCCTGCATGGGCACAAAAGCATGGTTATTGCTGGGGTCCACCGCGATACTGTGTGAGTTGGAATTGGTTACAACGTTTACCAGCCAGAGGTTCGTCTTAGCATCAATGACGCCCATGACCGGACCGTTCGGCATATCTCTGGCCGCAAGGTAGTATCGGTTGTCGCCGGGGTTGTACCAGGTTTCGTCCACGCCGCCAACGTTATTGATGGTAGCGAGGATTGCACCCGACGTTCCATCGATCACGTACTCGTTGGGCGGGAATGCCTCGCCATCATGGTCCGCGCAGCCTACGAGGAAGTTGTTGCCTGGGCCCTGAACAATGCTCGTGGGCATGCAATTCGGCATCACGAAGCTGTTGATCACCACTGGCCCACAGGAGACCCCGCCGCAACTAGTGTCCGTCAGCCTCGGATCGATCTCATCCACCGTGCCCACCGTGAGGTTGCCCGTAGCATTTCCGTTCGTGAGCAGAAAATGACCAGTGTTGGGGTTCCATGCCTGGCCACCTAAGCCCGCCAGGGAAACGGCTCCGTTGCAGCCGGCGCCGGGGTTGGTTTGGTTACAGAACGCTCCCGCCGAAGTCAGGATCGGCCCGTGATGGCAAGGGATGGACGCGGTGCCGACAATGTACGGCGGCGCGCCAGAGACGCCGGAGTTTACCTGAGGATTGGAAGGATCGGGGCAGACGAAGCCCGCTGTCGCGTTCAGGCCAACGTCGTCAACCTGCACATTGGCGTTGTTCTGTGGGGCGCCATCGTAGTAGATCTGACCGAGGATACAGGACGGGGGATTGATGGGGCCCAAAGCATTCGCGAACGGAGGGCCGTACGGCGTTGTCGGATCAACTGGTAGGCAATTGGAGGTGCGGGCATTGATTCCGGAAACGTCGATGAAAGTGATGTAGGGCAATCCCGGATCGCCATTGATCACCGCCAGAATCTGATCCGTGGCGTCGTAAGAGATTTCGTCCGCGCGCAGGTCCCCGCAACTCGGGTCAGAAAAGGCACGTCCGTTCGCGGATGCTATGCAGCCGGCGATCCCAGTAGTATTGCCAGCAGGATACCCGGGAGAGGGGTTGGAGTTGCCAGACTGCCCATCGAAGTCGGGCGACAAGCCCGTCGGGATCACCGCGATGACGGTAGGCGGAGTGGGCGGGTTCGACCGCAGGTTCATGGAGGTCAGGTCGAACACCACCACCGAACTGCTGGCGTTGGCGGTGAAAAGGGTCTTGCCGTCGGGAGTTACGAGTTCTCCATCCGGGCCGGACAGGGGGTTCACGCCGTTGGCGCGCGCCGCGCAGCATTGCGCTCCCGGGAACCCTCCGAACAGGCCATTGGCGCCGAACCCTGGGATATGGAAGTCTCCGTTTCTGCAACCGAATCTGGTCCAGTTGCCCAATACAGAGACAATGGGAGGAATGGTGGCAACACACGCACTCGCGTAGTCACCACCCCCGGCGACGCCGTTGGCGCCGGTAATGGTATTCAGGGCAATGTCGTTGATCGTGTCCACCACAACCACGTCCAAACCGATGCGGTCCGAGACATAGTCCAAGTGGTTGACAGGGTCGACCCAGCTAATGTCGAAGGAGTTGAACGGACCGCCGGGCTCGCCGGTAGGATTGTGTTCTGGCACGGGGATGACGTCGATGTTTGCGTAGCCATCGTTCTTGGTTGTACCGCAGACGGGGCAGTTCGACGTGGTTCCGCAGCCGTTCGCCAGCACAAACATCACGGGAAGAAGAACAGTCAATAGAATCCTGGACCTGATCGATATCATCGATATCCTCCTTGCGATCATCAGCGGCTTGGCGCGACTTCAACCAGCGAGCGTCAACGCCAAGAACGGGCCGCTGTAAAAAACGCTTCTAGAACCTGAACTGAAGCCGGTTTTCCATGACAAAGAAGTTCTGCGGCTCTTGACCGGTGACGCTTGGTTCCTTCAGCCGATCCACGAGAAAGTTAGCTTGGTACTTGAGCCAATTGTTGAGATACCAGTTCACGCCAAACGTGAATTCGTCAGTGTGGTTGCTAAACGTAGGGACAAATCCCGGAGTTACCGGGTTGTTCAGCAGAGATATGCCTGGTTCTTTCGCTTGTATGCGGTCATAGCGGACGGCCAGTTCCCAAGCCCCGTAGCCCCGCGTTATTCCCGCGGTCTCAGGACCAAGCACGGGGTGCTTCACCTTTGGCGCTCCGTTTTCTGGCCGGGTTTCGCCGGTCAACAGATAGGTGGCTTGCGCGTAACCGGCTTTTGCGACGACTCCGGGAAGAGTCACAAATCCCAGGCCGCCGACCTGCTCGGTGCCAACCGAGTTCCGGAACTGGATAAGCTGATCGTATTCGGTCCGCACGGCCCAAGGACCATGGGTCCAGGTCAATTCGCCGTTGTAGCGCTCGATCGGGCCGTTGATGGCGAACTGCGGAAAGAAATTGTAGGCAGCGTCAGGCAGCGTGGCCGCGAAACTCTGCTCCCCGGAAAGACCCCGAGACCGGCCGCGGCCGATCGATCCGCCGAAGGCAAAACCTTGCAAGAGGCTGTCCTTCTTCTTCTTCCAGGGATAAAAGCGCATCCGGCCAATGACTTCTGGTTGGTTGGTGTTGTTGTTGGTCAGCATTCCCTTGCCGTTAAATGCCCCCACCCAGTACTGGAAGACACCGCCGTCAAGATCCCCGTGTATAGAAAAGCCGGGGCTGCGGTAGGACGAAGAAGCATTCGGGTACAGAAGCGAGGCCAGAGACCGCTCCACAAAATCCAGGCTGGTGTCATTGGTCAGCGCCTCTTGGGCAAAAGGCTCCTTGTACTGGCCAGCCTGGAATTGCAAGGCGGGAGTGGGCTTGATGTTGATGTACAGGTCGCGCAGCACAACGCCATTGGTGGCCGCCGCATCGATCAATAAAGCAAAGTCGTAGTTTGTGCCGTAATTGCCCTGAAAGCCAAAGCGGGCACGCGAGATTAAGAACGTGTCCGACGGGGCGCCGTCGCCGTGGTAGGCGCGATAGTCGGACATGAAATATCCGTAAGGCTGAAGTTGGAATTTGCCGTCGCCGCTCCGGATGAAGAAGTGCTCCCCGCTCCATCCCGCAGCAAGGGGAGTCTCTTTCTTGGGGGCGGGGGATTGCGCCTGCTCCGCGAGCGCCGCCTCTGCCGCAGGGTTGGGCTGCGTGAGAACCGCGTTCATCAGGACGGGCTGCAGATTGGTTTCCCCCGAAGCCGCGCCGGCCACGGGCCGAATCTGGGCCGAGCTATTGTCGCTTCCGAGGGCCTTCCCCGCAGCCAACTTCTCCACCAAAGCCTTTAGTTCCTCGATGGTCTGGCGCTGCGCGGCGACCTCGCTGCGCAACTGGTTGACCTCTTCCTTGGTGGCGCTTCCGGAGTTGGCCCCGTCAGTCTTACTCGCGGGTTCCGTGGCTTGAGCGTGGGCGAGCGAACCTGGCGCCATGAAACCGGCCAGAATCACGAAAAACGCTATTAGTGAGCGCATGTGTTTCCTCTCCCGGGATGATTTGCAAAACGGACCTGCCGTCGAGGCATGCGAACACTTGGGACGCGCGCTGCCTTCTTCGTTCAGGCCACGAACCGAAAGATCTACAGAGTCACGAAATGAGTTCTTGCCCGGTATGAAAAGCGGACCAGTTGGGAACGGGCTGGTTTATCACATCACAATGCAGTCTGTCAAGAAAAAGTTTTTGGCGCACATTAGAAATGTCCTCTGGTGGTGGTTTCACCATGTTCCGGAAAAGGCGGACGTTTGCATCTGGCGCCGCCGTTGTCTCCAGGGATGATTCGAAGCGGGAGGAACGGAGCGGCGCGGTCTTGGATTCCGACGGTTGGAAGAAATCGGCGGGAAGTTCCCTGACAAATTCCTGATAGAATTGGCGCCCGTGTTTGCGCTGCTGTCCTGGACGCGCTGCTTCTCTGGACCCCGTTTTCATGGTTTGTATGGGCTTACACTTCGGTCAGGCCATCTTCCTACTCGTAGCGGCCGGGATGGCTGGCGCGCTGAACGCGTTGGCTGGCGGCGGCAGTTTCGTCTCCTTCCCGGCGCTGTTGTTCCTGCGAATCCCACCCGTGGAAGCCAATGCGACCAATACGGTCGCGCTGTGGCCCGGGTTGGCAGCCAGCACCATCGCTTACGTAAAACGGCTGAACGCACCGCTCCGCGTATTGGTCCCTTTGCTGGTGACCAGCGTTGCCGGAGGCTGGGCTGGAGCGCTGCTGTTGCTTAAGACCCCGCAGCATACTTTTCTGCGCCTCGTCCCCTGGCTGCTGCTGGCAGGCACTTTGCTGTTCGCCTTCGGCAATTCGATCCGCGCCATGGTCGGCAAGAACGCGGTCATTGGCAAAAACGGTGGCGATCTGCGGGACATATCATGGCCGGCGATCGTGGTGGGTTCGATCGCGGAGTTGCTGGTTGCGGTCTATGGCGGATACTTTGGCGCTGGCATCGGGTTCATGACGCTGGGAATGCTCGCGATGATGGGGATGCGTGACATTCATGCCATGGGTGCGATCAGGACACTGCTGGCCGTCGCCATTAACGCGGCTGCGGTGGTCACCTTTATCGTGGCTCACGCGGTGTTGTGGCCGCAGTGTGCGGTGATGATCGCAGGTTCTCTCGCCGGAGGCTGGTTCGGTGCGCATTACGCGCAAAAGGCAGACCCCCGCAAGGTGCGGGGCGTTGTGATCGGCGTGGGCGTCGCCATGACGGCGTACTTCTTTGTCACGGTGCGCTAGCGACTGGTTCCGAATGAACGTCGCATTTCGGGGTGGGTTGTGGAGATTGTCCGCTCCGTGCCGTAAAATCTGACTATCTCTGGAGAAAAACGAGGACTTATGAGCGCCCTGGAACAGTCAAATTCCCTACTCCATTTCCCGGCCCTGCAACCACCTCGCCGCTTTCTGTTCGGGCCTGGACCCACTATGGTTCACCCGCGGGTCTACGAAGCGCTGTCGAAGCCCATTGTCGGGCACCTCGACCCCTATTTCATCAAGGTGATGGGAGAGGTCCAGCAATTGCTGAAAATGGCTTTCGGAACTAACGACAGCGCCACGCTGGTAATTTCCGGCACCGGCAGCGCGGGCATGGAAGCTGCCGTTACTAACTTCGTGGAGCCCGGAGCCAAGCTCGCGGTCTTTGCCAATGGATATTTCTCCGATCGGCTTACGGAGATGGCGAAACGCAACGGCGCCAACGTCGTCCGCTTTGAAAAGCCTTGGGGCGAGACCTTTACGGATGATGAAGCGAGAGAGTTCATCCGTCGCGAGAAGCCCCAGGTTGTGGCTTATATTCACGCCGAGACATCGACGGGAGCGTTGCAGTCGGGCCAGGCCATCTGTGCCGCCGCTCACGATGCGGGCGCTCTGGCGATCGCGGATTGCGTCACCTCGCTCGGCGGAGTGCCGGTGGATTTCGACCAGACCGGCATCGACGTCGCCTATAGTTGCACGCAAAAAGGGCTGAGCTGTCCGCCGGGTTTGTCTCCGATGGCGATCTCGCCGCGGGCCATGGACTGGCTGCGCGCCCGCACCTCTCCAGTACGCAGTTGGTATTTTGACCTGAAGCTGATTTACGACTACTCCACTGTGTCGCACCGCTATCATCACACAGCGCCGATTTCCATGTTCTACGCCTTGCGCGAGGCGCTGCTGGTCATCGCCGAGGAAGGAATTGAAAACCGTTGGGAGCGGCATCGCCGTTGCCATAAGCTTTTTGTCAAGGGCATAGAAGTGATGGGTCTGCGCATGTATGTTCCCGAAGAGCACCGCATTGCCACGCTGAACACGGTGTGCGTTCCAAAAGGGATTGACGAGGCGAAAGTGCGCAGACGCCTGTTGGACGAAGCAGGGATTGAAATCGCCGGCGGTTTCGGTCCGCTCGCGGGTAAAGTCTTCCGCATTGGCGTCATGGGACCGTTGGCCACCGAGGATAACGTGCAGTTTTTCCTGAAAGAGTTTAGCAAGGCGCTGCACGCCGAGGGCTATTCGATCTAGTCTCGTGTCCTGGAAACATGCGGCGCAAGGTTGGATTGTGAATTCATGGCTCGCGTCAAAGGCAACAACCCATGACCCTGAAGTCGGTCGACACACTTCTTGACGTTTTACATTTTGCGGACAGTCACACGGCAGTGGTCGTCCCCGAGCTTGGCATCCGTGTCACTTACGATTCGCTCCGGCAGCAGGTCCTGGCTATGGCAAACGCTTTGGCCTCCGCTGGCATTCGCCGTGGCGATGCTGTGGCCATCGCATTGCCGAATGGATTGCCTGCGATTGTGAGCTTTCTCGCGGCCTCCATCGCCGGAACCGCGGCCCCGTTGAACCCGGCGTACCCCTATGAGGAGTTTCTTTTTTTTCTCGGGGACACCAATGCCCGCATTTTACTTTGCCCGCCGGTAGGCGCGGAATTTGCCCGCAGCGCAGCCGCGGATCGCAAGATCCCAGTCTTATCGGTCGAAATGAACGACCAGGGCAACGTTCACCTGGTGGATGCCCCCACGGGAGTTTCGGCTACCGAGCCCACGGCTGACGACATTGCCCTGGTCCTGCACACCAGCGGAAGCACGGGACGGCCGAAGCGCGTTCCTTTGCGGCATTTCAACGTCGCGGTCTCGTCGGCGAATATCGCGAACACCTACGCGCTTTCCGAGGAAGATGTTTCGCTGTGCGTCATGCCCCTCTTCCACGTGCACGGATTGATTGCCTCAACCATGGCAACTCTGCTTTCCGGGGGAACCGTAGTTGTTCCCACCAAATTCAACGCGCTTTCTTTCTGGCGGACGGTTCGGGAACATCGCGTGACCTGGTATTCGGGAGTGCCCACGATGCATCAGCTTCTGGTGGCTCGTACTCACCACAAACCCGCGGAGGCTGCCTCTCTGCGCTTCATCCGTTCCTGCAGTGCGCCTTTGTCGCCAGAACTCATTCACAAGATCGAGGGGCTGTTCGGCGTGCCCTTCGTCGAAGCTTACGGCATGACGGAAGCTGCCCACCAGATGACCTCGAACCCTTTACCCCCGCGCCATCGGAAGCCGGGGTCTGTGGGTGTGGGCACCGGACTGCGCATCAGCATCATGGACAAGGAGGGCAACCAGCTCGGCACCAACCAGCGCGGCGAAGTCGCCATTCAGGGAGCCAACGTGTTTCGCGGATATGCAAATAATCCCGAAGCTAACGCTCGCGCTTTTGTGAATGGATGGTTTCGTACCGGCGACGAAGGCTTGCTCGACGAAGACTGCTATTTGCATCTGACGGGCAGGATCAAAGACATCATCATCCGCGGCGGTGAGAACATCGCGCCTCACGAAGTCGACGAGGTTTTGCTGCGGCATCCCGCGGTCGCGGCGGCGGTCACGTTTGGCTGCGTACATCCCACGCTGGGTGAAGAAGTGGCTGCCGCCGTGGTTTTACACGAACCCCATGGCGCCACCGAAGCGGCACTCATCAAGCACTGCCGCGACTTGCTGGCAGAATACAAATGTCCGAAGAAGATTTATCTCGTGCAGAGTATCCCCACCACGGCGACTGGAAAAATTCGCCGGCGCGCCGTCGCCGCCGCGCTCACGGATGACCGACAATGAGATTCCTGATCGCAGGCGCGGGCGCGATCGGGGCCTATATCGGTGCCCGCATGGCGCAGGCCGGGTTCGAGGTCACGCTCTTCGCGCGCGGGCCGCATCTTCGCGCCATGCAGGAGCACGGCGTGCAGGTGAAAAGTCCCGAGGGAGATTTTGTGGCGCGGCCCACCATCGCCAGTTCCCTCGAAGCAGTGGGACCGGTGGACGTTATTTTTCTTGGGGTGAAGGCGCACGGCCTGCCGCAACTTGCTCCGCACTTGAAGCCGGTGCTGGGGCCCGAGACCACGGTGGTCAGCACGCAGAATGGAATTCCCTGGTGGTACTTCCAGGGTTTCGGCGGCGAATGGGAAGGATTGCGTCTGGAGCGCGTCGATCCCGGCGGCGTGATTTCCTCGGCCATCGAAGCGCGTCGGGTGGTCGGGTCCATCGTTTACTTTTCGACCGAGATTCCCTCACCCGGCGTGATTCAACACGTCGAGGGCAACCGCATTTCTCTCGGCGAGCCGGACGGATCGCGCTCCGATCGCTGCCGCCGCGTTGCCGAGGCGCTCATCGCCTCCGGCTTGCGCTGTCCGGTGACCACTCGTATCCGTCACGAGATTTGGGTCAAGGTTCTGGGCAACGCGTCCCTGAATCCGGTCAGCGCCCTGACCCGCGCCACGCTGGTGCAGATGGTGCGCGATCCGGGAGTTTGTTCGGTAATCCGCCACATCATGCAGGAAGTGGAAGCGGTCTCTCAAAAGTTGGGTATGGACTTGCCGGTTTCCATCGAGCAGCGAATTGCCGGCGCGGAAAAAGTTGGGGAGCACAAAACCTCGATGCTGCAAGATCTCGAAGCGGGCCGGCCGATGGAACTGGAAGCGCTCGTGGGCGCGGTCGTGGAG
>Ga0182014_10007447_pt1 | contig 11471 bp, 5 predicted proteins | sample 612S2DmetaG_FD_120489 | JGI IMG/M metagenome (GOLD analysis project Ga0182014, IMG submission 120489) | Permafrost microbial communities from Stordalen Mire, Sweden - 612S2D metaG | ecosystem: Environmental > Terrestrial > Soil > Wetlands > Permafrost | place: Sweden: Stordalen | collected... | reverse complement strand
TGACGACGGCGAAGCCGCCATCGACGTCCAATGGGCCACGGCAGCAGCGCCAAACGCGGCCATCATCCTCGCAGCCTGCACCGACACCACGGCCTTCGGCGGCCTGATCGCCCTGGAAAACACGCTTAACGGCCCGGCCGGCAGTCTGCCTTCAGTGGTCAGCATCAGCTATGGCGAATCCGAGCCTTCAAACGGAGCCGCCGCCAACGCGGCTTATAACACCGCCTATCAGCAGGCAGTGACGGAAGGCGTGTCCATCTTCGTCTCCTCCGGCGACGAGGACGCCGCCAGCACTGACCTCGGCAACGTATCCACCCACGGCATCAATGTCAGTGGATTTACCTCCACGCCCTACAACGTCTCCGTCGGCGGTCTCGACTTCGGTTACACGGCGGACGGCGTGAGCCCCTCCACCTACTGGAGCGCGACCAACAGCAACACCTACTCCTCGGCGCTGTCCTATATTCAAGAAATACCCTGGAACAACTCCTGCGCGGGCGGGCTTGTTTCTGCTTTCCTGGGAATCACTCCACTTGGACTGTGCAACAACTCCGCGGTGACCAGCACGACTGGGGAGTTCCATTTTCTGCAGAACGCGGTCGGAGGCAGCGGCGGCCCCAGCGGATGTGCCACAGGCACCCCCAGTTCCTCAGGCAAGGTTAGCGGGACCTGCGCGGGCTACCCCAAGCCGGCCTTCCAAAGCGGCCTGTTCGGCAATCCCGCCGACGGCGTCCGCGACATCCCCGATGTCGCTCTGTTTGCCTCCAACGGCTTCTGGGATGCCTACTACGTCGTCTGCTGGTCCAACCCCGATACCAACGCTGGCGGTGGCTTTACCTGCAACGGCGCGCCCAGCACCTGGGCTGGATTCGGCGGCACCTCAGTCTCGTCTCCGATCATGGCCGGCATTCAAGCGCTGGTCAATCAGCACACAGGCAGCCGCTGGGGAAACCCCAACACCGTCTATTACGCGCTGGCCAACACCGAATACGGGGTATCCGGCAGTTCCGCCTACAACTCCACCACCGTCGACAAGACCAGCAACTCCTGCATCTTCTATGACGTCACCCAAGGCGACAATGACGCTGTATGCAAAGCCCGGTCGAATGTCTATACCAATTGCTACCACGTCACTGCCGATGGCACCTACGGAATCCTCTCCACTTCAAACTCAGCCAGCCAGCCCGCATACCTTACCAACGTCGGTTGGGACTTCCCCACCGGAATCGGGTCGGTGAACGCGTACAACCTGGTAATGGGCTGGCCGACACCTTAGTGGCCGGAGCAATTCCTCGTGCAGCTTGCGGTTACTTACTTTCAATCAACCTTAGGAGGACACCATGAAGAAATACATTACCTTTACTTGCATCGTTTCGTGCCTCGTTTTCGGTGCCACGCAGGGCAAGGCGAGTCCCTCGGCCTGCAATGCGGTGGCCGGCAACCTGGTCGCCAACTGCGGCTTCGAAACCGGGCACTTCACAAGTTGGACCCTCTCCGGCAACGATGTCCCGGGGCAAGAGGGCGTCCTGTACGGCGTCGAGGGCACGGATCCAATCGACGGAATCAGTCCGAACAGCGGCTCGGATCAGGCCTTCTTTGCAGATCTCGACTCCAACGCCACCACCCTCTCGCAGGACATCACCACCACGGCCGGCGACCTGTACACGATCACCTTCTGGGTGGCCCAGGATACAGCGTCGTCCTCTGGGTACGGCAATGAACTACTGGCCTCCTTCGGCGGGGCTACGCTGGTGAACAAGTCCGACGTCGCCGAGGAAGGCTACACAGAGTACTCCTACAACGTGGACGCGACATCCTCAAGCTCCGCCCTGGATCTGACCTTGGGTAATAATCTCGGCGAGTTTCTGCTCGACGATGTCAGCGTCGTAGATACAACTCCTGTGGCAACTCCGGAGCCCGGCAGCATCGTGTTGCTTGGCACCGGACTCCTCACTCTGGCCGGTGTAGCACGTCGGCGTCTCAGCCGCCGCTAACCCGCGAACGCTCGAGACTCTTCTACTGTTCCACTAAGCCGCCACACATAGGGCGGCTTAGTCGGCTGGCGAACCCCATCATTCTTGGTGGGGTTCGTTTTTTTATCCCCTTTCCTCAACCCAACTCCCCGCGCAATGACGCCTTCTGGTCTAGTCGCAGCGCAGCGGCGAGCCATGATTCCGTTATCTCCCGATGCATGTCTCTGAGCGAAGATTTGCGCGCCAATGGCACGAAAACCGTGCGCAATTATTCTGCCTTTGGCGAGCTATGCCTGCTGGATGAGTACATTGGGTTAGCAGCCACTAAAGTCTCCGCTCCATGTCCGAGCCATTCCGATGGCCACCAGCCTGCGTATCAAGATATTGCCGCGAAAGCCGATGAATGTATTTGGAGAGCCTATGGCGGCCGTAATCCAACCCGTCTGTGACTCCGCCGATCCAGCGCTACCGTCAACGCCTCGACTTTATTCTGTCGTCCGCCAGCCGATTCTGGATCTGCACGGCCGCGTTCATGCCTACGAATTACTTTTCCGCGGAGTCCCGGCCCCTGACGGAGTTTCGGCCTTCAACAACCTGATCGAGATCGCACGAAACTTCGACCTCGAGAAGCCCAGCGAGTTGAAAAAGTTGACGGGAAAGCTCACCGCATTTGTGCGCTGCCCATGGCAGGCGCTGAACGAGCAGCTTGCCCAGGTCCTGCCGGCAACCCTCACGGTCCTCGAGATCGAGCCGAACCAGGAAGTTTCGCCAGAATTCGTTTCCTCATGCCGGCAGATGAAGGCGCTTGGTTTCCGTTTTGCCTTGGACGATCTCACCAATGTGCCGCAACCCACTTCCTTCCTGGAGTTGGCAGACTACATCGCGGTGGATTTTGCCCGGACCCCCGCAGAAGTGCGCCGCAGGTTGCTGGACGGATTGCGCGACAAGTCCACGATGATGCTGGCAAAAGGCGTTCATACCCAGCAGGATTACCGCAAGGCGCGCGAAGAAGGCTTCACACTGTTCGAAGGCCGCTTCTTCCTGACGCCCGTGGCCGTGCGCAACCGGCGGCCGCCCGTCAACCAGATGCTGCGGCTCGATATTCTAAAAGCGCTACAGCAGCATCCTATGGATCTGCACAAGGTGAGCCAGCTCGTGAAGCGCGACGGCCCACTCACCTATCAACTGCTGCGCCTGGTGAACTCGCCGCTTTGGGGAATGCGCCAGAACGTTGCATCGATCGAGGTAGCATTGGTGGCAGTCGGCGAGAATGCTTTTCGCCGCATCGCCACTCTGGCTATTGCCAGCGAGTTCAACGGCGATCAGCCGGCCGAACTGCTATCGATGGCTATCCTCCGCGGACGTATCTGCGAGGTGATGGCGTCGAAACGCAGCCTTGATCCTTTCGGACAATATTTGCTCGGGCTGCTCAGCCTGCTGCCGGCGATGCAGGGCCAGCCCATGAGCGAAGTAGCTCCCACCCTGCCGCTCAGCGCAGAAGTCCTCGAAGCACTGCTGGGTAAAGCGTGTCCAGAGCGCGTCGTACTGGGTTGGCTGGAACACTTCGAGCACGGCGATTGGGCGGCTTGCGACGCCACGGCCAAGGCCAGTGGCCTGGACCAGGTGGAGTTATCCAGCGTCTATATCGAATCCGTAGCCTGGACCGAGACCGCGCTGCACTCGGGTGCCTGAGTAAACTTCGGAACCCGCCGCTCCTATAACTCGATCCTGACCTGTGATAACTCCATGCTAACCGGTTATAACTCGATACTGACCGGCCACGTCTTCCAGATATTGGCACAATAGTCCCGGATCGAGCGGTCCGAGGAGAACTTGCCAATCCGTGCCACATTCAGAATCGACATGCGCGTCCATTGCTCCTGATTCTTATATGCCAGGCTCACCCTGTCCTGACAATCAACATAAGACTGATAGTCAGCCAAAAGCATATATTCATCTCTTGTCAGCAGGGAGTTGACCAGCGGCTCGAACAGAGCCCTGTCGCCATGGGAAAACTCGCCGCTCGTCAACGAGTCGATCACTTCGCGCAGCTTTCCGTTCGACTCGTATGCGACTCGCGGATTGTAGCCATCCCGCTTTTGGCTCTCGACCTCTGAAGCGGTTAGGCCGAAGAGAAAGAAATTGTCTCCCCCCACCTCTTCGCGGATCTCAATGTTTGCGCCATCCAGTGTCCCGATTGTAATCGCGCCATTCATCGCAAACTTCATGTTTCCAGTTCCTGAGGCTTCCTTCCCGGCGAGTGAAATCTGTTCGGAAAGATCGGCCGCGGGGTACACTCTTTGCCCCAGCTTCACACTGAAATCGGGCAGAAAAACCACCTTGAGGCGCCCCCTCACGATGGGGTCGGCGTTGATGGCTTCTCCAACCGAGTGAATCAGCTTGATGATCAGCTTGGCCATGTGATATCCAGGAGCCGCCTTGCCGCCGAAGATGAAGGTTCGCGGCGTCATTTCCGCATTCGGATCGCGCTGTAGACGTTTCAACAAGGTGAGAATATGCAATACCTGAAGGTGTTGGCGCTTATACTCATGCAGCCGCTTGACCAGAACGTCGAAGATCGAGTCCGGATCGGTTTGAATTCCCAGCCGGTCTTGAATATATGCCGCAAGCGTGGCCTTGTTTTCTCGCTTGATGGCTTTCCACTCGTGGCAGAACTCGGCATCTTCAAGGAGTGGCTCCAGCCGGCGCAACCTCTCGATGTCGCGGATCCAGGTAGAGCCGATGCGCGCGGTCAGCAGCTCCGTAAGACGGGGATTGCTCAGTACCATCCAGCGCCGGGGCGTGACCCCGTTGGTCATGTTGGAAAATTTCGCTGGGGTCAGCGCATAAAAATCATTGAGCACGCAGGTCTTCAGCAGTTCCGTGTGCAGCGCCGCCACGCCGTTGATTGCGTGGCTCCCCAACGCGGCCAGGTGCGCCATACGCACAGCCTTCTCGCCGTTTGCCCCGTTTTCATTGATCAGCGAGAGGCGTTCGACGCGACCCGGTTCGTCCGGAAACTTCTGGCGCACATGGTTGAGGTGAACGTAATTGATCTCCTCGACGATCTCCAAATGACGAGGCAGCATCGACGCGAACAAGCTGCGCGGCCATTGCTCCAGCGCCTCCGGCAAAAGGGTGTGGTTGGTATACGACAAGGCGTTCTGCGTCACATGCCAGGCGGTATTCCAGTCCATCGAGTGCTCGTCCACCAGCAGCCGCATTAGTTCCGCAACGGCGATCGCGGGATGCGTGTCGTTCATCTGGATGGCGAAGTTCCGATGCAGCTCTGCCAGGGGCCGGTTTTGCGTCAATTGAATGCCCACAATGTGCTGGAGGCTACAGGAGACGAAGAAGAACTGCTGGGCCAGCCGAAGTTCCTTGCCTTCGAGCCTGTCGTCATTCGGATAAAGAATCTTCGAGATGTTCTCAGACGAAACTTTATCTGCCACGGCGCCGGCAAAATCTCCATCATTGAATGTTCCAAAGTCGAAGCTCTCGACGGCCTGCGCGGCCCAAAGCCGCATGGTGTTCACCGTGTTGGTTCGGTAGCCCGGGATGGGAGTGTCGTGCGGAACCCCGCGCACCCTTCGTTTTGGAATCCACTCCACCTTGAACCGCCCCTGGGCATCCGTGTGGATCTCGGTGTGGCCGCCCATCTTTACCTCAATAACATCCTCAGGCCGTTCCAGCGACCACGGATTCCCGAACCGCAACCACTTATCCGTCGACTCCACCTGCCATCCATCGCGAATCTGCTGATCGAAAATTCCGTATTCGTAGCGGATGCCGTAGCCAATCGCGGGAATCTCCAGTGTGGCCAGAGAATCCATGAAGCAGGCGGCAAGACGACCCAGCCCTCCATTGCCCAGCCCCGGTTCCTCCTCCTGTTCGATCAGAACACTCAGGTCGATGTCCAGTTGCCGCATCGCCTGCTCGGCTTCGTCATAGATGCCAAGATTGATCAGGTTATTGGCCAGATGCGGTCCAGTCAGAAACTCTGCCGACAAATAGCAGACCACACGTACATCCTGCGCCTGGTAGTTTTTGACTGTCGCGATCCACCGCTCCAGGATTCGGTCGCGCACCGTATGGGCAAGCGCCATATAAAGATCGTTCACTGAAGCTCGCTCAACCGACCTGCCCTGCACAAAGAACAGATTGTCCAGAAACGACTGGGCCAGCGCCTCCGGGCCAAGCGCAGTTCTCTGGCACTTTTGCGATCCGGGCCGCAATAACGATGTGGCAAGCGCTTCTGACATGGTTACCTCGCCTTCCGCTGGCGATGGGAGATGAATTGAATTCAACTACTCACAATAACCTCGCACGGACAGAAGCACGGTGAGAGTAACTGCCGCTCTGGAGCTGCGGAAGGTCACGCGACCCATTCTGGAATCTACATGCCCGTTTCGGGGTGGCCGCACCTATCCGTCAGTTACCGACGGGGAACGGTGCCCCGCAGTCGATGCCGCGCTAACTCCCCGCCCCGAGGAAAGCCCGATACCTATGCGAAAGCCCATCGATTTTGCCGGGAGGCAATCCTGATTAAAACAATTCAATGGCGGGACGGCTGTGGTCGCCGTCGGAAATTCCTCCGGCAACGGCAACGCGGGTAACGGTTTGGCTGACATTCCCACTCGGGGTGAAGTTGACTAAGAACGCTACCGCCCATTTGACATGAGCGGAAAATCAACTGCATCCGCAAGGGTGAATTGAGCGCCATCCCAGATGCAAGCCAGTGCGGCGGTGAGCTCCTCCGCGGTTGGTGACCAGGCGCCAGGCTCGTGCAATGCGAATGTGCCGCCCAGCCAGTATAGGAAGTGAACTTCGAGCGGAAGCTCGAAGAGAGAAACATAGACGTTACTCGATTTGATCTCCATGTCCTCATCATGAAGAGAAGACTCATTTCTGCCAAAGGATCGAACGTGTCCGTTTTAACGCCTTGGTCCTGAACCAACAATCCACCAACCTATGAATCTCGAAAGCGGTGCTTCAGTCGCATGAATCCTTTTGGCTCAGATGGGCCCTACTCCGCGGTTGTTTTAGGGAGTCCTCGCTTGGGAACCCGTTCAAAGAAGGAGCTATGCCAGCCGATTCGATCGGGTGAATGAGTGACTTGGCCTGTTACCGTCGTTCCGCAGTCATGCCTAGGTACGGCAGCGAAGATTGGCCGGTGTTGCGACCGACATTTCAAATCGTGTTGCCCTTATCCTTGCGACCATTACAGGAGAGCGCTCGTATCGCTATCGGTGATTAAGTCGAGAGTCATTGACTCGCTCCAGTCCTCAATCTCAGGTTGGCTGAGCGTCTGGACCGATAATTTCGCTCCTAAAACGATGCGTATGAGGGTGGGCACGCTCGGAATTCACGAAGTCACAGAGTTTGCGGCACAGAGGAGAACTCATTCGCGGATATCATTGTTCATCAAACGCTTTTATTTCGTCAAGAATCGTTTCCTTGCGGCGCGCGAATGGAATTCAGGCGCCGCACAACAGCAGCAAAGCTGTCCGCTTCTCACGCTGACGATCTACACAAGGTCGATGACCGGGTAACAAGTAAACGGTTCGGTGAGCACCTGCCAATATGGAATGTAGGTGAACTCCGGATGACCATCGATCGTGAAATGCAAGGGACGGTCCGGATCTTGCTTGATCCTGCTGAGAACGTCTTCGTGACGCCGCCCCCCAGGCACGGTAAGCGTCGCGCTGTCGGAGCCGGTAAGGGCCATGAGGATCGGACCGTATTCAAGCGCAAAGCGCTCGTGGCCCTCGATCCTGTCGACGCCGGTGTAGCGGGTGAGTTTAAGCTCGATTGGCAGCGTGAAGCGAACTGTGTCTCCGGTCGACCACATGCGGTCAAGCGTGAGGTAATTTCCGGGTAACCCGGAGAGGGAGGTTTCCTGGTTCACACGAACAGACATTGGGCCGGCGGCCCAGGAGGGTACACGAATTCTGATCTTCGCGTTCGCCGGCTGCGATGAATGTATCTCCAGCTTGACGTCGGGGTCCATGGGGAAGTTACCCAAAAGAGTAACCTGCATCTCCGCGTCCGCATGGGACCATCGAATGGTGGATGGCTCGAACAGGTTGACGTAAAGGCCATCTGCGGCAGTAGAGAAGATGTACTCGGGAAGCGAGCCTAGTAAGCGCGTGCCCTGGCCCTCGCAACAGGAATTGGTGCACAGGGGCACCCGCAGATCCCCTTTCATGCCCACGAGACGGGCGTGATAAATAATGCCGTGGTCGGCTACCTGATTTGCAAGGCCGACGTTGTAGATCGACTTCTCGATTTCATTGGCGTACTTTTCCTGTTCGGGATACAACAGCTGGAACCGCTGATTGAATCGTGTCCAAAAGACACTGCCGCAAGTCTCGCCGGTTTCGCAAAATGGGAACTGCGCGGCGAGGCGATATGATTTGGGCGGAAACTCTCCGAACTCCGTAATTGCAATCGAGCCCCCCACGTGCTCCCAATTGTCGTGATAGAGGTCCCACGCCCCTTGCATGGCACGGAGATACTTTTCGTCGTCAGTGGCACGGTAGATGTCTAGATAGGCTTCAAAATCGGTGATCAGATAGTTATGCGGCCGGTCGTAAGGATATTGCCAAACCACGTCCGTGTTATGACTAGCGAGGCCGTCAAGCCAGTAATTCTCCTGGTAATAGCGTTGGATAACTTGAATATCTTCCGGCCTTCCCGCCGGCGTGAAGTACATCCGCGTGTTGGCGATCATGCCCTGCACGCCCTGAACCCCGCCGCGCATCATGTTGGGCAGATAGGCGCATCGATCGAACCAATCATAGAAGCCGCGCAGCAGCGGGAAGGCCTTAGGATTCCCGGCGTAACCTGCTTCGATCAGACCTTGCGTGACCCAGGATCGCGTATAACCACCCCGCTCCGAATGCAGGATCAGCTCTTCCGGATACGCCATGATGTATCCGTTGGGCGCGCGGCACTCTTCGATGCCATCAACGATTGCATCCATGGCGGCGCGCAATTCCTGGTTGTCGATCCAGCGCAAGGTGTTGCCTGCGCCCATCAGAAAGCGACCGGCACTGGAGCCGGGCAGAGAGGTTTCCCAAAAAGCGATGGGATCGCGCAGTCCGGCGCGAATAGGTTTGCCGGCGCGCTCGCGGAAAGGGCGGAGCATGTCGTCTACCGAGAAGGAAGTGAGCAAGTAGCTGATGTTGTTTTCCATGGCGCGATGGAAGAGCCCTTGTTTTTCCTGAACGCTGACGCCGGAGAGCGGAACATTCGCCTGGAAAGGGATTGCGCGCCAACGGTCGCCGGGAATTACGTTGCCGGGATTGTCGGTGACGGTTCTCTCACCCATGGGTCGCGGGGCTCTGGTGATCTGCGCAAGATCAACTTGATTGCCAAAGATATCGTCCGCGGTCACCAGGCAGCGTTCAGCCACGTCTTTTCCGCCCGAGACGACGTCGATTTTGGCAAGGGCGAGTTCGTAGCCGACGCCATCCTCAGCGGGTCGCAACCGGGTTGCCGTGAGACGCACATAGCGGGCTAAGACGCCTCCGGTCGCGTACTCCGTTATCTCATCATAGGGTTCGGAAACATCGGAGGCGGAGCAGTCCACGAATAGTCTTGAGTTCACGAAGGAAGCGTCATCCGAGACTTCGATTCGAAAACGCTGCGGAAATCCGAAGCCATCGGCATGTGGGTCGCCCGGCGTAAACGCAGGATAGAGACGAACGCTGTCGATAACTCGAGAAGCGCCGAGATCGATCTGGAGCCACGTAACAGTGTCCGGCGAATGAGCGAGTTTGGAAACATAAGGCCGATACCAAGTGCCGGCACTCCAGGCCATGCGCCCGCGCCGCGCCGCCACCGTGGCAGATGAACTCAAGGAACCCGCAAAGACAGGGCATGGACCAAGGGCTTGAAGGGCGGCGATGGCTGCTCCGCCCTTCACGAATTCACGGCGATTGAATGACGGTCTCACTTCTCCTCCAGAATTTGGTTCGCTAAGCCATGCTATGGTGTGCCGTAACTACACCTCTTGATGCAACCGTCGTGGCGCCAAGCCAGGCTTCTTGCCTCGACGTTGCCGTTCTTTGTCATTCAAAACATACCTGTCACATCTGCGCAGTTACAACTTTCTCCGGGGGATGTTTCGCAAGCGAATCTCTACCGGAATAAAGCAAGGTCGATCGCGTCTGCCATAGCCTTGTACCCCGCGTCGTTTGGGTGGAGGTGATCTCCAGAATCATAGGCTGCGTTCAACGTGTCAGGTTTCACGGGATCGCTAACCGCAACCGCGCCGGCGGGAATCCTGACAGCCTCTCCTGCACCAAATGTCACCGTCCGATCACTGCCGGCTACAATTGCTCCTCCGCCGCTGTTGAGCCCAACATGCACACCGCCGATATCGAGCGGGCCAGGGCCGAACTCATTGGTGAGCGTCAATCTCACCCGGCAACTGCCCAGCGATCAACAGTGAGCGAGAGCGCGATCGCGAGAGGCCATAGATAGCTGGGGGCCTTATCCCGTCTCATAACGAGCAATTCCTCCAATTTCGGACATCCAGGCGATTGTAAACGGGGAGAGTGCTCGGGTTGCGACTTGCTCGCTCATCTACCGGGAGATCAGCAGCCGCAGCACGGATGGCGGTGGTGCGCCATCTGTACGCGGTTGGTCTCGGTTTGCTCCTAGCGTATTCCCGGTTAAGAGACAACTCGTGCCATCGGCTCTGGGAGCACCGAGATCATGCGCGAAGTGCTGAAACATTTGACTGTCGGGCGGTGGCGCGAATACCGCGCCGGGTTTCTTCTCGGTCAGAGTGGGCACGGGCTTGCCAATCAATTGCATTGTCCTTGGATCAACTTGCCGCATACCGGTTCCATAAACAGAGTGATGCACCATGATGCTTAGATAGCCATTGTAGGCTTGGAGGGGACAGATCATCACCTCCATCGGGAAACTTCCGCCGCCATGAAAATCCCACCGGTAATCCCAGTTGCTGGCTTGCTGGATATTCCACGCGCCCTGCTGCCAGCGGGCGAAGTATAGCTGAGTTTTGCTCTTGGCGTCGTACTTTGTGTAAGCGATGACAAGCTCGCCGCCAACATCGAAGCCCACCGATTGCGATCCATTGATGAGGCCCGCGCCCTGAGGCGCGGGATCGAGAATCAGGCCTGGCGTGTCAACGGTCATCGGTAGCTGGATTGGGACGCCTGCGGCGGTTTCCCAGTGCACAAGGTCGCGGCTGCGCGCGTAACTGAGATCGTGATTAAATTCGGCCATGGCAGATTCACGCCAGACCCAGACCTGGTGATACCAGCCGTCGGCGCCAAGAACAGGATCGATGGGGTAAGCGTTGCGGGCGGACCAGACGGGGCTGGTAGTAGACCGTGGAACGGCTGATCTCCAGCTCCTCGGCCTGCCGGGAAATCGACAATGCGTGCTCGGGATCGATCATCGCTTTGCGCTCAGCAAACCCGCCTTGACGAGCGCACTTTCTAAAAAATCGTTGGCCAGCGC
>Ga0182014_10007445_pt1 | contig 11472 bp, 14 predicted proteins | sample 612S2DmetaG_FD_120489 | JGI IMG/M metagenome (GOLD analysis project Ga0182014, IMG submission 120489) | Permafrost microbial communities from Stordalen Mire, Sweden - 612S2D metaG | ecosystem: Environmental > Terrestrial > Soil > Wetlands > Permafrost | place: Sweden: Stordalen | collected... | reverse complement strand
CGGCGCTCCATGACCGCAGACGTCGCAATGCGCCTAGCGCGCTACTTCGGGACATCGGCAACAGTATGGATGGGATTGCAGACTGAATACGATTTGAATCTGGCGGCTGCCAACCGGGACATTCAGAAGATCAAGCCACGCGAGGCCGCGTAGGACAAAACTACGAGGGCCTCCCGGTGCTCAAGCCAGGAAGCCCTCTAGATATCTATCCTTTGGGAAGAATGCACCGCCCGCTCGTTCGGGGCCGGGTGATTAGGCCGCCTGTTTCCGTCTCCCTGCGCTTTTGCCATTCGCCCGCATCCGATTCCACACGTCCGGGTTCACTGGAAGCGGCTGCAGTTTGCCCGTAGCGAGATTGACGAAGCCTCCGTGGTGGCTGAGTCGTCCGTACCGGAAGAGGCGAGCGAGCATCGCCAGAGCGTGATACGCCAAGGTTTGATTTATGAACGGCTCCTGCTTATCCAACGCCTCGACGGCACTGCAGGACGGAAGCCGGTCTTTGCGATCGAGCGCGGGGTTGACGATTTCGGGAAACAAATGCGCCACGGTCGGCAGGCGCAATCCTTCTGCGTCTAATCCTTTCGGCTGCCCCAGCACAAACTGCCCGCTATCAGCGTTGTTGCCCAAATCAAGATAGTATGTTGCTCGCTGCAACATTTCAGACTGCATGATCTTCTCTCGGGCCGCACGCGTATCAACGCACCCGATCACCAAATCCGCATCCAGCCTCCACCGCTCGTCAACAAATTCACGGATGGCTTGCCACCCCAGACCCCAGAACATGTTGACGCGATCAGCGAGAACGGTGGCTTTGTTAAGCCCAACTTCGGATTGACTGAAAGGTTGCCGCACGCAGTTCGTTTCCGAGATGCGGTCCGCATCAGCGAGGGTGACGTGCAGGCCGGCCGGGTGCCCGTGGGCGAGCATTGCTTGGTGCAGGTAGGGGAGGCCACCGGCGATAGCGCTGCCTGTGCCTCCACACCCCACAACCACAACGCGGACTTGTCGCGTCAAAAGCTCATTTGGGAGCAGATGTTCACTCGGCCCCTTCAATGTTGTTGCTGTAGCTGCCATCGGAGTTCTCCACAAATTGTTTCAGGGTCTGATTGAGTGGCCGGAGGTATTCCGTTGGAAATGTTGTCTGCCCTTGGAGGCTAAGCCACATTGAAAGGAATCCTCCCTTGAACCGGCAGGATTTGTTGTTTCCGGCGGCGTGCGTGAACTCCGAAGCGAAGAAGGAGTCCTCCCACTCGAAGATCTGCTCGACCCTCTTGGTACGTGGGATTTTGGAACTGCCCAGGCAGACAGTCGCGTTGGCGTAACAGTTCCAGAACGGCGCCATGCACAACTTTGTCTCAACCCCAGGACGTTTGTTTTCGGCAAGTGCACGAATCCAAAGCTGAGTTCCACTTACCTTGAAGATCAGTGCCGGGATCGGATACTTTTTCCCGTTCAGGATCTTCATCGTCGCGTCATTGTTTCGATCACTGAAAAATATCATGCGTACCTTGGCCGGCGACCACCAGACGATGGAGTCCGAACCGCGTACGATGACATTCTCTGGAAGAATTTCGGTGGGAATTTTGAAGCCGAGTCCGAGGACCAGGTCGATCAGGGCAGCGGGTGTGACTAGCTGCCCTGGGCCGAGTTCCGGTTCCCCTTCAACATGGTTGACCTTGTGCATCGTCACGAATGGATGGCGGTACGGGATGCCGTCGTAACTGCTTTTCCCGTACACCATCAACGCGCTTTGAAGCCGGTAGTCTTCACTTTTTCCTATCTGCACGGAAGCGTTCATGAACAGTCTCGATAACCTCAAAGGCTCTGCAACAGGCTTGTAGTGCTCGTGCCATGTCGCGCACAAAATCCATTAACGTTTGCACGCGAGCATCCAGGGTTTCCTCGTTGGAAAGCATGTTGATCTCCAGACACGCAAAAGGCATAAAACCATTGCCTTGCGCGCGAGCCTGGCTATCTTCATCAAACAAGCCGTGAATTGCGTCGCATGGTTCCCAACAAAGGATGGCGCCCTCAATTGGATATGCGAGTTCGCTCTCCTCAAACAACTCAGCACACTTCTTCGACAGCACTTTCATCCGGCTGTAGGGGCGACTGAGGTCATACGCCTGGGCTGCGATGGCCAGAACGTCACGGACATCCTTGTTCCGGGCCGTGGACTGGAACCGGCACACCAGATCGATGTCTTTGCCTTTCATGTGGAGGTGGACGAAGTCGCGGATGACGCGCCGCATAGACGAAGGAGCCTCATCAAACACAAGCTGATAGAGGCTCCTTTCGCCCTCTTCTTCGTCGCTGTCTTCCAGCCACATTTCCGCTTGATCCTCGGCTTCGACGGTTGAATAGACGAGAGTGAAGCTAGAGAGAGCCGACCAGAACACAGAGAAGAAGGCCGCCGGAAGAAGCTCATGTTCCTGCTCCATGAGATCAAGAATTCCCCGGAGCGGAACCACGCGCGCTTCGGAATACTCGATGTTGAGATACAGCGAGTCGCCCTCCGCGACGGGAATACCTGATTGCTGGCGTTCGTACTCACTCATTTCCGTGATGGTGTCCTTCAACGAGACGTGGCAGGACATCCACTCATTGATCTGGACGGCACCATTTTCCTGACAGATGCGCGACAGAGTGCGCGCTACCATGTCTACTGCGCTACCTGTGAAGTCTGAGGGCGTGGCAATCTCCAGTCGAAGGAGACTCGCCGCCAGCAGTGCGGCAGGTTGTTCGTCGTACCGGTTGCAGTACCGCGATCGCACGCCCTTCAGCTTCGGGAGCGACAACGGCAGTGGCAGTCCAATCAGACGAGGGGCGGAATGATCGTCCCGGCCATGGGAAGGATGCGTTCTTCGCCGAAGGCTTGCGAGTTTGCTACTCTGTGGAACGCTGTTTCCATAATCCTTCCTGCTTCGTACGCTTCTTTGCATGACTCTAATTCCACAAGGATGGGATCGCGCTCGGCGCGTTGTGTTGACAAGAGACGTAATTGACGAAGAACTCTTTCCTTGGCGCTAAGCCCGCCAGGGCTGGGCGCGGCGGAAGCGCGTGTGCGACATCTGCGTTTAGCGTTCATAAGGTTGGTTGGCTCAGATGCAGGGCTGCCATTCCGAGGTCAATCGGATACGGCAGCCCAATGGTGAGGGCTGTTTCTAGCCTTTAGCTCCTACAGCACGCCTGAACGTCACTTTTATGGTGCCGTTCTCGGTCGCTTCCGGGCCTTCGATGGAAGCCGTCGCGAGTTCGGGGTAGCTCGACACGTACGTGTCCCTCACTTGCTCAATTGAAAACGCCGGATTTGGATCCGGCAACCTGACTGCATTGAAGCTGAATTCGCGAGGGAGTGCTTTGACTTCGAGTGCCATATGTTATGCGACCTCCTTAGCAGCGCTTTCAAAAACCAACTCCAAGTCCGCAGTGGTGTTGTCATCCGAGGACACTGCCGCAAACAGCAGCGGCTCGGGTGCCGCGGTCTCGGCCGGTGCCGGTGCCGAAGTTGCGGTTTCGGGCGCTGCAGTGCTTTCTTCCGTAGGAACGCTATCGAAGAGACCGAGAGGTGGGGCATCGTCGGACTTTGCCGCGATCTCCGCCTTCTTGGTCTCGGCGTTCTTGGCATCGGTGGCGGGCTTCGCCACGTGCGTCTTGCCCTTGGCTTTCTTCGCTTCATCGAGAGCCGCCTTGGCAGCTTCGAGGTCTTTGCGGACTTGGTCGATGTCGCAGTGCAGGGACTGCATCTCGGTGGCGTAATCCGCAAGCGCCTTCGGCAGCGAGGCGTCGATCTCTTCAGCCGTTCCGGTGATCGACAACGGTGTATTCAGGGCGCTGGAGGCGGTTTCGATCTTCTTGCTCAGTGCCTCGGCGTCTTTGTCGTAGCCGATGTCGGGCTTCGTGTACTCAAACTGCTTAGGTACGATGCAGACGCGCAGGTCCTTTTCAGAGCCCTTGAGTAAGGAAACGGTCATGGTGAGGGTGCGTTCTTTAAGGAGCGGCAACAGTTCTGTGAACATGTCTGGGTGGGGCCTTTCAGTTGTGTCAAGTGGCAAAGGCAAAGTCTGGTGTTAATGAAAAAAACAGGATGTTCTTTTTCGGCTGGGTGGCTAGAACGAGAGAGAAGCGAAGTGCTCGCCGAACACAGGGAACTAGTCGATGTAAAATCTCAGAGTTCCATCCTCATAGATGTTTCTGCGCCACTCACTTGCATGCACCTTGGCGTTCTTCACCTGAGAGTCCAGGCTTTCGGCATCCGGCGTGTGACCTTGGTCTCCTAGTTGCGCCATCATGAAGTCGGTGGTGAACTCGGGGTTACTTTCAACATAATCCACAAAAGCCGTGCCATTCGCGACGAAAAGGGCGGTTTTGTCGCTATACTCATCGCCTTGGCATCTCGTGTTTGCGGAATCAGCAATCACCTCAAGAAATGAGAGCAACGCGTCATGTTCCAGAAAAGCTCCGCAGGGCTCTCCCCAAAGTTCTCTAACTGCTCTAAAATCTGCGCTCATAAAAACTCCTTTAAGCTAGGTGCCCAGCAGGACGGCGATGATGCCGCGCACGATTTTGAACCAAAACAAAAGCGGCGCTCGTCATGAAAACACCGCACTTTCTGTGTGACACCGTGCCCGCAGCGTTTGGCTGCAGCTTATTTAACCTGGACTGGGTGCATCTCTTTACTGCCTCCGACGGGAGTACATAGTGTGCCTATACCTTGGCCCTCAGAGTATTGCTCTGGGGCGTCAGTTTGACAAAACAAGCTGAGGCTGAAGGAGTGACGCGGTCTGTGGTTGTCGCGTCCAGCCACGTACTGTAAACTTCATCTGCGATTCCAACAATGGGCGTGAAGCTCACAAGGGAGACTGTCTTAATGGCTGCTACAACAATGACGAAGACACAACTGGTTCGCCTTATGGCGGAGAAAGTTGAAATCACAAACAAGCAGGCGGCATTGTTTCTGGAAGCTCTGGCTGAACTTGCGGTGAAAGAAGCCAAGAAAAACGACGTTTTCGTGGTGCCCGGTCTGGGTCGCCTGAAGAAGGTGCAGCGCAAGGCGCGGACGGGTCGCAACCCGCAGACAGGCGAGGCCATCAAGATTAAGGCCAAGACCACGGCAAAGTTCTATGTCGCGAAAGCAGTGAAGGACGCCATCGCACCACCAAAGAAGTAACTCCTGACATCCTCAGGCAAGGACTGGCCGACCAAGCGTCGGCCAGTCCTTATTACTCAGGCTGGAACCTTGCACGCACCGATTATTGTGCAGGGTGTCTGATACTGTTACCATCCACGATTGAAGGAGCAAGCCTATACATGGATACTGCACAGATTCTCGCCGACCTACGCGCTCAGCGCGAACGCATCAGCCAAGCAATCACCGCACTGGAAGCACTGGAAGAAACTGCCATCTCCCGACCAACAGCCAAAGCCGCTACCACAGCTGCTGCGGTAAAAAGCGGGAGGACTGCTGCAGTCGCTCCTCCCGCCGCCAAGAAGCGTGTGATAAGCCCCGAAGGACGAAAGCGGATGGCGGCGGCTCAGCAGAAGCGTTGGGCGAAGAAGAAAAAGGCAGCAACACCTGTGGCGGGTGCGAAGCAGGTTGCTTCGAAGAAGACCGCCGCGAAGAGTGCCGAGAAGCGGGTTGTGAGCCCTGAAAGCCGGAAGAGAATGGCCGAGGCGCAGCAGAAGCGTTGGGCGAAGAAGAAGAGAGCGGTGAAGGCCGCCGCGAAGAAGGCTGCTGCGGCTCCGGTCGCCACGGCGGCAGTGAAGGAAGCCGCGAAGGCATAGGAAATTCCGGGAGGTGTGCCAAAGCACCTCCCAAAAGACCTCCTCACGGCGCCGATACGTGTTAACCGCAACAGGCGCACGGCTGCAGGAGAATACAACCGAACTGAGTCGTTGATGGGGTGAGCTTATTGTGGTCTTTTGAACAAGCGCGCATCCCACGAAACTTCAAAGGGATCACTCGCAGTAATTCGTGAAAACGCAGGATGGGCAGGACTTATAACGAGATTTCGCTCGCGCTCCCCAGTGACAATGCTTGGCACGAAAAGAACCGCAGTTCGCCGTTCCTTAACCCATAGATCGCCAAAATCTCGGCTTGTTTTCGGTCCAGCGGCAATCCTCTGCCCGCTGGCTGCGGTTGGACACGATGAGGCTTGATCAGCCATCTTTACGGCTCCTTATGCGGCCTTCGCCGAGTTGACATCCGTGATGAAGGGAACGACGGTGTCGAGGATGCGTTGAGAGACGGCGCCCGAGTTGGTCTGGAACACACGGATCAGACGATCGCTAGAGTCGGCCACAACGTAGCCGTGAACGACTTTGCAACGCGCACGATGGGGGCCAATGTGGTGTCGGATCTCGCTGACGACGACAGTCTGGTTCATTGCGCGGATTGCGGACCGAACATGCGGAGGCATTTCCTTGAACGCAGCGATGTCAAAGTCGAACAACTCGCCAGTGGGAACGGTGCGACCATTGCACCCGGTTTCGGAAACCGGCCTAACGTATGAACTAAATTGGCAGTTACCCCAATGGTTGCCTTGCGTCAAATAGGTACACTGCCGGTCAAAGATTTTGCAGCCCGTATCAATCACGATGCGGTCTTCGGTTGGATGGAACTGGAGAACCTTGCAGGCCATAAGAAAAAAGTCCTGTGAATTGTGAATTAAGAAAAGGCAAGAGCAACGGCGTGTTTCGGGTAGGAGAGACCCCAAACACCTCCGTCGCTCGCCGGGGGGAACAGCCGTGCGAATGATCAGCAGGTTTTCTAATAAATGCACGGCTGTTGGATAAGAAGCGGTGATGTCTACGCCGCAAAGAGCATGAGCTGCCCGTTGTCGATCGGCTGTGGCTTTTTCCGCCGCTTGGGAGGGGCAGACCGAGCGAAGTCGAGCAAAGACGGCCCAGTACTGACTGCCGGAGCGGGTGTCGGAACACGTACCGGTGTCTCAGGAGAGGCCTCGGCGGCTGCAATCGCAGCAACCAGGGGCATTTCTTCTTCGACAAGAGACACTTCCGCAACCTCGGCTGTCACCTCGGAACCCGCAGGAGCAACAAGAGCAGGTCCGGAATTCTCAAACTGTGCCGCGCGTTGCTGGTTGACTTGCCGCCAAACATCGTCGGCCGTCTCTCCAACGCCTCCCTGTTCGACAAGTTCGCGGGCCATAGCCGACATCATGTCGGTATCTTCTTCGATACCGGCGAGGCCTTCGCCGCTGAACTTACCCTCCATCATCATCGAAACGAGCACCTTCCGCCCCATGAGACGGATGCAGTTGGATTGCATCGTTTCCGCATAGGAGAAGAACTTCACGCGCACATCTTTGCGTTGGCCAATTCGCCAGGAACGGCGGCTAGCTTGACGCAATGTGTAGGTGGAATATCCCGTCTGGTAAAAATATAGGGTTGGAAAAAATAGGAGATCGAGACCAGTTTCTACCAGGCGTGGATGGCAAACGACAACATCCACGCCCTGCGACATTTGCCGTGTGTACCACGCTTCGCGCTTGTCGGTTGCAACCGAGGAGCGAAGCACCGCAACACGGAAGCCAGCGCCACGTAGCACCTTGTCGAGTCGGCCTACCACGTCATGCTTGCCTGTGTATGTCGCGAAGACCTGGCATTTGCGACCTTCGGCAAGTTCCGCGCGAATGTCGTTGATTAGTTCACGTTCCTTCGGGTAGATGGCTTCGTCGTTCAGGTTGTCGGGTTCCGCAACTTTGATAGTCACGTACTCGCGTGCCTGACGATCCCACATCTTCCGATAGATCGTGTCCCAACCAAAGGGGTGGTCCGGATAGCACAGGAGCGTGTTGAGCATGATGCTCCGCAAGCCCTTGTCCTTTGGGTATTGCGCGATGGTCTGCTTTATCTGCTCAGCGAGATCCTCGTACGCAGACCCAAGCTCCTTGCCAGCGTCCACCTCAAGCACGGACTCCGTGTAGGGAGGCAGTGCATCTGCGATGTCCTCCAACGACACAAAAGCCGTGGAATTCATCAGGTGGTTGCCAAACAGCATTGGTGAGCAACCGGGCCGGCGCAGAATCTGGATCGTCTTCTTGGAGTTCCGGGAGCAGGAGTTCTCGTTCTCGGAAATCTTTTCGACGGTCTCGATCACGCCGTACTTGCGCTGGAACATCTCGCGCCCCGTGCCGCCCCACTCGAAGCCTTCGCGAACCATCTGCGGGGCATCGATGCGATAGAGCACGTTGTAAAGGTCGTCGGCGTAGCCGCCCATCATGGTGCCGGTCAGGGTAATGACCTTCTTGGCGATGCGCGCCAGGACCGCCAGGCTGTTGCCTTGCGCGGTATCGCCGGACAATTGATGAACCTCGTCGGCGATCGAAAAGTCGAAGAAGTCTAGCATGTAGCGGCCCATGTAATCCATGGGCGCCATACGCTGGATCTTCGCGCGGTCGGCCGACCAGAGGGGCGAGTAGAGCCTGGTCCCGCCCTTGCTGCGCTCGACCGTCTCGGAGTGCTTGCGCCGGTCGTCGAAGTCGTCGTAGGTGAGGATGCCGTTGGTGGACTTCGCCACCGGCAGCGCCGTGTCAATGTTGACCACGCTGCCGGCGTGCTCGCTGCTCTGCGCCCCCTTGCCGTAGACGTGCTTCCAGTAGTAGCCGAGCTTGCCCTTCTCCTTGCCCACGATGAAGTAGGTCGGATAGGGGTGCTGCGCGAGCCACTGCTTGCGGCCCATGGCGCGCAATTGGGGCAGGCTGGTAGCGAGCCCTTTGCGCTTCATCAGGCCGTTAATGTACTGAATCTCCACTACCCCGTGCGGCTTCTTCTGGTCGCCGCCGTTGCGTAGATCTTCGATGATGTAGGTCTTTGCGTGGGGAACCGCAATCAGGATTTCGCGTGCCCATTTCTCAGTAAGGTGAGGGGGACACATAACAATCGTGGAAAATGGCTTGGAGTGTGCGGCAACATACGCAACACCGGCTCCGGCCATGAAAGTCTTACCTGTTCCGCACTCGCCAACGACCTTGACCGCATCGTGATCTGCGAGGTACTTCACACATCCCATGATCGCAAGTTCCTGCGCAGGCAGGGGCTTACGCAGCAAACGCGACAACTCGGGCGCGGGCGGGTCATTGGGAGCGTGCAAAGGCGGGTAGGTATCGACGACCCTGCGTCCGAGCTCGTTGGCGTAGGTGCGTAAATAATGGTAAAAGTTTTGCATTTCCATTTGCGTTTCGCTCTTTGTCTATAGGAAGAGGTGGCGGAACAGCGCTAACTGGGCCGCCCTGTCGTGTAGCGCGGCAAGGAGGGCCTGCCGGTCGCGCTTGTGAAACTTCGTCGGGTTGTGGGGTTCACGTCGGAAAGGGTTGAACGATCAGGTTATGAGATTCAACGTCGGTTATTGCCAAACGCGCACCGGTGATCTAGTGCGCGCACGGTAGGCTCTTGCAGCACAAAGCTGCAAGGAGAGTTAGGCCGCCATAGCAGCGGCTCGGAAGTCGCCAAGAGCAGGCGAAGCAACCTGAAACGCATCGCGAACCGTAAGCTCCGGCCAATGTACCGGCCCGTTCGTCTCAGGAAACGGGAGATGCTTCTCCTTGACCCCGTTGCCGAGAATCTGGAGCAGTTCATCGCGGCTCGCTCGAACGCTGTAAGGATTGCAGCCAAAGCCAATCAGCGGGGTGATGCGCTTTTGCGAGTCGAGTTGGTCAATGACCCAGTCGCCCCACTCAGGTCGCGCGGGTAATCCCATCACCGAGGCCATCAAAGCCCAGGCGACTTCCGAGGAATAGTTGAGCAGAAAAGTACGGCCGTCAATGCCGTTCTGCCGAAGGGTTTGAGAGACAACTACCAAGTGCCGAACCGGATGCTTCCTGCCCGGCACCAGGATCGTGCCGCGCAGGTTCGCCGCGTTCTCTCCCATGCGTACACAGAGACCGATCTCGCCATCATCACTGGGGTATTTCAATGAGAAGGCTGCATTGGATGCGATTGCCGCCGAGATAGCCGCGATTTCATTGTCGCCGCCAAATACAGAGAGGAGGAGACCTTCGTCCTCCTCGTCGCCCATATAGCAGTCGCAGTGCACGCGGAGCGTTGTGCTGATTTTGTCGGTATTTTGCCTAAACTCGAGTTGGCCTAACCGAAGGTGAGCGTTTTCCAAACTGTTATCTCCTCAAGCGCCGCGCGTCCCGCCGCGGGCAAAGCGGCTTCATGCAGCTGCTGCTTTTTCGCCAGCGTCATCGGCGTCGTTGTCGGTTAGAGGTGGTTTCTCGCCGAGAACTTGGGTGCGTCCATCCTCGAACAAAAGGGTGACGTCATTTGAAAAGCGCTCAGTGTGGCGCTTGACGAAGACGGTTTCCCCTGTATCTTCATTGGTCTCGACTTCCTCGACGGTGGTAACGTGCTTCGCTGAGCGCCAGCGTGCGAGGTGGCGATCTTCACACTCTCCAAATACGCCATTCAACAAACCAGCGGTGCACAAGAGACCCACGTGACCCGCGTGTAGCGGTGTCAACGGGCGGCCCTTGCCCACGGTCGGAGCAGGGAGGAAGAACTGCTGGATCGCCTGTTGATACGCATAGGACCGCGGCAGCATATCTTCGATGCTGTCCAGCGGCAGGCCAACGTAGGTCAGAGTCGTGCCCGGCGAAGATGGGACGACGTAAGGCTTCTCGTTGCCTGACAGCGTGGGCAGCGGGATGTAGCCCTTGCAGTAGTTGACGAGTGACTGTCTGGCGTTACGAACGGTCGCGCCGGTCACACGCTTGCGAGTGCCAAAAACCACAATCTGCCCGAAGCGCTCGGATTCCGGGTCCGTCATCAGATAGGGGCGAACGTCGGTAAAATGCGTAGACAGAACATCCACGCAATTCTTCAACCGTTCAAAGGGGATCACGAACACGAGCACACCGCCAATGCGGAGCCAGTTGAAGGTGTAGTCGAGGAACAATTCCTCCATGCGCCGGTTCGAGAGACTGCCAATCTCGCTGTCATATGGAGGATTGAGGTAAAGCAGAGAAAACCGCTCAACCTTGCTGCGCGTGTCAAACGTGCTGCCCTGGATTGTCGTAATGCCCGCGGCTGCCGCCGCGGTGGCACGGGAGGCATCCAACTCAATGCCGTACATGCGGACGTTGCTAACGGAGGTGATTTGCAGCAGTGCTGCGCCCGTTCCAACGCAAGGATCGACCACGCTGGTGGTCTCAGGGCCGAACTGGAGAAGGTTGCGGATCTTGTCGCCCTCGTCGGGCGGCAGCGGGTAATAACCAAGCTTTAGTCTTCCTCCCAAATGCAACGGTACGCTCCAAAAACATGGATTTTTTAGTTGTGATTTAAAGCATAGTTTGGCCGGAAATAAAGCATAACCTGGCCGGTGGAAGGGTCAATTGAATGTGGGCTGCTGTTGGGATCTGACGCTCTACCTTGAGATACTGAGCGCCTGGCGCGCCGCATGAGTTGCCAAACTAAAAGTCTTCCATTCGGTACAGGAACCCTCTGGAAGCT
>Ga0182014_10007443_pt1 | contig 11475 bp, 13 predicted proteins | sample 612S2DmetaG_FD_120489 | JGI IMG/M metagenome (GOLD analysis project Ga0182014, IMG submission 120489) | Permafrost microbial communities from Stordalen Mire, Sweden - 612S2D metaG | ecosystem: Environmental > Terrestrial > Soil > Wetlands > Permafrost | place: Sweden: Stordalen | collected... | reverse complement strand
CCGCCGCGCTCTCCCGCGAGATGGGGGCTCCCGTCGATCACCGACGCTTCCGCGCCAACGTCTACCTGGGCGGTCCGGGGCTGGAGGCGCACCAGGAGCGGTCTCTGGTGGCACGCCGGCTCCGTTTGGGGAGCGCGGTGCTCGAGGCCACGCTGCCCTGCCCCCGCTGCGCCATGACCAGCCGGGACCCCGACACCTTCGAGGTCTGGCCTCAGCTCCTCCGCCATGTGGTCTGGCAGCATCAGGATGTGGTCGGGGTCTACTGCCGCGTCGCGGTACCGGGGTCGGTGGCGGAGGGGGACGCCGTTGAGCTCCCCTGAGTCGGCCCCTCCTCGGGTGGGCCTGCTGACCGAGGACCTCATGGTCCGCTCCCGGGTGGAGGTGGCACTGCGCCCACGGGCGGTCAGGGTGGAGCTGCTGACGCTGGGCGCTCTGCCGATCGGGTACGACCTGCTCCTGGTGGACCTCAACCGGGACCCGACGGTGCGGCTGGCCTGGTTGAAGCCGGCGCTGGGCGCTTCCCCCGTCGCTCAGGCCATATGCTTCGGCCCTCACACTGAGATGGCGCGGCTCCATCCTCTGGCGATGGAGACGGGCGCCCGTCGCTGCGTCGCCAACAGCCACCTCCCGGACACCCTGGGACGATGGCTCCGCTCTCGGAGGGAAGGAGTGCAATCACCGCGGAGGGGCGAGGTTTGAGTCCTCGCGATCTCCACGCCGAGGCGGCGGCGCTGACCCCACGGCTGGTCGGAGACCGCCGCCATCTCCACCGCCACCCTGAGCTCGCTGGCCAGGAGCGCGGGACGGCCGAGTACATCGGGGGCCGGCTGGGGGAGATGGGGCTGGAGCCGCACTTCCTCCTCGAGGGGACTGCGGTCACCGCCGACATCGAGGGGGCTGGGGAGGGGGAGGTGCTCCTGCTGCGGGCCGACACCGACGCCCTGCCGCTGCAGGAGCGCGGCGAGGACCGGCCCTACCGGTCCGAGGTGGCCGGCGCCATGCACGCCTGTGGCCACGACGCCCACGTGGCGATCGCGCTGGCGGTGGCCGAGCTGCTGCACCGCCACCGTGATGAGCTGAGGGGCTCGGTGCGCATCGCCTTCCAGCCGGCTGAGGAGACCGCGGGCGGGGCTGAGCGGATGATTGCCGCCGGAGCGATGGAAGCCCCCAGGGTCACCGGCGTCCTAGGCCTGCACCTCTGGAGCGGCCTGCCGGTGGGAGTGGTGGGGGTGCGTGACGGGGTCCTCTTCGCCTCGGCGGACGAGTTCGGGCTCGAGGTGTGGGGAAGGGGAGGGCACGGAGCGCTGCCCCATCAGGCGCTGGACCCGGTCCCGATCGCCAGCCTGATCGTGCTCGCCCTCCAGACCCTGGTCTCCCGGGAGACCTCTCCGCTCCAGGCGGCGGTCGTGACCGTGGGCACCGTCCGAGGCGGCCAGGCGTTCAACGTGATCCCCGAGAAGGTATCCCTCGCCGGCACCGTCAGGGCCTTCACCGAGGAGGGTCGGCAGAGACTCCTGCGCCGCGTAGAGGAGCTCGCCGGGGGCATCGCGGCCTCCTTCGGGGCCACTGCGACCATGACCCGGGGCGCCGGCTGCCCCCCAGTGGTCTCGGCGCCGTCGATGGCCGACCTGGTGCGGCGGGCGGTCCAAGCGTCGCCGGGGGCGCGGCTGATCGAGCCGGAGCGGCTCACCATCGGCGACGACGTCGCGCTCTTCCTGCGTCGCGCTCCTGGCTGCTACTTCCTTCTGGGGGCCGGGGACGATGCGGCGGGGATAGCCGGGCCCCATCACCACCCGGAGTTCGACATCGACGAGCGCTGCCTGCCGATCGGGGTGGAGGTGTTGACCCGGGCGGCGCTCGACTACCTCTCGGGCACGGCGGCTAGCTGAGGGTGCTCTACAACCCACCGCCGGACCGCTGCGATCAGTGCAAGCACAGCAGTCCGAACTGGATCCTGGTCGAGGGTCCCGAGCAGTCCGTGGAGCTGAACGACGGCCACCGGGTGGTGCGCCGGGGCCGGGTCTACGTCTGCGGCGCCTGCGGGCACACGGTGCCGGTCTCCAGCGAAGGCTTTCACTGACGAGGAGAGGGGAACCCAGCCACGGCGACCGAGAGCGCCGCCGCCGCGCCACCAGGCCGGCCCCGTGGCAACCGATCAGGTCCGGCTTCTTCCAGGTCAGGCCCGGGTAGGGCGGAGGTGAACCCGACTGCATGATCTGGGCGGCCAGTGCGGATGCGGAGCGGCCCCCGGGTCCCATGACGGCGATCCCCGGCACCGCCCTGGCGGGCATCCCGCCTGCCTCCACGGCTGCAGGTCCATGAGCACGCGATACTGGGGGTGCCCTGCGGCCCTGGGCTGGCCGAGGCGGGGGCGGCGGAGGGCAGGGGATTGCCCTTCGTTCTTGCTGGCGAACTCGGAAACCGACACATCAGAGGTCCTTCGACATGCGTGAGACCACTCCCAGCATCCACCTCATCGCCCGTCCCGGCATCGACCTGGAGGCGATGCGCAGATACCTGGAGGAGGTCGGCGGGCAGTCCTGGCTGGACCGCCGCCTCGCCGAAGCCGACGGGGTGCCCAACTCCGGCCAGCTGCTGGTGGAGTTCTGCGGCCGGGCCTGCTACCGGAGTTGGGAGCCGGGGCTGAACCCCAACGTGACCAAGGTGCGCGAGGAGCCGAAGGCCTACTTCGAGAACATCCTGAAGAGCGCCCACGGCAGCGTCCTCGAGCACGCCAACTACAGCTTCGCCCTCCACAACGTCAGCCGGGTGGCGACCCATGAGATCGTCCGCCACCGGGCGGGCTGCGCCTACAGCCAGGAGAGCCTGCGCTACGTCCGGCTGGTGGACATCGGGTTTCGGGTGCCGCCGGCTCTGGAGCCTCTCCGCCAGCAGTGCATCGAGTTGGTGGAGCGGTTGGAAGAGTTCCAGGTGGAGGCCGCCAAGACCCTCGGGCTGGACGAGCAGGGGATCCCCTTCCAAGTCAAGAAGGAGGTCACCTCGGCGCTGCGCCGGCTGGCCCCGATGGGGCTGAGCACCGACCTGATCATGACCATGAACCTGCGCACCCTGCGGCACGTGGTCGAGATGCGCACCGCGCCTGGAGCCGAGGAGGAGATGCGCCTGATCTTCGGCCGGATCGGCGAGATCATGGTGGAGGAGGCCTCGGGGGTGTTCCAGGACTTCCATCCGGCCGAGGATGGCAGCTGGGTGCCCGGGTACCGGAAGGTCTAGCCGCCACTGCCGGCGAGCCTCGTCGGGCGAACATGTAGACTCGTCTGGTCCCCATCAGAGACGCCACCCCAGGAAGGGAACCATCGATGATCACTGTCTCCGAGCAAGCGATAAGCCAGCTGAAGAATCTTCTCCAGGACCAGGACCAGCCGTCGATGGGCCTTCGGGTCTACGTCAGCCCGGGCGGATGCTCTGGCTTCAGCTACGGGATGGGCTTCGACGACCAGCCCGCCGACGACGATGAGGTGGTGGAGCACGGCGGGATCAAGGTCTTCGTGGACCCCTATAGCGCCACCTACCTGGAAGGGGCTGAGATCGACTATGTCGACAGCCTGATGGGGGGAGGGTTCACGGTCCACAACCCCAACGCTGTCAGGACCTGCTCCTGTGGCTCGTCCTTCGACGCCGGGGACGGGGCGGGGGCCGCCAAGTCCTGCTGCGCCGGCTGACCTGATCCCAGACCGGGTGCGCCCGGCTTGATCCCCTGCCTCCACGAGAAGTCCGCTGTCGTCGGGATGACGCGGGGATTGGCGGCCCAGCTCGGGTGCTTCAGGCGGCCTCTGGTTTGAGCGCCCGCATCCCCAAGCACGGCGAGGCGATCTCCCTCGGTCTGGGGTTCGCTTCTGCTCGTCGGCCGGGTCTCCCGGGCCGCCTGGGGCGCCAGGACCGCCAGATGAGCGGCGGACCCTCCCGTCAGCTGCGCTGCCCAGCACGGTATGCCAGGTGAGCTCCGGGGAGCGCGGCCGGCGGCTTCGTGGTCCACGGGCGGGTGGGCAGCCGCGCCTGGTGGTGCTGGCCGGGGGCGTGGGCGCGGCCCGCTTCCTGGCCGGCCTGGTCGCGGTCGCCCCAAACTGCCAGCTGACCGTGATCGGGAACACCGGAGACGACTTCCAGGTCCACGGGCTCCATGTGAGCCCGGATCTGGACACCGTCAGCTACTCCCTGAGCGGGCTCGGGGACTGGGAGCGGGGCTGGGGGATCCGGGGCGAGAGCTGGGGGGCGGCGGAGCAGTTCCGCAGGCTCGGCGACGAGACCTGGTTCCATCTCGGCGACCGTGACCTGGCGACCCACGTCTGGCGCACCGAGCAGCTCCACCGGGGCCGGCCCCTGTCCGAGGTGACCCGGAAGCTTGCGGACCGGCTGGAGCTCCCCTTCAGCCTGCTCCCGATGACCGACCAGCCTGTGGAGACCAGGGTCCTCACCCAGGACGGGAGGGACCTCCACATCCAGGAGTTCCTGGTTCGCGAGGCCTGCCGGCCGGCTATCCGGCGGATCGAGTACCGGGGGATCGAGCGGGCCAGGCCCGGGCCGGGGGTCCGCGAGGCCTTGCTCCAGGCCGACCTGGTGATGATCGCCCCCAGCAATCCGGTGATCTCGATCGGTCCGATCCTGGCGGTGGCGGGGCTGCGGGCTGAGCTCCAGGCGGTACCTCAGGTGGTCGCGGTCAGTCCCATCGTGGCCGGGGCGGCTCTCAAGGGGCCGGCGGCGGCGATGCTGGAGAGCGTGGGGGTGGCAGCCACCGTGGTCGGGGTCGCCGAGGTCTACTCAGATGTGATCCAGGACCTGGTGATGGACCAAGAGGACGCCGGCCTCGCGGCGGCGGTGGTGGCCCTGGGGGTCCGTCCCCACCTCTGCGACACCCTGATGGTCGGCCAGGCGGCCCGGGAGCGGCTGGCCCGGTCGGTGCTCTCGGCCGGTGGTTTCCCTCCCGCCCAGCTCGGCGCCGCCACATGAGCCGGCCCGGTGCCGTCCTCGGGGCCCAGGCCTTCCTGGTGGTGCCGATCAAGCCCTTCGTGGGCGGCAAGCAGCGGCTGGCCGCGGACCTCCCCGACCAGGCGCGGCAGTTGCTCAGCCGGGCCCTGGCGACCCGGATGCTGCGCTGCGTCGCTGAGGTCTGGCCGTCCGGGCGGGCGGTGGTGGTGGGCGACGACCTGGAGATCGCGGAGCTATGCGCCAGGCTGGGCCTGGCCACAGTGCCCGACGCCGGCGCCGGCCAGAGCGCCGCGGTGCGAGCGGGGCAGGCCTGGTGCCTGGAGCGGGGAGCCACCACCCTGGCCACGCTGGCCGGTGACCTGCCCGAGGTGGACTCCTCGGACCTCCGCCAGGTGCTGCAGATGGCTGAGCAGCTGGCCCCCCGGTCGCTGACCCTCTTCCCCGACCGCGAGGGCACCGGCACCAACGGGATGATCTTCACTCCGGCCGGCCTCGACCCCTTCTCCTTCGGCCCGGACTCGCTTCGGAGGCACCGCGAGTGGGCTCTCCGGGAGGGGATCGCCTTCCAGGTGGCTCCGATCCGGGGGCTGGCCTGGGACGTGGACCGGCCCGCCGACCTGGTGGGCTCCGACCTCCCCGAGGGGGGAGCTCCGCATCCGGTGCTGGCCTGGGCGCTGGGCTTGGCGGAGCGGCCCCTGGTGCGGGCGGGAAGGCTGACCGCCTGGGCCGTCCCGGGCATTCCCGAGATCCGCGCGGGTCAGGACCTGGGCGAGCTGGTGCTGGGCCCGCTGACCCGGGAGGGCGGCCTCCAGCCCTGGGACGTGCTGGTGGTCACCCACAAGGTGGTCTCCAAGGCCGAGGGCAGGGTCTTCCCCCTGGCCCACTTCGAGCCCCGACCGGAGGCCCTCTCGCTGGGAGCCCAATTGCGCCAGGACCCCCGGATGGTGGAGGCGATCCTCCAGGAGAGCGCTCGGGTGATCCGCGCCGAGTCCGGGGTCCTGGTCACGGAGACCCACCACGGGCTGGTCTGCGCCAACGCCGGAGTGGACCGGAGCAACGTCGGAGGCGGCACCTCCGTGACCCTGCTCCCCGAGGACCCGGACCGCTCGGCCCAGGGCCTGCGCCAGCGCTGGCTGGGGCTGGCCTCGGGGGGGCCGCTGGCGGTGGTCATCTCCGACACCTTCGGCCGTCCCTTCCGGGAGGGCGCGGTCAACGTCGCCATAGGGGTGGCCGGGATGCCGGCCCTCAGCGACCACCGGGGTCTCCGTGACGCTCAGGGCTACGAGCTCCACGCCTCCACTATCGGCTCGGCCGACGAGATTGCCTCGATCGGGGAGCTGGTCATGGGCAAGATCGAAGGGCTGCCAGTGGCGGTGGTCCGAGGGCTCAGCTGGAGCGGCCCGGAGACCGGCTCTGCTCCCCTGCTGCGAGATCCTTCCCGAGACATCTTCCGCCGCTAGCGGGACGCACTTGGTAGGCTCCACAGGTGCCTGGTTCCACGGTGCGGATCCGTATCTTCGCCTCGCTGCGGGAGCGCGCGGGGGTTTCCGAGGTGACCCTCGAGCTCGAGGGCCCCGTCTCGGTGGAGACCTGCTGGAAGCGGCTCTGCGAACTTCACCCGGAGCTGGCCCCTCTGCGGGGTTCCACCCGTTCGGCCCTCAACCTGGTCTGGTCCGATTGGAGCGCTGCGGTGTCACCCGGCGACGAGCTGGCGTTCCTGCCTCCGGTCTCGGGGGGCAGCGGCCCCGCGGTCGCCTGCGCTGAGGTGTGGGTCGGGCCCGAGCCTATCGACGTCGGCGAGCTGACCGCGTCGATCGAGCGCCGGGGGATCGGTGCCATCGCCACATTCGTGGGCCTGGTGCGTGATCCCGATGGCGGGAGGGAGGTGTCCCATCTCAGCTATGAGGCCTACCCGGAGATGGCCCGGCCCCAGCTGGCCGCCATCGCGGAGGATGCCTGCCGGCGGTTCGGGGCGACGCAGGTGGTGGTCCGGCACCGGACCGGGAGGGTGGGGTCCGGGGAGACGTCGGTGGTGGTGGTGGTGGGGGCTCCCCACCGGGGCGCGGCCCTCCTCGCCTGCGGCTTCGTCATGGACGAGTTGAAGTCCAGGGTGCCGATCTGGAAGGCCTCTGACTGAATCTGGACGCCTGCTAGACTCGCCGCCAGTGGCCAGCACCGAACTGCTCCCCGAGAGGAGCCTGCAGCCAAGGCCGCGCGCTCCCCACGCGGGTCCGCTGGCGACCAGGTTCGAGTTGCTCTCGGAGCTGGTCCGGCGCGACGTGCGCTCGCGCTACCGGGGCTCGGTCCTGGGGGTCGGCTGGACCCTGCTCAACCCGCTGATTTTCATGATCGTCTACTCCCTGGTCTTCGGGAAGTTTCTCCACGTCCACTACCCCGGTGGCTCGCCCACCGTATTCATCCTCTCCGGGCTCCTGGCCTGGACCTTCTTCTCCCAGGCGCTGATCATGGCGACTAACAGCGTGGTGGCCAACGCGGGGCTGGTGAAGAAGGTGGCGTTCCCCTGGGTCCTGCTCACCGTCTCATCGGTGTTGGCAGCGCTGGTGAACTTCGCCATCAGCCTCCTGCTGCTGATCCCCTTCATGCTGCTGGCCCACAAAGGGGTCGGACCTCCGATTCTCGCCGCGGTGCTGCTGGTGGCGGTCACCTTCGCGCTCTCGCTGGGACTGGGGCTGGTGCTGGCCGCCGGCTACGTCTACCTGCGCGACCTGCAGTACCTGGTCAACCTGGGAACGCTGATCTGGTTCTATGTCACCCCGGTCATCTATCCGTGGTCCCTGGTCCAATCCAAGTTCTCCCACGGTTTCGAGGGCGCCGCCGCCCATGTCGTGCTCTATATCAACCCCATGACCTGGGTGGTCCTCGGCTTCCAGGATGTCTTCGTGTATGACCGATGGCCCCAGCACTGGCACGGGCTGGGTTACTCGGTCGCGTTCTCCCTGGTGTCGATCTGGGTGGGCCTGCGCGTGTTCCGCCGCCTCCGGCGCCGCTTCGCCGAGGAGGTCTGATGCCCGACCTGGCCATCGAGATCAACGACGTGAGCAAGCGCTTCCGGATCTATCACCAGCGCAGCGTCACCCTCAAGCAGGCCCTGGTGGAGCGAAGCCGGGGAAGATACGAGGAGTTCTGGGCCGTCCGCGACGTCAGCGTGGAGATCCCGGCGGGTGAGTCGTTGGGGATCATCGGGGAGAACGGTTCGGGCAAGTCGACCCTGCTCAAGTGCGTGGCCGGGATCCTCATCCAGGACAAGGGGAACATCAGCGTCAGGGGTCGGCTGGCCTCGCTCCTGGAGGTGGGTGCGGGCTTCCACCCCGACTTCAGCGGGCGCGAGAACATCTACCTCAACGGCGCCATCCTGGGGTTGCCCCGGCGCTACATCAAGTCGGTGCTGGACGAGATCGTCGCCTTCGCCGAGCTGGAGCAGTTCATCGACAACCCGGTGCGGACCTACAGTTCGGGGATGTACACCCGGCTGGGGTTCTCGATCGCGGTCCACCTGGATCCCGACATCCTGCTGGTGGACGAGGTGCTGGCGGTCGGGGACGAGGCCTTCCAGCGCCGCTGCATGGAGCGGATCCACGCCTTCCGCGCCGATGGGGGCACCCTGGTCTTCGTCTCCCATGCTCTGGACTCGGTGCGGGCGGTCTGCGAGCGCTGCCTCTGGATCGACCGGGGCGAGGAGCGGATGCTGGGCGGTGTCGACGCGGTCGTGGACGCGTACCGGGCGGAGGTCAACCGCAGGGAGCAGACGGAGTTGCAGATGACCGAGGCTGCGGAGGTCGACACCGCCCCCGGCAGGATGGGGGTCCGGATCACCTCGGTCGGGTACTCCGGTCCGGACGGTCCCACCTCGGTGCTGAACACCGGCGACCCGCTCACCGTGTCGGTGGGCTACCGGTCCCTCGAGCCCCTGGACGGTGCGCGCTTCACCATCACCTTCATCGGCGAGAACGGTCTCCCGATCCTGTCCGTCCCCACCGACGACCTGGAGACCGGGGACGTGGCTCTGCCCCGGGAGGGGGTGGTCCGGCTGGTCCTCCCCGGTGTCCCCTTCCTGGAGGGGCTCTACCGGGTCACGGTCGACATCTCCGACATTGCCACTGGCGAGCAGTACAAGCGGCTGGAGCGCGTGCAGCCCTTCCGGGTCCACAGCTCTGACCGCCGCGAGGTGGGCATGGCGCTGCTCGGGCACACCTGGGAGCTGCCCAAGGTGACTTCCCGGGCGTCCCACCGCTAGTCGCCGGGAGCACGAAGGGCCTTCGGCGCCGCTTCCCTCGGTCCCACCGGCCCAGCCTGGCCGCACTGCTGGCTGGCGCAGTCCCGAGCAGGGGAGGGGACCTGGGGCGGCAGGTCAGTGGCCGTCCCCGGGGCGTGGAGTCGGGGCGGGACGGAGCAGGCGGCCGGAGCTTGGAGCTGGCTCAGGAGCCGGCCGGCCGGCCGGCGAAGGTGATGTTGTTGTTGGAAGGGTGGATGCCGATCACCTCCACTTTCTCCCTCCGGGGGCCCCTGCCTCCAGTTCCGCTCAGGTCGGGCGAGAGTGCTTACTGCTCGTGGCCATGAATGCTCGCTTTGAGGTGGCCACGGACAGGTGGTTTGCAGGGTGGTTGCGGAGGCGGCTGCTGCTTCCAAATTCAATTCCCGCGATTTGTCGCCTCTGGAACAGACGTGCCGCCTTCTAAGCGCGCAGGTCGCAGGTTCGAGTCCTGCAGAGGGTAGTGCTCCGGCCGAACCGAACTCCGATCGCTACTCCCGCTTGAGCGTGATCCAGAGGTCTGGCTTGATGAGTGCCGCGACGACATTCGGCACGCCGTACCGAGGACCGTGGCAGCGGTAGCTCACGACCTCGTCCTCAGCGACCTCGACGGCACGGAGCGGGCTTCGGTTCCGGCCCCGGCCCCGCAGAAGCAACGAGTGCCGGCCCGCGGTGACCGAAACCTCGACGGTCTCTCCCGCGGCGATGGCGCCCACCACCCTGCCATCCAGGGAGATGTTCCAGGTCTCCATCCCCAGCAGGGGGCTGAGGCTTCCTGCCCGTGAGAGACGGATTGTCGCTTCGCCCATTCTCGAGCCTCCTTACGCTTGTAGGCGCCGAACCTCACTCCCGCTTGAGCGTGATCCAGAGATCGCTCTTGACCTGCGCGGCCACGAGCTGCGGCCAGAACCGGGGACTGTGGCAGCGGAAGCCGACCGCCTCGTCCTGGGCGACGTCGAAGGAACGTTCCGGGCTCACGTGCCGCCCCTCACCCACGCGCAACCTGTGGCGACCGGGATGGAGAGCCACCTCCACCGTCTCCTGGTTGGCGATCTGACCGACCACAGCCCCGTCGAGGGTGATCTTCCAGGCTTCCTTCCACAGGCCGATGCCGAGCCCGCTCCCGATGCGGGAAAGCCTAAGCGTCGCCTCCGCCATCGTCACCTCCTCCTATGCTTGTATCCGCCGCACCTCACCCCGTCCGACGCTGTCGCCGGGGCCCATGCCCGTCGTCTTCAGGGCACGGGAGCCGGTGATCAGCCGCTCCCGGTCGAATATGGCCGCCACCACCCGCCACATGGCGATGTCGATGACCAGCAACCCGAGCCCGAACCCCACCGCCGTCCACACACCCAGGGGCACGATCTGGAACGACACCAGGGCAGTCACCGCCAGGGGCGGCAGGCTGGCAAGCGTTCCCAGCTGTTGCGCGACCCGCACGTCGCTGGCTCGGGTCGAGATCGCGGTGCCGACCCCAATCGACCAGACAGCGAGCAGCGGCGCGAAGAGCGCCTGGGCGAGGACGTGCGAGCCCTCGCTCAGAGTTGCTGCCACAGCGGGGTTCTGGGCGAAGAAGTGGGCAAGGATCACGACCAGGGCGAAGAGGAGGTAGGCGATCCCGACCGAGGGGATGACTGGGGCCAGCGCCTTGCCGATCAGGATCTCCCCCCGTCGCACCGGCGTGCTCAGCAGCGGCTCCAGGGTTCCCTGGTCCCGCTCTCCCACCACCGAGTAGGCGGCGATGGTGGCGGGGATGACGGCGGGCACCACCAGGAGGACAAGGAACGTCGAGCCCACGTCCCGGGCTGCCGCCGCGGGCTTGACAGCGGCACTGAGCACGAAGATGACGATCGCTGGGTTGATCAAGAAGATGAACGGAAGCACCAACATGGCGCCGACGATGAACGGGGTGCGGCGGTACTCGCGTATCTCCTTTCGCGCCACAGCGGTCAGCCGCCCCATGTCGAGCCCGATCATCGGCTCGCCTCCGGGTCCGCCTCGACCAGCTCGAGATAGACGTCCTCCAGCGAGTGGCGGGAGACTGCGATCGACATCACGTCAGCCCCGGCGGCCACGAGCGCGCGGGTCACCCTCGGCGCGGCCATCCTCGGATCAGCAACAGTGAGCACGTAGGTGGCGTCACCCTCGGGGGTCCACTTCTCCACTCCCACATCCGGGGTGAAGACGGCCTCCGGGGCGGGCAGACGCGCGGCCGTCTCCACCACCAGTGAGCTGCGGAACAGCTGCCCCCTGAGCTG
>Ga0182014_10007442_pt1 | contig 11475 bp, 8 predicted proteins | sample 612S2DmetaG_FD_120489 | JGI IMG/M metagenome (GOLD analysis project Ga0182014, IMG submission 120489) | Permafrost microbial communities from Stordalen Mire, Sweden - 612S2D metaG | ecosystem: Environmental > Terrestrial > Soil > Wetlands > Permafrost | place: Sweden: Stordalen | collected... | reverse complement strand
GACCCCGCACCCCGCCACCAGTCGCGCGAGCGTGCCCTCACCCTGCTCTACGAGGCGGACGTCAAGGGCGAGACCCCGACCGACGTGCTGGCGGCGCTCCCGGTCGCCCCCGACCCCTACGTCACCACCCTGCTCGAGGCGGTGGGCGGCCAGCTCGAGCGGATCGACGAGCTCGTCGGCGCGGCGGCCATCGGCTGGGACCTCGGACGCATGGCCGTGGTCGACCGCAATGTGCTGCGCCTGGCCACGGCCGAGCTGCTGACCTGTGACGATGTGCCGACGGCGGTGATCCTGAACGAGGCGGTGGACCTGGCCTCGGCATTCTCGACCGACGACTCCGGTCGGTTCGTGAACGGCGTGCTGGCGACCGTGGCGAAGCGGATCCGACCGGCCACCGACGCCTGATCGGCAGGCGCCCCGCCCTCGCCTGCGGGGGTGCACCGCCAGGTGTGCGTCTCCCGCCAGACTGGTTCCCCGCAGTGGGGGAGGTGGACCGTGGTGAGCAGTGGGGGCCGGTCGAACGGTCTGATCCTGGCGGCGATGATCTTCGCCGTCTCTATGACCTTCATCGACCAGACGATCGTCTCCATCGCCGTGCCGGAGATCCAGCAGGAGCTCGGCCTGAGTGCCACCGGCGTGCAGTGGGCGGTCAACGCCTACCTGCTGTCGCTGGCCGCATTCTTCGCTTACGGCGGACGCCTGGCGGACACCGTCGGGCACCGCAAGGTGACCGTCATCGGCGTGGTGGTCTTCGCGCTGGCGTCGACGATGTGCGGGCTCACGCCCAAGGGGAGTTTGGCGGAGGCCTGGATCGTGACGTTCCGCGTCGTGCAGGGATTCGGCGGCGCGCTGCTGTTCCCGGCGGCGCTGGCCATCGTGGTCCAGACGTTCCCGCTGCGTGAGCGGGGCAAGGCGCTCGCCATGTTCTTCGGCATCGCCGGCGGCCTGACGGCCATCGGACCGCTGCTGGGCGGCTACCTCACCCAGTGGACGTGGCGGGCGATCTTCTGGGTCAACATCCCCGTGGCCGTCGTCGCGCTGGTGCTGATCGCCATCTCGCGCCCGACCACCGTCCACCACCCGGCCCGGATGGACTATCGGGGCCTGGCCCTCATCGTGGCCGGCGTCGGGCTCAGCGTCTTCGGGTTCCAGCAGGCGTCGACCTGGGGCTGGGGGAACCCCGCCATCGGCCTCTGTATCGCCGCTGGCGTCCTCTTCCTCGTCGCCTTCGTCCTGGTCGAGCTGCGTACCGGGTCGCCGTTGATGCAGGTCCGCATCTTCCGCATTCGTCCGTTCCTGGTCGAGAACCTGGTGCTCGGCATCGCCATGCTGGCGTTCGTGCCCGTCTTCTTCTTCGCCTCCGAGTACGCCCAGGTGTCGCTGGGCAAGTCGGCATCGGAGGCCGGGCTGTTCCTGCTCACGTTCTTCGCCGGGTTCGTGGTGGCGGCCCAGATCGGCGGTCGGCTGCTCGACCGGGTCGGGGCCAAGCTGCCCGTGGTGCTGGGCTGCGCGCTCTCCGCCGTCGGCTTCGTGCTGTGGGCGGGCAAGGTCACGACGCTGAGTTTCTCCGCCCAGCAGTGGTACGTGGTGGTGGCCGGGGCCGGCATGGGCTTCATGCTGGGGCCGGCCAGTACCGACGCCGTCAACCGTGCCTCCAAGCTCTCCTACGGCGAGGCGACGGGGATCACCCAGACGGTGCGCAACTACGCGGCCAGCCTGGGCCTGGCCATCCTCGGCACACTGCTCGTCACTGAGATGCGGTCCCATCTCACCACTTCACTGGTGTCGATGGGCGTTCCCCACGGCACGGCGGTCGCCGACGCGGCCCGCCTGGCCGAGGGTCGGTCGGCGAACATCACCACACACGGCTCGGCCATCCCGCACTTCTTCGAACTCGACTTCGCCTCTGCCACCCGCAGCGTGCTGTGGACCATGGCCCTCGTGATGGCGGTGGCGGCGGTGGTCGGTGCCGTCGGCCTCACCCGGGGACGCCAGGAGGAGGGTGACGGCGTGGACTGGGACGGTGACACGCTCGACGACGCACCGGCCGCCCTGTGAGCGTCCCGGCCCCTCCGGTGCGGACCACCGGCCCGGACGCCGTCGGGGGCGACGCGGTATAGTCGAGTCCTGACCGTGAAGCGGGTCCCGTGAGGCCCGTACGGACAGGAGGATCAGGTGGCCGAACGAGAGCGCAGTCATACCCGCCCGCGGGGTGCCGTCTTCGTTCCCCGGGTCCAGGTGATGTCCGCTGACGACGTCCGCCGCGCCATCACCCGCATGGCCCATGAGATCGCCGAGCGCAACCGGGGTCTGCACGACGTCGTCCTGGTCGGCCTGCAGACCGGCGGCGTGGGCATCGCCCGGCGCCTGGCGGAGACCCTGGCCGACGTGGAGGGCGCCGATGTGCCCGTCGGGACCCTCGATGTCGCCTTCTACCGCGATGACATCGGGCTGCGCCCCGTGCTGCCAGAGGCGGCCACCGACATCACCACCGACCTCACCGGCTCGACGGTGGTGCTCGTCGACGACGTGCTCTTCACCGGTAGGACCATCCGGGCCGCCCTGAACGCACTGGGCGAGTACGGCCGGGCCCAGGTGGTCGAGCTGGCCGTGATGGTCGACCGGGGCCACCGCGAGCTGCCGATCCGGCCCGACTACGTCGGCAAGAACCTGCCCACCAACCGCGAGGAGATGGTCGACGTCTCCGACGAGGGCGTGTCGCTGGGCGAGCTGGTGAGCCGGTGAGCGGCTTCCCGACCCACCTCCTCAGCATGGACGACCTCGACGCCGCGGCGATCGCGGACGTCCTCCGGGTGACGGACTCCTTCGCCGAGGTCGGCCGACGGGCCAATCCCAAAGTGCCGACGCTGCGGGGCCGCACGGTGGCCACGCTGTTCTTCGAGGACTCGACCCGCACCCGCATGTCCTTCGAGACGGCAGCGAAGCGCATGTCGGCCGACGTGCTCTCCTTCGCCGCCGGGTCGTCGTCGGTCAAGAAGGGCGAGTCGCTGCGTGACACCATCGAGACCATCCAGGCCATCGGCATGGACGCCGTGATCATCCGGCACAGCTCGTCGGGCGTACCCGCCCGGGTGGCCCAGTGGGTCGACAACTGTGCGGTGGTCAACGCCGGTGACGGCTGGCACCAGCACCCGACCCAGGCGCTGCTCGACCTCTACACCGTGCGCCAATCGCTCGGCGGCGGCCAGGAGGGGACCGACGCCTTCCGGGGCCTCCGGGTCACCATCGTGGGCGATATCCGCCACAGCCGGGTGGCCCGCTCGCAGATCACCGCCTACGCGGCGCTCGGCGCCGAGGTCACCCTGGTGGCACCGGCCACCCTGCTGCCCCCCTCCCTCGAGGGCTGGCCGGTGGCGTCGGTCGGCCACGACCTCGACAGCGTGCTCGAGCGCACCGACGTCATCTCCCTCCTGCGGCTCCAGGCTGAGCGGGGGAGCGGCGACTACGTGCCGACGATGCGCGAGTACTCGACCGGCTACTCGCTGACCGCACGGCGGGCGCTGCAGCTGCCACCCGAGGCGATCATCCTCCACCCGGGCCCGATGGTGCGCGGGGTGGAGATCGCCTCGGAGGTGGCCGAGCTGCCGTCCGCCCGCATCACCGACCAGGTCGGCAACGGCGTCGCCGTCCGCATGGCCGTCCTCTTCCTGCTCCTCGGTCAGGGCACCCTGGGAGGGGAGCGACATGACTGACCGGACGGACACCCCCGAGCTGGTGGTCCGGGGCGGCATGGTCGTCGACGCCACCGGCTCGCGGCGGGCCGACGTGCGCGTGTCCGGCGGCATGGTGGTGGAGCTGGGCGTGGGTCTGGAGACGCCCGCCGGCACCACCGTGCTCGACGCGGGCGGCTGCGTGGTCGCCCCCGGGCTCGTCGACCTCCACACCCACCTGCGCGAGCCGGGTCGTGAGGAGGCCGAGACCGTGGCCTCCGGCACCCGGGCGGCCGCCCTCGGCGGGTTCACCGCGGTCGTCGCCATGCCCAACACCGACCCCCCGCTCGACTCGGCGGAGTCGGTGCGCAACGTCTACGCACTGGCCGAGGGCGCCCTGGCCCAGGTGGCGGTGGCCGGTGCCATCACCGTCGGCCGGGCCGGCGAGCGCCTCGCACCCATGGCCGAGCTGGCCGCCCTCGGGGTCCGGCTGTTCACCGACGACGGCGACGGCGTGCAGTCGGCCGGGCTCATGCGCCGGGCCCTGCAGTACGCCACCGGGCTCGGGGTCGTGCTCGGCCAGCACTGCGAGGACCGCAGCCTGGCCGCCGGCGGGACCATGCACGAGGGGGACTGGTCGAGTCGCCTCGGCCTCCCCGGCATGCCCGCCGAGGCCGAAGAGGTCATGGTGGCCCGAGACATCGCCCTGTCGCGGGCGACGGGCGGGCGGGTGCACTTCCTCCACCTCTCGACGGCGGGCTCCATCGACCTCGTGCGCCGGGCCCGGGCCGAGGGTGTGCCCGTCACGGCCGAGGTGGCACCGCACCACTTCACCCTCACCGACGGATGCACCTCCGGCTACGACCCCGTCTTCAAGGTCAACCCGCCGCTGCGCCCGCAGGCTGACGTCGACGCCGTCAAGCGGGCGCTGGCCGACGGCACGGCCGACGCCATCGCCACCGACCACGCCCCCCACGCGCCGGAGTTGAAGGACCTCCCGTTCGACCAGGCGCCGGCGGGCATGCTGGGCCTGCAGACGGCCCTGGCCCTGGCCGTGACCGAACTCGACCTCCCGCTCGAGCGGATCCTGGCACTGCTGAGCTGGCAGCCGGCGGCCATCGCCATGCTCGACCCCGCCCATGGCGGCGCGCAGGGTGGCCCGATCGCCGAGGGATCACCCGCCAACCTGGTGGTCGTCGACCCGACGGCCACGTGGAGGGTCGATCCGACCGCCCTCGCCTCGCGCAGCCGCAACACCCCCTATGCCGGCAGGACCCTGACGGGTCGGGTCCGGCACACCGTGCTGGCCGGTGAGCCGGTCGTGATCGACGCCGAGGCCCGGCGATGAACCACCGCAGCGGAAGCCTCCGTCGTGAGCCGGCCCTCCTGGTGCTGGCCGACGGCGCGGTGTTCGAGGGAGAGGCCTTCGGCGCGGTGCCCGACGACGGCGTCTCCGTAGGCGAGGCCGTGTTCAACACGGTGCTGTCGGGCTACCAGGAGGTCATCACCGATCCGTCGTACGCCGGACAGGTCATCGCCTTCACCTATCCCCACATCGGCAACTACGGGGTCAACCCGGCCGACGACGAGGCGGCCGCCCCGCACTGCAGCGGCGTCGTCGTGCGCGACCTGGCCGACGCCCCGTCCAACTGGCGGTCCACGGGTTCGCTCGAGGACTACCTGGTGTCCCACGGGGTCGCCGGGATCACCGGTGTCGACACCCGTCGACTGACCCGGCACCTGCGCGACCACGGCTCGGCCCCCTGTGCGTTCGGCACCGCCGCCGAGGGCGACCTCCTGGCCGCCGCCCGGTCCGCTCCCCCGACCGACGGGCGCGACCTGGTGTCGACGGTCACGAGGTCGACCGTGCTCACGAGGGGGGACGGCCCCTACCGGGTCGTCGCCTACGACTTCGGCATCAAGGAGGCCATGCTGCGCCAGCTCGGCGACCTGGCCACCGTGACCGTGGTGCCGGCCGCCACGCCGGCCGACGAGGTGCTCGCGCTGGGGCCCGACGGCATCTTCCTCTCCAACGGCCCCGGCGACCCGGCGGCACTGCCGGGTGTCATCGCCGAGATCCGCGGTCTCGTCGACCACGGCACCGTCCCGATCTTCGGCATCTGCCTCGGCCACCAGCTCCTGGCTACCGCGTTGGGTGCCACCACCTACAAGTTGGCCTTCGGGCACCACGGCGGCAACCACCCGGTCCGGCGTACGTCGACCGGACGGGTCGAGATCACCTCGCAGAACCACAACTACGCGGTGGCCGCCGACTCGCTGGGGGCGACCGAGGTGACCCACGTCAACCTCAACGACGGGGTCATCGAGGGCCTGGCCAGCACCGAGGTCCCGGCCTTCAGCGTGCAGTACCACCCCGAGGCCGGTCCCGGCCCCCACGACGCCCGCTACCTGTTCGAGGAGTTCCGGATGCTGATGGATGCCCACGGCGGGCCGAGCGGACGAGACGGGGGAGCTGCCTGATGCCGCGCCGCGACGACCTCGAGTCGATCCTGGTCATCGGGTCCGGGCCGATCGTGATCGGCCAGGCCTGCGAGTTCGACTACTCGGGCACCCAGGCCTGCCGTGTGCTGGCCGAGGAGGGCTTCCGCGTGGTCCTGGCCAACTCCAACCCGGCCACGATCATGACCGACCCCGGTATGGCCGACCGAACCTACATCGAGCCGCTCGACCCGGACGTGCTGACCGCCATCGTGGAACGGGAGCGCCCGGACGCCCTCCTCCCCACTCTCGGGGGCCAGACGGCGCTCAACCTCACGATGGCCCTGTCCGAGCGCGGCGTGCTCGAGGCCAACGGGGTCGAGGTCATCGGCGCCAACCCCGAGGCCATCGCCACCGCCGAGGACCGCGAGCGGTTCAAGGCCGCCATGGAGGAGATCGGCCTCTCGGTGCCGGCCTCCGGCTTCGCCCACTCGCTCGACGAGGCCATGGCCATCGGCGCGTCGATCGGCTACCCGATCATGGTGCGTCCCAGCTACATCCTGGGGGGGGCCGGCACCGGCATCGCCCAGGACGCCGAGGCACTGGTCCGCCTGGCCGCCGAGGGACTCGATGCCTCGCCCATCAGCGAGGTGCTCATCGAGCGCTCCATCGCCGGGCAGAAGGAGTACGAGCTCGAGGTGATGCGGGACCACGCCGACAACTGCGTGGTCATCTGCTCCATCGAGAACTTCGACCCGATGGGCGTCCACACCGGCGACTCGATCACCGTGGCCCCGGCACAGACCCTCACCGACGTCGAGTACCAGGAGATGCGCGACGCCGCCTTCGCCTGCATCCGCAGGGTGGGCGTGGAGACGGGCGGCTCCAACGTGCAGTTCGCGGTCGACCCGCTGACCGGGCACCAGACGGTCATCGAGATGAATCCCCGCGTGTCCCGGTCCTCGGCACTCGCCTCCAAGGCCACCGGGTTCCCGATCGCCAAGATCGCCGCCCGCCTGGCCGTCGGCTACCGGCTCGACGAGATCGCCAACGACATCACCGGCGCCACGCCCGCCTCGTTCGAGCCGGTCATCGACTACGTGGTCACCAAGATCCCCCGCTGGGCCTTCGAGAAACTGCCCGGCGCCACCGACGTGCTCGGCACGCGCATGCAGTCGGTGGGCGAGGTCATGGGGATCGGCCGCACGTTCCCCGAGTCGCTGCAGAAGGCGGTGCGCTCTCTCGAGCAGGGCCGCTCGGGTCTCAACGCCGACGCCGCCGAGGCCGCGGTCGACGACGTCCCGGTCGACGAACTGCTGGAGGCGGTGGCCACAGCGACCCCCGAACGGCTGTACCAGCTCGAGTCGCTGCTCCGGCGGGGCGTGTCGGTGGAGGACCTGGCCTCGACGACCGGCATCGACCCGTGGTTCCTCGCTGAGATGGCGAAGGTGACCGACGCCCGCATGGCTCTCGACCTCCGCGTCACCCTCGGGATGACGGTCGACGACCTCGACCGCCGCGACTGGCGGCGGCTCAAGCGCCTCGGCTTCAGCGACACCCAGCTGGCCCACCTCCTGGGCGACGGTGTCGACGAGGCCGCCGTCCGCTCGGCACGGGTGGCCTCCGGCGCCACGGTCACGTTCAAGACCGTCGACACCTGTGCCGCCGAGTTCGAGGCCCACACGCCGTACCACTACTCGACCCACGAGGAGGAGGACGAAATCCGGCCGTCGGACCGGCCGCGGGTGATCATCCTCGGGTCGGGACCCAACCGGATCGGCCAGGGGATCGAGTTCGACTACTGCTGCGTGCACGCCTCGATGGCGCTGCGCGACGCCGGGTTCGAGACGATCATGCTCAACTGCAACCCCGAGACGGTCTCGACCGACTACGACACGTCGGACCGGCTCTACTTCGAGCCCCTCACCCCCGAGGACCTCGCCAACGTCATCGAGGCCGAGCAGGCCGCCTCGCGGGGCGACGGCCGGCTCGTCGGGGTCATCGTGAGCCTGGGCGGCCAGACGCCGTTGAAGCTGGCGGCGGGCATCGACGAGGACCTGGTGCTCGGGACCTCGCCCGCCTCGATCGACCTGGCCGAGGACCGCGAGCGCTGGAACGAGCTGTGCGAGCAGCTGGGGATCCCCCAGCCCCCCGGTGGGACCGCCGCCACCCCGGCCGAGGCGGTCGGCGTGGCCGATCGGGTCGGCTATCCCGTGCTGGTCCGCCCCTCCTACGTCCTGGGCGGCCGGGCCATGGAGATCGTCTACGACGACGAGCGCCTGGTGGAGGCCGTCGAGGCGATGTCCGGGGTGGGCGGGTCGCTCGGTCGGGAGGGCGGGGTCACCGCCGACCGGCCGGTGCTGGTCGACCGCTTCCTCGAGGACGCCGTGGAGGTGGACGTCGACGCCGTGCGCGACGCCACCGGCGAGGTGGTGATCTGCGGGGTCATGGAGCACGTGGAGGAGGCCGGGGTGCACTCGGGTGACTCGGCCTGCGCCCTGCCCCCCCAGACGCTGTCGGACGAGGTGGTCGCCGAGCTCGAGCGCCACGTCCGGGTGATCTGCGAGACCCTGCAGGTGCGCGGGCTGTGCAATGTGCAGTTCGCCGTGAAGGACGACCGGGCCTACGTCCTGGAGGCCAATCCGCGGGCAAGTCGGACGGTCCCCTTCGTGGCCAAGGCCACCGGCGTGCCGGTCGCCATGGTGGCCGCCCGGGTCATGGTCGGTGCCACCCTGGCCGAGCTGCGGGCCGAGGGCCTGCTGACCGAGCCGGTCGGTGGCCACGTGTCGGTCAAGGAGGCGGTCCTCCCGTTCAACCGCTTCCCGGGGGTGGACACCCTCCTCGGCCCGGAAATGCGCTCCACCGGCGAGGTGATGGGCATCGGTGCCACCTTCGGCCTGGCGTTCGCCAAGAGCCAGATCGCCGCCGGCAACCGGCTCCCGACGTCGGGAACGGTCTTCTTCTCGCTGGCCGACCGCGACAAGACGGCCGGCCTCGAGGCGGCACGGGCGTTCGCCGCACTCGGCTTCGACCTGGCTGCGACGTCGGGCACGGCCGGCATGCTGGCCGCAGAGGGCGTCGACGTCGGCACGGTCGTGGCCAAGGTGGGGGAGGACCACCCGGGCAAGGTCGATGCCGTCGAACTGATCTCCGGGGGCAAGGTGCAACTGGTGATCAACACCCCCCGGGGGCGCGGCCCGCGGGCCGACGGCCTGCACATCCGTGCGACGGCGACCGCCCACCTCGTCCCGTGCCTCACGACCGTGGCCGCTGCCAAGGCGGCGGCCGCCGGCATCGCCGACTGGCTGGACCACCCGCTGTCGGTCCGGTCGCTCCAGGAGTACCACGAGAGGTGACCCGGTGAGCGGCAGTGCCACGGGCACCGGACGACGCGGCCGGGTGGGCCGGGCCTGGCGGGCCGCCACCCGCGGCGACGTGGACCTGTCCGTCCCCGTCGGCTCGCTCACACTGCCCAACCCGGTCATGACCGCGTCCGGCACGGCCGGCCACGCCGACGAGCTCGAGGCCTACGGACCCCTGGCAGCCCTCGGCGCCGTGGTGGTCAAGTCGCTGTCGGTGGAGCCGTGGCCCGGGAACCCGGCTCCCCGGGTCCACCAGGCCGGTGCCGGCATGGTCAACAGCGTCGGCCTGCAGGGCCCCGGCATCGAGGCGTGGCTGCGGGACGACCTGCCCCGGTTGGCGGCCGCCGGGGCACGCACGGTGGTCAGCATCTGGGGGCAACGGGTCGACGACTACTCGGAGGCCGCAGCGCTCCTGTCGGACGTCGAGGGACTGACGGCCATCGAGGTCAACGTCAGCTGCCCCAACCTCGAGGACCGCCGCCACATGTTCGCCCATTCGCCGACTGCCACGGCCGAAGTCATCGCCGCCGTGGTCGCCAACGGCCCCGACGTGCCCCGCTGGGCCAAGCTCAGCCCCACCGTGGCCGACCTGGCCGAAGTGGCCGGTGCCGCACTGGCGCACGGTGCCGAGGCGGTGACGCTGGTCAACACGGCGCTGGCCATGGTCATCGACCTCGAGAAGCGGGCCCCGGTGCTCGGGTCGGGCCCGGCCGGAGGCGGACTGTCCGGCCCCTCGCTGCACCCGATCGCGGTGCGCGCCGTCTTCGACGTCCGTGCCGCCCATCCCGACGCCACCATCATCGGTGTGGGCGGGGTGATGTCCGGCCGGGACGCCGTCGAGCTGCTGATGGCCGGCGCCGACGCGGTGCAGGTGGGGACGGCCACCTTCCGGGACCCCCGCGCCGCCTGGCGCATCCTCGACGAGCTGGGGGCGTGGTGCGCCGACCATGAGGTCCGGGCCGTGCGGTCGCTGCGAGGGGTGGCTCAACCGACGAGGAGGATGCCGTGACCGACGGGTTCGCGATGAAGGTGGCGAAGGCGGTGGCCGGCACCGGCCCCATGTGCGCGGGCATCGACCCGAGCGCCGACCTGCTCGGTGCGTGGGGCCTCCCCGACACGCCTGACGGACTGCGGGCCTTCGGGCTGGCGTGCGTGGAGGCGTTCGCCGGGGTGGTGCCCGTGGTCAAGCCCCAGGTGGCCTTCTTCGAACGGATGGGGTCGGGCGGGATGGCCGCCCTCGAGGAGGTCCTGGCCGCGGCCCGCAGCGCCGGGCTGCTGGCCATCGCCGACGCCAAGCGGGGTGACATCGGGTCCACGATGGCGGCGTACGCGTCGGCCTGGCTCGACCCGGCCAGTCCGCTGGTGGCCGATGCCCTGACGGTCATGCCCTACATGGGCCTCGGCGCCCTGCAGCCCGCACTCGACCTGGCCGCGGCCGGAGGGCGGGGGGTCATCGTGGTGACCCGCAGCTCCAACCCCGAAGGGCGGTCGCTGCAGACGGCCGTCACCGCCGCCGGCCCGTCGGTGGAGGACCAGCTCCTGGCCGAGGTGGCCGCCCTCAACTCGGGCGGGCTCCCGGTGCCGGGCACCGTCGGCGTGGTCATCGGGGCCACGCTCGAGCCGTCGGCCTTCGACCTGTCCGGCCTCGGGGGTGTGGTCCTGGCGCCGGGCTTCGGTGTCCAGGGCGGCACGACCGAGACGGTCCGGACCCTGTTCGCCGGGTGCGCCCCGGGGACGGTCCTGCCCAGCGCCTCACGCTCGCTGCTCTCGACCGGGCCAGATGTCGGCACCCTGCGGGACAGCGCGGCGCTGGAGTGCGAGGCACTGCGCACCGCACTGGGCTGAGCCGCGCCAGCGGGCGGCCCCGCTGCCCGAGTGCCTCCTAGCCTCGAAAATTCGTCCCGCCCCTGATTCGGTGGTGTCCGCGTCCGCGAAAATGCCCTCCTGACCTGGAAGAATCACTGTTGCTAAGGCAGTAGATCGCAACCAGGAGGAGGGCTCCT
>Ga0182014_10007437_pt1 | contig 11483 bp, 10 predicted proteins | sample 612S2DmetaG_FD_120489 | JGI IMG/M metagenome (GOLD analysis project Ga0182014, IMG submission 120489) | Permafrost microbial communities from Stordalen Mire, Sweden - 612S2D metaG | ecosystem: Environmental > Terrestrial > Soil > Wetlands > Permafrost | place: Sweden: Stordalen | collected... | reverse complement strand
GCCGGCCACCTGCTCATCAATTGTGAGGGCGATCCCGACAGCGCCGGGCGGCGCTTTGCACGCGTGGGCTCGTTCGCGTATGGCGCCTACGGCAACGAATCGTGCATGATGGTGGTGGACCTGGACCGCCGGGGCTACTACAAGGAGGCGCAGGAGTGTTTGGACGCCTGGCTGCATTACCAGGGGACGGTGGCGTTGCCCGGGGATTTCTCGACCAAGAAAGGCGTCCTTTACGGTGCCGGCGGCTTGGAGGCGGGCGGCTATAACCAGCACCACGGCTGGATTCTCTGGATGCTGGGCGAGCATTATCGCTTCACGCGGGACGACGCGTGGCTCCGGGGAGCGGCGCCGGGCATTCTGGCGGGCGCGGACTGGATCATCAATGAAACGAAACGCACTGCGAACCGCCACGAGCTGGAGCGCGGGCTGCTGCCGCCTGGGGACTTGGAGGACATAGCCGATTGGTGGACGTGGCTTTCCACAAGCTGCTACACGTGGCGGGGCCTGGACACCGCCGCGTGGGCATTGGAACAGATCAAACACCCGGAAGCCCCGCGCGTGCGGAAGGAGGCCGACGCTTATCACACGAATCTGCTGGCGAACTTCCGCAAGGCCTGCGACCGGTCGCCCGTGGTGCGATTGCGCGACGGCACCGCGGTGCCGCACATCCCTTCCATGGTCCACCGGCGCGGACGCTACTTTGGCTGGATTTGCGAAACGCTCGAGGGGTCGCTGCATTTGCTCATCACCGGGGCGCTCGACGCGCGCTGTCCCGAAGCCGACTGGATTCTGAAGGATTACGAAGACAACCGCTACCTATCGAATCAATACGGTTACATGGTGGACGACTTCGATAAATACTGGTTCGGTCGGGGCGGGATGTCGATGCAAGCCTGCCTGCTGCTGGACGTTGAGCCGTATCTGTACCGGGACGATGTGAAACAGGCCCTGCGCGCGCTGTTTAACGCCGAGGCCGCGCAATACTTCCCGGACGAGCGGATGAATACCGAGCACGCGCTGCCGGCCTTGGGCGACTGGGCGGGTGATGAATACAAGAGCTCTGATGAATCGAACGTGGCCGGGTGGCTGCGCTACCTGTTCGTCCGCGAAGAGGGCGACGCGCTGCTCATCGGCCAGGCCATCCCGCGTGAATGGTTGCGCGCCGGTCAGAGGTGCGGCATTGAGCGCACAGGAACTTACTTCGGGCCAACGAGCGTGGTTTACACAGGCGGCGATAACGAAATCTCGGCTAGACTAGATGGCCCGCGCCGCAATACGCCGAAGACAATTCGGCTGCGCTTTCGCGAGCCGGGCGGGCGCTTGCTTTCTAGCGTCACGGTCAATGGGAAGCTGTGGAAGCCGTTCAAAGGCGAGTGGGTGCAGTTGCCGGGCGACATAGGCGCAGCGACGGTCGTGGCGACCTATTCGAGCAAGTAGGGACCCCTGGGTCAAGGTTGGTGCTGTAAGCCTGGGACAAGCCAAGTGGCTGGGATGTGGCCCCGTGTGCCCCTCTATTGGTCCTCTATTGGTCCTCTATTGGTTCTCTACTGGTCCTCTATTGGTCCTCTATTTCTCAGCAGTTTTATGGGCGGTATGAAATGCGGCACTGCGATACCGCCGCCGAGACGCGCGCTTCTATAGACAGCCTTTGCTTGACCGCTCTTCAAAGGGCATCGCGTCTTCCGTCAGCAGCCAAGGCAGGGCGCGCCGGCCCGTTCTTACTTGGCCGCCGCGATAAACGCCTTGAGGTTCCCGGTGCTTACGCCCGGCGGCAATCCACCGGCGCAAGAGAGGATGAATCTCGATCTGTCGGGGGTCTCTGCGAGGAGCTGCTTCACCGCAGCGGTGATGTCGGCCGGTGAGCCTTTGGCCAGCACATCGCGCGGCGGGATGTTGCCGAGAATGGCCAGCCGGTTGGCGGACATCTGACGCAGCTCGGCGAGGGAGTTGAAGATGCCAGGGTTGTAGAGGTTGATGCCGATCTCGGGATAGTAGGCGATGGACTTGGCGCACTCGGCGTCATTGTGGAAGAACTTTACGGCCACGTCCGCGGCATACAACTCCTTGAAGTAGGGCAGCCCAAACTCCTTGAAGTCTGCCTCGCCGATGAAGCCCACGATGTCGTCGAGCAGGAACATGCCGTCGATGGTGGGGAGGGTCTGGCGCTGGAGCGCGTGCCACTTCTTGAGGAACTGCGTAATGAGGCGCAGGAGCTTGTGGGCCTTGTCGGGGTCGGTCTTGAGGGCCATCAGGAATTCCGTGGTGCCCATGAGGAAGGTCGCGACGTTGAGCGGACCGCGCGAGACGGAGAACCGGATCTTGTGGCCCAGCTCCTCGAGGCGCGGGCGGACACTCCTAAGCCGGTTGAGCATGAACGGCAGCAGGCCGTCGGTGGCCGGGTCCGGTTCGGCAAGGTCGTCTATTTGCGCCACGTCGCGGATAATCTTCTCGGCGAACGGGAACTCGTTCTTGTGGAAAACGCACTTGGCGCCGAAGGCGGATGGCTCGGTACACATGCCGAATTCCGACCAGAAGCCGGGGAGGAATGTCACCTCGGGAAACGTCTCGATGGCCTTGCGGTTCGCCTCGAACCACAGCGCCTCGTTGGTGAAGTAATCAAGGATGTCGATGCCGAACCAGCTCGGCAGCCACGGGGAATCAATGATGAAACCAATGGGCGGGCGGTTCCGCGGCGCGCCGTTGATCACCGCGAGCAATTCGTTCCATTGGTTGTTGGTCATGACGCGGATTTGAGATGTAAAACGGCAAAGGCACGAAAGCCCTTTAGATCCAAAGCCCGCCGCGCCGGGACGCGGAGATCGCGGCCGCGCGGCCCGGCGACGCGCTGGCGTGCAGATGAGAAGCTACGCGATCCTGTGGCCGACACTCAGAACTTCTTCGTCAAGGTCAATGTGACGGTGTGGCCCTGCAAGCGGCTCTCCGCCAGAAACTCGTACTCGTAGCGCAAGGACAGCCCGAGCATCATCGAGGGGAAGAATGCGCTGACTTCCGGGCCGATGGCCGCCACGCGGTCATGTGCGCGCTGCAGATTCGAGGGGCCCGTGTCTCCGGTCACCAACTGCTGATAATAGCCGACCGCGCCAACGTCAATGGTCTTGGTGACACCGTAGCTCAGGCCGCCTTCAACCGTGTAGGCCTGCCCTGGGGTGATGTCGGTATCCCTTTGCTCCTGGTTGAACTCATAGCGGTTGAGCACTGAAAGCGACCATTTCTTCTCCTGGTCGGGATACCAGGTCGCGCCGGCGGTGAGCATCTCCGTCCAATACCCCTTTCCGGCGAGGGTCGGATTGTTCATATCGAAATCGCCGGTCGGTGCCCAAACGCCCGCACCCAAGGCTAAGTCCCATTGTTGCAGATGCCGCGACCAGGTGCCCTCGGCGAAAACGTCACCGATGCCGAAGGTCTGGTTGTGGAATGGGCCGCCCGGTGTGTTGGCCTTTATTTCGGTGTAAGCCAGCGGCAACAACGCATCAACGCCGAGATAACCGTCCAGCACCTGGATGTCCGTGATCCACAGCAAACGGGGCACGTTGGCATAAACAAACGCGCTAGCGTCTGCGGCCCCGATCTTATTTCCGTGGGCGTCATTCACCTGGCCGGCGTAGTAAAAGGAGTTGTAATCCCGCAACCAAAGACCGGGCGGTGGCAGGGACGCCGCTTTGATGCCTTCCGAGCCCGGCACGTAATGGTCCGTGGGCTGGGCCTGGACAAGGCTGGGGATTGCGAACAGAACTGCGAGGAGGAGGAGGCCGATGGATTTCGTCAGTTGTGATCTCATAGTGCTAATGGTGGTTCGGTTAGGGATGTGCTGGTTTATGGGCAGGCGACTAAACGTCCTGCATCTTGCCGGTCTGATAGGTTTCGTAGGCGCTCAGGTCGAGCAAGCCATGGCCGGAAAGATTGAATAGAAGCACGCGCTTTTGGCCCGCGTCGCGCGCTTTGACGGCCTCCTGCGCCACCGCGGCGATGGCATGGGCCGATTCCGGCGCGGGCACGATGCCTTCGGTCTGCGCGAAGAGCGTCGCCTGCTCGAACACTTTGGTCTGGTGGATTGCCTGGGCTTCCATCAAACCCAGCTTGAGGGCGTGGCTCACCATCGGGGACATGCCGTGGTAGCGGAGCCCGCCCGCGTGAATGGATGGGGGCATGAACTTGTGGCCGAGGGTGTACATCATCAGCAGCGGTGTGGTCTCGGCGGTGTCGCCGAAGTCGTAGCGCAGCTCGCCTTTGGTCAGCGACGGGCAGGCCGTCGGCTCCACCCCGATGATGCGGTATTTCTTCTTCTCGGTGATCTTCTTGCCAATGAACGGGAACGTCAGCCCCGCGAAATTGCTGCCGCCGCCGCAACAGGCAAAAATGGCATCCGGCTCTTCGCCGGCCATTTCCATTTGCTGCATGGCTTCCTGACCGATAACGGTCTGGTGGAGGCAGACGTGATTTAGCACGCTGCCGAGCGAGTACTTCGTATTCGGATGCGTGACCGTGTCCTCGATGGCCTCGCTGATGGCAATGCCGAGGCTGCCCGCACAATTCGGGTCTTCGGCGAGCACCTTGCGGCCATATTCGGTCTGGTCGCTAGGACTAGGATGAACCGTTGCGCCCCAGGTATGCATCAGCATCCGGCGATAAGGCTTATGCTGGTAGCTAACCCTGACCATATAGACATTGCATTCCAGCCCGAACAATTTACAGGCCAAAGCTAGCGCCGTGCCCCATTGGCCAGCGCCGGTTTCAGTGGCGAGACGCTTGGTGCCGGCGACTTTGTTGAAATACGCCTGTGCGACGGAGGTATTGACCTTATGGCTGCCAGCAGGGCTGACGCCCTCATATTTGTAATAGATATGAGCGGGTGTCTGGAGGGCCTTCTCGAAACGGACCGCACGCAATAGCGGCGTCGGCCGCCACATGGCGTAAATGTCGCGCACCGGCTCAGGGACTTCGATCCAGCGCTCCGGGCTCATCTCCTGCCGAACGAGGTTCTCGGGGAAGATGGCGAGCAACGCTTCGGGCGAAATGGGCTGCTTCGTGCCGGGATGCAAGGGAGGCGGCAGCGGTTCGGGGAAATCAGTCAACAGGTTATACCAAGACTTCGGAATGTCGGCTTGTGTCAGATCAAAACGTGTTTGCATGGGCAATCCAGATTCAGTTTGTAAAGCTAACCGGGGAAAAGCTAGCGGGTGCCTACACTTGCGTCACGCACAATATTTGTTCTTCCGGTGCTGTAGCCGCGATAACAACTGACGCGTTGCGGCGGGTTGTAATTGACGACCGTAGCCAGTCGGAGGTCTAATCATCGTGCGGGATATTCGTGGCACGGTGTGTTTATGAAGAAAGTCATCATCGCGGGCGCACTACTGGTATTCGGGCTTGCTGGCCTGTGGTTTTACGCCCGCCCTGCTTATAAGCACCACCGGGAAACCCGGGCTCTTGAGCAGGCTAAGAGCTTTCTGAGCCAAGGCGATTATCGCAGTGCTTCCCTGAGCGCGCGCCAGGCTTTGCAGGTGAATCCACGGAGCGTGGAAGCGTGCCGGATGCTGGCCGAAGTGGCCGAACGCTCCCGCTCGCCCGATGCGTTGGACTTGCGGCGGCGTATCGTAGAATTGGCCCCGACGGTCCAGAACAAGCTCATGCTCGCCTCCACCGCTTTGCGCTCAGAGAATCCGCCCTACCCCTTGGCGACGCAGACGCTGGACGAACTCAAAGACGCAGCCGGAAATGTTGCGGCTTACCATGCGGTCTTGGCGGACCGGGCGCTCCGCCTCAGCCGGCCAGCCGAAGCCGCCGCCGAGTTTGAGCTGGCCAGCCGATTTGAGCCGACCAACGAGCTGCATCAGTTGAATCTGGCCATCCTCCAACTCCTGTCCACTAATACAGGCGCCCCTTCGGCGGCCCGGGCCACTCTCGAACGCCTGTGCGCCAGCACTAATGTGGGCACTATCGCCCTTCGCTCGCTGGTGGCAGAGAGCCTGGGGCGGGATGATCTTTCCGCTGCCGCGAGATTCTCGACTCCGCTTCTGGCCGATCCTCGGTCACTGCCAGATGATCGTCTGCAGCATCTTACCATTCTCCAGCGATCGCAGAACCCGGAGTTTAACGCTTATCTCAGTTCGCTGCAACGGAATGCACTTACGAATGCCACGCAGGTCTATGGGATTTCCACCTGGATGATTGGCCATGGTCTTGCGGGCGAGGCGCTGGCGTGGCTGACGAGTTGTCCAGCCAAGTTGCGTGTCGAGCAACCGGTCCCGCTGGCGCTGGTGAATTGCTATCTGAGCATGAAGGATTGGCAGGGGCTGGACGCTTTTCTGCAAGAGCAGAAATGGGGCGACCTGGAGTTCCTGCGCTTTGCGTTTCTTTCGCGCGCGGCTGCCGAGCTCAATCAGAGGCTGGCTTCCGAGGCCGATTGGCGCACTGCAGTACGGCTGGCCGGCAACCGCCTGGGTCCCTTGACCGCCTTGCTCAGCATGGCCACCAGTTGGGCGCTCGACCAGGCCAGGGAAGATCTGCTCTGGCAAATTGGGCAGCGCTTCCCCAGTGAGCTCTGGGCTTTGAAAGAACTTGAACGGCGCTACACCGGGGGCGGCAATACCTATGGCCTTAATAAGGTGTACGGCACCATGGCCAGCTACGCCCCTACGAATTTCGCAGCCCAAAACAACTTGGCCGCGACCTCCTTCCTGCTCAAACTGAACCTGCCCAAGGCGCACGAACTGGCGAAGGAGGTTTTTAGCCAGCACCCCGACCAAGCCGTCGTCGTTTCCACCTATGCCTTTTCTCTGCATCTTCGGGGACGGACCAAGGAAGGATTGGCCTTGCTGGAACAACTGAAACCCCAGGCGCTCGAAACGCCCGCCGTCGCGCTCTACTACGGACTTCTATTGTCCGCGACCGGCGAAACCAACAAGGCCGGCAAATACCTGGACATTGCCCAGAAGTCGGATCTCTTGCCCGAGGAGAAGGCGCTGGCCGCTGAAGCGGTCAAACAAATCGGCCCTGGCAAAACAAATATCCTCGCCCATTCAGCGTGGTATTGAAGAGCGGCCTCCGCAAGGGGCCAACGGCTGAGCCCCAAAGGACGAACCTTTAGCGCCGTCGCTTTTCGCTTGCGTGGGCATGACCAGTCGATTGACTGGAGTGAAGCGGTCCGATGTGAGCACTTATCAGGTGGCCTCGCAGCTTGGCGGCGTTCTCGATGTTGGAGCACTCCGCATACTGGGGCCCGACCGGGAAGCCCATCCATTGCTCGTTCCAGGAAGCTTTGTCCATGCGGTTGTCATGGCAACCGGAATTCGCCACCGCCGCCTGGTAGAACTCCGGATGAAACAAGAACGCCCCGGCTGCGCTCTGGGCGCCCGCAGAGGTGCCAAATATCCCGACGCGGCTTAAGGGTGTGGCCCAATTGTTATCGACGGCGAGTATATGGCGCGAATACGGTGTGTCCCCCATCGAGGAAGCTCAACACCGAGCGCCTAGCCACGCACTGCTCCCGAGGTCTTCTCCCCTGGAGCTTTTCACTCATTTTCCTTTCTTCTGTAAAACATGACTTGGATCAAGGCTCTCCTTGGGGGAAGATGGCATAGTGGCCGCAGCAAATGGCCGACGGTATGTATGATCGGCGGCAAAGTAATAACGAATGGGATTAAACCAAAGATATACGACATGTTTTGTTATCAGTGCGAACAGACTTCCAAAGGTACGGGCTGCAGCGACTTTTCGGTCTGCGGCAAGGATGAGAATAGCGCCAGCTTGCAGGACCTCCTGGTCCATGCCAGCAAAGGCATTGCCCAATACGCTCATCGGGCCCGCGCGCTCGGCGCCAAAAACCCCGCCGTGGACCGGTTCATCCTCAAAGCCCTGTTCATCACCGTCACCAACGTCAATTTTGACGCGGAAGCCATCGAAGTGGCGCTGCGCGAAGCCGCCCTGGTGCGCGATGCGCGCCAAGGCGCTATATGAGAACGCCGCCCGCAAGGCCGGCAAGACGCCTGAGACCCTGACCGGTCCCGCCAACTGGGTTCCGGCGCCGACGTTGGCCGGTATGGTTGCGCAAGGCGGAGTGGTTTCAGTCCTGTCCCGCAAAGCTAAGCACGGGCCGGACATCAACGGGTTGCAGGAGTTGCTGGTCTATGGAATCAAAGGCGCAGCCGCCTATGCGGATCATGCGCAGATCCTGGGGCAGGAGGCGGACGCGGTTTATGCGTTCTTTGCCGAAGCGCTGAGCTACCTCGCGGAAGAGAAGCCGGCGGTGGACGAGTTGCTGGGGCTGTGCCTCAAGTGCGGCGAGATCAATCTGAAGACCATGGAGATTCTCGATTTCGCCCACACCAGCACCTATGGGCATCCGGTGCCCACACCGGTGCGCGTTGAACCGCTCAAGGGCAAGGCCATCCTCATCTCCGGCCATGACCTGAAAGATTTGGAGATGCTGCTCAAGCAGACGGAAGGGAAGAGGATAAATATTTATACGCATGGCGAAATGCTGCCGGCGCACGGCTATCCGCAGCTCAAGAAATACCGGCACCTCGTGGGCAATTACGGCGGAGCCTGGCAGGATCAGCGGGATGAATTCCGCGCATTCCCCGGCGCCATTCTGATGACGACCAACTGTCTGCAAGAGCCGCAGGAGGGCTACAAGCACCGCATCTTCACCGCGGGGCACGTCGGTTGGCCCGGCATTCCACACATCGCCAACGGCGATTTCACCCCGGCGATCGAAGCAGCGCTGGCCGCGCCGGGTTTCACCGAAGACGGTTCGGACAAGACCATCCTGGTCGGGTTCGGCCACAATGCGGTGCTCAGCGTTGCTGACAAAGTGATTGATGCGGTCAAAACTGGCGCGATCAAGCACTTCTTCCTGGTGGGCGGCTGCGATGGCGCGAGGGCGGGGCGCAACTACTACACCGAATTCGCCGAATCGCTGCCCAAGTATTGTGTTATCCTGACGCTGGCCTGCGGCAAGTATCGTTTCAATAAGCTTGAGTTCGGGACCATCGGCGGGATTCCCCGCTTGCTGGACATCGGGCAATGCAACGATGCTTACGCGGCCATCCAGATTGCGGTGGTGTTGTCCAAGGCGTTCAATTGCGGCGTCAACGATTTGCCGCTGTCGATGGTGCTCTCGTGGTATGAGCAGAAAGCGGTGGCCATTCTCCTGACGCTGCTTTACCTGGGCATCCGCAATATCCGCCTGGGGCCGACCCTGCCCGCCTTTGTCACGCCGACCGTCCTGAACGTGCTGGTGGAGAAGTTCAACCTCATGCCGATCAAGGATGCCCAGTCCGACATCGCCGCTATCTTGAACAAGGCGGCGTAAGGTCGGGACTTGGATAATCAGGGTTTTTGCAAAGAGCCCTCTTCCTCAAAAAGGGGAAGAGGGCTTTTTCGCTTAACCCCAGCAGTAACGTTGAACTAGCTGGGTTGGAGAAGACGAAAAGATTGTGGTAGCCGATTTCCAAGGCAATGGCCTCGATGGTCTTCTCCGTGGTGGCCAAAAGGCCTGCGGCCCGTCGCCTGCGCAGATAGGCAACCTGGTGCATCGGGCTCCTCCCGAGTTGGCGCCAACAGAGCCGTCGGAGGTGTTCGTTGCTGCAGCCTGCTTCGCGGCCAAGGCGGCCCAGGCGGGCCAGGGTCCAGTCGTCCGCCAAGTTCTTTGCCACACGTTCCCAGAGGGCTCGCAACTGATCGGGCTGATCGGTCAGATGCGCGAAGCGCATGACGGAAGCCTGAACCAGATCCGCCCGTTCCTGAATGAGAGTGGGCTGGCCGGGGCCGCTGCACTCGTGCATCAAACCCAGGATCGCGCATCGTAGAGGAAGAGCCTCAAAGCGGGTCGTGACGGGCGTGGGGATGCCGGCGATCGGTTTTTGCTCTGGAGCACGCTGATAACATACCCAGCAAAACTCCCAACCCACTCCCCTGATCGCCTCGAGGCGTTGAGGGTGTGGGCAGGCAGCAAACAACCGACGCCGAGCGCAAGTGCGTGAAAAATGCCGCACTCACGGTCGCCAGCCCACGGTGCAAGCGCTGGAACTGGCCGGGTGGCTCATTCTGCTGACCAATTCACCGCGGGAGTCGTTGCCCACGGCGGCCGCCGGCTATGTGTATCGCGTACGCGGGCAGGTGGAATTGATTCTTAAACAATGGAAGGGCGTCTTGCGGCTGGATGTCCTGCCGAGCGAAAACGCCTTCCGAGTCCAGTGTAAGTTGTGGGCCCGCTTGTTAACGGCACTGCTGGCCTTTGTTTGGTACCAGCATGCCAACGCCGCGCGTCTGAAGCTTCAGACGTGCGAGATCAGCTTTTCCAAAGTGGCCAAACAGTTGCAGCAACAGGGCCAGGCGTTGGTGCGGGCGCTCTTTGGGGACCGGGCCGGGATCGAATTCGAGTTGCGCAAGCTCTGGAAGCGGCTCCTCAAACTCGCCCGCAAAGAACGCCAGCTCTCGCGGCCGATCACCCGGGAAAACCTTTGTACCCATTGGCTGGAGGTGTTGCCGGCTTAACCGGTCACGACCAAATACTCTGAATTTGCTGCAAACCACCCAGCCCCCTCCTAGCCCACGCTAACTTGACAGCTATTGACAAGCAGTCCCCGCACCCGGAAGTGGAGCTTGATGCAGCCCTGCGGGACCGGGTGAGCGGGCAGAAACCGGGCAGAAACCCCTTGACCCTTTTGTCCCGGTTCCGTGTAATCCGCTTTGGCAATAAAGCACGTTACTAGAATGAAGCGATTACTGTCTTCCCTCATTGCGGCCCTGATCACCAGCACCGTGCTCGCCCAGAATATTAATTTGCCTGCGCCTCAGAAATCCGGCGGCATGCCCTTGATGGAGGCTTTGGCGAAGCGCTCCACCGGCCGAGAATTCGACTCCAGGGACTTATCGCCCAACCAGCTTTCTAGTTTGCTTTGGGCGTGCTTCGGCATCAATCGGCCGGATGGCAAACGCACGGCCCCGTCGGCCATGGATTGCCGGGAAGCTGACATTTATGTGGTTCTGAAGCAAGGGGCCTATGTCTATGATGCCAAGTCCAATAAACTCAACCTGGTAGTGGCAGAAGACCTGCGGAGCCTAGCGGCGACGCAGGCCTTCGCGACCAACGCGCCGGTCACCCTCGCGTTTGTGGCTGACCTGGCAAGGATGGGCAACTCAAGCGCCGAGGAGAAGAAGATGTTCGCCAATATTGATGTCGGGTATATTTCCCAGAACGCCTATCTCTTCTGCGCGTCGGAAGGTCTGGCCACGGGAGCCCGGGCTTCTGTGGATCGCAAGGCACTGGCGCTGAAACTCAAACTCCGGCCCGACCAGATGATTGTTTTGGGGCAGTCAGTCGGATATGCGAAACGCTAGTGTAGTGTCTCGTAAATGGCTAGACATATTATCCCCGCCTTTTCTGCGTTTTCCTGCTAGCCCAACCGGGTTTGATCTCTTCTGACCTTTGCCGCGCTCGCTCTACTTTCGCCATTATG
>Ga0182014_10007436_pt1 | contig 11487 bp, 10 predicted proteins | sample 612S2DmetaG_FD_120489 | JGI IMG/M metagenome (GOLD analysis project Ga0182014, IMG submission 120489) | Permafrost microbial communities from Stordalen Mire, Sweden - 612S2D metaG | ecosystem: Environmental > Terrestrial > Soil > Wetlands > Permafrost | place: Sweden: Stordalen | collected... | reverse complement strand
TCTTGCAACGGCCCGGTGGCTCGGAGGGCTCGCAGACCTATGCAGTCCCGCCTGAAGGTCCTTCGGCGCCGGACAAGATCGCGGGCAGCTCATCGATCCTCGTCAGGATCCTCAGCCGGGGTGAGGACCGATCGAACGAGAATCCGAGCTCGTGCATTGAGGTCAGCGGGTACGGCACAAGCACGGCCCAACTTTGCAGCGCGACGACCGGCAGCGCGTCGGACACCTCGCTGTTGCCGACCATCAGGAACTGCTCGGGCTCGATCTCGAGCCTGCGGAAGATCTGGAGGTAGGAGTCGGCGGTCTTCTCGCTCAAGATGTCGATGCTCTCGAACAGTCCGGCGAGCCCTGAGCGCGCGATCTTGCTCTCCTGGTTGAGAAGATCACCCTTGGTGATGAGGGCGAGGCGATAGCCGTCGGCCAGGAGCGGTACCGTCTCGGCCACGCCGGGGAGCAGGCCCACGGGTCGCGCGAGCATCTCCCGCCCGGTCCCGAGCAGGTGCTCGATGTCCGCGACCGGTACCGTGCCGTTGCTCACCTCGATGGCAGTCTCGATCATGCACAGCGTGAACCCCTTGATGCCGTAACCGAACAGCTCGAGGTTGCGCCTCTCGATCTCCTGCAATCGAGCCAGCACCTCCGCGTCCGAGGCATGCGCGGCGAGCAGGTCCGCAAGCCGTTCCTGCGCCAGCGCGAAGGCGTCCTCGCTGTGCCACAGCGTGTCGTCGCCGTCGAACCCGATGACTGTGACCTCCGCAGCGAAGCGATCCTCGTTCATCTCCCAGACGCTACGGTGGACGCGAGATCATGGTTGACATGAGCGCCCGATTGTCCTTGACGGTCGCACCGGAAGTCCAGGCGGCGCTCGACGCGGGGCGCCCCGTCGTGGCTCTCGAGTCGACGATCATCAGTCACGGCCTGCCCCGGCCGCGCAACTTGGAGGTCGCCCTGGAGCTGGAGGCCATGCTGCGGGCGGCCGGGGTGGTGCCGGCAAGCGTTGGCGTGCCGGCCGGCCGGCCCACCGTCGGGCTCGACCCGGCACAGCTTGAGACGCTCGCGACGGCGCCGGACGTGGCCAAGGTTGGCGTCCGCGAGCTGCCGCTCGCGGTTGCCGCATCACGACACGCGGCGACGACGGTGGCCTCGTCGGCGACGCTCGCCCGGCTTGCTGGGATCCGCGTCTTGGCCACCGGCGGGATCGGCGGAGTCCACCGCCGCGCCGTTGAGACCTTCGACGAGTCTGCCGACCTCCCCACGCTGGCCCGCACCGCGATCACCGTGGTTTGTGCCGGCGTCAAGTCGATCCTCGACGTGCCGGCGACCCTGGAACGACTCGAGACGCTCGGCGTCACCGTCGTCGGATACCGGACGTTGCGGTTCCCGGGCTTCTACGTCGCCGACTCCGGCAACGACCTCGACTGGGCTGTCTCCGACCCGGATGAGGTCGCTGCGGTGATGAGGGCCGCCGATCGCCTCGGTCTTCGCAATGCGATCGTGATCGCCAACCCCGTGCCGGTCGGCCACCAGCTGGACCCGGAGACCCACGACGGGCTGCTGGCTCAAGCGCTCGCCGCCGCAGACCGAGACGGCATCCGCGGCAAGGCGGTGACGCCCTTCCTCCTTGACCACATCTATCGGGCGTCAGGCGGGGCCAGCCTGGAAGCGAACATCTGGGCGGTGCGCAACAACGTGGCTCTCGCGGCACGGATCGCCCGGGCCTGGGCCGAGACAGACGAGTGACGCGGCCGCTGGTGGTGGTGGTGGTCGTCGGCGACGTCATCAACGACATCATCCTGCGGCCACAAGGACCGATCGACGTCGGCACGGACACGCCGTCAAGAATCGAGCTGTCGCCCGGTGGCTCGGGGGCCAACCAGGCCGCATGGCTCGCAGCGCTGCACACGCCTGTGCGCTTCGCGGGCCGGGCAGGTGCGTCGGACGCTGCCCACCATCGGGCCGTACTCGAGCAACTCGGCGTCGACACCTGGCTCGCATCCGATCAAGATGTCGCCACGGGGACCATCGTCGTGCTCGTTTCCCCGGACGGCGAACGCTCGATGTTCACCGACCGCGGGGCCAACCGTAACCTCGGGGCCGCCGACCTGCCCGAGCGCGTGCTCGAGGATGCGGGGCTGTTGCACATCTCGGGTTACCAGCTCTTCGAGCCCGGGACACGATCCGCCCTTCGCAGCCTGTGGGCGACAGCGCTCAGCACGGGCGTGCCGACCTCCGTCGACCCGGCCTCGGTCGCAGGTCTGCGAGCTGTGGGGCGGCAGTCGTTCCTGGAGTGGACCTCCGGCGCCCGGATCGTGTTCCCGAATCTGGACGAGGGTCGGCTGCTGACCGGCCGGGACGAGCCGGACGCGATCGTCTCCGCACTGCTCGAGAGATATCCCGTGGTCGCGCTCAAGCTCGGCTCGGCAGGCGCCCTCGTCGCCGCAGCCGACGGGCGCCGGGTCCCGGTGGCCGCCCAGCCGGCGCAGGTCGTGGACTCGACCGGTGCCGGAGACGCGTTCTGTGCGGGCTTCATCACGCCCTGGGTGCGCGGCGGTGGTCTGGAGGAGTGTGCCCTCGAGGCGGTCACGACGGCGACTCGAGCCATCGGCCAGGTCGGCGGGCGCCCGCGAACGACCTGAGGCGCGCGGGCCGGGCAGTGCGGCCGTCGGCGACACGGGAGCGGGAAACAAGGCTGCGCCGGCCATGTTCCCGAGCATCGACAAGCCAGTGGTCGTCCCCTAACGTTGCGTCACATGGAATATCGTCAACTAGGCAACTCCGGACTGCGTGTCTCGACCATCACCCTTGGCACGATGGGCTTTGGCGGGACAGGATGGGCAAGTCCGGTTGGCCACATAGACGTCGAGGGAGCTCGCAGGCAGATCGCTCTGGCCCGTGATGCAGGCGTCAACCTGATCGACACAGCAGACGTGTACTCGCACGGGTTGTCGGAGGAGATCGTCGGCCAGGCTCTAGGCAGCGGTCGCGAGGAAATGCTGATCGCGACGAAGGTGCGATTTCCGATGAGTAGCGAGCCCAATGACGCGGGGCTGTCTCGTCACCACATCATCAAGGGGGCCGAGGCGAGCCTGCGCCGGCTGGGCACCGACCACATCGACTTGTACCAGGTGCACGGATGGGACGGCCAGACTCCGCTCGAGGAGACCCTGGAAGCGTTGGACTCACTGGTCCGCTCGGGCAAGGTCCGCTACATAGGATCGTCGAACTTTTCCGCCTGGCACTTGATGAAGGCGTTGGCGGTGTCGGACCGCAGAGGCCTGGCACGTTTTGTCAGCCAGCAGATCTACTACTCGCTGCAGGCCCGAGATGCCGAGAGCGAGCTCGTGCCGGTGTCCATAGACCAGGGTCTCGGGATCCTGGTGTGGAGCCCGATCGCGGGCGGCCTGCTTTCGGGCAAGTACCGGCGGCACGGGGCCGAAGCTGCCGAAGGCAGCCGGCATCTGAGCGGTGAGTGGGACGAGCCGCCGATCCACGACGAGGACAAGCTGTACGACACCATCGAGCTGTTGGTCGAGATCGGCTCAGCTCGCGGCGTGTCGGCGGCTCAGGTCGCGCTGGCCTACACCATCGGCAAGCCGGCGGTCACCTCGGTGATCGTCGGCGCGCGCACCGAGGAGCAGCTCACCGACGACCTGGCCTCTGCCGAGTTCGTGCTCACCGACGACGAGGTGTCGCGGCTGGACGAAGTCAGCGCCGAGCCACTGCGTTACCCCTATTGGCATCAGGCCCTGAACGTGGCCGATCGTCTCAGCCCGGCCGATCGCAGCCTGCTAGGCCGGTACCTGAGCTGACGGCGTGCCTTCACCTGCGGGCGATGCACCATGGTCATCTGGACCGGCAGGTGATGTCGTGAACAGTCGGAGGAGGTGTGGCACTTGGACAAACCGCCGCTCAATCGGCAGTGGCACGAGCAGCACCGCCTGGGAAGCGGAGCGTCCCTGGACGAGCGTGTCCGGTGGCACCTAGAGCACGTCGAAGTCTGCGGCTGCCGGCCGGTCCCTCCTCGTGTGCTCGAGGAGATCGAACGTCGCGGACTTGCTCCGAGCTGAGCGGTCTCGGGCCCGGCAATCGCCGCTAGGCCTGCTGGAACCTGGCGATCGTGTCCTTGAAGCTGTCGAAGACCGGCATCTGGCAGCCGAGGTCGTGCCCGGTCGCGAGCACGGCGTTGTAGGCCGTCGCGATCTCCCTCTGGTCCTTCAGGCCATGCTGCATGCAGCGGCGGTGATACTCGCTGTGAACGACAGCCAGCCCGTATGCCTCACGCATCGCCCAGGTCTTCACGCGAGAGGCCACGCCAGAGCCTCCGTTCAGGAACATTCGACTCTCGGGATACTCGCCGACCGTCACGCCCCGCAGAGCACATAGGTCGAGCGCTTCGCGGACGGCAGCCAACATACGTTGGAAGATCTCACGATCCTTCACGACAGCCAGGGACGTGCCCGCTTCAACCAGGGCCGGCCACATGGCCGCGTTGAGAGCGTATTGAAGCCAATGCCAGTGCAGGATGTCGTCCTCATGTCCTGGTGACAGCCCTATTTCGGAGAACACCCTCACGATGGTCTCGGTCCTTGCTTCAGCAGTGGGATGGACGGCACCGAGAGGCAGAAGTGGCTTGATAGTGGCCGTCAACCTGTTGCCGGATATCGAGCCACCGGCAATGGCATCGGCGAGAACATAGTTGCCGTTCGGCAGTGTCTCTTCGAGTGGCTTCAGAGCGGCCCAGTTCGTCGTGAAGATGACCGCAGTGACGTTACCGGGCATTGCGGCGAGGTCCTTCAGCACCTCATCCAGCTGATAGAGGCGAACCGGACCAGCACGAAGCTTGCATCAGGAGGAAGCGTTGCGGCCAAGTGGCACTCATAGCGGCGGTCGCTGTGGCGCTCATGACCCTTGCGAAGATCCAGCAGATCGATCTCCACCGACTTCGGCTTCACGTTGGCGGAGTCCCGTCTCACAAGGTGGCTCACGACCCAGCCGTGCTCACGCAGGAGGGCAGCGTGGATGGTCCCGGTGACGCCGGTGCCCACAGCTGCGGCTGCGGCCTGATTGCCGCGCAGGATCCGTCGCTGCTCGCAACGGGTGGCCCGGCCGGGCGCGGCCACCCGTGGACTGCGACGCGGGGGTCGGTTGGCCACACCGCACTTGCCGGCGGAGGTTCCCCGCTCGGGCGGCGCGCCTAGTCGGCTGCCGCGTCCTGCTGGCGTGTCGGCTCGAGGCACTCGTACTGGGGTGCCCAGATACAGGCGTCAATTGCGGCTTCGAGCTCTGAATCGGCGGCCATCGGAGCCACGCCGCTGTCCCGGGCCTCGCGGGCGACCGCGACGGCGATCTCTCGCGAGATCGTTCGTAGCTCGGTGAGGCGCGGATAGATCGCCCCTTGCTCGATCCGCTCCAGGGGAACCATGCCCGCCAGCGTCGTGGCGGCCACGAGGAACATCCGGTCGGTCACCTCCCGGGCCCGGCCCGCGACCGCTCCGAGCCCGACGCCCGGGAACACGAAGACGTTGTTCGCCTGTCCTACGATCTGAGTGCGCCCACCGATCTCGACCGGGTCGAAAGGGCTCCCGGTCGCCACGAGAGCCTTGCCGTCGCTCCACGCGAGCACGTCGGCAGGCGTGGCCTCAGAGTTCGCGGTCGGGTTGGAAAGTGGGAACACGATGGGTCTCGGCGTCCGTTTGGCCATCTCCCGCACAGCGGTCTCACTGAAGGCACCGGGCTTGCCGCTGGTCCCTATCAGGATCGTCGGCGCAACATGGCGGACGACGGTCTCGAGGTCGTAGCGATCGCTCGGTTCGAAACCGAAGCCGCTCAGTTCGTTGGTGGTCAGCGCGAAGGGACGCTTGTCGTCTTGCACCGCGTCGCGCCCCTCGAAGACGAGACCCTGCGAATCGAGCATCGTCACCGCGTGGCGGGTCTCCTCCTCGGTGGCGCCCTCTGTTCGGATGATGGACTGGACGAGCCGGGCGATCCCGATGCCGGCAGCCCCTGAGCCGAGGAGCACCAGTCGCTGTGCCGAAAGCTTCTCGCCTCTGTGCTCGAGCGCGGCGAGTATGCCGGCGGTGACCACAGCAGCGGTTCCCTGGATGTCATCGTTGAAGCACGGGAGCCGGTGGCGGTACTGGTCGAGCAGGCGAATCGCGTTGTGCTGCTTGAAGTCCTCCCACTGCATCAAGGCGTCGGGGTACACCTGTTTGACCCCGTCGACGAACGCCTCGACGAAGTCGTAGTACGCGTCACCTCGCAGGCGGCGCTCCGGATAGCCGACGTAGAGGGGGTCGTGCCGCAATTCCTCGTTGTCCGTTCCGCAGTCGAGGGAGACCGGCAGCGTGAGGCGCGGGTGAAGGCCGGCTCCCGCGACGTAGAGGGCGAGCTTGCCGATCGGTATGCCCATGCCGCCGGCTCCCTGGTCGCCGAGGCCGAGGATGCGCTCGTTGTCGGTGACCACGATGAGCCGGACTCCGGGTTGGCCCGAGTTGCCGAGCAGTTCCGGAATGCGGTCGATGTCGTCCGGAGTGATCCACACTCCCCGGGTCCGGCGCACGACGTGGCTGTACTCCCGACAGGCGCGCCCAACCGTTGGCGTGTAGATGATCGGGGCGAGCTCTTCGAGGTGATCGACCAGCAGCCGGTAGAAGAGCGTCTCGTTGCGGTTCTGCAGTGCCGCGAGACCGATGTACTGCTCGAGGTCGTCAGCCTTTCGCCGCAGATGCTCGAGCTCGAGGGCCACCTGTTCCTCGATTGTCATGGTCCGCCACGGCAACAGGCCGCGAAGTCCGAACGCCGCCCGCTCCTGCTCGGTGAACGCGGCGTCCTTGTTGACTGCGGCGCAGTCGAGCAGCTCACGACTCCGCGCCGACACCGCCTCATCCGGCGGGTCAACCCGACCAGACCGGCCCGCACTCGACACCTTGTTCTCCCTTCGCTCGCCTGCACTCAGATAACTCGCCTCTCCCCCGTGCCGGAAGGGCCGAACGTCACATTCGCGCAAGACCGGTGCAAACCGGGGAGACGATAAGTTGGAAGCCGCTCGCGAGCCAGTCACGGCTCACCAGGCATCGGAGGACCATGGAGCTCGAGTCGGAAGGTCGGGGCCCGTCAGCGGAGCTGCTCGCGGAGCTCGCCGAGTCCTCGGCTCGCCTCGACAAGGCGGACCCGGTGGAGATCATCGAGTGGGCCGTGAACCGGTTCCCCGGCAAGGTGGCCTTGGCGGACTCGTTCCAGGACGCAGCGCTGCTTGACATGGTGGTCGGCGTCGAGCCTTCCATCGAGGTGATCTTCCTCGACACCGGCTTCCACTTCCCCGAGACGCTCGCGTACGTGGAGCGCCTCCGCAGCCGTTACGACCTCAATCTCGTCGTCACGCACCCCGAAGTGCCACTCGACGAGTTCCCGTGCGGCTCCGGCCGCTGCTGCGAGCTGCGCAAGGTAGTGCCGCTCGCCAAGGTGCTTCGCGGCCACAGTGCGTGGATCACCGGCCTGAAGCGGGTCGACACCCCTGAGCGGGCCGAGGCGCCGGTGATCGCCTGGGACCCGAGCCGCAACATCGTGAAGGTGAACCCGGTCGCCGCCTGGGACGACGGCGATGTGGAAGCGTATGTCGCGGCCCACGGCCTGCCTCGTCACCCGCTCAGCTACATCGGCTATGTCTCGATCGGGTGCGCACCGACGACCATGCCCGTGCCGGAGGGCCGTCACCCTCGCGAGGGCCGTTGGGCCGGCACCGGGAAGACCGAATGCGGGCTGCACGTGTGAGCGTCCGTCGGACCGACTGAGGGAAGCTGTGTGAAGCCGATGCCGCTGACATGGACTGCCTGACCGTGCCCGGGCGCGGCTAGCCTCAGGCCAAGTGCCACAGCGTCGTCGCAACGGCCAAGGCCCGGGTGTCGCTCCTGCGGAGGCCGAGGTAAGAGAGCTCGTTGCTCACATCGCCGAGCTCGGCAGCGGTACCGAGACGCGGGCGTACCGGATCACGCCGGGGACCGAATGGTTGATGCGGCGGGCGATGGGGAACGCGGGACTGCGGACGCAGATGTTCCGTTTCGTGGATGCGTTGCCGGCGATGGCGGACGATGCCGACCTCTACCGCCACGTCGAGGAGTACTTCGGTGGCGAGGTCGTGCCCCGTTTCTTCTCACGGGCTGTGGCTGTGTCCGGGCGGGTTCCCGGTGGCCGCAGTCTCGTGGCCGCGGTAGCACGCCGTGAGGTCGCTCGGATGGCGACCCAGTTCATCGTCGCCACAGACGCCGCGAGCACCGCGCGACAGCTCGGGGAGCTCTGGCAGCGAGGTCGTGCTGCGACCGTCGACCTGCTGGGTGAGCACACCCATTCGCAAGCTGAGGCCGACCGCTACGCCGCCCGGCTTGCGGACCTCGTCGCGGTGCTGATCGACGCGAGCCGCGCTTGGCCACGAAACGAAGTCCTCGAACAGGACGATCTCGGGCCCATGGGCCGTGTCGCGGTTGCGATCAAGCCAACGGCGCTGGCCCCGGACTTTGCGGCGCTGACCGCCGATGCCGGCATCGCGTCGGCAGCACGGCGGCTCATGCCCATCTTGGAGGGCGCCGCTGCAGATGGAGCGCAGGTCTGGTTCGATCTCGAGCGGTACGAGGTCAAGCACGTCACGCACCGGCTCGTACGCGAGTTGCTCGCCCGCCCGGAGCTCGCAGGGCTCCAGGCCGGGATCGTGGTGCAGGCCTACCTCAAGGACAGCTACGAGGACCTGGTGTCGCTCTGCGGATGGGCGGCCGACCGCGAGGTGCCCCTCGGGATCAGGCTCGTGAAGGGCGCGTACTGGGACACCGAGACAGTGGTCGCCGAGGCGGCTTCCTGGCCCGTTCCCGTTTACGAGCGCAAGGCCGAGACCGACGCGAATTTCGAGCGGTGCGTGCGGCTCCTGCACTCCTGCCACGGCAGGGTGAGAGCGGCGTTCGGCTCGCACAACCTGAGGTCGCTCGCGTACGCGATCGCGGCGGGTCGTGCCGCAGGCATTCCCGACGAGGGCTATGAGGTCCAGCTCCTATGGGGCATGGCAGAGCCCGTGCACGAGGCGTTCCGGCGGCTCGGCTTCCGGCTGCGCGTCTACTCGCCGATGGGTGAGCTGGTGCCGGGCATGGCCTACCTCGTGCGCCGCCTGCTCGAGAACACCTCGAACGACAGCTTCGTGAGGCTGCGTTTCGCGGAGCACAAGGACCTTGCGTCGCTCGTGGCCGCGCCGGTGGCCGACTTCGACGCCGTCCCTGCGAGCGTTCTGGCGCCTGCAGCCGTCGCTCGACCGGCGACCCAGGCGCGCGAGCCGCGCGCCTATGACCCCGAGCCGCTCGTGCGATGGTTCGCGCCCGAGGCGCCGCGCCTGATGAGCGCCGCCCTCGAGTCGGTACGGGCGTCCCTCGGCGGCGAGGTCAACGGCCTGGTCGGTGGCTCGGAGCTGCGCACGAACCGGACGATCGTCTCGGTCGACCCCGCCGATCCCGCGAAGATCGTCGCCGTGTCGGCTTGTTGTGGCCCGTCGGAAGGCGACCGGGCCGTCGCGGCTGGCGAGTCGGCCTTCGAAGCCTGGAGCCGTAGCGCGCCAGCCGACCGTGCCGGCGTGCTGTTCCGGGCGGCAGACTGGTTGCGCCGGCGCAAGTTCGAGGTCGCCGCCCTCGAGGTCTTCGAAGCCGGGAAGTGCTGGGACGACGCGGACGCGGACGTGGCGGAGGCGATCGACTTTCTCGAGTACTACGGCCGGCAGGGCTTGCGCCTGGCGCACGGCGGCGAGGTCCAGTCGCCACCGGGAGAGGTCAACCGGCTGACCTACCACGGCCGGGGTGTCGCAGTGGTGATCTCCCCGTGGAACTTCCCGCTCGCGATCCCGAGCGGGATGGTGAGCGCGGCCCTGGTCGCCGGCAACACTGTCGTCCTGAAGCCTGCCGAGCAGACGCCTTCGACAGCCGCCATGCTCGTCCGGGCGCTGCGTGAGGGAGGGGTCCCCGAGGGTGTCCTGTCGTTCGTCCCTGGACTGGGCGAGGAGATCGGCACTCATCTTGTCAACCATCCCGGCGTGAGCCTGCTCGCTTTCACCGGCTCCAAGCAGGTGGGGCTCGCCATCGTGGAGTCGGCCGGCCGCACGACCGAGGGCCAGCGGGAGATCCGACGGGTGATCGCCGAGCTGGGCGGCAAGAACGCGATAGTCATCGACTCTGACGCCGATCTCGACGAGGCCGTTCCGATCGCGGTCCGGTCGGTCTTCGGCTTTGCCGGCCAGCGCTGCTCGGCTGCTTCCCGGATCATCACGGTGGGTGCCGTGCACGACCTGTTCCTCGAGCGGTTCGTGGAGGCAGCGCGTTCTCTGGCCATCGGGCCGCCGGCCGAGAGGGGCACCGAGCTCGGCCCGGTCATCGATGAGGACTCGGTGAAGCGCATACGCGGTTGGCAGGACCGTGCCGAGCAGTTCGGCCGCGTGGTGCTTCGACGCGACGATCTGCCAGGCAGCGGATATTTCGTCGGCCCCACGATCGTGGACGACGCCGCGGCGGGCTCGCCGCTGGTCACCGAGGAGATCTTCGGCCCGGTGGCGGCTGTGCTGCGTGCCCGGGACTTCGAGCACGCCCTGGAGCTCGCGAACCAGACCGACTTCGCGCTGACGGCCGGGATCGTCTCGCGGTCTCCTTCGCACATCGAACGTGCCTCGGCAAACCTGAGAGGGGGCAACATCTACGTGAACCGGACGATCACCGGTGCGGTCGTCGGGCGGCAGCCTTTCGGGGGGCACGGGATGTCGGGCATCGGTTCCAAGGCGGGCGGTCCGGACTACTTGTTCCAGTTCGTGCAGCCGAGAGTCGTGACGGAGAACACGCTGCGCCAGGGCTTCGCCCCTGTCGAGGACCAGGCGAGCGCCGGACGGCGGGGCGGCACGTCCTCGAGCGGCAGCGCCCGCTCGTCGAGGGGCGGGCGGGGGCGACGGCGCCGAGGGTGACCGTGGTGCCGGTCTTCTCCGGCGTCGGGGTCGCCCTGCTGACGATCTTCGACTCCTCGGGAGCCGTGGACGCCGGCGCCACCGCTGAGCTTGCCGCCCGCCTGGTGGAGCTCGGGATCCAGTCAGTGCTCGTCGCTGGGACCACGGGAGAGGCTGCATCGCTTGCTCCCGAGGAGCGGGCGATCCTGGTCGGTGCCGTGAGGGCCGCGTTGCCACGACAAGTGATGGTGCTGGCGGGCGCCGGCGCTCCTTCTGCCGCACAGGCCGTCCATCTGACCAAAGTGGTCCTGGACGCCGGTGCGGACGCCGTGCTCGCCCTCTCGCCCCCGCAGAGCTCCGACGCGCACCGGTACTACGAGCTGGTGGCCGGGCCGCGAGCGGGACGGCCATGCTCGCATATCACTTCCCCGCCGCCTCGTCGCCAGGGCTGCCGGTTGGCGTCCTTCCCGAACTTCCGGTTCAGGGACTGAAGGACTCCAGCGGGGACGTCCGCCGGCTCTACGGCGAGCTCGAGG
>Ga0182014_10007434_pt1 | contig 11490 bp, 16 predicted proteins | sample 612S2DmetaG_FD_120489 | JGI IMG/M metagenome (GOLD analysis project Ga0182014, IMG submission 120489) | Permafrost microbial communities from Stordalen Mire, Sweden - 612S2D metaG | ecosystem: Environmental > Terrestrial > Soil > Wetlands > Permafrost | place: Sweden: Stordalen | collected... | reverse complement strand
TATGGCACCAGCCGCACCAGTTTGCCCCGAACTGCAACAGCACCCGCTTGTTCTCTTTCTTTGCAACGATCAGTGCATCGGCGATTTGCTTCCCGCCGTCGGCGTTCTCGTCGTAGATAGCCGGGCGGGAGGTCTTGGCAGGCGTGTCCGCGCCAAAAACGGGAGAGCAAAAGCCCGACAACAGCAGGGCGGCGGTGCCGAATATGGAGAGAATGCGCGTTTTCATAGTCGGACAGAATTTAGGCTGACTCGTATGGGATGACAACCGCCCCGATGGTCAAACGCTACGGCCTGCGCCTGTTGCCAGACCGGACCCTTACTGACTCATCTCGTACACCCGGACGTAATCGACCTCGAAATAGTCCGGCAGTTGGGCCTTGGTGATGTCGCCGCCCCACTCGCCGATTTCCTCGGTGAGCTTGAGGTACTCCGGCACTTGCGAAACGCCACCAGCCTTCGTGCGCCAGACTTCCTTCCCGTCCACGTAGACGACGTATTCCTCTTTCGTCCAGAGCAGGCCATAGTCGTGAAAGCCCTCGGTCAGTGCGGGGATGGTCGTGTTGCTGCCCGCCGTCTTGTGGTCCTTGCCGTAGCCATCCCAGTGGAGGTTGAAGGTGACCTTGCCGTCGCGCCAAGGAATTTCCACGATGTCGATCTCAGTTCCGTCCCGTCCCTCGTTTCCAACCTTGCCCACTCCAGAGCACATCATCCAAAACGCAGGCCAGTGGCCCGGCTGCTTGGGCATCCGGCAACGCGCCACGTAGTAGCCGAAGGCGTGCTCGGACTTGCCTTGTGTGTTGACAGCCCCGCAGGTGAAGCGGTCGCCGTCCTTCTTCGTGCGGAGCAACAGCGTGCCCTTGCCGCTCAGGTAGGCGTCCTCCTTCACCCAAAATCCATCGCGGCGCTTCCAGTCGCCGAGCCGGTTCCACTTCGTCTCGTCCAGTTTGGTGCCGTCGAACTCGTCATGCCAGATGAGCTTCCACTGCTTTCCTGCTGGTACCTGCGGCAGGGAGTCTTTCGGGGTTTCGGTCTGCGCGGACGAATGGATTGAGAGAGCAAAACCAATCAGAGCGACGAACAGACCTTGCAGTGCTTTCATAGCGGAATCCTAGACCGCGTGTCGGTCGAGGACAGCAACAAAATCACGGCGGCAATTCGGTTCAAGGTGCCGGTATCGCAGTCGGACGGTCAGGTCATGTACCAGCCGCCATTCACGCTGATTGTCTGGCCGGTGAGGTAGCTGTTGCGGGCGAGCATCACGACCACATCGGCGACTTCCTCAATCATCCCGAACCGTCCGACTGGAATGAGATCGGGCCGGGCCTTCGGGTTGCTGGTAATCATCTCCGTTTCAATCAGCGCCGGGGCAATCGCGTTTGCCGTGATGCCTTCCTTGGCCAGCAGGGCGGCGTACGAGTGTGTCAGACCGATGGCTCCGGCCTTGGAGGCGGCGTAATGCGGGCCGATGACACCGCCCAGTTGCGCGGCCACGGAGGACAGGTTGATAACCCTGCCCCACTTGCGCTGGCGCATCCCCGGCAGAACCGCTTGGGTGACGAGGAACATCGACTTGAGGTTGACGGTCAGAATGTCGTCCCAGTCCTGCTCTGTGATTTCCGGCAATGGCTGAGGCCGACTGATGCCAGCGTTGTTCACCAGAATGTCGATGTTGCCCAGCCCCTTCTGCACCGTCTCAACCAGACGAGCAACCTCCGTAGCCTTTGAGACATCGGCCCTAACCGCCAGAGCACGGCGGCCAGCGGCCTCAACCTCCGCGCAGACGGCCCGCGCTTCAGCCTCCCGGTGGTTGAAGTTCAGCGCCACGTCCGCTTCGGCCTTGGCCAGCGCCACGGCAGCAGCCCGCCCGATGCCCCGTCTGCCGCCGGTCACGAGCGCGATCTTTCCAGTCAGTTCGTTGTTCATGAAATTCCTCTCTGTGCAGTTACCCACCGTGGTTCTTCTTCCTCAGCCATGCTCGCCCTTCAGTCATCGCGCTTTCGGCGAACCCAATATCTCAGAAAGGACAGCAGACCAGAGAACTGGTAACCGGGGTCCACGTATTTCTCAATAACGTAAAAGGCAAAGTAGTAGGCCCGGCAAAAGGCCCAGATGGCAAGCGCCAGCAGTAGCGCTGCTCGAAGCGTTCCGACCTCCAACAGCAGGAGAATTGATGCCGCCACGCCAATCGCGAGGAGGAGCACCGCTTTGATCCACATGGCTGCCGGATTCTTAATGTCCCGCATAACAATACCATCCGCTCACGCCGTTGTTGCAAAGTCAATATCGGATGACATTCTCGACAGATGTTGACAGGGTTCGCGGACGTTAGCAGGTGGTGAGGTTGCTGACAAAAGACGACGGTGAGCAGGCGGGCTGACGATTAGCTCGCTTTCACGGGGTACTTATGGTAGAACGCGCTTGGGGTTTGGCTAAAGTTGGTGTCGGAAAAGTATAGAGGCGCACCAATCAGCCAATTCGTTTGAAGCGGCGACCAGACAGGTTGGAACAAACTTCTGCTGCGCTCGATGATGGCTGTCTGATTCGATATGCCGGTGAAATCAAAACCAAACGCATTGGTTTGAATCCCGAACCTCCCATCGCTCAAAATTTGCGGCAATACCGTCAGGCCAAAGATCACACCGGCAGCGTTGCTTCCACCATTCACCGCCGTTCCGTAAAGGGTGTTGCTGTTCACCACGAATTTTGAATCGCATTGAGCACCAATGATTAGATCAAAGTTCTTTAGGACCATAAAATTCGCTCCATTGGTGAGTACCATGAAAATAGTGCCCTTATTTGAAACTCCGCCTGCGGCGGTGGTGCCGTAAAGAGTGCAGCCATCGAGGAGTAACGTATTGTGCGGCCATCCGCCGTCATTGTACCATGAAAAATCATGCAGACTGGTGAAGCCTGCGCCATTGGTCTTCAGGCTAAAGATATTACCGGAAGCTCCCGCTCCGCCCCCCACGGCGACACCGTAAAGCGTGTCCCCGCTAAATGCCAATCCGGCAACCGGCGCGGCCCCGTCGCTGTTCGTGCCAATCCCAGTTGTAGCTGAGAAGTATTTCAGAACGGAATAACCGCCTCCGTCAGTTTGCATGGCGAACACGACGCCATTGGAAGTGCCGCCGTGATAGGTTGTGCCGTAGAGCGTGCTGCCGTCCAACACCAGACTGCCAATCGGGTACGCGCCATCGACGTTGGTTCCTGATGCCAAAGGACTTCCGCTGACGTTGTTTGTTCCAAGGAACGTGGCCGAAAAAGTCTTGATTACCGAGAAGCCTGACCCGTCTGCGTTGATTTTGAAAATCGTCCCGTTGCCGTTCGCCCCGCCGTATTGAGCCGTTCCGTAAAGCGTGTTCCCATCCGTCACCAAATCGCTTGTGGGCCGGTTGCCGTCGCTGTTGGTGCCAAAGACCGATGGGACTGTCGCAGAAAAACTGTGCAACTCAACGAAGTCGCCACCGTCCGTATTCATTTTGAAAACGCTTCCGTTATTGGCCGCGCCGCCCGTGAACGTTGTTCCGTAGAGGGTGCTGCCGATCAGAACCATGCCACCTTCGGGACTGGGACTGTTCGTCAAACTATGGAGGATGCCATACCCGGTGCCATCGGCGTTGATTTTGAAAATGGTCCCGTTGCCATTAGTGCCGCCGCTGGCAGTCGTGCCATAAAGTGTGTTGCTGCTCAGCACTAGACCGGTCAGCGGAGCATAACCGTCGCGGCTTGCGCTGCCGAAATTGTGAAGGACATTGTAAACCTGCGCAGGTGAAGGAATCGCATTCGATCCCAGCGTAACGATCAGAATTACAATGCAGGTTTTCATTGGTTTCATTCCTGAAGCACTTGACGGATTTAGTGACAAAACCCGTATTTCGTCAAGGCGAGAACCGGCCCGCTACATAAGCAGCGGGTCAACCTGAGCGGCGTGCTGCCGGACACCGGGTCGCAGGTCTGCGTCACCAATGACCTAGTTGGACCTGGCCAGCGTTTCTACCGGGTTGCCGAAGTTCAGTAGGACCAGAGGAATAGCAGGGACGATTGCGGCGGAAAATCAAACGCCCCACCACGCCTTCTCCATCAAACGCTCGTTGACCTGCAAAACCGTCCGTTTTCCATCCGCCCCTCCATCCTTCAGCAGCCGCTCGCAAAGCTCCGCGTACCGCTCATAAACCGGCCCAACCCGTTTCACGCCAACGGGGGTAATTCGCAGTGCGAGGCTGCGGCGGTCGGCCTTGGCATCGCGGGCGAGCTTGTGGACTTTCCGGGTTTCGAGCAGACCAGCCTTGCCGAGAGCCGCCACACGCCCGGATAAGGCCGGGGGTGAGTGAACCAGCGACGCCTTGAGCGCGGCGAAAGTCACGTACCCGTGCTAGTCGCGGCGAGGTCGTCCTAGCCGAGCTTGGCGGCTCCAAACAGGTCGTACGAAAGGCCGCTTGGCGCAGCCGGGCAGGCAGCGTAGGCCCATAACCCTCCGCCCGTCATGGATTGACCAGAAAATCCTTGGCGCTCTGCCGCCGCGCCCTAATGCGGGCACTGATCTCTTGGTTGACCCGGTGATGGGCCTCCAGCAAGTGCGGCGGGATGCCTTGCAACAGGTTGGCTGACATCCGGGCGAATCGCTCCCAGACCGGCTTGATTCGTTTCACGCCCTCGGCGGTGATGCGGACGCGCAAGGCGTTGAAGTGAAGCCCAGACCCGGCCTCGGGCTTCCCGACCTCCACGAGCGGCGGCTTCGCGTCGGCTAGTTTGCGGATGCGGCGGCTGAGCAGGCTCGGATTGTGGACGAGGTAGAGTTCCAGTTCCTTGAAGGCCACGTAGGCGGCGGCGTCATGGGCCAAATCGTCCCAGCCCAGTTCTCGCACGCCGAAGAGGCTTACCAGCAGGTCGGCCTCTTCAATCGTAAAGCCTGAGGGTGCGACGACGGATTTGACGCCCTGAAGCAGGTCGCGGCGGACGGTGAAAATGCCGGTGACCGTGTCGGTCGGCTCGATAGTGGGTGCGGACTTCTTCGGTTTCATGCTGACAGCCTAACCGACTGCCGAACGAGGGTCAATTATTTGGTTCTTTACAAAGTGCATAACAGCATGGTAACTTGTCGCCATGATGACTGTGGGTTGCATGAACACTGATCGCCTTCCTGCCGACGACGAACCGCTAATCCCCGAACTTGAACCTCATCCAGATGCCTTCCTCGGCGGCTCCGAACTGCTCGATGACGAGGCGCTGGCTGGAGCCACCACGCGTTACGTCGAATCGCGCATGTTCGCGCCGCCCGACATCTCCTTCTTCACTCTGCCGGTTTACGAAGCACTCCGGCAGCGGCCGTACCATCGCGTTAACGTGCAAGGTCCATTCGACACCCGGCGGCTGGCCCACGACTACCGCCAGCACCTCTACCGGTCGGAGGTCGTCTGCCTGCAACCCTATCAGCCTGCCATTGAGAGCCTGCTGCTGTGCTTGGGGCAAGGTGTCTTCGTGCTGTGCGAGGGCAGCGACCTGACCGTGTTTGCCCCCACCCCGCAGGCGGCGGCGCGGGTGGCCGCTGACTTCCGTCGGTACGTGGAACCTCTCAAGAAGGCCAAGCCGGGGTTTTACCTTGTCAGCCTCCGGCCTGACGGCCTCCAGACCGAACTGGTGGCGGTGGATGCCTGCCCCACGGCGGATGCGGACGAACTGGCGCTGCATTATGGAGCCGACTTCGTTGAGTGGGAGAAGCAATGGCTGACGCGTATGGCCAAACGTCACAGCGGCATCACTATACTCTTTGGACCTCCGGGCGTGGGCAAGACGACTTACTTGAGGATGATGATGGCCCGGTTCATCGACCAGTTTGCGTTTTACTATTTGCCGCTTTCGAGCTTCGAGGTGCTCAGCGCCCCGCACTTCGTCAACTTCTGGCTGGACCAGAACCGGCGGCACAAGGCCAAGGCGAAGCTGGCGATCATCGAAGACGCCGAGAACCTGCTTCTGCGTCGCGACGAGCACAGCCGGGCGCAGGTGAGCAATCTGCTGAACATCGGCGACGGCTTCCTCGGCTCGTACCTCAAACTGCACGTGGTCGCGACCACGAATGTTCCCATGCGGCGGCTGGACGAGGCGGTAATACGTCCCGGCAGGCTCATGGGAACGCGTGAATTCCGCCGCCTGAACCGCGCCGAGGCGCTACGGCTGGCGCAGGCCAAGGGGCTGAAGCTGGCGGATGGCTCCGATAGCTGGTCGCTGGCTGAAATCTACTGCGGCAAGCCGGAGGTCTTGGCACCTGAACCCAACATCGGGTTCTCGCCCACCACCGCTCAAACCGTCGGGTGACCCGACCACCAAGCTCCACCTCATGCACAACCAAGATTCCAACTCACCCAAGTCCAGTCAAAGGGGCGGCTGGGGCTGCTGGTTCTTGGCGGTCTTCGGGCTGACTCCCTTCCTCCCAGCGGTCGCTTTCGCGGTCCTCTTGCTGGGCCTGTTCTGCCTGTGCGTTGCGCACCGCTGGGCTGCGGTTCTGCTGGGGCTGACGCTGGCGATAACCTGCGTGGTTTGCGCGATTGAATTCCTGAGCGACCCGAAAATTGGCGATGACGCTTCCATAGGAATACTGTTTCTGCCCTGGGCCGGTTTCGGGCTGTGGCTGGCCGCCGGAGGGTTTTCCAAGAAATGACTCCTGACCAACAAGTACTGGCCGACGCTGTCGCGGCGCAGCTTGATCTGCATTCGGCCCCTGGCTTCGATGGTTACTGGGCGAGGGTCTTCGCCCTGCCTGATGGCGGCAGGCTCTACCTCTCTGCCGGGAAGCAGCGCGGCCAACTGAACGTCTCCGCCAGCGTGGCGAACGATCTTCGTGAACACCGGCCATACTACCGCGACGGCGAAGCCCCCAAGACGAGCATCAACGTCTCGGAGAGCAAGAGTGCCCAACTGATTGCGGCGGATGTCCGGCGCAGGCTCCTGCCCGAGTACGAGCGCGAGGTTTCGGCCTGCAAAGCCAACAAGGCCCGGCATGATGATGCCAACGCCAAGCGCATCCTCGCCCTGACCAAGGTTGCCGCGCCGTTCGGGGTGCGAGTTCAGTGCGACGAGCGGCCGGGCGACCCGCGACCGGTATCCATCGACCGGGAGGGCAAGTTCAGCCTCACCGCCAAACCCTACTGCGACTCCCTGAAACTGGAAATCGAAGTCAGCCCGGAAATTGCCGGGCGCATCGCCGCGATGCTTGCGGCTCTATAACGGGTGAGCCGGAACATGGACCATTATGCGTAACCCTCGAATCAACCCTCGCCCCGGCGACCGGCTGGCCAAAGTCCTGACCAACCGCGCCGGGGTGAAAGGCGTGTTCAGCCGCCGCGTGCTGGCGCTGGAACGGCGCTTTCCAAACCACATCGTCGTCGTCTGGACGCGCAAGCGCCACAACCGCCCCTGTCGCTGCACGCTCGGCGAATGTCGGGCATGGGCCAAAAGCGCCAACGTACCGGCAGATTGGCGGTGTCGAAAATGAAACTGAATATCGAGGTCAGCCCGGAGTTTGCGGGCAGAATCGCAGCGCTTTTGGCGGCTCTCTAATCATGCGCCTCAACCTGCTTAAACAAATCTTGGCAGTGCCGTCCTGCTCGCGGCAGGAGGGGCGCATGGTGGAGTTCCTCGTCGAGCACGTCCGCCAGCGAGGCGCGGCGCGGTGCGGCGAGATCACGACCGACGACTGGAACAATGTATTCATCCGCAAGGGCAGCATCGGAATCCTCCCCTGCGTGGCCGCACACATTGACACAGTGCATCCGCTTTGCCCGGTGGAGATCGTCCAGCACGACGGAATCCTGTTCGGCATTGATGAACTCGAACAGCGCACCGGCATCGGCGCGGACGACAAAGCAGGCGTCTTCATCTGTCTGGAACTGCTGGAGCGGTTCGACAATATCGCTGTCGCCCTGTTTGCCTCCGAAGAGATCGGCTGCGTAGGTGCGCACCACGCGTCTGCCGCATGGTTCGGTGATGTCGGCTACGTCATCGAATTCGATTGCCCCGGTCACGGGCTGTTGTCGTACACGTCTAGCGGCACCCGACTGTTCGCTAACGGCGGCGAGTTCATTCAGACCGCCGTGCCCGTGCTGCAAGCGCATGGGCTGACCCGCTGGCAGCATCATCCCTTCACGGATGTCATGGTCTTGCGCGAACGGTTCGGCTTCTCCTGCCTGAACTTGTCTTGCGGCTACCACAACTGGCATGCCAGCGACGAGTATGTTGTGCTCAATGAAGTCGAGGCTGCCTTGGCCGCTGGCACAGACCTCGTCCGGGCGCTGGGCTGTCGCCGGTACCCCTTTGGTGCCGATGATGGTAACGCCGCCTTGCCGCTACCGGAGGTCACCGCTCTCCAGTTGGCTTAGCGAAAGCACACCAATGGAAACTCTGACTCTGACAGAACCGGCGCTTCGCTCTGAGATCGAACAGGGACCGCAAGCCCAGGCGACTTTCCCAACGCTGGCGCGATTTCTCGCCAAAATCTACGACGACCGTGTGGCTCCGCATGAGGCGAAGCGGGTGCTGTTCGAGCCGCGCCGGGTCGCCACCCCGGACGGCTATCATTCGACCAAGTGCGTGGCGGCTGAACTCTATGCGCTGTTGACGCAGGCGAGGCTGGCAGCGGAAGACGGCGAGGTTCTGCCGACCGAGGTCACGGGTTCGATCTTCTGCTATCGGGTGCTGGAGCATGGTGTCCCCATCTACTTTGTGGACGACGAATTTGCGCGGGCGGTAGCCGCCACCCAACTGCCCGACGACTTCACGTTCGGCGATCTCAACTGGCCCCAATCGGGCATGGTCGTCGGCTGGCCGCCAAGGTTCCTGCGGGAGTACACCGGTGGCGAGTTCTGCTACGTCTACGCCGCCAACTGCCCGGCGGGCAGGTATTGGGTCAGGGGGTTGGAGGGAATGCCCGTCATCGAGGTGCCGGAGGGCCGCAGCAAGATCGGATGGTTCTACCACGCTTGGGCGAATGGCAGGCCGGAGTGCTTCGTCTCCGCCTACCTGACAAAGGACAAGCTCGCCGAGAGGATTACCGGATACACTTACACCGATTTCATGGGTGAAGAGGCCGCCAAGGTCCAAGTCGACAAAGAACTGACCGAGCGCGTTTCGGCCCTCATGCTCAAGCTGCTTGTGATCTTGAATCTGCGGCCCTCGCTCATCACCCACGGCACTCAGGAGCGGCCCCGGCGCGTCAAACACGCCAGAGAATGGAAGCGCGAACTCTGGGGGGCGAACTTCATCGGGCGAGGCTACCGCATGGCGAGGGAGTGTCAGGGGACTCACGCATCGCCCCGGATGCACATCCGCCGGGGACACGTGACGTGGCAGGTAGTCGGGCCGCGCACCAGTGAAGCATTCGTTTCGGCCAGCGTGCTCCCGCGAAACGAGCAGGGCGGCATCGACTGGGCGCAGGTGACCTCAGAGGTGCGGGAGAACTTCCTGCGCTGCCATAAGCGCCTCTGGCTGGAGCCAGGGCTGATTGGAGCAATCGAGTAGAATGAACAACCCCAACCCGGAATATCACGGCGACCCAGCGGTAGTCCCCGAAGACGATTTCGACCACCTGAAGTTCATCGACCACGTGTTCGACGCTCTCACCATTCGCGAGACAGAAATCCGTCGCTGGTTTGAGGCCGAGGGCTTCGTGGACGTGAGGGTCCGACGGCTACCACTCTGGGGGCTGGACTGGTGGGAGTGCCTGATGCTTCGCAGCGAGAACGACGAACGTCCGAGGTGGGGAACCGTCCAAGCTCTGGTAGGGCAACTCGTTGAAGAGGTGAGATGCCAGTTTCTGCCGGACGACTTCTGCGCGGTAGTCTGGGGCGACCGGATTTGCGCCCAGTTCAAGTTGACGCCACAGCCGACCCGATCATGCTGAGGTTTGTCCAACCGAACCGACGCTGGCCGAGGGGACTCTCCAGCCACAAGGTTGACAGGCAGCCCGGCAGCCTGTCTCGGCCCCGAAAGGGGGTGTTCACAAATACTCCCCCTTTCACGGCATCCAAAATCCCCTGATTCCCGTTAAAAAATGATGGGCGCTCCGCCCAGTCCGAGTTTACACGAAACTACACCTTTATGAACACCGCCGTTTACATCAGAATCTCGACCGAGGGCCAACGCACCGACAGCCAAGAGCAGGAGCTAAAGAAGTACTGCCGCCTGCGGGGATGGAAGAACATCGTGACCTATGCCGACACGATCTGTGGGGCGAAAAGCTCGCGGCCCCTACTGGACAAGATGATGCAGGACATCCGGGCCGGGAAGATTGAACGGCTGCTCGTGTTCAAGCTCGACAGGTTGGGGCGTTCCCTAACGCACTTGGCCATCATCCTCGATGAACTCAACCGGCTTCAGGTACCGTTGATCGCCAGCAGCCAAGGCATTGATACTAGCAACGACAACCCGGCTGGTCGTCTGCAACTGGGGGTGCTCATGGCGGTCGCTGAATTCGAGCGCGGCATTATCAAAGAGCGCGTCAATGCAGGTATCGGCGCCGCCAAAATCCGTGGGGTCCGCTTCGGTCGCCCCCAGACGATCAATGGACGGGCTGCTGAAGTCCAAAAGCTCAAGGCGAAGGGGCTTGGCCTCCGGGCCATTGGCCGCGAGTTGAACATGCCGCCGTGCTCGGTCCACAAGGCGCTCCGGCTGGCGGCTTGAATGGCCAGACGCAGTGATGTGCGCACCTATCTGAGCATCACGTACAGGGAAATCCCGAATCCAAGTGCTCCGAAGGCGCACGCAATGTAGGCGGTGAGTTTGAGTCTCATCTGCTGCTTCCGTTGCATTTCGAGTTCAGACTGCATCGCTTCCCCGAACTCTTTCAAACGCTCCGCAAATTCTCTCATCAACCCGGCCTGCTCGGCTTGGCTCTTCTCGACTATCTCCAGTCGCTCCGAAAGTCCACCGTGCGCCTTTTTCTGGTCCGCTATACCTCGCAGAATCGAAGCCTCGTTCTTCCGCCGGTCAAAAACGTCCCAGACTTTGGTGGTGGTTTCGATGAGCGCCTGTAGCGCGATCTGGAGAGGGATGTGGAACATAAAGAAAGACTTGCGGGCCAAGGTCGCGCCGGAGGTCGTACACGAGGACCATGTCTTGTTTGTGGGCTTCGGCCATGAGTTTGATGACGCAACTGACGAGCCGAAGCCAGTCACCTCACGGAGAGAAAGTCAACAATGGCGAAGCTGGCCCAGCGCCAGGGCGATCAGCGCGGCAGCGCAGGCATCTGGCAGCGCCGGACGCGGACCCGCCTGTGAGGTGGTCAAGGAGCCTGGAGTGTAATCCGCCACGCGAGCCAATCAGGTGTTGTCTTGGACGCTGCATTCGGTGCGCATCATCCGAGCCAGGGCGCGGCTGTCAGAGTCGTCGGCACGGGAAAGGGCGTCGAATACTCCTTGGATGTCTGCGGCGGGCCGGTTCTGACCGAGCTTGAACTTGCCTTCGATGCGAGTGATGGGAATCTCGAAGGCGACGATGGCC
>Ga0182014_10007433_pt1 | contig 11490 bp, 7 predicted proteins | sample 612S2DmetaG_FD_120489 | JGI IMG/M metagenome (GOLD analysis project Ga0182014, IMG submission 120489) | Permafrost microbial communities from Stordalen Mire, Sweden - 612S2D metaG | ecosystem: Environmental > Terrestrial > Soil > Wetlands > Permafrost | place: Sweden: Stordalen | collected... | reverse complement strand
GGCCGCGTTGTCCCAGCTCAGATTGGTCACCGGCTTGGGCAGCTCCTGCAGCCAGCCCACATTCGACCAGCGGCCGTCGTAGATGTTCGGGTCGGGCCGGAAGATGATCTCCAGCGAATTCTTCGCCAAGGGCGCGGGGATTTTTCCGTGAAAGGCCGCGTCCCCGCCGTTTTTCGAGCTCTTCTCAAACGCCGTGCCCTCGATCCAGCCCGCGTGCAGCGCCTGGCGCCAGCCCGCCTCGAAGTCTTCGCCCTCGGGCTTCACGCCGCTTTCCGTCTTGCCGCCGCCCTCCGGCTGGCCGTCACCCTCCGGCTTTTTGAGGCCTTTTTCGATCACCGGCCGCCAGGTCGCGCGCACCGCCTCGTACGGACTCAACCCCGGCTCATCCAGCAGCGCCTGCAAGACGTGGTGCGCCGTTTTTCCGCCGTAAAGCGGGTCGATCATCGGCTGCACAATCGAAACCGTCCCATCGCAGGCCCGAGCGTCCGACCACGACTCCAGAAAATGCGCCGCCGGAATGTGCCAGTGGGAAATCTGCCCCGTTTCGTCCAGATGCGAGCCCAGGTGGGCCACGACATTGGCTTTGTCGAAGGCCGCGGCAAAATCCAGGTCGGCGGGCGCGGAATAAATCGGATTGGCGTTCAAGATCACCAGCCAATCCACCTTGCCCGCATTCAGATCGGCCACCAGCGCCTTCAAATCCGCAATCTGGTCCGAAGGCAGCGGATTCACCGGCTCCGCCGCGACGAAAACCGTCCGGCCCGAATTGCCCAGGGCATTGTTGATAGCCAGAGCCAGCGCCGTCACTGACTCATCCTGATAGAGTCCTGGGATCACCGCGCTCCGGCCCGCGTGAGCCTTCAAATCCCTGGCCACGGCGGCCAGAAACCTCCTCTGGGCCTCCGTCCACTGATAGGCCCGAGGCTCGACGCCCGCCACGCCCACGGCCCTGGCCAACTCCGCCGCAAAGGCGGGAATCTCGCTCGCCCGCAGGCCCAGCCGGTGGTCAGCCTTCAGCCCGGTCGTGGTCGGCGTACTCTCGACCGAATAGAGCCGGTTCATCCACTTTTCCGGCTCCTTGCGCCGCTCGGCGTAGGCGCGGACCAGTTGATGGAAGCCGGGAAACGCCGCCCCCGAGAGAAAATCCGCGTCCAGCGAGACGATCACGTCAGCCCCGGCCAAATCATACTGAAGATTCAGCCCACTGGCCGCCGCCGTCCCGGCGATGGCCGGATCGTACTGCGCCAGCTTCACTTTGGGCCACGCCGCCTGAACGGCCCGCCACTGCCGCGCCAGCGTGGGCGAGGTGACCGTCGCGGAGAGAATATAAATTCCGCTTCCGTCCCGGCTGCTGGCCATCTTCTGCCGCAGCGCCTGCGCAAACTCCGCCCACTCGCGGTTCTCGCCGCGATAGGTCACGTGCTGCGAGCGGTCCGGATCATAAAAGTCCAGCAGCGCCGCTTGCGTGAACGGGTCCGATGCGCCCTGGTTGCAGGGGTGCTCGGGGTTGCCGTCGATCTTGATGGGGCGAAACTCGTCGCTTTTGACCAGTAGCGGCACGGCGCCAGTGGCGAACGGGTGCGCCGTGGCAAAGTACATCGGCTTGCCCAGCACCAGGTCTTCCGGCGACTTCACATAGGGGTAAATCGACTCGTCGGGCTGCTTGGTGCAGCCGGCAAGTCCGGCCAGCGCCATCGATGCGCCCATCAGCTTCATGAAGCCGCGCCGTGAAACCGGGTCGGAGACCAGATCGGAGACCGAACTGGAGTCCAGATCGGAGTCTGGACCGGTGTCCGGGACGAAGTCCGGGGCGGAGGCCTGCCCAGCCCACTCCCCGGCCGCGTTTTTGTTCCCCCTCTTCATTCTTTCGCTCATCGGTGGCAGACCTCGCAACTGGTCAGTTCCCTGGGGGTGCGAATCTTGTACTGATCGACGAGGAAATGGCCCAACTCGTTCTGGCTGGTCAATTTCCTGTAAACCGGCGCAGTTCCAAGCGCAGCCGCGGCAAGATTGCCGGCCGAATCAGAATTGCCGGCCTGCCCGTGCGCGCCAGTCGCCGGCAGGCCGAGCGCGGCCTTCTCGCCGCCCGCCCCGACCGGGTTTCCGCCCCGCTCTTCGGTCGCGCAATCCACGCTCTGGGCTGTCGGCACGCCCACCCTCTCATTGCCCGCCGCGCACCACGCAGGATGCTCCTCCGACGGCGCCTCCCAGGCCATGTTGTAAATCTGGCTGGTGGGCCGCAGGTACTTCGCCGGGTTGCGGTGGCAATCCAGGCACCACTCCATTTGCAGCGTGTTCTGGGCGTACATCAATGGCATCTGGTCCACGCGGCCGTGGCAGGTCGCGCAGCCAATTCCCTTGTTCACATGGACCGAGTGGTTGAAGTAAACAAAATCCGGCAGGTCGTGCACCTTGGTCCACGCAATCGGCTCGCCGGTCGCCCAACTCTGCCGCACCGGCTCCAGCAGTTGCGCGTTGGTCCAGAGCTGCGCGTGGCAGTTCATGCAAATTCTGGTCGGCGGGATTCCGGCGTAGCTCGACCGCTCCACGGTGACGTGGCAGTACTGGCATTGCAGCCCCATTCCCTGCACGTGGTGCTTGTGGCTGAAAGGCACCGGCTGGTCCGGGCGCTGGCCCTGCCGCGTCACCCAGGGCGAACGCTGCAACTGGTCCAGCGCGACCCCCAGGGCAACCACCATTAGCCCCGCCAAAACCAGGCTCGCGCGGGCCAATGCATTGGAACTGCGGCTGAATATCTGCGCCATGCGAACTTTCCCCGCCTGATTTTCTTTTGCATGCGTGCGCTGCGCTGGCGGTCACACACATTCTCTACAAAAGCCGTTGCTGGGCAAAGAACACTCGATCGGTGGAAAATCCCGGAAATTCAATATAGCAGCCGAAGACCGCTTCTCATCTCATGAATCGCGCTCTGAAGCTGAAATTGAGCACTGAAATTTGCAACAGAGCGCATTCTGTCCCCCTTCTGTAATTCACTGAAACGAAAACAGATTGCGACAGTTCAAGCGGCAGGCCGATCCCTCCCGCTCCACCAGTGTAAGCGGTGGGGTGGGCGACTGGCCGAAGCGAATCTCTGTGGGGGTTGAAAGGAAAGAGGAAGTGCGTTACAGGCTACTACCGTCGAGCCAGCGCCATCATCAGCCCGAAGAGCAAAATCGGCGCCAGCGCCAGCGCCGCGTAGAGCATCATGCGGCGCGCCCCCGGCCAGCGAATGCCGCGCGACGCGGGCCGACGCGGACCATCCTCGACGCCGACCAGTTCCTGGTGTTCCAACTCCCAGGCCATCTCGCTCGCCGTCTGGTAGCGGTGCCGCGGCTCCCGTTCGAGCGCCCGCTTCAGAATCTCCTCCAACTCGGCCGGAATCTCGGCCCGCAGCTTGCGCACCGGCCGGGGATCGTGCAGCAGCCGCTCGTTCATCACCGCCAGCGGATTCGGCCCACTGTAGGGAGGCTCGCCGGCCAGCATCTCGTAGAGCATCACGCCCAGCGAGTAGATGTCACTGCGCTGATCCACGCGCCGCCCCTTCACCTGTTCCGGGGAGATGTAATCGGGCGTGCCCAGGGCGGCCGAAATCTCGACGAAGGTCAGCCGCCGCGCGTCCTGCTTCATCGCAATGCCGAAATCGATCAGTTTGATGTGATCCTGATCGTCGACCATGATGTTTTCCGGCTTCAGATCGCGGTGGACCACCCCGTGCTTGTGCATGCCGTCCAGGGCGTCGCAGATTTCCAGCGTAAATTTCGTTGCCCGCTCGATGGAAAGCCTGTGCTCCTGGTTCAGAATCGACCGGAGCAGCCGGCCCTCGACCCACTCGATCACCATATAGAGGCGGCTGCGCTCTTCCCCGTCGAAGGTCTTCACCACGCCGGGGTGGTTCAGCGTCTGGCCGATCTCCTGCTCGCGCCTGAACCGCTCGACCAGCACCGGATCGGCCTCCATCTCCGCGTGGGGAACCTTGATGGCCACCTGCCGGCCATCCCGCAGGTCGGTCGCCTTGAAGAGCGTCGCCATGCCGCTGCGCGCCACGGCCGCATCGAGACGGTAGTGGTCCAGCATCTCTCCGGTTTCAGGTGTGGTCATAAGCGAGCACTGCATTCCACTTTAACTCTTTCATATAAATCGTAAAAAAAGCGTCAGGAATATAAAAGGAATAACGCTGGACGGGTGCAAACCGCCAGGGCGGCGGCCAATTTTTCCATTTTCGCCGGCGAACTTCTTCTGTTTCTGATCTTCTTCGGTTCTATAGATGGATTTTGACTTGTGGAATGGATTCCGCCCGCTGCCGCTCAGGCGTTGGACTTCAGCGCCTCTTCGGCCCATTTAACCGCATCGGCGTGGCAGCGCATGACCTGGTCGTGATGCAGGCCATTGGAGCGGACGATCTCATCGCATTCGGCCCAGTTTCCGTACTCCTGACAGACAATCCAGCGCAGCAGAATACCCTCCGGGATTTCCTTGTCCAGCAGAGCATCGCGCGCCTTCTCGCGCAGAGGCAGCAACCGCACCAGGTCTTCGGGGAGAATGCGCAGCATCGCCGGGAAGAGGCTGACCATGCCGATAAGGTACTGCTCGCTGGGATTCAGTCCGCAGAGGTTGGCCGCCAATTCGCAGAAGTGCCCCCGCTCGAAGGCCATGCGAAGAATCTCCGGCGGCTGGTCGATGCTGAAGTCGCTGGCGATGGCCAGCATGGCGATGCGCCGGAAGGCCGATTCTCCGACCAGCATCAACGCCGACTGGATCGAGGTCACCTCCTGGCGCATGGCGCAGACCGGCGAATTTACCAGCCGCAGCAGCCGATAGGTCAGCGAGGCGTCGCACATCACCAACTGGCTCATGCGCTGCAGGTCGACGGGGGCGTTCTGCAGATCCTCCATGATTTCCAGATGAACCAGGCGGTTGCCAGGAATCTTGTGGCTCTGCAACGGCTCCGGACGGCAGAAGTAGTAACCCTGAAAGAGTTCGAAGCCCTCCTTGCGGGTCTGCTCATACTGTTTCTGCGTCTCCACATTCTGCGCCACCAGGCAAGCCGGCGTGCCGCCCAGCCAGTCGAGCAGATTGCGGCGCTTGGCGGCATCGACCTTGGCTATATCCACCTTGATGTAGTCGGCCAGATTGGCCAGGGGGCCGGACTCCAGCCTGCCGGTGAAATCGGCCAGCGCGAGCCGGAAGCCCGACGCCTTCAGTTTGCGGCAAACCGCCAGCAGATACGGCGTAGGCTCCGCACTGGAGGACAGTTCCAGGACCGTCATGTCGGGAGGCAAAACCTTCACCCACTCCTCAGTCAGCGATTCCGCAGTGCAGTTTACAAAGGCCGGCAGCCCGCGCGCCAGCTCTTCCAGCCCGAAAACGACCGAATTGTCGAGCATGGTGCGGGTCGCCAGGTCGCTGTCGGCGCGAACGAACGGCTTGCGTCCATTCCAGAACAGCAACTCGTAGCCATGCACCCTGCTGTGCAGATCCAGAATCGGCTGGCGCGCCACATAGCGGAGTTCACTTGTCTGCTTCTGGGCCGAATCGTCAATCTTTGCCGTTGGGCGCGTCGCCATATAGACCATCTCCCCTTCTATTTATCGTTGCGTGGGCTTGAAACGTGAGTGGATTTCCACGCCACGGAGCAACTTCTGTTCGGGATGGGTAAAAATAGTCGGAATCGCCGCTACCTGGCCGCCGGCGGCCGGGGACTTGCTGCCGCCGCTGAAGACGAGGCCGGGCGCGCGACAAAGACCGCCGCCAGTTTGTCTTCATAGGCCAACTCGAAGCTCGGGTCCAGGCGCAGCAACTGCGTCAGCGGCGCCCCAACCGGCCCGATCACCACTCCCGCCTTCCGCAGATCAGGATCGGTGGCCCAATCCGGCCCTCCGCTCCAGGTGGCCACCGAGCGGTTGATCCGCTCATCGCCATAAAGCGCGGCGCGCCCATCGATGCTGACCGGCAGGCGCAGAGCCCAGATCAGGTAGCCGCCCCAGTTGTAGTCGTTATAAAGAGGTCCGCTCCAGCCCTTTTCTTTCACCACTTCCACCGCGCGAACGGGCAGGCTTTCGGCCAGCTTCGCGCCCAGTCCGGCATTATTCACGCGCAGCGCGCAAAATCCCAGCAACACCGCCAGACCGGTGAGAACCGCCACTAATGGAGCAAAGGAGACCGTCAGCCGGAGCCGGTTCTGATCCTCACCCTTGAGCCCGGAAGCCAGAATAGCGCTGGCCGCGATCACCACCACCCATACGTCGCGCTGTGAGCGAAAGGAGACGAGGATGGAGAAGGCCAGCAGCAGAATCTCAAAGAACTCCAGGCGGCGGGCCCTGGCCAGCACGGCGACAGCGGCCAGAGCCAACAAAAGCACGCACCAGTCGTCGAGACGGCGAAAGGGCATCGCGGACAGCTCCGTCACCTTGTCCAGAACGCCGGACTGCGAAGCAAGATCGTAGGCGACCTGGTAAATCCTCCAGCCGTAGGGATTCGCCAGCGGCGCCAGAAGGCAGGCCACCGAGACGCAACCCAGCCAGCCGGGACGCAGGCGCGTCTGAACCGCGCTCCAGCGGCAGGCCGCGACGGCCTCGGCCCAGGCAATCGCCAGCACCACCAGACCATCGATGAATTGAATGTGCAGATTGGCCCACAGCGCAAAGATCACCGGCAGCCACAGCAGCCCGCGCATCTTGCCGGTGCGGCGCGCCGCGATCAGAAGATCGAGTTCGAGCGCGAAAAACAGCACCGTGAACAGCCATGGGCGCGGCGTATAGAGGCGCGTCAGACTGTAGCTGGCGGCGAGGGTCAGCAGCACCGCGAGGGTGAAGTCGGCCTGCAAGCGCCGGATCAGCCGATGCAAAACCACCGTGATGGCCACCGCCATTCCAGCCGTGTAGGCCACGATGCCCACCAGGCCCAGGCTCTGAAAAAGCCTCCAGATCAACATTTCGAAGAGCCAGCTGTAGGCTGCCCAGAATTTTCCCGCGCCGAAGCTGGAGAAGGGATCGGTCTGCGGCACGGCGCGGTGCTGCAGAATCCACTCCCCGGCGCGCAGGTGCCACCACACATCCGGGTCATTCACGCACGATTCGCGAAGGCACAGAATGGCCGGGGACGCAAAGAGCGCGGCAAGCACCAGCGCCTGGGCCCATTGAACCCGGCGGGATAGCCGCAATTCGTCCTGGCTGATGCCTGCCAGGGGCAAAGGCGCTCGGCCTTCCTCCGGCGCGGCGACCGGTGGCGTGGCAACAGGCATGAACTCGGGAGATTTCATCAAAGAGATATTAACAGCGGAGGATTTGACCCGCATGCGCTACCCGTCCGGCGCGGCCACGGGCGATCTTCTCCGGCGCGCACCTCAAGAGTACAATCGACGCCATGAGCTTTCCTGAGACGCGCATGCGCCGGCTGCGGCGCACCGAATCCATGCGGGCGCTGGTGCGGGAGACGGCCGTCGCCCCCGGCGACCTGATCTACCCCTTGTTTCTCACCCCCGGCGAGGGGGTGCGCCGCGCCGTGGGCTCCATGCCGGGGGTCTTCAACCTCTCGGTAGACGAAGCCGTGCGCGAGGCCGAGGAGGCCGTCAGCCTCGGCCTGGGCGGCCTGCTGCTCTTCGGCCTGCCCGAGGCCAAGGACGAGCGGGGCTCCGGCGCATGGGATGAGAACGGCATTGTGCAGCAGGGTCTGCGCGCGCTGAAGCAGACCGCCGCGGCCAAAAAGCTGGTGCTCATCGCCGACGTCTGCCTCTGCGAGTACACCAGCCACGGCCATTGCGGCGTGATCGTCGAAACTCCGCACGGTTTTGACGTGGACAACGACAGCTCCCTGGATTTGCTCTCCCGCACGGCCGTCAGCCTGGCCCAAGCCGGAGCCGATGTGGTGGCCCCCAGCGACATGATGGACGGCCGCGTCAGGGCCATCCGCCGCGCGCTCGACGGCTGCGGCTGCCAGCAAACGCCCATCCTCAGCTACGCCGCGAAGTTCGCCTCGGCCTTCTACGGACCCTTCCGCGAGGCAGCCGACTCGGCGCCCCAGTTCGGCGACCGCAAAAGTTACCAAATGGACGGCGCCAACCTGCGCGAGGCCCTGCGCGAGATCGACCTCGACCTTGAAGAGGGCGCGGATATGATTCTGATGAAACCGGCCATGCCCTACCTGGACGTGATCCGCGCGGCGCGCGAACGAGTGGGTGTGCCCATCGGCGCCTATCAGGTTTCGGGGGAATATTCGATGCTCCAGGCGGCCTTCGAACTGGGCTGGCTCGACCGCGACCGCGCCATCCTCGAATCCCTCCTTGGCATTCGCCGCGCCGGGGCCGATTTCATCGTCACCTACTTCGCCAAGGAAGCCGCCAAGATGCTGGGATGAGCGGAATTTACCCTTTGATGAAGTCCAGCAGGTCGGCGTTCACCTGGTTCTTGAGGGTTGAGCACAACCCGTGCGGCGCGCCTGGATAGACCTTCAGCGTTGCTCCCTTCACAAGCGCAACCGAAAGCAGCGCCGAGTCGTTAATGGGCACGATCTGGTCGTCGTCCCCATGCATGATCAGCGTGGGCACGTCGATCTTTTTCAGGTCTTCTGTAAAGTCAGTCTCTGAGAAGGCCTTGATGCAGTCCAAAACGGCCTTGAATCCGGCCGTCATCCCTTGCAGCCAGAACGAGTCCCGCAGGCCTTGAGAAACCGTCGAACCAGGCCGGTTGGCCCCATAGAAAGCCGCCGTCAAATCCTTGAAGAACTGCGAGCGGTCAGCCAGAACACCGGCGCGAATTCCATCGAACACTTCCAAAGGCAATCCGCCGGGATTGGCTCCCGTTTTCAGCATTAGCGGCGTCACCGCGCCGATCAGCACCGCCTTGGCGACCCGCTTCGTGCCGTGGCGGCCGATATAACGGGCAACCTCGCCGCCGCCGGCGGAGTGGCCGACATGAATCGCGCTTTTCAGGTCGAGCGCCTCGGTCAGCGCCGCCAGATCGTCGGCGTAGGTGTCCATATTGTTTCCATCCCAGGGCTGGCTTGATCGCCCATGGCCGCGGCGGTCGTGCGCAATCACGCGATAGCCGTGCGTGCCCAGAAACACCATCTGGTCCTCCCAGGCATCGGCGCTCAAAGGCCAGCCGTGACTGAAAACCACGGGCTGACCCGTGCCCCAGTCCTTGTAATAAATTTGCGTTCCGTCTTTGGTGGTAATCGTGGGCATAAAGGGATCTCCTTGATTCGGGTTGGGGAATCTTGCCGGTTATAGCGGTTCTCTAATTGCTCCACACAGAAACCGCAGCCGCTGAGTGACTCTTTTCGCTCCAGGGCCCCCGGCGACAGGCCTTCGTCACTGGGGGGAAAGCAAAAGCCACACAGTACACACCTGGCAACTCTACGTTCAGTCGAAAATTGCCTTATTGCTTGGATGCCCTGCCAGACCTTAGGTTGCCGGAATCAAGCGCGCGAGACGTTGACCGGCCCTCCGGCAACGCCGGTCGATTTTTTCGCGGTGGCCAGTTGGGCCCGCTGCAGGCGTCCTGCCGAGCCGCTCCCAAGTTCTTCCGATACCATGGACGTATCCCCTTCGCGGGTCGCCTCAATGAGTACTCTGGAAGTCCTCAGCGTCCTGTTCGCCACCGCGGCCATCTTCGGACTGCTCAGCGCCCGCTGGCTCAAACTGCCGATCACCGTCGGGACCATGCTGCTGACGGTGCTGGCTTCGGTCTGCCTGATGGGCGCGGGCCATGCGGCCCCGCAGTTTCATGCGTGGGCGCTGAACCTGGTCCGCCACATCGACTTCGAGAGCGTCATCCTGCACGGCATGCTGCCGCTGCTGCTCTTTGCCGGGGCTTTTCTGCTCGATCTGGAGCAACTGGCACGGGAAAAACTCGCCGTCTCGCTGTTTTCCGTCGTGGGCACCCTCCTCTCGGTCTTTCTGGTGGCCGGACTGATGTTCCTGCTGACGGGCCTGCGGATTCCCTGGATGCAGTGCCTCCTGTTTGGCGCGCTCATCTCGCCCACCGACCCTGTCGCCGTGCTGGAAATGCTGCGCCGGACCGGGGTTTCCAAGCCCATTCAGGCCCAGTTGGCCGGTGAATCGCTCTTCAACGACGGCCTCGGCGCGGTGCTCTTTCTCACCCTGCTCGAGGTTGCGCGCGGCCATGCGCCGGCACCCTGGCAGATCGCCGGCATGTTGCTGCTGAAGGCCGGCGGCGGCATTCTGGCTGGCATCCTGGCCGCCTGGGCCACATCGCAGTTGATGCGCCGGGTTAACGCCTACCAGGTGGACATTCTTTTCACCGTGGCGCTGGCGCTGGGCGGCTACGTCCTGGCCGATGCGCTGCATTTGTCTGCCCCACTGGAGGCCGTGGTGGCCGGAATCGCGCTGCGCCACTTCAACCGGCGCCAGCCCCGGGAATGCGTGGACCACGAAAACGTGGACCGCTTCTGGAAGGTGATCGACGAGATTCAGAACTTCGTGCTCTTTGTTCTGCTTGGCCTGGAGATCATAGCGGTCACCGTGGACGGGCCGGCGCTGTGGGCCGGAGTGGCGGCCATTCTCTCGGTCAACGCGGTGCGACTGGGGGCCGTCGTTGCCCTGCTGGCGCTGGTGCGCCTGATGCAGCCCGGCCACCGCAGCTCCACTTTTGTGCTCACCTGGGGTGGCCTGCGCGGAGGCCTTTCCATCGCCTTGGCGCTCTCGGTCCCAGCGGCGCTCGGCCGCTCCTGGATTCTCGGCGCCACCTATCTCGTCGTCGTCTTCTCCATCGTCATTCAGGGCGGCTCGATGGACTGGCTGCTGCGCCGCCGGGGCCGGAAACAAACCGCGACGCAGGCTTGATGAGCGCAGACTTGACGGGCGCGGGCTTGCTTCCGGGATAAAGCTACTCTGGTTCCGCTATAAGCCGCGCCCCAGGGCTGCTGCGCGGCAGAAAGCAGAAATGCACTCCAACCCGCTCTTCAGCCAGCCTGTGAAGGAGCCCCAAAGCCAGCCGGCGCCAAAACTCCGCATCGGCGGAGATCAAGGAGCCTGCCCCTTCCAGCCGAGCCCGTTCTTCCAGCCGTGGAGGTTTGCTCTGTCCTTCCATCGGCCTCCGCGCGTATACTCGTCGGCAAACAAGGTGCGCGATGGATCTACCGGCAATCTTCCTCCCGAATTCCCTGCAAGGCGCGGCCATCCTCACCGTTGTTCTCGCCTTTGTCGGCTACCTGGCCACCTTCCTGAGCGCCCGGATGCTGGCCCGTCGGCGCGACAAGCTTCGCTTGGTCAACAAGCGCCTCAACGAGTTCTACGGCCCCCTCTACGTCGCCTCCGAGGCGGGCACGATTGCCTACCGCTCGCTGCTCAAAAAGCAGGGCAAGACGCAGAGCTTTCCGATTCTCGACAGCGAATTGAAGGAATGGATGCTGTGGGTGACCACCATCTTCATGCCCCTCAACGACGTCCGCGAAAAGATCATCATCGAGAAGGCCTATCTGATCATCGAGGAGCAGATGCCGCACTGCCTGCTCGACTTTGTCACTCACGTG
>Ga0182014_10007430_pt1 | contig 11493 bp, 12 predicted proteins | sample 612S2DmetaG_FD_120489 | JGI IMG/M metagenome (GOLD analysis project Ga0182014, IMG submission 120489) | Permafrost microbial communities from Stordalen Mire, Sweden - 612S2D metaG | ecosystem: Environmental > Terrestrial > Soil > Wetlands > Permafrost | place: Sweden: Stordalen | collected... | reverse complement strand
GGCCAATACGCCGTGGCCGTTACGCAGGATCAGAATGGAAATGGCGTTGTAGCCCAGAGAAGCGCGCCGGCGACGATCAATGGCGACCACGAATCAGTGTCTGTCGAACTAGACCTGCGGGCGGCCAAGGCGGGAGCGTATTTTCTTGCCACGACCCATGAGCAGGATCAAGCGTCCTACTACTATCCCTTGCAAATCAGATAGGTAGCTTACGCGACCGCTGCGCTACACTAACAATCTCGCTGGTACAAAAGATCGGGCAGGCCAACACCATCATCCTTACAACCTTGCTCTGTGCTTCTCACTTATTTGAGTTCACTGCCTGCGTGTAAACGTCAAGCGTGATCCTGCTGTTCGCGTGCCGCAAGAGCTCCTGTACGGTTTTGACATCTTCTCCGTTAGCCTTCAGCAAGGTGCCGAAGGAGTGGCGGAAAGTATGCCAAACACTCTTCACCGGAACCGTCGCCAAGGTCGCAAGTCTCATCGCAATTGTCATCGGCGGATACGGATTCGCCCACGGCGAACCGGGCGCCAAGAAGTAGCTAAGTTGGATTATGCCAAGCGTTATCGAACTTAATCAACATTCCACCACCAGTTTGATCGGTAAATGATCCTGTTGTCGAAGTTGTCCCATCGAACAGCCTCCCACATTTGCCGTCCGTCAGTCCAAGTTTTCACTTGTGCGTTCAGGCTGTCATAGACCTCGGCTGTTATGTATGTTCCGTACGCATCAGGAAGTGTCGCAAGTTTGGCGGCATAGTTGGCTGCCCTACCAACCCATACCAGATCATTTGCGCCTCGCACGCCGGTCCTAGCCACAAACAATTTACTACTGTCGATGCCAACCACGTGCTTGAGAGTGTACGTTTCCTTCGGATACTGGAGGCCCTTCGCCGGGTTGATAATGAAGGATACGGCGTGATTGATCTTTAAGGCTGTTCGCACAGCGGATGTGTTCTTTGCGTCTCCAATGTAAACAGCCATGATCCGGTCGCCATCATAGGCGGTGATGATTCCGCTCTCGCTTCGAATGATCTTTGCTGCACAGTGCAGAAATGTCTTGTATATTTCCGCAGCGAAGCTAGCAGAACGGCCATCCACCAGCTTCGTTGAATCTGCCAGGTCGGCATAGAGTACTGTGGCATCGAGTTTGACAGCGTCGTTGCCAAGCTTAAGAGAATCATCAGCGGGTACGACCGTACCGTCGCGAGTTTCCCATGCGGCTCTGAAGATTGCCGCCGCCTCCCGTTCGAGATCGTCTTTGAGCCCCATAGAATTCGATCAGTTGTTCGGCCCGAGTTCCCTAATGACGGCCCGGATGCGGTTACACGCCGGTCCCATCGTAGCTGCAAGATCCGCGGGATCGTATTTGTACGGGAGAGCCGTGATTCCGGAAAGGTCGGAGGGCAGCTTCAATTCCTCCCCCCGCGGTTCAACCAAAAATGAGCGTAGTCTGCCGATGCGACCTATGAACAGACCCAGCTCGAAAATCACATTATCGCGAGGGGTCGGCAAGGATTTGCCCCGGCTGGAAGTGATGTCGTCCGGCTGTGCGATAGCAATTGCAAAATCGGATTGGTCAAGCTGACGTTCTAGACTCTCAACCGGATACCATGAGGCCCGGAAGACGCCGTCGGTCCACACGACAACGGTGAAGTCGTATTCAAAAGCATTTTGGATTGTTCGGGCAATCTCGAGTGCTTCAGCCGAAGAGATGATGAAGATGCGAATCTTCTCATGTGTGGCAGTCACATGCGCATTGCGCTGTTCGAGCCGACGAGCGAGTTCCTTCGCAATAAAACGCCAGATGTCGGGATATTGACGACCGAGCTCACTCAGCTGCGGCTCGGTCAGCACACAGAGAACCGACCTTTCAGTCGCAGTGTTGGTGGCCGAGCGCCTTTGTGTTGGTTGAATAGCAGCCATTTCGCCGACATGATCGTTCGCAAATCGACGTGCAACCTTGCGGCCGTTGACCAAGATATCGAATGCGCCGGCGATGATCAGATATACGTCATTGTCCTCCGCCCCTTGCTCAATGATGGTCGCTCCAGGCTCCACTTCCATCAACGTACCTATGTCCGCAATCCGCTCAGCTAGCTGTGAATCTCCGGCGACGATCTTTTGCGCACGAAGCGCTTCAACCAGGTTTAGTCGTCCGCCCTCGCCTCGAAAACGTTCAATCATCGTTCGGCTCCTTCGAGCACTTCAGGATTGCCAGCCCGAATTGCTTATGATCCCATTGTGCCAACGCGACGTGAGCAATCGCTACGTTTTCGCAGAGGCCCTGCCCGTGGCCAAGGGGTTCAGATAAAGAAAACTGATTCGATTGCGACCAACTCGGCGAATGATGGCTTCGACCCGCTCAGCATGGCAACGCTTGTACTTTTGTTGACTTCCACAGGGACAGGGTTCATTGCGCGAAGGGTGAGTTTTACCAAGAATGGCCGGGAACAGAGAGCTAAGGTGTCCTTCATTACCGTCCAGGATACCCAGCATGAATTCGGTGTAGCCATCGGCACCGTGTTTGTATTGTGGGCCGGGCCAACTCTGTGCACCTGTTGCATCGTAGACGAGCTGGCGTTCGAGAAATACCGTCACTTCGTCAAGAAATCGAAGAAGCCTGACAGGATCGTCCTTTTTCCATAGGGAGCAGGGTGGGAGCCAAAGGCAGAATTGGCCGTCACTCAGAATGTGACGATCTACGGAGGGCCGGAAATGTTTCGCGGCATCGTATGCTGTGGGTTCAGCATCAGGGTAGCTCGTCGGGAACTCAACCCGAATGCTAATCGGCGTAGAAACTCCACAGTCTGTTTTTAGAACAAATAACCCCTCTAAGAACATGCGATCGCCAGCTGGGTCAGTGCGAAACGTCAGGTTAGGATAGTGTTCGGCCACGACCTCACGCTCCCTATGCAGGAGTTCGCATCCGTTGCGATCGAACCATGGCTTCGGCCTACCCGGCGAATGATGACGATGGTACAACTGAACGGCTCCCCGCAGTCTGCTGACTGCTGACTTTCGAACTTCCAGCGCTGGACGTGACATAAACCGCTTGCTTGAAGAGACCGGCCTTACGTGCGCGCTCGGCCTTGTCCTGGGTCAGATTTGTGGCTATGTAGACACTGCGATCCTTGTTCCAAATGAACAGTTTTTGAAGGTCTTCATCAAGATGTTCATGGATATGTGATGGGATCGCGATTTCTCCTCCCGCACTACCCTCCTGAATAGTCGCCGCATCCTCAACTGCATCGCCGATGCAAATGCGATCACGGTGGCCATGAGTGCCCAATTTAGATACGAGTGTTGTGCCGATCGAACTGCCGACGGCCATTCCGAGATCCTTTGCCTCTGGAAGAAGCGTCTTGATGACGAGTTCCATAGATGATTGGAGTGCAATCGCGGTGTCGACCGCGCGAATAGCGATGCTCGTTTCGTCTCTCTTGGGGAGATGGAATAGCGCCTGGACGCGGTCTCCCTGGAATTGAACCCTCAGGCCAGAACAATCGTGCTTCACAATGGAGGCCATCTCTTTGCGAATTGCATGCAACACCCGAAGAGCGTCCATTCCGTTGTTTTGACCGACCGCATTATCGATGTACGCGGTGAAACCGGATACGTCGCCAAAGACAGATGCAGCAAGAACTCTCTTGTTATTGGTAATACCCAGGGAATCCAGATCGATCAATACCTCCGCATCGCTGTATTCGATCTGATTAAGTGGAAAAGTGGCCTTGTCATCCTTCAGTCGCTGAAGGCTCGCATCAGGATCCCATTCGATGCCGTATTCTTTGAGGTGCGCGTCCATCTCGTCTACCGGGACCGCATCCATCTCATACACGGTTACGTTGAGACGGCTATCTTGAATCTCGGTGAAGTAGGATTGCAAGCTGCCAGGCAGAGCGTCGTAGATTGCTGTTGTGGCACGAAGCGAGTCAGCCCCCGTGAGAATCTTCGCCGCGTAATTCGCGGGCGTACCCAGGAACAGGAGTTCGCGATCCCCACGATGACCGTTCTTGGTCCCGATTGCGTTGCCGATGTCTGCGCCACCCGAGACGGACAGGTTCGGTAGTTTTGGAAACTCCGGGTTGAAAATATTGCATACGAAATAGCGTAGAACCATCTGCAACAATACTGCGCGTGCAGCGATTTCCTCGGCATTGTCGATCGGGCGAAAGAACAGGGCGTGCAATTTTGAACCTTGAAAATGGACCCGGACACCGTCGAAGATGTCTTGTCCTTCGACGATTCTTGCAACTTCTCGTTCATAGACGTGGAGGGCTTGGATCACCCGTCGATACTCTTCACCCTCGGCAGATAATGTCGCCAAATCGGCGAAGTTGGGAACATCAACATAGACGTGCGCACCGAAGATGTCGCGGCAGCAGGTCTCGGAAAGTAAGCTCTGCAGGTCGGCGTCACGCACCAGTTTCTCGACCTCAATTTCGCCGAGACTCTCCAGATGTGCTTTCACACGGTTAAAACTTGTGTCGTAGTTCCAACTCATTGCCTCTCTCCTTTTCATAGCTTCGGTGTGTCTGTTGTCGGGTTCTCAATGGTGTAAAGGCAAACTTCGCCAATGCCTCTGATCGGCACATTGAAACTTGGAGTTAATTCAGGTTTCTCAGCAGGTCTCAATTGTTGGTAGGCGTCTTCAGAGACGACGATCGAGGCGTTCAGATTCTTGCATGCGCTCTCGCATCTTGCTGCCATGTTTACCGGAGGGCCAAGAACAGTGAACTGTCTTTTTAAGTCGCTGCCGATATTTCCGCAAAAGAATTTGCCGGCACCGAGGCCAACACCGATTCTTACTGGCTTTCCTCCGATTACCTTTTGCGCCGCACGCTGCACCATCGTTTTTGCGCAAGCGAACGCCTCGGACGCCTGGCTGGAGGATGCGAAAGGAAAACCCCAGACACCCATAATTGCGTCGCCGATGAACTTGTCCACATAGGCGTGATGGTCGAGTAGTATCTTGACCATCTCGTCTAGGTATTCCCCGAGCTGGCCCGCCAGCACCTCCGGAGGCAGGGTCAGGCTGGTGGTAGTGAAACCTCGAATATCGGCAAAGAGGACTATGCCCTCGATGAGTCGAGGTTTGCCGTAATCCTCGCCCGAACTCAACAGGCGAGACGTTATCTCTGGTGAAAGGTGCAAGTTGAAAGCGGCCATCAGTCGATGCTCGTTACGGTACCGGAACGCGCGTTCCGACGTAGCCTCCGCAAGCTTCGCTGAGACTATCGCCAAGAGATTGCGGGTAAATTGATGACTTGTTGTCTGGAGTTTGCTGATCTCGGTGTGGGGGATACGGAGTACCTCCACCGTACCACGGGCGATGGCAGTGGCTGTCCGGCATGAATCGGTGGTCAGGAAACCCTGCTCTCCGACGACTTCTGGAGCCCGTCGGGTCACCATGAACATGTCCAGCGAGAGGATCTGGACCTCTCCACGCAGTATCACCACTATGTCGTTTGCGGATTCACCTTGAACAAAGAGGTTCTGGCCGTCTCGATAGAAGCAAATCCAGTTTTCGATTTGGGTTTGGACGCGCGCAACATCGACCCCCGCAAAAAGAGGAATCTTAGCCACGTCGATCGTAGAGTTTGGCATTCGGTGGCACCTAAAACTGATTTCCGTGGTTCGCTACACAGTATACAGCATTTACCACGTTGAACATAGTTCGCTACTACTGCGAACGTTTACAGTTGACAAGTCCTTCAGTTCGTGTATGGTAAGGGAATGGATGAGACAGAAACTGTGGACTGGTGTGTATGCCTACAGTAGGGGAGCGCATTCGCGAGATCCGCGAAGAGATGCAGATTAACCAGGAGCAGCTAGCGGAACGCTCCGGTCTGAGCAAGGGATTTCTTAGCGACGTTGAGAACAACAAGCGGAACATTGGCTCTGAGAATCTCTTGAAAATTGCGAATGTCCTGGGGGCCTCGGTCGATTACCTTTTGCGAGGTGATACCACCGAATCGATAAGTACCGAGCCAATAGTCATTCCGCCTGAGCTTTCTCAAGCAGCCGAGGAACTGGAACTCACCTACGCGGCCACGATGGAACTACTTGAGGCCCATCGGTCGGTTATCGCGCGACGAAGCAGTAGGGGAATACGCAAGTTCTCGGTTGAGGATTGGAAAAACTTGCACGAGGCGATAAGGAAGGTGTTCGGCGATGTCCCCCCCCGCACTTAAGCGCAGCTATAAAATTCATGGACTGGCAGGCGATCTTGGGATCAAACCCTCTGGCGATCCTGTGCGTGAAATTGTGCGCTATTGCGAGAAGCGGGTTCGGCGGTTTCTGCGCGACTTTCCGGAGTGCGCGACTTTGTCGGAATTGCTCAACATCTCGGCTTCAAAGTTGGGCACAAAGTTTGAAGAAATTCAGTCCGATGCCGACCTCGATGAAGTCCGGGGGCGGTATCTGCGTCAAGGTGAAAAAGCATTCGCAGCCCTCCATGACGAACTGTCAGCGAATGTTTTTGGAGTAACTTTTCGGCGTTTGAACAGCAAGCCATGGGAGTTGCCGTATGTATCGGTGATTGACTGTCGCGAAGACAAGAAATTCCGGTCGTATTACACAAAATGGCATGAACTCGGGCACCTGCTTATATTGACAGATCAGATGCGACTTGCATTTCGCCGCACACATTTCGGACTTGATGATAAGGATCCCGAGGAGATGCTGGTCGATGTGATTGCCGGCTCGTTCGGCTTCCTTCCCGATCTCATTCGACCAATGGCGAAAGGGAAACCATCATTTGAAGAGATAGAAACAATACGAATGCACTTGTGTGCAGAGGCGAGCCAGCAATCGTCACTCATTGGAATCGTAAAGGCTTGGCCGACGCCATGTATTTTGATCCAAGCACAAATGGGACTCAAGCGAGGGGAAAGAAGGGAGCTTTCCCAGGGAGACTTAGGTTTCCATGATGGGCCGAAAGAAATGCTGAGGGCTGTTCAAGTGACTTCCAATGATGCGGCACGGGCAGCAAATCTAGTCATTTTTCCGAATATGCGAATACCCGATTGCTCGGTTATTAGGAAAGTCTTTGAGGGCAAAATCGCTGAGGGCGAAGCTACGGAAGACCTTTCTTGGTGGGAATCCAGCGACGGAGGCTGCTTGCCCAGTGCGAAAGTGCTTGTCCAAGCGCGAAGCGGATGGGATGGGGTGCGCGCCATTCTATCCCCCATTTAAAACGATTGGGGACGCTTAAGGTTCGTACGAGTGTAGTCGGCGGTGTCTTGATGGGAAGGAAGAACGGAGGAACCGATGACAAGCAAGAAAATATTTGTGGAGAAGCGTGAGCAAGGCGATTTTGCAGTGCGCAAGCCAAGCTCGGCGAGAGCGAGCGCCGTTCTGCCGACCCAGGCCGACGCTATCGATCGCGCGGGACAAATTGCTCCAGATGCCACAATCCTTGTGGAACGTGTTCGCGACACAAATCGCGGTGGCCGCGATAAGTGGCGGAAGCCATAGATCTCCGGCCCCCGCGGCGGCGACTGCTGCCAACCATCCGCAGCGAGACCACTGGTTGCGCCCTGTTATTCTCTGGTATCAATGTTCCACACTTCCCCAACTATATCCAAAACAATGCACAAATTGATTTGCCGAAGCGGCAATCGTTCGACGTCGGACGGGTCTGTTCCGCCACGGAGGAAAGATGACAGAGGTCCGGATTCACACCGTGGCGGAATTCATCACCGAACTGGCAAAATGTCGCCTCCAGAGCGAGCGAATTCGATTTTTCCGTGGCCATGCCGACTACCAGAAGTACAAGATCCAACCTACGATCTATCGAAATAGCAGTTTCATCCGCAACGAGAGCAATTTGATTGACGAAGCGATAATCCGGTGCCCTGCCGACTTCACCGAATCATCGACATTCTTTGAGAGGCTTGTGAAGTTGGCGCACTACGGGCTCCCCACTCGGTTGTTCGATGTGACGTCGAATGCGTTAGCGGCGCTCTTCTTTGCTTGTCGAGACAAGGAGAAGACACTCGGCGAGGTTCTTGTATTCGATATTCCTAAGGGGGACGTCAAGTATTTCAGTAGTGATACGGTCGCCGTAATTGCCAATTTGGCGCGGCGCCCATACACGTTTGACTTGGAGAATCTACCTTCCGATCAAGACGAATTCAATGACCATGAGGAAGTGGGAAGGTTGTTATTTGATATTCAAGCCGACAAACCGGGATTCCTGCCGCGCATTAAGATCGCAGACTTGCGACGGGTTCTCTGCGTCCGAGCTAAACTCGACAATGCGCGGATCGCGCGTCAGGACGGAGCATTTCTTCTGTTTGGAACGGGTGATCGGAAGAGACGACCAGCGCAATTGCCAGATGATTGGATCGTGTGTGGCCCAGGCAAGAAGAGAATTATCTTTTCAAACAAACACAAGATCAAGAGGGAATTGGAGAGCTTTGGCATCTCCGAACAGACGTTGTTCCCTGAGCTGGACTATCAGACGAAGTCAATTGTCCAGCGATTCAAAGGACGCTACAAGCGGAAGCCAAAGAAGATGGCGCGAACCGGTCGCAAAGCGTGATTAGCCAATGTGACAGGACCTAGGTTTAGGTAGCGCTGCGTCGTATGGCAGGATTCCACCCGTCCAGTTCAAACTTCGATCAACGGTGAGTAATGAGCTCGCGATCCGCGGCTTGCGGGAGTGCTTCCGCGAAAGGAAAACCTCAATGGATGAACTATGGGAGGCTGCGAAGGTTTGCCGTGCCCAACGTCATGAGGAAACATGCCGGGATTCCGAACGCTATCGTACAATCGTTGGGCGTGTTCTGGGGGTTTCAAAACCAATAGTTTGAGAATGTTGGCCGAAGATGCCCGGCCATTTGGGCGCAGTTTCACTGGGCGAGCCAACATTCGAAAGTCTGCTTCTCAACTCAGGCGATTTTTTCCCCGCAGTTTTGAATTCTTTCAGTGCGTGCTGAGGTCCCGAGTCGGGGGCGGTGATAGTCTGAGGCTCGAAAAGGCCGACTAGGAGCCCGCATGTGGAGGAAATGACAGTCGAACACGAGATGGGGCTCCGCTCCTACGGATTCGGACGCTGGGACGCCCCGTTTTGGTTCATTGGTCCGGAACAAGGTAAGGGAAAAGATGAGCCCGAAGATAATGATCGACGAGTCGAGGCATGGAAGCGGCTTGGAAAAACCGAGTTGTGCGACTGTTTGGAATTTCATGCTCAAATTTCCGATTTGAGCTGGCATGTAGAAGGGGCCAATCTGCAGAGCACCTGGCGACCGTTGATTCTTCTTCTCAAGACTTTTCTCGATCAACCTGCGGGCATTGACAATATTCGCACCTACCAGCGGGACCGATGGGGAAGAGTGAACTCAGGGGAGACTTGCGTAATAGAGTTGTCGGGATCGGCGGCGAGGAGTTCGAGAACGCCCGGTGATCGAACGCGGTTCCTGCAGAAACGAATCGAACACATTCGGCAACGGATGCTCTCCTTCAAACCTGTCTTTGTTGTAATGTACGGGGCGAAGGAACAACGGTATTGGGAGGAAATCGCCAGTTGCCCGCTAATTCGCGACGGGGTGGTCAAAGTGGGATCTACGATGATCGCGTTTACTCCGCATCCTCAAGATCGCGGTCGGCGGAACGATGATTGGACAAAGTTGGGCAAGACGCTGCGACGGCAATCAGGTTGATCGTGATCCCGACTCATAGATTCGAGGGTGCATTTACAGCCCCTCTTTGCCAGAACGGCAGAGGTCTGGACAGAGGTCGTCACGGCAGAGGTCGCGGGCACAATAACTGTTCCCCGGTGTTCCTATAAGCGCCAATTGGAGCCACCCGTTACGCTTAGTTTCTATAAGTTACCGGTTTCCGTTTCACTGTCACGGCAGAGATCGGCCGGATTACTCCCAGAAAACGCCGATGTCGCCCAGAGGGATTGTCGTTTGTTGCATAATCTCGCTCGCGCCCGCTGAGCACTCTGGCATCCGATTGATGGATGAAGTTCTTCCCGCCTCGTGTTGCTGTCGAATAACGGCCAATCTTGGAAACGAGGCCCTTAGGAGCATCAACGGCACGTTCAACGGGGACGTTCTGCGTGATGACCTCGAATCGATTTGACGACGTGTTCAAGTTGGACGTCCAGCCGCGCCCGCCGTTCGTGCCAATCGAACTCGATCAGTTCGTTCGGTTCCATCGGCGTTCCCTCCAGCACCAACCCGTTCCATGTGTAGTACGCTCCTGTGGGCATCGCCAACCGAAATCCATTGCCGACTTTGACGGAAGTTGCGGAGAGGAGACGACCAGCCGTCCTCTCTCCGACGATTGTGGCGAGGCGGTTCTCTCGCGCAAACGCGACAATCATTTCCGCGGCGCTTGCGGTGTGACGGTTCACCAGGAGAGCGACCTTCCCGTGAAATGGTTTCTCCCCCAACCCCTCGGTTTGAAGCACAATGGGCTTTTTTGTCATCATTGCAGGTCCAAACCGCAAGGCAAGCCACCAGAGTGTTTTGGTTGATGCGGGTATTCGCGAGAATCGAGGGAAACTGTGTTTCTCTGAGTCGAGATTAGCTGTGACACGGCGCCTGTCGAGTGCAAAGCCGGCGGGAATCTTGCCCGGCGTCAGAAGGCTCATCACACGAAGCGCGCCAAGCCCTCCGCCGGTGTTGCCACGCAGGTCGATGATGAGGCTATCGATCGAGCCCAGTCTCTCAACTGCACTTGATATTTCGTTCGCAACCTCGACCCCAATCATGCCCGGAAACATCGCGATCTTCAGGTAGCCGAGCCCGTCACCGAGCTGGCGCGCCTCGACCAGCGTGGGCTCAATGAAGTGGAGTTTCTTCCCCTTGGGCCGAGCTACCTGGACAGAAACAGTGCGTCGCTGGTCGCTTCTGTCTACAAATTCCACACTTATTTGCTTGCCCATTGCGAACACAGGATGCTCTGGTGGAGTAATCTCCCGGCCATCGACATTGATAAGGATGTCCCCAGGTTCAATGCCGGCGATCGCTGCCGCTCCTCCTGCGTGGACATCCTGAAAGATCCAACGTTTTCCATAAGGTGTCTCGTCTTCAAGGTAGGTTGCGCTGAGTGCGGCACGGCTTGACGCTCTGCGGGCACTGCTGTGAAAGAAGCCCAAATGGGAAGTGTGCAGTTCCGCCAACAAATCACTCATGGTCTTCTCAAATGCGTCCGCGGTGGCTGCGCTCTCGATCGAAGGTCGGTGCCGCTCCACGGCGGCCGGCCAATCGCCAGTCAGCTTTTCAGGCGAATAGAACCGCTTGCGCAGAGCGGCAAGGACGTTTTCTAGGATTGCGTGCCGGTCACGGAGTGAAAGTTGAACTGGCAATGCTGAGCTCGCGGCCGGATTCAATGTCATCGGGTGCTCCTGGACGAATTTGTCGATTTTGTCTCGCTGAACAGGCTATCGCTCGGTTCGCCGTCGAGTTCGAAACCGGCCCAGTAGTACGGTGGTGCGCCCGTCTTGAGCATTTCGAGTTGTGCTTGCCTGAG
>Ga0182014_10007429_pt1 | contig 11495 bp, 6 predicted proteins | sample 612S2DmetaG_FD_120489 | JGI IMG/M metagenome (GOLD analysis project Ga0182014, IMG submission 120489) | Permafrost microbial communities from Stordalen Mire, Sweden - 612S2D metaG | ecosystem: Environmental > Terrestrial > Soil > Wetlands > Permafrost | place: Sweden: Stordalen | collected... | reverse complement strand
TCGTCACGAAGCACCTCGAGGAGCGCAATCTCCAATGGCCGTAGACCCGCAGCAACGCGCTCAACGTTGGAGCGCTCGACAAATCGAACGTCGGGCACTGAGACGGGACGGTTGCCGACAACCGCGATCGTCGGACGAGGCGGGATCTGCGTGCTAAGACCCAGTGACGAAGCTGCACTCGGTCCGGCTGGCCCAGGCGCCTTCCCATGCGCCGCTGCCAGCGCGATGTTTTCTGCACCCATGGTCACTCGACCGAACCGAGAGATTCTCGGCTTGAAATAAAGCCCACGGCGGGCGCGATCGAGATCCCCTCGTTTGCTCAGGCGGGAGAGCGTGCTCTTCACCACCGCGGGAGATGCGGATCCGAGGAAGTCGTCAACGGTGAACGCCTTCCCGGAGGGGGCCAGGGCAATTCGCCGCTCGATCTTGGCTGTTGCAGTCATCTTTTCTACCTGAGATAGTAGCAATTTGTGCTTGAAATGGCAAGAGATGCTCTCAATCCCTGGGCGTCAGCCCCGCAGTCAGCAACCGTTTCTAATAGGCCTGTATCGATCATTTGCGGATTTGCGCAAATCCGCAAATCGTGCTACCATCCGACGGTGACGGATACTCCTCGAACGCCTGGTCAGCTTCTAGAAGCGCTTCTACGAGAGCGCGGTTGGGACAAGCAGGTCCTGGCGGTTGTGCTCGGACTGGATAATGCTGCGGTTAGCCGGCTCGTCTCCGGCAAGAAACGGATCGACGCGGAGACCGCCCTCGTCTTAGCCGAAGTGTTCGGCATCGCCGCTGAACGCCTCATGGACTTGCAGCAATCCTACGACCTAGCTACCGCTCGAATAGTTGTACAACCTAATCAAGGCCGAGCAAACCGGGCAGCGCTGTTGGGGCAGTTGCCGATCGCGGAGATGATCAGCCGTGGCTGGCTTGACGCTGAAAACGTTCGAGATGTCGCAAAGGTAGAGTCGGAGCTCGCACGCTTCTTTGGCGTGGAGTCAGCAGCCGATATTGAGTTCCTTCCCCACGCTGCAAAAAAGACGGACGTTTCCGGCTCGGTTACACCCCCACAGCTCGCGTGGATCTACCGGGTAAAGCAAATTGCAAGCGAAATGCTGGTACCAAAATACTCACCAGCAGCCCTCAACGCCGCAATAAAAAAACTGAAGTCTTTGTTGCTTTCGGCGGAAGAGGCTCGCAAGGTCTCGCGCATTTTGGCTGAGGCCGGTGTACGGTTCGTGATTGTTGAGTCGCTGAAGTCCGCGAAGATCGATGGCGTCTGCCTATGGCTAGACGACGACTCGCCCGTCGTTGGCCTCTCCTTACGATTCGATCGGATCGACAACTTTTGGTTCGTGCTTCGTCATGAAATAGAGCACGTTTTACGGTTCCACGGGCGTTCTTCCGTAATGTTAGACGTAGATATGGAAGGCAATGACCTAAGCCTTTCAGAGGACGAAAGGGTTGCAAATGAAGCGGCTTCCGACTTCTGCGTTCCACAGGCCCAATTGGAAGCACTCATCGCAAGAAAATCGCCGCTCTTTGCCGAGCGAGATTTTCTGGCGTTTGCAAAAATGCAAGATGTGCACCCGGGCATCATCGCCGGCCAGCTTCAGCGGCGAACACAGCGCTATGACTTGTTCCGTAAGCATCTCGTGAAGATTCGATCCATTGTCTCGCCTGGCGCGATGGTTGATGGCTGGGGCGACGTCGCTCCAGTTGGAATTTAAAAAGGGAAGACTATCATGAGCAAAGTCGCCGAAATGCAAAGGCTTATCCACTACTTCAAAGAGACAACTCTAAGTGCAGAAGTCAATATGCACGCGGTTGTTGACTTCGCAGTTGCTAACGGATGGCCACTACCAAAACCAACCGATCCTCGTGATAGACTCGCAAAAGAGTTTTCCGATGCGGCGCGACAAGAAGTTCGTTACGATAGGAAGACGAGCCGTCCATATCGAGCCAACCATGCCGTTACCGAAATGCGTAACGGGAAGCAGCTCACGCTATGGATTGATATTGACGAAGCTCCGCGTCGCACAATGCACAAAAGCTTGGTGCAGCGTCGAGAGCAAATGGTTGGCGATGCATTCCAGTTGTCGCTCGACATGGACCATTGGAACAGCATCCATATAACCGAGGAGCCAATCACGCTGCCGCTGGACTTCGAGTTTGATGTTCAACTGCGAAAAATGGGATCGGACATGGATGAGGCGAGTTGAACGAACCGCACTCTCTGGCCGAACACTAAACCGACTTCATGAAGAACCAGCCGATCCCGCGCGCTTGAGGTCTACAACAGCGAGAGGCGCGTGGCGGGTTGCCGGCGTTGCTGGGAGACTAGCTACGGGCACCATGAATACTCCCACACATCGAACGATTGATCGTCCACCGCAGGGCGTTCGCAGGACGCTGCGTTTCAATCGCCGCGCTTACCGCTCGGCGACGCACAACAACTGCAGAGGAAGCAAGGAGCGCTGTGCGAGCGACTGACATTACCTTACGCGAGGACCCGACCAATCGTTTCACCATCGACAATCAGCTAGCCGAGGGGTGGTTCAGTCCTTGGCAAGCGGCGCTGTACGAAGCGATCGCGGACGTCTGCGTGGGCATTCGGAACGATCCGCGGCCTGCGGCACGCCTCGGAGCGATGGTTCCGACAATGTGGTCGGCGAGCCCACACGAAGTGCGCTATGGGAAGAGCGAGAGCGAACTCCGCGGCATGCTCGTGAGCCTCGAAACCGCCGGCTTCCGGCCGCGCTCAATCGAGGTTGGTGACGCTCCTGACGGGTTCGTAACGCTCGACAATGGCGAGCAAATCTGGGTCGAACACGCCGAGGTTATTGATCCGGTCTCGGCGCGTTACGAGAACATGATGCATGACCTCGATCGCGACATCAAGGACGCCGTCGACGCCGACCTGATTGCAACGACGAACCTTACCGGCCATCACGTCGAGATGCGGTTCTCGGGATGTCCAGCCAAGTCAGAGATTCGCGACGTGCGCAAAGCGATCATCGGCCTCATCCGCGACGGCGAGCATCTTGCAATGCCCGAGCGTACGCTGACGAAGCTTACAGCTCCGGCGTTAAAGGCGATCGGAACAACGCTCTATCGGGCTCCTTGGCCACACGGCGCAACGGGTGGTAGCCCGTACATCGTGCATCTCCAGGAGGGTGCGCATTCCTTCAGCCCCATTTCACTAGCGCCGATCGCGATGCGACGTCTCGAAGCGAAGCAGAAGCTAGCCCCGCGCTATGGCGTGAAGCCACTCTGGCTGACGCTTTCTGTAAACGATCTACGCGGCGTGTGGGACGCCAGTATGAAGTACCTCGCCGGCGGCTGCCCGCCGATTGCGCCGTTCGAGCGTGTCATCGTGTGCGAACCCGGTCGCGCAATCATTTGGTCGAACGGCATCGTGGTTATGCGCGACCTCCGACCCAAGCGAGCGGCAGCAGCGATGCCGTAGCCGATCGGTAACGGCCCCGCAATTTTCGCACGATATTCATGCGCCATGAGACTTTTCCAAAACGACGCTCAGCTGACTGAGGCGCTGCTGATCCTGAGCGAAGCGGGTTTGATAGACATCGTCGCCGGCGACAATGGCAAGCCACAGTTCCGGCTGAGCGCCGCAATTACGAAAGGCGTCGTGAAGCGCCCCGCGCCACGTCAGGGCGGATCCAGGCGGTAGCCAACCCGCGCAACCGTATGTAGCATCGCGGCATTCTCGCCGAGTTGGACACGGAGCCGGCGAACGTGAACGTCAACGGTACGGTCGGAATCAATGCGCTCAAGCGTAACGTCATCCCAGGCAAGCTCAAGCAACTGGGCGCGGTTGAGTGCGCGTCCGGCATTACGAGCCAGGGCGGCGAGTAGCTGGAGCTCACGTGGCTTGAGGTCGAGGACGCGGCCACTCATTGCGGCCTCCCGGCGCCCAAGATCAACGGTGAGTGGTCCGACGTGGCAGACCTCGCGGTCGTCGCTTGCCACCGTCGGGATGCGCTCGGCGCGCATCGCCTGGACCACTTCGGCCGCAATTGCCGCAGCCAGTTCGCGAATCGTATTTGGATCGAGTGTGAAACCCATCGTCGCTGTCTCCTTCCGGCCTGGTGCCGGGTGCGCTGTGATGGGTGCGCCAGAAGCGGGAAGCGGACGGCGGAGCAAGGGCGAAGCGAAGTGCAGAGGCGCATGCCGGCCCTTGCGCCGCCGGCGGCTTCCCGCTAGCATCCCTCGATTCAGCGTGCACGGTGACAGGCCGGAAGGGGACGGCTAATGTTCAGCCTCGAGACGACGCAGGAGCGAGCATATCGCGCGGCAACCCTCCGCTGCGATCCGCGGCGTTTATCGACGTGACCACGGCAGTGCGGGACTTCTTTCTTGGCTCACTAGGATACATTGCTTCGGTGCTGGCGATCGCGGCGATCGTCATTGCCGCGCGTCATCTACCCGAAACACAATCCGAGCGATGGCCGGCGCGAAGAGTGGTCATTGCGTTAACAGCAATAGCTGCAGTCCTCGGCTTTTTCCAAGCATGGCGCTCCGGTCTGCTGGCACAGGGCGTCAACCTCTTGAACCAAACCATCGCGGCCGACGAGATCCGGCTCATGGAGCTGCAGCAGCGACTTTCGGCCGCGGAACATTCCGAGCGTCTTCTGCGACGTATTGCTCAGACCGATCAGGCCAGCGTTCACGAGCTCCGATGGCGCCTCGCGCTTTCCGAGGGCGAACGTACTACTGAGAATGCGGCGCTGCAGTCTGCCGTTCGCAAAGCAAATCAGCGCATCGCGGCGGTTCGAGCGCAAGCCAATTCCATCGGAGAACAGGGACGACGAGCCATCGCAGAAGCTCAAGCCGCCGCAGCTGAATCGAAACGGACTGCGGCCGACGTTGCAAGGACCGACGCCGAAACCATCCGTCGCTCAAAGGAAGCGTTGACACTAGCACAATCAGCTGCGGAGAAGGCTCGCGTCTTTCACTTCGGCGCTCCCCTTCTATCCGCCGCCGCCGCTATGCTTGCTCGCGAAACGGCCGGAGCCACGACGATTTCGTGCGTACCGGGATACGAGACCGCGTGTACCGACCTCAGATCTGCGTTCGCGAGCGCAGGTTGGCCGAAGCCATTCATAGCGAGAGCAGCGTCGCTTTACACGGGCGCAGGATTAGATGCGCCTAGCGATCCCAATCCAGATGACGGCTTGCTGATTTTCTATCGCCCCGGACGCGAGCGTCTCGCGCGATCGCTCGCAGCAATCTTGGCGCCTGCCGGATTCACCATCGGCGTGTATCCGCTTTCATTCAATCCTGGGAATCACGAGTTCGAAATCTCCGTGCGCTTCCTGGACCAGTAAAATAGGCACCACCTGGCTGGGTGTCAGCCCAACTCTATGACCTCAGCCGGCTACCGTCAAGAAATCCGAAAATACACCCGAGGTTGATGGTTCTTAGCGCATCCCACGCCGCGTTTGTACTTCGGATTCGAGCGGGGCTCTCACGCAATTCAACGGCCGCACTCTGTCCAACCCATTTGCAAATCCGGCTAAGCGCACTCGAACGCTTTGCATCAGATGTTCGGCTTCCAACTGCGAAAGATTTTGGACTCCATGATTCAGACTAGGCGTTTCGCAAAAATAGCTTGTCTCAGGCTCCGTCACCTGGTCGCTGGGCCAGCCTCCCGCCCTGCCAAACCGAATCGAGGCTCAACGGGGCCCTTTCGAGAAGAACGCGGCTCGCTTGCTTATCTCGATGTTGTGAGGGGCTGTCACGATATGCGGTTGGTCATCGCCACTGCCGATGTGCCGGAGGCATCGTTAGCCGGTGAATGACGTCACGCTGGGGCGCCTCGCCGAAATTCGCCTCGAGGTCACGCAAAATGCTCTCGAAAGCATGCGTAAGCGCCTCTTAGATCTTTCCAACCGAAACAAACTACTCAATTACCGACATCGCGAGAGTGCCCGGCAATTGAGGCTCATCAACTCGTCTCTCGAATCCGTGCTTACCGGCTTCAGCGCTCGATCGGAAATGCGCATCCGTGGTTTGCCGGATCCCGATGGGGCTGAGGCTGACGCTGAACTCTCGGCAGCTCTCGAAAAGGCGCGTCTTCTCGACGCCGACTATCAACGAGCACTCCAAACGGACGACGACGCTCTAATAAAGCGCCTTGATGAACAAATCGTCGCCGAAGTACGCCTGCAGCTTGGCATGAGTAAGAAAGCTCCACCCCCGGCCGAAGTTGCGCAAGCTCGCGGCATGAATATCGACTACGACCTCGCTGTTTCTGCTGAACCCGATGAGCCCGGGGCAATTCTTCAGACGCTTCTCTTTGAAGAGGCTCTCAGCCGCAAGCTGTCCTCAATTCGCGATGAAGCAATAACCACGCTTCAAGAACTCGGCATTAATACGCTCTACGTTGCCCTTGGGTTCTTGGAATGGTTCGAGTCGGACTCATCCACTAAGGCACTGCAATCGCCTCTCGTCATTTGTCCCGTCGAACTAATTCGAAGAACAGAGCGTGGTAGGTACTCATATCGTTTGAAAGGCGTCGAGGAGGAACTCGAGACGAATGTCACGCTCGAAGAACGCCTGCGATCGGATTTCGAAATCTCACTTCCCACATTTGATCCGGAGCGACAAACGCTTCAATCGTATTTCGACACGGTCGAGGTCGCGATAAAGGGTAAGCAGCGTTGGAAAATACGAAGCTTTGCCACGATCGGACTCTTTAATTTCACGCGCCTCTCTATGTATCAGGATCTAGATTCTAGCCGGCGACCCGCCGACGAGGCTTTGGATCAGCACGAGCTCATTCTTGACCTCCTTGGTGGAGTTGCAGACGACACTAAAAACTCGTCTTCACCAATCGAAGAGATCGTCTCTCCTTATCACCAAACTGCCCCGATGATTATTGCCGATGCAGACGCGAGTCAGTACAGCGCGATACTTGAAGCGCTCGCGGGTAAGAATCTGATTATCGAGGGCCCGCCGGGAACCGGCAAGTCGCAGACCATCACAAACATTATCGCCGCCGCGCTTCATGATGGGAAAACCGTCCTTTTCGTTGCAGAAAAGCTTGCGGCACTTCAGGTCGTAAAGGCTCGCCTTGATCAAGCTCAACTCGGCGACTTTTGCTTGGAGCTCCATTCGACAAAGACGCGAAAGACGGATTTTTATGCGGGCATTAGGGCGCGCTTAGGCGTTTCGCGTTCGTCAAAATCGCCCAATGTCGCCGACACGCGCTTCGAAGCTAACAAGCAGACAAATGCGATCGAATCATACTGCGAAGCACTTCATGAAGTGAAGCCCGCATTTTCAGCAACCCTATTTGATCTTATTTGGCGAGAGCAAGAACTGCGATCACGTATCGGGGACGTTGGCAACCTTCAGGCGCTATCATTGCCAAATCTTGAGCGTCTCGACCAATTCGAATTGCGCGAACTTAAGACAAAGCTTAGCGACTTTACGGATCGCCTAAAGTTCTTCACGCAGCAGTATGGCTCTTTGTCTGGCCATCCTCTGGCGCTCATCCAAATTGAATCGGCTTCTCGGGAAACGGCGATCTCGTTAAAAAACGGCCTCGAAGCACTCTTAAGGCACTTTGGGAAACTTCGCGCGGCCTTCGAAAACAACGATCTCTCGGCTACCGAATCCGAGTGGACGTGGGCCAGCATTGCGTCAATTATTGACTGCATTCGAGATCTGTCTTCACTTGCGCCTGAACCGGAGGCATCAGCAGTTGCGATTTGCCGAGAGCTTACCGGTAGCGGGGATACGTCTCCGGAGTCGCTCATCAAAGAGTGCGGTACCCTCGCAAGCAGCCTCAACGCTTTACAGGAGTCTGGGCTCCCCAGGGTACTCATCGAGGACCCGCGCCTTGAACGGCTAGCACGACTACTGAGCGATAGCGACTTACCCGAGTCAGCAACCTACACAGAGCTGACATCCCTTGCCAGCAGGCACGATAGCTACGCCAGAAACTCTGCCAACGGAATCGCGCTGCTACTAGAAGCGAGCGCTGAGCTGACGTGGGCGCCCAATCCGTCCCCCATCGTAGCCAATGCCCTGATTAGTGCCGCCACGGTCTGTCACGGCATCGACGACGAAGTAGGCCAGCTTCTAACGCACGACGTTATTGCCAATGCGTCGATGCTACGAAAGGCCATTCAAGTCGTCGAAGACTTACGCCGTCGCCTAGAACTTGATACTCTCGATTTCAAGCTCCCCTCTAACGTGTCTCCCGACGTAATGAGAACGCACGCTCGCTCACTCCGCGAAAAGAAGTGGACCTCATTTATGTCGCCGTCTTATCGCGAAGCTGTCAGATACTATAAGCAGGTTGCCAACCGTCGTCCCAGTGACGTCGGCCCGGATCAAGCTGACCAGCTTGAACGGCTAGCCACGGACCTCGAAGCTCAGCGCGAGTTCGAGAAGGATCCTATCTTGCTTCGCCTGTTGCCTGGCTTCAACGGCGTGGAGACAGACTTTAAGCCGATCGCTCTTGCTCTGGACGCCTGGGAGAAGCTGCGCGCGATCTTCGCCGCGACTGGGATGGTCTCCAAACAGCTCGAGGACGGGTTCGCGCTTGCCGGCTACACGGCTGTTCGAATCCTAAAGGCCGCCTCGCACGATTCAAGGTTCACTTTTCTCAGTGACTTTGCAAGCACAATCACCGACACCCAAGACATTTCGAAAGAGTCGGAGCGCCTTCATGATATTGCTCGCCGCATTGGCGAGATCGTGCAGGCTTGGGAAGAACTGTCGATTCCGCCCTCCGCGACCGTAGCTGGTTTGCGAGTTGCCTTTCTTGAACGCGGAAGGAGAGATAAGGCAACAGACTGGCTGCGGACTCAAGCAATCGCTCAGCAATTGCTTGGCGCCGACTTCACGCCCGCAGGGCTCGCCCAAGCTATCTCTGCGCTCACCTTTACTAGCCGTGTGCGGGGCATCTCCTCAAGTCCGATCGTTCAGGAACATCTACTCAATCTCGAGCCGGCAAATTTAACAGGCGCCAACGGAGCTGCAATCGTCGCGTCATGGGAAGCCATAGCGACCGAAATCGCAGCACTGCAAGCCAGCGTGGGGTTCGACTTCATTACCGCTTCGCTCGGAACAATAGACTCGCACACGCTCAAAGCAATGAACACGGTTGTTGAGCGGATCCTAGCCTCCTTAGATCTACTTCCCGACTGGATGCAATTCCAGCGGCTTCGCTCAGAAGTCGACAGCCGTGGTTTGCAGAGTTTCAGCGCATTGTGTATGCGCGACCCGTCGCTCGACGTCAGTGATGCGCTGGAGTACGCGGTTCTCCGCGCCGTGGTTGAGGAGAGCATTAGCTCGGATCTTATTCTCTCTTCCGCCTCGGGAGTCGCCCTTAATGAAGCCCGTGGCCGATTTCGTGAGCTCGACCGCCGATACAGTCGCGAGCACAGGGAGCTCGTTAGGCAGCGCCTAGCCGGTCGGCCAATACCTACCGGAAACGGGATTGGCAAAAAAGGCACTTACACGGAGAATGCCCTTCTAAAACTCGAGGCATCGAAGAGCACTCGACACATTTCCATACGTGAGCTAATGAAACGGAGTAGTAACGCGCTACAGGCTGCCAAGCCTTGTTTCATGATGTCGCCCCTGTCGGTAGCGCAATACATTCAAGCCGGCACCGCGCATTTCGACATCGTGGTCATTGACGAGGCCTCACAGATGCGGCCGGAGGATGCGCTTGGCGCAATTTCACGTGGCTCGCAGCTCATAGTCGTCGGAGACCCGAAGCAGCTTCCACCCACAACGTTCTTCGATCGACTCGAGAGCAACGAAGATGTTCCCGATGAAGATAGCGATGACGCGAAGTCGATACTTGATCTAGCAATGCAACAATTTCGATTAACGCGGCGCCTTATTTGGCATTATCGGTCGCGCCACGACAGCCTAATCGCATTTTCTAACCAACACTTCTATGACAATGAATTAATCGTGTTTCCTTCGGCCGACCACGGAGAGCGGCTCGGCGTTAAGCTCCGAAAGATCGCTGGGAAGTACGGCGCGAGCCTCAACCCGATTGAGGCACAGGCAATCGCTGCACGTACGCTTGAGATCATGCAGACCGAACCGGACATGTCCATTGCCGTAGTTGCCATGAATCAGCCGCAGCGCGATCTTATTCGAATGGAGATAGAACGGTTAGTGGCATCTAACTCCAGGGCGCAAGCATACCTGGAACGATGGGATTCTGAAGTTGAAAACTTCATCGTAAAGAATTTGGAGTCAATCCAAGGCGATGAGAGAGACATCGTCCTAATCTCGACTGTATACGGGCCAAACAGCGACGGCCGAGTCCTCCAAAATTTTGGACCAGTGAATAACGCTACGAGCGGGTGGCGACGACTAAACGTGCTTCTCACTCGCGCCAAGTACCGTCTTGAGCTTTTCACATCGCTATCGCCTTCAGACATCGTTATAGACGAACGAACCGGCCGAGGTGCCCGGGCGCTGCACGATTACATCGAGTTTGCTAACTCCGGCCGCTTGGTCCAAGGTAAGATCACGGGCCGCGCCCCCGACTCCGAGTTTGAGATCTCGGTTGCGCGCGCGCTGGACAAGCACGGGTATGAGTGCGTCCCTCAGGTCGGCGTCGGCAATTATTTCATCGACATTGGAATCATCGATCCGGCCGATCACAGCCGCTTCTTGATCGGAATTGAGTGTGACGGGAGCGCCTACCACAGCACAAAAAGTGCGCGCGACAGGGATCGACTCCGGCAAGAAGTGCTGGAACGATTAGGGTGGGATCTTCACCGGGTTTGGTCTACAGATTGGTTTTCGGACCCGAACCGCGAGTCGAACCGTTTGCTCGATGCAATTCGAAGTGCCACGAAGGGCAAGGCACCAGCTACCAAATCAACGGATCGCTCAATGTCAAGCAACCCGCCGTCGAGTTCGCAGCCCTCGAAAGACGTGGCCAGCGCTTCTGAACGCACAGAAAATCCGTGGCAGAAGAGCGTCGAACCCTCTCCAATATTGGATGATGCCAAAGCCGAGCAATTTGAACCGCGGACGGAAGGCTCCCTGTACGCTCCGGATATTGTCGAGGCGCTGCTAAGGTCCTTACCGGAGCACGGCATGGTTTCTCGCGAGGAGGTCTTGGATTCCGTGGCCGCATTACTCGGGATGCCGTTAACAAAGCGACTGAGGTCAATTGTAAATAAGACCATCATGAACGAGGTTGCAGCACGCCGTCTTCAGGTCGACCAATCCTGGACGCATTTGGGAAGAACCTAGATTTTTTGGACCCATCGACGCCCGCGCACTCTATACCATAAGCGACTGTCGAATAAGGCCGGTTCAGCGGACAAAAGACGCGACCCTAAGACGATGAGAGTTAACGAGCCGGCACGGAGCGGCGCGAGTTGCTTTCCGACAGCGATCGAGGTCGGTTCGAACGCCCTGCCTAACCGGCGTCGAAAATCTCCGTTTGCATTACCCGAATCCTGTACGATAATGGAACGTTATCGGCG
>Ga0182014_10007425_pt1 | contig 11496 bp, 10 predicted proteins | sample 612S2DmetaG_FD_120489 | JGI IMG/M metagenome (GOLD analysis project Ga0182014, IMG submission 120489) | Permafrost microbial communities from Stordalen Mire, Sweden - 612S2D metaG | ecosystem: Environmental > Terrestrial > Soil > Wetlands > Permafrost | place: Sweden: Stordalen | collected... | reverse complement strand
TTCGACTACGCGAGCCTGATGAACGATTACGAGGCGATCAAATGTCCCGGCGTCGCCGACGTCTTTCGCCTGCCGAAACTGGGGGCTGCATTTTATCTCGCGCAAGTGGAGCCGTCGGTAAGGCCGGTCATCGAGCCGAATTTCTACTGGGACTTCGGACCGCAAACACCATCAGGCCCAGGCGAGCACGCCGCCATCTTCTCGAACTGCGAGCGGCTCGAGCTTTTCATTGACGGCAAGCTGCATGCAACGGTCGATCCCGACCGCACGAACTTTCCGAATCTGAAATTTCCGCCCTTCTTCGCCGATCTCAAGCTGGAGGGCTCGGCACATCCCGAGTTAAGCATTGACGGCTACGTGGGCAAAACGCGCGTGCTTTCGCGATCGTTTTCTTCGGACCACGCGACAGACCGCTTCTGGCTGCAAGCGGACGATGCGGAGCTTGCGAACGACGGCGCGGATAGCACGCGGCTTGCCTTCGCGGTGGTCGACGAGTTCGGCGCGCCGCGCGCATTCGCGGGAGGGGAAGTTGCGCTCGATCTCGACGGACCGGGAGTGATCGTTGGCGACAATCCGTTTCCCCTGGAGGCGAATGGGGGCGCCGGAGCGGTGTACATCAGGACCATTCCCGGCCGCGTGGGAACGATTCGCATCGCTGCGCGCCACTCTACGCTGGGTGCCGGTGCAGTGGAGATCCGCGTGAGGCCGCAAGTAAATGCGGGTTATTGATTAAACAGTTGCACACCTGCCCACCCTTTTCCGCAAAGAGCGCGGAAAAGGATGGGGCACGGATGCAGTGTTCTTTTGCCGAATCAATAGCGTTCTCACTTCATCGCGGCGGCTGCGATGAGCGCGTCGAGCGCGGAGGTTTGCCGCGTGGCGTCGGCCGAATCGAAGGGCCCCTGCCAGAGGGCTCCGAACTCGCAGCTCGGGCCCTGATCGCTGGCAACGATGCTTTTCGCGTTGGCATCGGCGAATGCCTGGTACCGGGGATCGGGATCGGCAACGTAGAGCGCCATCAAGTTGCGCAGGAAGATGCCCTTGAACTGCGGAGCGTCGCCACCCGACATCGATCCCGGATCGGTGAGGATGCCGTTCTGGGTGAGATGGGCGATGGCAGCGTTGGCAATGGCTTCGGCCTGCGGCAACAGCGTTGGGTCGTTGTCGGCGCGGTAAAGCTCCACGAGTCCGCCGAGAATCACTCCCTGGTTGTAGGACCACGTGGTGGCGCCGTTATTGGTGCACGCATTCGGATTGGATGAATTCAATCCGTCGTTGATGAGATTTTGCGCGTTGATCATGCCGGAGTTCTTGAACCACGTCCATTCCTGCTGCGCCCAGTTCAGGTAAAAGGCCGAAGCGCGTCCCGATGTGCGGTTGGCGAGTTTGGCCGCGATGGAGAGGAAAAGCTCGTTGGGGATGGCGTTCTTGTAGGTGCGGGAGGTGTTCCACCAGACTCCGCCGCCGCAGGTCGAGTCCCAGCCCCCGGTGATGGCTGTGAAGATGGTCTCCGCCATGGAGAGGTAGGCCGGGTTGCCGGTTACGTCGTAGGCGTCAATCCAGGCCAGCGCCCACCAGCCATCGTCGTCGTAGAAGCTATTGACGAAGTTCGCGTGCGCTCCCTGTGCTGCGGTGAAGGTATTGGCAATCACGGAATAGTACGAAGTGTCGCCGCTGACTTGTTCGTAGTTTGCCAGGACGGTGATGGAGTTGGCGGAGTTCCACCAGCCGGAGGGAGAAGCGTAGAGACCGGAACTGGACAGGTACCACTGCTGCAAGGTCTGGATGCCGGAGGCGGCTTGCTGGGTGTAACTTTGCGTCGCGCTGACGCCGCTCCCGGGATTGGCCGGCGGAAGGATGGCGCCACCGCAACCTGTGGGAGCCAACATCGAGAGGATGCAAAAGGCAATGACCGGAACTGTGCAGGAGCTTTTCATAGGATGTGCATGGCAAGGCCGGCGAAGAATCCCCACGCAAACCACGCTAGTTCCGCGCTGCAGCGTGCGCCAGGCCTCGTCTGTGACCGGTCTCCAGAATCAGCCTGATTGTACACGCGTATACGCGTACACGCGGAATTTGCTCGCGGCGGCGCCGACTTTATGCAGCGATCGGGATCGTCCCTTGGCGGTTGCGGAGGGATCGACCGCAAAAGGTCTCTGACCGCGAGAATGGGTGCCGGTGGAGTTCGTGCTGTCCCACCCTTTCGCCCAAAAATCGGGCGAAAGGATGGGGCACGGGCGCCCCTTTTGGCACAGAATCGGGCGGTCTGAGACCGTGCAGCATATGTGGCCCGTAGACTGAGGAGAGAGGTTTCGCTCGAATGCAATGGCCGGCTCAATTCTTGCTGTCAGCACTTTCGGCGGCCCAGTTTCCCAGGGCGGAAGCGCCGGAGATCGCGTTTCTGGGACGGTCGAACGTAGGCAAATCGAGCCTGCTGAACGCGCTGGTGGGCGAGAAGGCCGCTAGAGTCTCCAACACGCCGGGGCGCACGCGCGCCATCAATTTTTTTCTAGTTTCGGACGTGCGGCGTGCGAGAAAGATGATGTTCGCCGATCTTCCCGGCTACGGATACGCGAAGGTTTCCAAGTCCATCTCGGCGGAATGGCCGACTTTTGTCGAGCCCTATCTCGCGGAACGCGAGACTTTGGCGTTGTGCATCTGCCTGGTGGACGGCAACGTGCCACCGCGTCCCAACGACCGCCAGTTGCTGGACTGGCTGCGCGCCACGGGCCGGGACTTTGTGGTAGTTGCCACCAAAATTGACCGGATGAGCGGCAACGAGCGCACGCGCAGCCTGGCGGCGCTGAAACGGGCGCTCGATGTCGAGGAACTCTTGCCGGTTTCGGCGAAGACGGGGTATGGGATCAAGGAACTGCGGGCGCGGATTGAAGAGGCAGGGAATAGGGATTAGTGATCAGTGATCAGTGGTTAGTGATTAGTGGTTAGCACTCTCGCCGGTCAAGGTTTGCCGGGTTCAAAACGATGCTTCTCCTCGAGGCCCCGGATGTAAGAGCGAATCTCGTAGGGAAACGTAATCTCACCGCGGTCCACGCGTTCTCTCACCTGTTCGGAGAAGCGGGCGGCGAATTCGCGATGAGTTGAGAGCAGACGCAGATCTTGCGCCATGCGGCCCAGGTAACGCGGCGCGAGGCGCAACCAGCGGCGGCCCGGCCAGTCGTTCGCTTCGAGACATTCGAGAGCGATCGCATCCAGCACTGCCAAATCTTTGTGACGCGCCGAGTCCACGCGCCAGATGACGAGCGCCGGAATGCTGGTGAGATCGGCTTCGTCGTATTCGCCTTCCCGATCAATGAGCGCCTCGTGGAGAGGCGCGATGGGCACGTCGCGGCGCAGCAGATCGGGCTCGACGCCGCGCTCGTCCATCTCGCGCTCCATGGCCGCCGGGGCCATCGCGACACAAACTGAAACCGTTTCGCGCTTACGAAGCTGGTTTTTGAGGATGCGCAAGGCTTCGTCGAGCGAAGTGACGAGGAAATCGGCGATGGCTTCGCGAATGGCCTGCTTTTGCGTCGCGAGGTCTGCCGATGCGACGAGCGTGGCTGCACCGGCGATGTTGGCCGCGACGACGAGCGCGCGACCTTGCTCATCCATTTCTCCGGCATAGAACAGGTTGCCGCCGAGGCCCGATTCCGGATCGGCATACGGGGACGCGATCAGCGTTGCGTAGCCATGCGCTACGCGCGCGATAAAATCGAGAACGTCTGGAGATGGAGGGGCGAGCGCCACGAGTCTATCTTATCGATCGAATGCGCTGCGGGGCGAACGGCATGAAGGCTAGAGCGATTCCAAAATAGGTGTAGCCAGCGATTGTAATGCCACATCCCCGGTCCCCAAAAGCGAGGGACCGGGGGCACCCAAATGGGCATCGGCCACGCGCTACGAATTCTGGCGGCCTGCGAGAATTGCGGTCTAATTCTCCAGCTCGCGCCAGTTGAGCTTCCGGACGAAGAAAACGAACTCGCCGGGCTTGGCGGTGTAATGGGTCTGGCTGCATTCGTTGGGAGCGACTACGCCCGACTTGAGGATCTGGGCGACGGGATACCAGATGTCTCTTTCCTTGTCGGATTCCTTTGCGACTTCGCAGTTGACGTAGGTCTCCGTCGACATGTCGTATGTGGCCTTGACGGCGATCTCACGGGCGTCGGGAGGCAGCGTCACGATGACGGTTCCGTCGTCATTTATGTGTACCCATTCGTTATGCGCAGTGTCATGGTGGTCGATGCGCACCAGATAGTTCGAGGCTTTTACGGGCAGCCCGGTTTTGCCGTCGAGCAGGCGGATGTGAATGGTAATTTCCGTCTGGGCGTGAAGGCTGGCGCAAAGAACGGCGGCACATAAGAGCGCAATGAAAGCGCGGAAAACTGGCATAACGACTCTCCTCCGGCGCGGCGCAGGATGACAACGCTCCATTAAAGCGTGTTTCAAGAATGATTGTATAGATTCCGGTTGTCATCCCGCAGGGGCTAAAGCCCAGTTCGTTTCATGGCGGCTTTCGGCGCGGCTGAAAGCCTCGCCCTGATACAAGGCTTGTACATTGAGGTTCGTGCGACCCCACCCAAGCAAAGCTTGGATGGGGCACCCCGTTTTTGTGCTGAGTTCGATTCACGAAAAGCAACCGCAGGTCCTTCGACTCGTCCCGGCACGCCGGGACTCGCTCAGGATGACAGCGGTATTTGTGTTGCGAACCTAAAAGAGAGGACTCCCAAAGTTACCAGGCAGAATAAGGCTGTCCGTCGGAGCCGGTTTCGGTCGAGCCGGAATGGACGTCGGTGATGCCGGGCTCGGTCTCATCGAGCGAGTACATGGATTCGCTGCTGTCGGTCACCCAGGTGTCTTTCTGGCGCGTCATGGGATCTTCGGGGATGGCTCGGATGTAGCCATCCTGGACCAGGTCGTCGAGCGACTGGGGTCCCTTCTGCTTGTCCATGGTGTAGGTGTCGATGGCGGTGCGCATGGTCTGCAGGTCTTCCTTGAGCGCGGCTTCGCGCGCGTGCCTGACGGCGCCCACAAAGCTGGGAATTGCCAGGGTGATGAGGATGCCGATGATGGCCATCACGATCATCAGCTCGATGAGGGTAAAGCCGGATTGTGCACGTCTGTTGCTCATGTCTTTTTCTAGTGGTTAGTGATTAGTGCCGGCAAGAAATGCAGAATCCTGGCAAGCACGATCAAACCCATCACTAACCACGAACCACTAAAGCGTGTTTCAAAAATGGCCCAGCGAATTGGGCAAAAATCCCGCAGGGGTTAAAACCCCTTGTATTACCGCATCTTTTCGGCACGACTGAAGTCGTGCCCTGACACAGAACCGATTTTTGAAACGCCCTCTACCCACAGTCTTTCACCACGTCGCATACTTGGTTCCGTCAAGGGCGGTTCCCTGCGACTTGGAGTGTACATCGAAGACACTCTGCCCGCCATACGAGTCGGAATCGGGGTCGTCCTGCATGGAGCGCAATCCCCACTCGGTTTGGCCCGTCATGGGATCCACGGGAATCTTGCGGAGAAACCGCAGCTTCTTGCCCTGCACATCCACGCCGTCTACGAGAGTTTGCAGGTCGGGCGGATAGTTCTGGCTTTCGATTTTGGTCTGGAATGCGCCCCTGTCGGCGGCGTCCTTGTACTTGTCGATGGCGTCGCGCATCATCCACAGATCGGCACGGAGCTCGCGTTCCTTTTGCCGCTTGACCTGGAAGCGCACGAGAGGCAAGGCAGCCGACATGAGAATGGTGAGGATGGCCGCGGTCACGATCAGCTCAACCAGCGTAAGGCCGCGTTGGCTGCTGGGGATCGGGATGGAGCGTTGCAGACTCATGCGCGCGGTTCCCTACTTCACCACGATTGTGGCTTGCCCTGTCTGCACCGATATTTGTTGCTGGGCGGCATTCACTACCGAGGCGCGCGTGATGCCCAGGCCGCTCTGGCCCGGGGTCTTGGCCTGGAAGGTAAGCACGCACACCACGCCTGTGCCGGTGACGCCGTGTGTTCCCGGCGGCCGGGAGATGCTGACGACGAGGGTTCCCGGCGGTTCCTCAACATGACTGAGGCCGGTTGGCTGGCCGTCGCGGCTGAGGATGTCTCCGGCCGCTACGCCGCTCAATTGCAGGTTGGCGGTGTCGTAGTGCAACTGCAAGGCAATGGAAGTCACATCGGTTCCCCCGTTGAGCACGACGGGAACCTGGAAGGTGGTGCCTGCGGCCATGGGCGTTGCGGGCACATTGAGAGCCAGGCTGGCACTCGCCACGGGCGGCGGTGGCGCCGCGGCTGGGGGCGGAGTTGCGGCGGCCGGGGCCTGAGGCGACGGCACGCCAGGTGGCTGACTGGGCGACTGGGTAACGGGCAGAGTGGGTTGGGGCACGGCCGCTTGCGCGGTGGCCGTGGGGCTGCCATTGGAGCCCATATCGGAGCGCATCTGCGCCAGCATCTGCGGCGCGGCCTCGATCGCGCTCTGCGCGGGAATCGATCCCACGGCCGGGCTCCGTGCGGGCATGGTGTGTGCCGCGGGCACCACAGCAGGCGCGGCCGCGCCATTTTCGTTGTCTCCATGGCGCAGCGTGATGGAAGCCTGCCCCAGGCCGGTGTCGATGACGCGCAAGTTAGCCTGATCGAGTTCCTGCGATCGCACGATATGCGGCACCACGACGAAGACAATGTCGTCGTCCTGGATGGTGTGGTCCCTGGAACCGAAGATGTACTTGAGAATCGGGATGGCGCTCAATCCGGGGATGCCGGTCCAGTTCACCGCTTCCTGCTTGTTCTGAATGCCGCCGAGGATGCTGGGTTCGCCCTCGCGGAGCCGGATAGTCTGGTCGATCACGCGCTGGCTGATGATGGGCTCGGTGACGCCGCTGATGGTTACCTGGCCGCTCTCCGCGGAGACGGTGATGTTGATCTTGAGCGTGACGTCGTGGTCGTAGTGGATGGTGGGCGTCATCTCGATGTTCACGCCCACGTCTGTGTACTGGAACTGGGTGTTGACCAGCGAACTGACCAGCGCCGTGGCCGCGCCTGTTTGATAAGAGCCGGTGGCGATGGGGATCTTGGAGCCGATCTTCATGGTGGCTTTTTGCGCGTCCATAGCGCGCATGCGCGGGCTCTGCAGAACCTTGGTGTTGTTGTCGGTGAGCAGCAGATTGAGCGTGGCCGATCCCACGGTGACAGCGAAATCTGTGGAGTTGAGATGGGCAAGGCTGTAGAGAGTGGGGCTGACAGTCGAGGTGGTGGAGCCGGTGGTGCCGGTGGTGGTGGAGGTGGTGCTGGAACCGCAGGAATTGGTTGCCGCGCAGTTGGGCTGCAGGGTAACGCCGAAGCTGCTGGGCCATTGCATTCCCAGCGTCTTCTCCCAGTTCTTGCTCACTTCGAGCACTGCGATGTCGACTACGACCTCGCCGCGGGGCTTGTCGAGGTCGTCGATGAGTTGCTGCGCCAGCAGGAGCTCGTCGGTGGTGCCACGCATGACGATGGCGTTCTGGCTCTGCACCGGAAAGACCTTGGTAGTGGGCATGAGGTTGCGGATTGCGATGGCGACGTCATTGAGGTCGTTCTGCTGCCATGCGTTGGTCAGATAGAAGGTCTGCACGGCTTGCTCATCCAGGTCGCGCCGCTTGGAGGGAGTGTTCTGGGCCACGAAGATGGTATTGCTGGTGACCGGACGCCAGAAGGTATTGGACATTACGCTGACGATGCGCAGGGCATCGAGCAGCGAAACATTGTTCAGGTCTACGTCAATGCGCGTGCCGTGGTAGTCGGGATCGAACATGACATTGACGCCGGCGGCCTTGCCCACGGTCTGATACACCACCTTGGAGTCCTCGGCCATATGCAGGGAGAGCGGCTCATTCGAGACCGGCTTGAGCTCCGGCGGAGACTCGATGGTCTGGAGTTGCTCGGCTTCCGCGGGGGGCTCAGGAAGCCCCACTTCGGGCACCGGCGCGCTTTCACCCTGCTTCTGGCGGAGGCGGGCAATCTCCTGCTGCGCGGCTTCGTTGCTGGGGTCGATTTCGGCGGCGTGGAGGAACTCGCCCAGCGCGGCCTGGGTATCGCCAGCCTGCTCCAGCTTGCGGCCCTTGCTGACGTGAATTGAGGACGCCGTGACGCGCACGCGCGCAAGCGCAATCTTGAAGCGAGAATCCCTGGGATCCTTGTTGAAGGCTTTCTGGAAGTCGTCGAAAGCCGTGTCGTAGTCTTCGCGGGTTTCGGCGGCCTGACCCTGCTTGAAATCGGTATTCGCTGACTCGGCGTAGACCCTCGCGCACGGCAAGCCAAAGCCTGCGGCTGCGGCAAACAGGACGATGGCGAAGATGGTTCTCGATGTCATGATTCCGGCCACGGCCGGAGCGGGCGTGCGGTTCATCCTACTCCCCGGCGTTTCTCCAGATCCGCCCGCGCAATCCCCGGCGGCGTTTTGCAGCCTGGGTTGCAGGTCTCCGGCGGGCGTCCCGATGAGATTCCTTGTGCCGATCATTGGCGAAAAACGCTGCTTCATTCTAACAAAGCTGTGCTGCTCTTCATCGAAATCTGCGCCGATGCGATCGCAAAACCAGAGTGGGTGTATCTCGAAGCCACTGCACTCAAGTCGACGCGACCAACAGGGAGCGGCGACCCTGCACGAAGGCCGGACAGGATGCGGTAACTCTGGTTTTGCCGTACGATGAAGACTCAAGGACGCTCGCCCGTGCCCCGCCAAAGCAGCCACATTATCGTTCCCAAAGACGCGCAGCCCGCGAAAAAGACGGCCCAGCCGCGCGACCCTGTGGCCAGCGGCGAGCGCGACGCCGCGCACAACCGAGCCGCCAGCCATCACTACTTTCTCCTCGAGAAATTCGAAGCCGGCGTGGCGCTGCGCGGCACCGAGGTGAAGTCCATCCGCGAGGGGAAGGCCAACCTCAAGGACTCCTACGGACTCATCAAGGGTGGCGAGGCGTTCTTGCTGAACCTGCATATCGGTCCTTACTCCCACGGCAACATGGCCAACCACGACGAGACGCGTACCCGCAAACTCCTGCTGCACCGCGAGGAAGTTCGCAAGCTACTCTCCAAGACGCAGATCAAAGGGCATACGCTCATCCCCACGCGGCTCTATTTCAGGAAAGGGCGGGTGAAGTGCGAGCTGGCGCTGGCCAAGGGCAAACAGGACTGGGACAAGCGGGAGACGGAGCGGCGGCGGGAGGCCGACCGGGAGGCGCGGGCGGCGATCAAGGCGAATAAGCATAGAAACAGCCAGTAGCTGGGAGCTGTTCGTGCGGGGACGTGCGTTCCCGAGGGTGGGAGCGGAATGTCTCGTTCTGAAAAGCGCGTGGCAGGATGGGGCGCGTCAGCGGATCAAGTTGACTTCGATGCCTGGGTCGATGTTCTTCCAGGCGGCGTCGGTGGTGTAAACGGCGGCTTTGCGCTGGATGGCGAGGGCGAGGCAGGCGCGGTCGCCGAGGGAGAGGCCATAGGGGCGGGTTTGAGCGATCAGTTCGGCGGCGACGCGTGCCTGCTGATCGTCAAAGAAGCAGATCTCGCAGCCAAATTCCATCACGCGGCGCCAGGCGAAATCGGCGCCGGCTCCATGGAGCAACAGCCGGGTGTGCACCTCGGCGAGGTTCACAGCGCTGAGGAGCCCACCGTCAAGGAGGGGGAGAACTTGATTGCCGCCTCGCTCGTTGAAGATGACGGCCAGGATTGCGGAGGAATCGAGTACTGCTGGGCTAGCCAAGCCACTCCTCCATCTCGCGCCGCGCCTCTTCACGGCGCTCTGCAATCAGTTCATCGGACGCCAGAGACGCGGGGTTGGCGAACGGTTTGAATTCCGCCTGAATCCTGCGGATTTTTGCGAGTTGCGACTCGATGCGGAGTACTCCGTCCTCGAGCGACATGACAACGACGTCCCCCGGGTTCAGTCCCATGTTCCGTCGTATCGAAGCTGGAATCACGATGCGGCCATTGTCATTTATCCTTGATGTGACATGGTGCCGATTTGTGACATCAATAGGAGTTTCAAGGGTTCGTGGCATATTTGAATGATATGCCATTACAAATAATAATGTCAAATATTGTTATCGTGACATTTACTTGAGGATCTGCCCGATTGCGGAGCGCCCCATCCAGTATTTGCCACAGGTCCAGCCTTCCATAAAGAATAGAGACATGAGGACTGAAAGTTCTTTTGCTCCAATTTCGGGAATTGCTACGGAACTGCTGGCCGTTCTGGCCGCCGACACGCAAACCACCAAAGGCCCCGAAGCCAAACCGCAGCCTGCGTTGCTGACCACGGACGCCGCGGTACAGGCAGCCGCGGCCGGCGTGCTCGAGACCGGCGAGTACAAAGCAGGCGCGAACGAGACCGTCCTGATCCATGCACCGGCGGGACTGGCAGCCAAGCGGCTGCTGATTGTGGGGCTCGGCAAGCTGGCCAAGGCCACGGTGCACGGCGTGCGCGAGGCGGCGGGAACGGCTGTGCGGTTTGCCAAGCCGCGGGGGATTCGGGATATCGCAATTGCCTTGCCCGAAGACTTCTCCGAAGGTCTCCCTCACGCAGTGACGCGTGCGGCCGTCGAAGGTGCGTTGGTGGGCGATTTCGATGCCGATACCTATCGCAGCGAGCGCGAGGATCAGAGCATTCAGTGCTTAACAATTGCAGCGGCGGTGGACGCGGACCGGCCGTCGATCGAAGCCGGGGTTCGAGAGGGCGTGATCGTTGGCGAGAGCCAGAACTTTGCGCGTTCGCTGGTGAATGAGCCGGGCAACAAGCTGACGCCGACGATTCTGGGCCAACGCGCGGCACGGATGGCGCAGGAAGTGGGCCTGGGATGGGATGTCTACTCGACCGAAATGCTGCACCAGTTGAAAATGGGGGCATTCTGGAGCGTGGCGCAGGGATCGGCGGAGCCGCCGGCGCTGATCGTTCTGCGCTACGAGCCCGAAGGCGTTACCGAGGGCCCGGTTCACGACCCCAGCGACGAAGACCTGTCGCCGGGGGCCCCGGTTCTCGGTCTGGTCGGCAAGGGCATCACCTTCGATACCGGCGGAATTTCCATCAAGCCTTCCGACAACATGGAGAAGATGAAGTACGACATGGCAGGCGGCGCGGCGATGATGGGCGCGATGCGCGCCATTGCGCTCCTGAAGCCGCGGGTGCGCGTGATCGCGATCGTATGCGCGGCCGAGAACATGCCTTCGGGCACGGCGCAAAAACCCGGCGACGTGCAAACCGCAATGCCGATCGCTCCAGATAAGCCGGGCAAGACCATCGAGATCATCAACACCGACGCCGAGGGGCGGCTGGTGCTGGCCGACGGACTCACCTACGCGCGCCAACTCGGCGCAACCCATCTGATCGACGCGGCGACACTCACCGGCGCCATTTCCGTTGCCCTGGGCAAAACCACCGGCGGCGTGTTCTCGAACGACGATGCCACGTATGCCAAATTCGAAGCCGCGCTGGCTGTTTCCGGGGAAAAGTTCTGGCGCCTTCCGCTGGGCGAAGAGTAC
>Ga0182014_10007423_pt1 | contig 11496 bp, 6 predicted proteins | sample 612S2DmetaG_FD_120489 | JGI IMG/M metagenome (GOLD analysis project Ga0182014, IMG submission 120489) | Permafrost microbial communities from Stordalen Mire, Sweden - 612S2D metaG | ecosystem: Environmental > Terrestrial > Soil > Wetlands > Permafrost | place: Sweden: Stordalen | collected... | reverse complement strand
GGCGGGCGTGGAGGCGGCCCAGGCGGTCGCGCGGGCGCCGGCGCGGGGGTTGCCGGAGACAATTTCAATCGGCCGACCGATGTTGCCTGGGACGGGGCCGGGAATATCTTCGTTTCCGATGGATACGGCAACGCGAGAGTCGCGAGGTTCGACGACGACGGCAAGTTCATCAAGTCATGGGGTTCGCAAGGAACGGAGCCCGGCCAATTCGACGCGCCGCTCTCGATTGCGACCGACCTCCAGGGGAATGTTTACGTAGCGGATCGGGGGAACAAGCGGATTCAGGTCTTCGACAACAACGGTGTTTTCAAGAGGCAGATTTCCGGCGTGGGCGCGCCCTGGGCCATCTGCATTTCGCCAGGACCGCGCCAATACCTCTACAGTTCGAACTCGAACGACCCACGGACCATGGATGGCGGCGAGATCTACAAGATGGATCTGGACGGGAAGGTCCTGGGCAGATTTGGCCAGGCGGGCAAGTTGATAAAGGAGTTCGGATCGGCGAATGAAATCGACTGCCGCAACCCCGACGAACTCTACGTGGGGGAACTCACGAATTGGAGAGTGCAGAAACTCAGTCTGCATCCGCGACGGTAAACAAACAACGCCGCGGCCTATCGGATCAGCACCGACTCTATATAGACGCTCGTGGGAGGTCTGACGGGGGATGGGTTCCGCCGAGCGGCAGCGGAACCGAACAATTGCGCCAGTTGGGTCCCCTCCGCAGCAGATCGAGCGCGCCTGTCGAGATCCGCGCCCCCCGTGCGAGGGCGCAACGGTGGCGCTTTCGGCATGACTCGGGGTCAGGATGGTTCGCTAAACCTTTTCCGTATGACCGTATGACTCTTCCATTCACCACTCCACGCCGGTTTATCCGGCGCACTCAGCAGCCTGTTAAACCCCGCGAATTGTGATCACCTTCCGGAACGGCGTGTAGCCGGTGATGTAGATGCAGTTGCCCGATGCGCGGAGTGAACCTCCATGCGCCTGGTAAGTGTGTCCGGAAAGGTTGACCGACTCGTGGTCCGCCTGCCCGGGCCCGAACTCGATCGCATCCTCTCCCACGTGGTAGGTCCCCATACCAGCCGTCAGGAAAGTGATCTTGCTCTCCCCCGCCCCCGCGCGCCCGCCCGCCGCCGTTTCACGAATCACGCCTCCGAATTGACCGCCGGCGCGGAACGCCAACTCCACAGCGTAGGGTACGCGCTCGTGGCCTGTGATCTCAATCTGCAGTTCGAACGCGCCCTGCTTCTCCACCACCGTCACCTTCTGGTCCAGGGTTTGTACATTGCTCATTTGCCGGTGCGGAAAATCCAGCTTGCTCCAGAATCGGCCGTCTTTCACCGGCGTCAGCGCGTAGTCGCCTTTCGCATTGCGGTACTGTTTCGGCAGCGGTTGGTAATAGGGAGCCTCATAGCGTTGATGCAACACGGTCTGGTTGCCATCCACGCTGACGCCCTCGGCGCGGAACACGCCAAGGCTGAAGAACTGCCCGCCCATGCGAACGGATTCCAGAATAGCCTTGCCCTTCCGGAAACTGAAAAACGTTGGGTTATGAGCCAACCCGGATGCCACTTCCATCGGCCAATCTTCACCCCCGAAAATGGAGGCCGCGCGATCCCCCCTTCTCACGCGCACGAGATGGCTGGCCGCAAACACCCTCTGGTAGTCCGATGGGACCTCGCCTCCTGCGGGCAGAGGCTTGCGAAGCAGCGGCTCTTCGATGAAATAGATCACCGGATTGGTCCCTTCCACCAGACCCTCTCCCGGACGTGACGCAATGAGCCGGGCCACCGCCGCAAACGCGGCGTTGTTCTCGCGGATGGCCAGGTAGCGGTACTGCAGATAGAAGTTGGCCACGTGAATGGGCCGATCCTGGTCCTGTCGCCGGGATTGGACCGTTTCCAGTTCCCCGTCGGGCTGCATCAGGTACAGGCGCTCTCAAGTCCGAAGCCACCCTCGTTCACGACGATTACTGCCGCTCACCGCGGAGCGGCGCACACGAAACTCGCGGCATCGTCGATGCTGCCGGAGCCTTTGTACTGCGCCACCTGGGGATAGGGGCACAGTGGGCGTGTGCGCAACACGCCGCTCGCCGCGTTCGATCCGTTGCGGTATTTGGTAGCGATGATCCGATCCGGAGCGACGCCGTCCTCAACCCAATGCTCCACAGCCTTATCGATGTTCTGGCTTGCGTCGCCCTGCGGCGCGCCGGCCTGGCCAAAGCTGTTGGGGCCGGGGCCGTCGGAGCAATGCTCGAGTCCAGGCACCATGAACAGCCGCACGCAACCTTCGGTCTCCCGCGCACCGAGCTTCTTCTCGACGCTGTGGAAGTAATCGATGGTGTTCACCGGCGAGATGGCCGCGTCGCTCCACCCGTGATACAGAATCAGTTTGCCGCCGCGCTGCCGGAAACGGGAAAGGTCGGGGTCCGTGGCATTCAGAACGCGAGCCATTTTCTCATCGGCAGCTCTTGTGTCACGGTCCACCTGAAAGGTGTGATAGTCCCACCCGGCGTTGGCGAACACCATGTTGGCGAAGAACTGCGTGCCGAAGCCGTAGCCCAGGCTTTTCTCCGGAGCGGGGCCGGTGATCCACGCTGCCCAACCGCCAACCCCGCTCTCGCCGCCCGGCATGTGGCCTGGAAACGTAGATTCGCCCTTGGCGTTGCGCGGGCCGGAGTAAAGCTTCTCCAGAGCGGCCGCCTGCGGCGCACTTAGACAGGCGGCGGAATCGGGCCCTTGACACACCAGTGTCTTGAGGTCGAAATGGCAGCGCGCGGGGTCGCTGATGAGACCGTCCTTCAGGCCGTCGGTGGCGTCGCACGCAGCCAGAGCGGCCGCCTCGATGGCGGGGATCTTGGAAGCCGGGATGTAGCCGTCACCGGATAGCGCCAAGGCATCCCAGACGCCTACCGTGACCACGTGCGTCCAGTAATTCGCGGGCGCGCCGGACACGATTCCGTCGTAATCATCCGGATAGCGTTGCGCTTCCATCAGTCCCTGCCGACCGCCGTTCGAGCAGGAACTGAAATAGGAACGGCGCGGCTGGCCGCCATAGAACGCGGCGATGACGGCCTTGGCCGTGACCGCCGTCGCGTGGATGGCCCGGTAACCGAAATCGATGGCCTTTTCAGGATGGTTGAGCGCCCAGGAGGCATCCACCGTGCCCGCCTGGTGGCCCGTATCCGTGGCAGCGGCCGCGTACCCCGCTCCCACGGCGAGTGCCAACGAGCTGAAATCGATGGACCCGGCGAAGCCGCCGTTGCCCACGCCCAGGAGCTTGCCGTTCCACTCGGCGGAGGGCATCCACACTTCGAAGCGGATGTCCGAATCGGTTGAAGGCTTGATGCTGCCCGATACACGGCAAAACGCGCGCGGGTTCTGGCCGGCACGACCGCCCGGCGGCGGGAACGGCCCGGCGGGAACGGTCTGCGCGGTGATGGTAGTGTTGGAGAGCGCAAGCGCCGCCAAGCTCTCGCAGGTGGCAGGCGTCGCCGCTGCCGCGCCAGCAGCCAGCAAAGCGACGGCGGACACGCATCGAAGCATGCCCATGAAGAATCCTCCTCGATAATTATCCGGCATTTCCACGCTTGTGTCGCTCCGCCGGTCCGAGGGGAACAACACGATTGCTACGCGGAGTCCATCTTGGCAGCGAGATGACGCCACTCATCCGGCTGCGGAGGCCCAAAGCCACGGTAGTTGGATCACAGAGAACCGGCGCTCAATGTCATCGAAGGACAAGAACGGTGGATCGACGACGGCGCTTTCGCGGCGCGTCGGGAAGCGTGGAAGTTGAGGCGGGAACGAATCTGTAAAGCGGGCATTTTCGGCCCCGAATTGCTCACTATAGGTATTCTGAGCAATTAGACTGTCCGGAACGGCTATAAGTTCTTGATTCCAGGTAAAAGGAGGTTTCCGGTTTTTGTCTGTAATGAGCAATAATCGCGCGAAATGCCCGGTTTTCAAGGCTTCCGCGCGCGTCGAAAACGGCGCTCACAGATTAGACGTTGAGGTTTCGGCGGAAGGTTTCCGTGCCGCGGGCGGCCCCAAACCGAACATTTCCGAACACTTTTTTCTGACACCCCGAAAAAGTCGCCCGGTTTTGGGGGTCTCCGGCCTGCCCTGTTTCGGCGGTCCATAGAACACCGCGCGTAGGGCAGTGCGCGACGAGCAGACCATGACGTAGCGAGGGGCGATGACGCCGCATGGTTGTCTTACGCGACCGACACTTCCCAACGAATCTTTTCCTGCAGCGGCGCCCGGTCCACGCGCGGCCGGCTCGGGCAATCCCATGAACCGGGCGGTGGTCTCGCAGACGATGCGCCATCCGGCAGCTCGGAGCGAGGTTCCCGGTTCGGACCGGCGCAGCCAGTTGCCTCACCGAAGGTTCTTCTGCATCTCGAGCACGAAGGGATGCCCGGCAAAATAGCCGCCGTAGGCCCGCGCGGCCGTGAGCAGGCCCTGGCGGGCGGCCTCTGTGGCTTCCTCCCGTCTTCCCGAGGCGCGCAGCAACTCCATCAGGCGAACGTAAACCTCGACACTGAGATCCGGCTGCGCGCTCATCTCCTTTTCCTGGGTTTCGAGCGCCGCGCGCAGGTGCTGTTCGGCCGAGGTTCTCGAGCCGAACCGGGCTTCCACAATCCCGCCGAACAAGTGATGGCGGATGCGATCCACTGGCGCAACGGCTGTGTACGACAGGCGTTGTTCGACATCCCGCAATCGGGCCAGCGATCCGCAGTCTCCGGCGAGAGCCTCATACGCCGCCAGTTGCAACGCCCGTTCGTCGGGCTCCATGAACCAGGCCTGCTTACGGGTGACCAGGTCCAGGGCCTCCGACATCAGCCGGACGGCCTCCGTATAATGGCCCCGCACATCTTCTTCGAACGCGCGGGCGTAGAGAACTGGAACGAGTTCAATGAACGGCTCGCCGTTTCCACGCAACGCAGGCTCCGCGCCGCGAAGCACGCGCTCGCCGCCGTCCAGATCGCCCAGGCGAAGACGAAGCATTCCCACCCGGCTATCGTTGATGGCCTGATATGCCGGCGCGTTTGGGCGGGGGTATCGCCGGGATTCCTGGTACATTGCTTCGGCGTCCGCCAGGGGCTCGCCGGCATTCACCGCCACGAAGGCGGTGTCGTGCAATGCGCCGCCGAGTACGCTGTGGTCAACCGCGCGATAGAGCGCCACGGCTTGGCGGCATGCGGCCAGAGCGTCGGCGTAGCGGCCCTCAAACGAGCGGGCATCGCACAGGTTCGAATAGAGGTTCGCCGCAATCTTGGGGGCGCCGCCGGGAATCCGCGGGAGCAATTGAAGCCCCAGTAGCAGTTGCGCTTCCCCTTTTGCCGGTTCACCGAGCACAGCATAGGTAAATCCCAGCGTTGAGCGCAGATCGGCTTGCGCCTCCGTATCGCTGCCGAGCGCCTGTCCCACCCGCGCGGCGGCATTGTCCAGAATGTCGCTGAACTGAATGGCATCGTGCTTGACGCGCAGTGGGCTGTACCAGTAGGGGCTGGCGGAAAGGAATGTGTCCTTCGCGAATTGGCTGACCCGCTCGGCGCGCGCGGCCTGGGATCGCGCCTGTGCGGATTGATAGACGGAGACCACGGTCAAACTGGCCAGGGCCGCAGCCGACAGGCCCGTTGCCGATACCGCGAGCCAGTGTCGGGCCGCGAACCTGCGGGCGGCATACCAGGCGGAGTGCGGCCGGGCCCGAACGGGGCGGCCCTGGCAGAACCGCTCCAGATCCTCTTTAGCCTCGCGCACGGTTCCATACCGATGGGCCGGCTCGGTCTCAATCATTTTCAGCAGAATCGTGGATAAATCTCCCCGCAGGCGGCGGCGCAGACGGTCCCGGCTCACGGACCGCTCGGCCGCCGCGGCTGCCGACACGGCCTGCGCAGGCGCGCCGGCTGCACGTCCGTGCAGGACGCGATCCACGGAATCCACCGTCGATTTCGGGTCGCCGAACGGCCACGCGCCGGTCAGAGTTTCGTAGAGGATCACACCCAGGGAGAAGACGTCGCTCAGCGTGTCGACCCGCTCGCCGCGGAGCTGCTCCGGACTCGCGTAACGCGGAGTCAGTGACGCGAACTGGGTTACTCTTCCCTGTGGATTGGGCGCCAGTTTGGCTGTGCCAAAATCGAGCAGCTTGGCTACGCCGTCCGCGGTCACCAGTATGTTGGCGGGTTTCAGATCGCCGTGGATAATCAGGTTTCTGTGCGCAAACTCGACGGCTTCGCACACTTGAAGGAAGAGCCGTATGCGCGCTTCCAGCGGCAGCATCCTATCGGCGCAGTATTGACTCCAAAGGTGGCCCTCGATGTATTCCATCACCAGGTAAGGGTCGCCGCCGGCCGCCACGCCGCCATCGAGGAAACGGGCGATATTGGGGTGCGCGAGCGCCGCCAGCAATTGCCGCTCGTTGCGAAAGCCGCGCACGAATTCCTCACCCGCAAGGTGAGGGGCCATCACTTTGAGCGCAACGGTCTGGTCGAACTGCCCGTCGGCGCGGTGCGCCAGATATACCGCGCCCATGCCGCCGCTGCCCAGCAGCCGCTCCGTCCGATAGGGACCGAATAGCAGCCCGGCCTGCGGCGGCTCGTCTGGGAAGCCGTCTCCGGCAGCGGCGTCCTGCCCTTCGGCCGGCGTTTGCGCGCTGAGTGCGCAGTGCCTCCGGTCCGCTGCCAGAAGCGACCGCACCTCATCGCGGACCTCCGGAGCGAACCCGGTTTGCGAAGCAAGCCAGGTCTCGCGCTCGAGTTCGGGTTGTTCCAGCGCGGAATGAAACAGCTCCTCCACGCGCGGCCAGAGTGGATCCACGTCCGTGCCATTCAACCGGCCGGGGTTCGCCGCCAAGCCCGGTAGCATTACGGTTCCGGCCGGAGCTCGCGGCAAAGCCAGGCGCAAGCCAATCTCATATCGCGGTCTACGGTCGCCTTGGACAGGTTGAGTATTCCCGCGGTTTCTCCGGCCGTGCAGCCCAGATAGACGCGCAATTCGAGAATCTTCGCTTTTCGGGAATCGATTTCCTCCAGCCGCGACAACGCGCGGTCCAGATCGAAGACGTCTTCTTCCCGTTCCCCAAGCCACCGGATGTCGGCCGTAACGGGGAACAACCGCCCGATCCGGCGCTCCTCACGCATTCGCGCCCTGGCATGGTCCGTCAGGATCCAGCGCATCGCCCGCGCGCAAAAACTGTAGAAATGTTCCCGGTCTTTCCAGTCCGAAAGCTTCGCTCCGGCAAGACGCAGGTATAGTTCCCCCACCAGCGCCGTCGGCTGAAGCGTATGATCCGGCCGCTCACGGGACATGCAACCGCGGGCCATCAGCCGCAACCGCTCGTAGGCGACGGATAGCAATTCGCGAAACGCTTCGTCGCGCCCGTCGCTCCACTGGCGCAATAGGCGCGTGATATCGCTATCGACGGCCAACGCAGGATTCATACTTCGCGTTTCTTAGGCCTTCGCTTCTATCGATATTATACAGTTTTCAAGAATCTGTTTATCTCTATATCGGTACTGCCCTCCCGCCCTCATTCCGCCAATGTCCAACTCGTGATCGCCGCGCTACTGCCGTCGGAGTAGGTAATGGTTCCGGTGCCGGACTGATCGACCGAGCCGGTGGCCAGCGTTGCGCCGGTGCTCAGTTGGATGATCGTCACGCTCACATTGCGGGTGGTATTGCTGATCACCGAGATTTGGATCTGCTCGTCGTGCTCCGCATCGGTGAGCGTCCAGGCGGTCGGCGTTGGCGGAAAGAGCGCCATTGCGGCGGCGCTGCCGCTGGTCGTGGTGGAGGCGTACGCGATTTCACCCGGAATGGCAAACGAAGTGGGCGTCGGGTTGGTCAAATTGAGCGAACCGATTGGCCCGGTGTAGATCGTGCCGCCGCCACTGAAGGTCAGACCGCTATCGTCCGCGTCCGGCGTCAGGGTGATGCCTGTCACGGAACCAATCGCCAGATTGAGCGCGGGGAAATCCTGCCCGACCGCGCCCACGCACTGTAAGCCGGTGGAACTGACGGTATTACCGCAAGACAGCCCTAACTGTACGGGCGTCGGCGACGTGGTCAGCGTGAATAGGCCGAGACCGTTCACCTCCATGGCGTCGCCCGATACGCCGATCGTCATATTGAGGATCATGGTTCCGAGATTGGTTCCGCTGAGACGGCGATAAACGGCAGTCTCCGTCAGTTCGGCGCCCGCGGTCCCGAGGTCCGTCCCAGCCGTGAATTGAGCCGCGATGTAGGGTTGTGTGCAATTGGCGTCGTAATACACCGTGACCGGATATAGTGGGTTCCCGGATACGACGATGGTCGGCGCGGCGCCCGATGCGTAGCTGCCGCCTCCTGGAATCGCCTCGCAGGCTGCGCCCTGGGTGCCGCTTGTGAAAAGAATGGCGAGTTGGCTCTCAAGCACGTTGGAGGCCAGGGCGACCGACAGCCCGGTCTGCGCCAGCGCCCGTTGGTCCACCAGGTTGCCCGCCGCCCCAATGGTCATCACCGGGATGCTGGTATAGATTCCGGCCGCGGTGGCGCGGATGCCCAGGGCGCCGATCTGGACGCCGGAGGCCGTATCGAACTCCAGCGTGCCGCGAATGTTCGCCGCGGCCGGGAACCAGGTAGTCAGCATCTGCGACGTGTGCCCGCTGCCGGGCAGGTCGATTGTGGTGGTCCCCAAGATGGCTCCGGTATCGTCCCTCAAGGTCGTCGGCACGGCGGCCGGCTGGGCAGAACCGTTCGCCAGCGCGGTGCCCGTCGCCAAGCCGCCGGTGTTGTCGAAGGGCAGGGTGTAGGAACTGGAACTGCCCACTTCCAGCGGCACTACCGCTTCCTGCCCGCCCCTCTGGAAGATCGCGAAGCCGTTGACGTTGCCATCGGTCGATAGCTGCGCCGAGCCTTCCACCGAGGCGCCGGAGGCCAAACCCTGCGTGACCACCACGAGCGTGGCCCCCGCGGCAAGCGTCTGGCTGACCGATGATTCCGTGACCGTCGCCCCGGTTTGCGGGAAGTTGAGCGGCAGCGAAAGAGGGCTGCCGTCGTCGCCGAAGAAACTCAGCGTGGCATTGGCCGCGGTGGCGCCGGTGTTCACCAGCGTAAACAGGGTCTGCCAGCCGTTGCCGGACGCCACTTGCGCCATCATGCCGCCGGCCGTCCCGACGTTCGCGAGCACCGGAAGCGTGGTAATCGCGGCACCGTTCGCGCGCAGCCCAAGGACGCTGATTTGGCCATTGGGCGGCGTGTCGAATTCCACCGTGCCGCGCTTATTAGCCGTGACCGGGAAACCGTACGTCGGATCCGTCAACATGAAGGAATTGTGGCCTTGCGCTGGAAGACTGACCGTACCCGTGCCAATTTGCGCCCCGGTATCGTCACGGATGACGACTCCGATGTTGGCCGCGCTGGTTGCCAGATTCGCGACGGCGAGGCCCGTGCTGAGTGCGCCCGTGTTATCGAAGGCCAGGAGGTAGGAGGCTGCGTTGCGCGGCTCGATGGGCACCACGGCCTGTTCGCCGTTGGGCGCGTAATCGAAAATCGCGAAGGCCCCGATGTTGCCGTTCGTCAGCAGTTGCGACCAACCCTGCGCGGTCGCCTGGCTGGCTGGCCCGGTGGTGTCGAGTACCAGCGTGGCGCCGGGGTTGATCGCCTGGTCGAAGGTTGAGCCGACGACCGAGCCTAGCGACGGCTGCTGCGGGAAGGTGAACGGCAATGGCTGCGAGCTACCGCCGTCGGAGTAGAAATTCAAGCGCGCCTCGCCCTGTGCCGTGCCCAAATTCACGAGCGTGAGCGTAGTGTCCCACCCCCCGGCAGAGACGATCTGCGCCATCGAACCGGCCGGCGTGAGATTCTCGTTAGCGGCGGCAACGGCGGCCGCCTGCGCCTGGCACCCAAACTTCGCCTGAAGGCTATCGGCTAGCGCGCGGATGTTGCCGGCTTGTCCCGACGCGGAGACGCACAGGAGCGGAATCAGGGTCAGGGGCGCGGCCAGTGCGTGCACTAACCGCCTCATATCGGCTGAAAGGTGCATGGTAGGAATTCCTCCCAAGTGTCGCGCGCTTGGCCGGCAGACCTACGCCGCCAGCGCGCTTCTATGTTCTGACTCTGCCCCCGGTTCTTGCAGGGACGCCCAGGATGTCAGCTTTGCTTCTTTCAAGCGCTCAGCGATCTTAGCCCAAACTTCAACCTCCTATCCGGTCTCTTCTCTAGTGGCCGGACCGGCTGCGTGCGGCCCATTCAAAGTGCCGGCCGCGACCTTCACCAATGTAGCGGCGCCCGACGGCAAAATGACTCAAGCCGGTTCGAAATTCTGCGTCTTCGCGCCGGACGGGCAGCCTGTCTCATGGCGGCCTGTGACCTAGTGGGCGATCCGGGGCGCTCAGGCGTTCTCGCTTCCATCGGGTGCCACGCGCTTCACCTCCGCCGTGAATCCGTCGTGGTTCAGCCGAGCAACACGGCGGCCGACGATCGCCACGCCGCAGATGGTAGTCGGCCAGTGTGCAACGCCCGCCTGAAGACGGCAGCGCAGAGGAAACGCTCGGCGTCTGCGGGGAAGGGCAAGGCGGCAGCGGCGCCGGCGCCTGCGAATGCCGCCAGGAAGAAGCGCCGCCTGAATCCCCGAGGGGCGCGCGCGGAGCATCGCGGCGACGAAGGAGCGGTGGGCGGCGCTGAGGAAGGCCAAGGCGGCGGGGAAATCGGGCGCGCCGGAGAAAGCGACGCGGGCGACGGCCAAACCAGGCGTGAAGCGCGCCGCCCAGAGAAGCGCGGCCAAGAAATCAACGCCGGCGGGCCCGCTGCGGAAGGTGCTAGGCCGGAGGAAGGCGGCGGGAAAGCGGCCGGCCGCGGGGAGGGTGCGGGGCGGGACCGCCGAGGTGCCGGACCCGTTTCCTCTCCGCCGCCCGTCGCGAACGCATCGATTCGGCCGTGGCGGCCGCTGGCCAGCGCCGCGCGCAGCCCGTACGAAGCCTGGATCGCCGCGGACCCTTCCGCGGCGGCGTCCGGGTTCTCATCACGGGACCGCGGAGCTTCGAAAGGACGGTCGCGTTCGCTCTCGGCGAAGCTCCCAAGCGCATCGCACGCTCCTCCGCGCGCCGGCGCATGGCCGCCGCACAGAGGAAGCGGTGGGCTGCCCGGAAACCAAAGGCCGCGGCGACGCCAGCGCCCGCGAAGACCGCCAAGACGAAGCGCCGCCTCACCCCCGAGGGGCGCGCGCGGATCAGCGCGGCGACGAAGAGGCGGTGGGCGGCGGCCAAACCGGGCCTGAAGCGCGCGGCCCAAACCAGCCCGGCCAAGAAATCAACGCCGGCGGTCGCGCCGCGGAAAACGGTTGGCCGGACGAAGGGGGCGCCGAGGCGGCCAGGCCGCGGGGAGGGCGCAAGGCGGGAGCGCCGGGAGCACATCGAGGCGGCCGTTGCCGCCGCCGGACACCGCCTCGCTCAGCCGTATCAAGGCCGGATCGCCGCGGACCCGTCCCAGGCGGCGTGTGGGTACCGATCACAGG
>Ga0182014_10007422_pt1 | contig 11496 bp, 6 predicted proteins | sample 612S2DmetaG_FD_120489 | JGI IMG/M metagenome (GOLD analysis project Ga0182014, IMG submission 120489) | Permafrost microbial communities from Stordalen Mire, Sweden - 612S2D metaG | ecosystem: Environmental > Terrestrial > Soil > Wetlands > Permafrost | place: Sweden: Stordalen | collected... | reverse complement strand
CGCGCTCACGGAGGGCAATGGGAATCACAGTCTTCAATACTCTCCCGACCGAAAGCATATCATTGATACCTATAGCCGCGCGGACATGGCCCCGGTCCACGAGTTGCGGCGCGTAGCCGACGGTGGGCTGGTCTGTAAGTTCGAGGAGGCTGACATCGCCGAACTAAAGGCTGGTGGTTGGCAGCCACCGGAGGTCTTTGTGGCCAAAGGGCGTGATGGCAAGACGGATATCTGGGGTATTATATGCCGGCCGCGCAACTTCGATCCGGCAAAGAAATATCCGGTGATTGAGGATATTTACGCGGGGCCGCAGGATTCCTTCGTGCCCAAGAGCTTTGGTCTGCAGGATCGCTTCTTCTCATTGGCAAACCTGGGCTTTATAGTCGTCCAGATTGACGGCATGGGCACCGCCAACCGTTCCAAGGCCTTTCACGATGTCTGCTGGAAGAACCTCAAGGATGCGGGGTTGCCGGACCGGATTCTGTGGCACCAAGCCGTATCGGCGAAGTACCCGTATTATGATATTAGCCGTGTCGGGATCTTCGGCACTTCTGCGGGCGCCCAGAGCGCGGCGGGGGCGCTGTTGTTTCATCCGGAGTTCTACAAGGTGGCGGTGGCTAATTCCGGCTGCCATGACAACCGCATGGACAAGGCTTCCTGGAACGAACAGTGGATGGGCTACCCGGTCGGGCCCCAATACGCGCAGTGCTCCAACATCGAGAACGCCGGCAAGCTGCAAGGCCGCCTGATGCTGGTGGTGGGCGAGATGGATGACAACGTGCCGCCAGAGAGCACCTACCGCTTCGTGGATGCGCTGATCAAGGCGTCGAAGGACTTCGAGCTGCTCGTCGTGCCGAACGGGCGCCATGGCGCCGGCGGCGAGTATGGCCAACGCCGGCTCAGGGATTTCTTCCTGCGCCACCTGGCTGGAGTGGAACCTCCCAACCGGAATGCCGAGGCAGTGTTGGGAAGGTGAGCGCGCGGTGGCTTAGCCGTATCCATGCAGTTGAACAGGAGATGACAGAGATAACAGAGGCACTGCAGCAGGGGGCCAAACGGCTCCGCCCGCCACGCGGCAAGGGCTCTCCGCGTCTCGCGCGTCAATGATGACGCTGGTATCGAACAGAATCACCCGCGGGTCTCCTCTTTGACTTGGTCCCAGCTATGGGTGAACCGAAGCGGGCTTTTTTCAATGGCCCGAAGCGCCTCCACCTTGGTGAAGCGCCGGCGCGCTGGGGGCATCCGGCGCAAGGTGATTTCTTCCGCGGCCCTTCCCCGAACTTCAGGCTCGTAGTAGTCGCCCGGGGTCAGCACCGTAAGGCGGATTCGCTTGGCACTATCAACTTTGACCGCATTCATTGTGTAAAATTCCCACACTCTCCTCCCCATTTCAAGCCTTTTGCGGGAGAGCTGATCATGTTGCGGGCGCAGGGATAGGCATGCGAGGCGGGGTGGTTTGCCACGTGAGAACTATCTCCGCCGGGTCCGTAAACAAACCGGCTGAAAACATGACAATCTCACGAACCGACCCCTTTCCGTAATCTGACACTTGCTTTGATTCGATTCCCTAATCATTTCAAGGCCGAGGTCCGTTCCTGGACCCAGATGACATCCGGGTTGACCGGGTCATAGTCTCGTCCATAGCCTTGTGGGTTGGGCCAGACGCCGGTGCGCCAGTCCTGCCAGCGCTTGTGCTCACAGTGGCCGTCGGCGAAAGCGAAGCTGCAGCCCAGGTTGTGCAAAGCACCCGGGCAGTCCACAAACCAGTTTCCAACCATGGAAACGCCAAGGCAACCGTCGTTAATACTGTTTGGGTTTTCATCCAGGAGCACGAACAGCCTTGAGGGTGTTGGCTTGAGGATAGAGGTCGTCCTGGCATAGGTGAACCAGGGGCCGTTCAAGCTGTTCCCCCCGTAAACACCAGTCAGCCAGGGGCCATTGACCGGGAGTTGACCTCCGGGGCTTTCGGGGTTGGTGCCCACGGCCGAGTTCATCGAGCAGGTTCGGGCACTGGGGACAACTTGACCGAGCGTCGAAGGAGCGCTCGATATGCCCGTTCGTGGATCAGCCGGGCAATGGAAAAGAGAGGCGTTCTTCCCGATGTACGGCACGAGCAGCGAGCGCGTCGGGTCCAGCAGGATGTCACTATTGAACTCTTGGCTACCGCCGATGCCAGCATTTCCAGCGCACCAGTCGTAACCGGGAGTGAAGGTGCCGGTGTCCGGGTTAGGCGGAAACAAGTCATGGTAGTCGTGCGTGTACATGAGCATGGCGGCCATGAGTTGTCTGTAGTTGTGCAGACATTGGAAACCCTGGTCGCTGACCCGCGTGCGGGCCAAGGCGGGTGTGAGCACGAGCGCCAGCAGGACGAACAGGCCGAGCAGCGCGAGCAAGTCGGCCAGGGTGAAAGCCGCATTCGTCTGTTGGGATGCGCCGGCTTTAGTGAGTCCGGTCGCAGCGAGTTTATGGCAACGTAGGTTCATAACAGTGGTTTGGAGTGCATGGTTTACTGCGCGATGACGCGATAGAATCTTTGGCCGCCGGGCACGGCGAGGTCATTCAGGTAAGCGTGCGCGCCCACGAGCGTCACGGTGCCGGCGAGGTCCTGCCAGGCGGGATCGGTGAGTGCGCTTTTGAATTGCACTCGGTACGACTTTCCCACAACGGCGGGCCAGGAAATCCAAATGCCGGGGCTGGGGCCCGGCGCAATCGCCGTGCGGAACAGCGGGACGGCTCCGGAGGAGAGGAGGCTAACGGCAAAGATGTCGCTCCCGCGGTTGAAGTCATACGGGACCAAGTCTGAGGCCCAGGTCTCGAAAAAGACAGTAGTCCCGTCGCCGCTGAACACCGGCGTCAGCGAACGGTTGTTTGCGCTCGAGTCGCTCCCCTGGCTGACGCTCAGCAGCATGGTGGCGCCGGTGTGCCGATCCCAAAGGAACACGTCCGGGAGGCCGTTTAGATCGCCGGGGACAAGATTGGAAGCGGCGCTGCGGTAAGCGACGAAGCGGCCGTCCGGGCTGATGTCCGGGGAATCGGAGTCGCCGTTGGCCGAGGCAGCGGGATTATAGGGCTGGCTGACGAGGGTGTTGGAGGAGGTCAGGCAATCGTAGAGATAAACGTCGTTCAACCCGTTCGTGTCAGCGGGGACGTTGGCGCTGCTGGCGACGTAGGCCAGATAGCGGCTATCGGCGCTGAAACGGGGGGCGCCGTGCGCCACCGAATGGACGGAACCCAGCCGCGTTAGGCTAGCGGCGGCCCGATCCACGAGGTAGAGATTGGTGAGACTGGACGCAGAGGCATAAGCAATGCGGTTGCCGTCCGGGCTGACGCTCAAAGTGAGGATGACGTTTCCATCGGGAACCGTATTCGAGTAAACAGTGGCGTGGAGTTGCGAATCCCAGACATACCAATCGGCTCGCTCGCCGCCGAAGGCCACGAAGTGTCCATCGGGAGTGACCGCGACCGGTAGCGGGCGCGACAAGTCTGTGAAGGCGCTCAGGGCGTACGTCGTGGCCGCCCCCAAATCACGCCAGAAGAGGTTTTCGACAGGAGGACCAAAGAAGCCGGGCAGCAGGTCGTTCGCCAGGCTGTGAAAGAGCACCGCGCCACCATCGGACGTGATAATGGGGCAGTAGGAGGCGCCGTTTTCGCTGAATCCGTTGAGGTTAGCACTGACCAGCACAGTCGTGCCCGTCAACAAATCGCGCACGAACACGTCGGACGCGTTGTTCGTGTCCCCCGCGACGAGATTGCTGGCGCTACTGCTAAAGGCGATGAAGCGGCCGTCGGCGCTGGTCGTCGGCTCGCCGGAGGGGCCATTTCCCGACGTGGTCCCCGAAGCGTCCACGCTCACGAGCAGGGTGCTGTCGGACAGCAGGTCGCGAACGTACACGTCGGGGTAGCCGTTCGTATCATTGAGCACGAGATCATCGGCGGCACTGGTGAACGCGATCAGTCTGCCTTCGGTACTCACCGACAGAGACGCCAGGGTACTCGGGCCGTCGGGGGTTTTGCCAGGGAGCGCGGGATCCCGCGCTGAGATCAGGTCCGTGGCGCCCGCGACCAAATCGCGCACAAAGACGTTTGGCAACCGGTTGGAATCATTTGGGACAAGGCTGCCGTCATCCGCCTCGAAAGCGACAAAGCGACCGTCATCAGTTATTTGAGGCACGGTAAGGCCGGTGACGCCGGAGCCGAGGCCGTTGGTGTCGGCATCCACGAGTTGGGTGATACCCGCTTGCAAATCGCGGACATAGACATGGAATTCACCCGTGAGCGAGTTGGTGACGAGATTGGTGGCAGTGCTCTGGAAGGCCACGAACCGTCCATCGGGCGTGATGGCGGGCCAAATGCTCATATCGTTGGTGGGCACGGCCCCGGTCAAGTCGCCACTCACCAGGGTGGTGGAGTTCGACAGGGTGTCCCAAACATAGATGCCGGCCGTCGTGCCGGGACTGGAGTTCGGGTTGGCGGTGAAGGCGATGAACCGCCCGTCCGGGGTCATCGCCAGTGTCTGGACGTCCGCCGCCGCACCGGACAGGATGGCCGCATTGGTGCAGACGATGTCGGTGAGGCCGGTAGCGAGGCTGTAGCGCAGGACGATCCCGTTAGTAGGCGGAGGGAGAGGAGCGACGATTAACCAGTTGGCAGGGATGAGGGAACGGCAGACTTCATAGGCGACGAATTCTCCGTCGGAGCTAATGACGTGACCGAAGGAGACGGCATTGGTTGCGTTTTGGAACGATTGGAGGGCGGTCCGCGCATAGCTGCTGGCCCAGACCGTAGTGTTGCCCACCAGATCGCGCACATAAACATCTCCACCGGCGTCGGGAACGCCCGGCACGAGATTCGTCGCGGTGCTGAAGAACGCCACATAATGCCCGTCGGGCGTTAATCGCGGCGCCTGCGAACTGCCGGACAGCGACCGGGCACCGACACTGGCCAACATGGTTGTGCCGGTCAGGAGGTCGCGAACAAACACATCCGGAATGCCGTTGGTATCCCCGGCCACAAGGTTGCTGGCAGCGCTGACAAAGGCCACGTACCGTCCATCCGGGGTCATCACGGCATCATAGGAGGCGCCGTTGTCCGGAAGACCGTTGGTGGCGGCACTCACCAGAATGTTCGTTCCCGCCTGCAGGTCGCGCACCAGCACATCCGTGGCATTATTGGTGTCCCCGGCAACCAGATTACTCGCACTGGTTTCCATCAGTACATAGCGCCCGTTGGTCGAGATTCCGGCCGGAAATGAACCGTAATTCCCGCCGCCGGTGCCGGTGAGATTCACGCTCACCAGCGCCGTGGCAGCGTTGCTGCGGTCGCGGAGGAAGACATTGAGTTGCGCCACAGCCGCGGACGGCAAGGGCGGATTGGTGTTTGCCGAGGAGAGATTATCGGCGGCGCTACCGAAAAGGACGAAGCGTCCATCGTGGGAAACCAGCGGGAGTGCCGAGTCGCCATTGCCGCTGGCCGCGGGCGGGGGGAAGGGATCAGGGACCGTGACCAGTTGGGCCGCGTGAAGCACGGCGGCAGAGAGCAGGCAAGTCAAAGAGATTAGCAGTCTGCTTGGTTTTGTGTTAAGGGTCTGGGTCTTCATACTTTTAATTGTATCAATCCACCATAGCTCGCAAGCACGGGGTCGGTTCTTTCAAGAATCTTGCACGCGATGGATTAGCTGGCTTCCGGCTGCCTGAAAGCACCGGCGATCCCCTCAGCCGCCATGTTTCATGAGCCAGATGAACCGCCAGATAATGCCGCCAAAGACTCCCAGAGCGGCGATTGCTCCGATGATGGCAAACACCTTAGTCAGCAGGGCCGTGTTTTCCCTATTGCGCAGGGCGGCTTGGTCGAATTGAAAAGCCAGCAGCGCGAGCACCATGTCTTCGGCGGTTTGGTATCGCTGCCAGGTTCGCATGCGGCAGGCTTTGAGAATGATCTTGTTCAGGAGAATCAAGTCCCTTGTTTCCGCGTGACTGCCCAGCGATTCGGGCAATGCCGGATACTCGTTCCGGTCCTTGCCCGTGCTGAGCTCGTACAGGACTTTCCCGAGGGCATAGATGTCCGCGCGGATCGTGCCGGAGCCTTCGGGGGCAATGAAGCCTTCCGTGCCGACAAATGACCGGCCCTCCGAGGCGTCCGTCACCAGCCCGATGTCCGCCAGTTTCGGGATGCCGTTCACGAAAATGATGTTGGCGGGTTTGATGTCCCGGTGAATCAAACCGTGCTTGTGCAGGAAGCCCAGCGCCGACGCGATGGCCGCGCCCAGCCGGACACATTCGGCAACCGGCAGCCGTTCGAGGCGGTCCTGGTCCTGTCCCAGGGTTCGCGGCGAGTAGGTCGGCGGATGAATCCTTGAGCCGGTGGCGACATCATCGGCCAATTCCATCACGCAGTAAAAATAGCCGGCGGCCTCATTGCGCCCGACCTGCAGAATATCAACCAGCCCATCATGCAGCCGTGAGACGGGTTCAAACTTCAGAATGCCGTTGAACTCGCGCTCGAAAGCACGCTGGTGCCTGAACATTTGCGCTTGCACGATTTTGACGGCCCGGTATGAGCCGAGGGCATTCCTGGCAAGCCACACCTGCCCGCTGCTGCCGCTCCCGATGAGGCGAAGCAGTTCGTGCTCTGGAACAAATGGAATGGTCGCTGTTTCCGTCACACTTTAATTCAACCCCTCACCATTGTTTTTCAAGCATACGAACTTCCCTTTTCAGCAACGCCAGGACCCGGTGTTTGGCGAGATAAACCTGCGCGATATTGACTTCAAGGATCTTGGCGACCTTGCTTGCCGGCCATTGTCTGATCACGTTCAGATCGAAGATCTGATAATGCTCCTCTTTGACGCGGCGCCTGACGCGCTCCAGCGCGGCCTCCATCAAATTTGATTGCCACTCGGCTTCCCATAGACTTTCGAGGCCGGCGCCCGCCGGGTCGGGAATTTCAGCAAGATCCACCACGCTGATGTCTCCATTCGACGCAGCATCTTCTCCCAATGCGTTTGGCTTGCGCTTCCTTAATTGGTCTGCAATCCGCCAGCGAGTGAGATTTCGCAGCCAGCCTTTGAACGAGCCGAGCTTGCGGTCGCGTTTGAACTTGTTGATGTCCTTTGCCACGCAAATGATCGTCTCCTGAACTACGTCCTGTGCCTCTGCCTCCGTCAACCCGGACTTGAGCGCAATGGAATAGATCAACCGCCAGTAGGTATCGAAGAAAGTCTTCCAACTCTGCTGATCGTCCCAGTTCTGTAGCCGGCTCAACAGGCTGTAACGGGTCGGAATGAACTCTTCCGATTGCGATGTCACTGTCTCGTTCATACCTGAATTGCTCGCAAAGAACGACTGCTTTCTTGCAATATGTTAGCTATACGCATGGGAGCCAAAGCGGCAGGGGACTGCCGCAGTCCAAGACGCTGCGCGAGTTCTGGCGCATTGGAGCACGAGCGAGCGTCTGGGAGTGCGGCTGTGCTCTGGCGCGCTCATTCCACGGGCGGGTGAAGGGGACTTCTGGCGGGGAGAGGCTGGGAAGCTGCTGAGGGGATGGCTTGGGTGCAGCCAGTTACTGGCGCGATACGCTACCGAAGCCCTCGATTGGTCCTCGATTGGTCCTCGATTGGTCCTCGATTGGTCCTCTATTGGTCCTCTACTGATGGGGGTTTTTGTCCGGCTTATGCGCGAGGCATCGGGGTTTTTGCTGGCGCGTAATTCACTTTGGCATTTGGCATTCCAGGGGCATTTGGGCGCTGCGGCTCGAGGCGAGGTGATGCGCCGTTTTCGGTCTCGGGCGGTGGCTGGGCGGGAGGCGGCTGTGCGGGGCAGAGCTTGTCTGCCGGCGTAAACGGCAAGCCACGACGGCCTTTGAAGAGCTTGCGCAAACGGCGGTCACTGGAGCTGCGCGAGCGCCGGATCACTTCCGAGGCAACGCGGTTGGCTAGCACAAGGCTGGGTATGGCATCGTCAAATCCGAAATCCGAAGACTGAAACCCGAAAGAAGGCCGAAGCGAAGGCTGAATCAGTAGCGGCCCAAACCGGGGGAGGTTGTCTCGACAAAGGCGCGCCATGGGGTCGGTGTTTTGGGTTTCGGTCTTTGGATCTCAGGGCTGCTGGCTTCGGCCACCTTGCAACCGGGCAGCTTTCCCCGGGGGTGCGGGGGGAACGTTTTTGGTTTCGGATGGTCTAAGGAACGGCTATATCGGGACGCGACGTTTCTATGTGCGGGCACTCGCAGGCGCGGCGTATATGCGCGGTGGCAGGGTGGAGTTTTCTCCTGGGCGCGGGCTTGGCGGGGGCCGAACCAGCGGTCGGGCAGGGGCTTTTCCCGCCACAATCCACGGTGGTGCTGGTGGCGGGTGTGCCGGGGGACGTTGAGAGCGAGGAGAATTACCGGGATCAGATGCAGGGTTGGGTCGAGCTTGCCAGGGGGAGTCTCTACGGTGATTTCAGCGCGCAAGGGGACCATGAACCCAGGCGAACAAACGGACCCCTCCCCCTGGCCCTCTCCCCTGCGGCAGGGGAGAGGGGAATACCGACCGCTCAGGGCAGGCGGTTCATGGGAGGTGGGCAGGCGGGCAGGGTCTTCGTGTTATGCGATGATCCGCAGGCGGTTAAGCCGCCGGGGAGCCTGGAGGCGAAGGGCGAGCTGAAGGAAGGGGAGACGAGCACCAGTAATCAGTTATCAGTGATCAGTAATCAGTCATCGGTAACCGTCCTCAAGGGGGACCGGAGCAGTTTCCTGGGGCTGGGGCAGACGCTGGCGGGCGGGACGAATGCGCTGGTGGTGATCGCGTGGGGTCACGGGGGGCGGCAAGGCAATGTTCCGGTGCTGCATGTGCGGGGGCCGCGGATCACGGCGGCGGATTTCAAGGCGGTGGCGCGCCTGGCGGCGGCGGGGGAGTCGCGCTGGGTGCTGATGTTCCGGGGGAGCGGGGCGTTCGCAAACGAGCTGGCGGGGGAGGGGCGGCAGATTATTTCTTCCGAAGGAGAGACGATGTTCGCTGATGACCCGGTGGGGATGCCATTGCTGCTAAAGCTGGCGAAGGAGAAGCCGGGACTGCCGTTTCAAGGGCTGGCGGAGGAACTGGGGCGGGCGACGGAGGCGTGGTACAAGGACCGCAACCTGGCGCGCACCGAGGAGCCCACGCTTTGGGTGGCGACGGATAAGCCGCGCGAATTGGTCGTGCTGGCGGCGGAGAGTAACCACGAAAGACACGAAATACACGAAAATGAACCTCCCCGAATGAGCGGGCTGACGGCGGAGGAAGAGGCTGGAGCGGAGAAGAAGACGGAGGAACCTAAGCAGCGGGCGAAATATGGCATCAACGAGGAGGCACCGGTCGCTTCTGTGATGCCGGGCGATTTGCCGGAGGTGTGGAAGGAAATCAAGCGGGTCGAGGCGCGGAAGTATCCGGAGGCCGATGCCGTCATCCTGCGGCGGCGGCTGAGCTACACACTGGGGAGCAGCCCGGCCATTGCCACGGAGCAGGAGGAGTTCGTGCAGGTCCTGACGCCGGAGGGGAAACATTACGGCGATTTTGACGTCAGCTATTCGCCGCCGTTCGAAGACATCACTTTCCAGGACTGCGAGGTCCTGCGCCCGGATGGCATGCTGGTGCGGTTGGACCCGGACGCGATTCGCGACGCGCATGAGCAGGCGGTGGGAGATTACCAGAAGGGCCAGCGCAAGTTCTTCTCCCTTCCCGGCGTTGGACCTGGGGCGGTGCTGCACGTGCGTTACCGAACGACCTGGAAGACCTTCCCGCTGCCGCAGGTCTCGCTTGAGATACCGATCGGGCAAGACCTGGCAACGCTGGATGCGACGGTGCAAGTCAGCCTGCCGAAGGACATGGCTTTCCACTTCGCGCCGGACGGGGTGGCCACCGCCGATCCCACCCTGAAGCAGACGACTTATGGGACGACCTACTCGTGGCATTTCGAGAATCTGCCCGCGCAGGATCGCGAGATTCTCGTCTCGCCGGGGCAACGGTCGCGGCTGCTGATCTCGACGTTTCCCGATTGGGCGGGGTTTGAGGAGTGGTATGGACGGATCAGCAAGCTGTCGGATGAGTTGACCCCGGAGATCACCGCCAAGGCAAAGGAGTTGACGAAGGACGCGAAGGACGACCGGGAGAAGGTGCTGGCGCTGTACAATTATGTGACCCGGCTGCGCTACGTGGCGGTGCCGATGGGGGTCAATTCATTCCGGCCCCACGCGGCGGCGAACGTGCTCCAGAACGAGTTCGGGGATTGCAAGGACAAGGCTAACCTGTTCAACACGCTGCTGCGTTCCGTGGGGATTGAGGCGCGGCTGGTTCTGGTGCCGCGCTTCAGCCAGGCTTACGAGGGGATTCCGGGGCTGGCTTTCAACCATGCCATTTCGCGGGTCACACTGGGGGGCGAAACGGTGTGGGTGGATACGACGGACGACGTTTGCCGGTTCGGGATGCTGCCGCCGGGCGATCCGGGCCGGAGGGTGCTGGTGATTGACGGCGGGCCTTCGCCGGGGCGAAGTGGGCCTGGTCCCTCGCCTGGCGGGCTGGGCTTCGGCCACGCAGGCGGGACGAATGCGCTGACGCAATTGCCGGCGCCCGAGCCGCGCGAGCACGTGCTCAAGGTGCGCGGGGAGGTGGATTGTTCCGGTGTGATGGACGCGCTGCCGGTCAAACTGAACGCCGTCGCCCTGGGGTATCCGGATTACGAGTTGCGCACCGCGGCGCGGGAAGCGAAGGAGCACGCCTCGACGCTGCCGCTGCTGGCGGCGAGGTATCGGCCGGCGGCGGGTTCTTTTGCGCTGGAGAGCCAGAGCGCGACTTCGGTAGCCGCGCTCGATGAGGACTTCACCTGGCGGGCGGCGGGGACGTGCGTGGGGCTGTTCTCACCGACAGGGAAAGGCGGTTTGCTGCGGGCGCCGTTCTGGCTGCCCAAAGAGTGGGATCTGGCGCTGCATCGCCGGAAGGCCGGGCTCTACCTCAACCTGGGGTATCCGCTCACGCTGGAGGAGGAGTTCGAGTTTGCACTGCCGGCCAATGCGCAACCGTCGGTGCTGCCCGGGGTTAAAGAGAATACGACGGCGCCGTTGCTTTGGCGGGTCGAATGGACGAAGCTCGGTGATGGCAAGCTGGGGGCGCGGCTGCGGGCCGAGCTGGCGCGCGGGGAGTTGACGGCAGCGGAGACGCCGGCGGTACAGCAGCAACTGCGCGAGCTGCTATCGGCGCTGGCGGCGGGCGTGAGTTTGCCGGCGGGGCCATAGGAACATGGGGTTAGGAATCTGGCGAAACCACGAAATACACGTAACACACGAAAAGACAATTATGACTGACCACTCCACACTTCATACCGTTCACGAAGTGCCGCCGGTAATCGAACGCGATCCCGCCGAGGTGCTCGACCAGCTCGCGCCGCGGATTCGACTGCTGAAAGATGAGATGGCCAAGGTGATTATCGGGCAGGAGGATGTCATCATGGCGGCGCTGTATGCGCTCTTTTCCCGAGGCCACTGTTT
>Ga0182014_10007421_pt1 | contig 11498 bp, 7 predicted proteins | sample 612S2DmetaG_FD_120489 | JGI IMG/M metagenome (GOLD analysis project Ga0182014, IMG submission 120489) | Permafrost microbial communities from Stordalen Mire, Sweden - 612S2D metaG | ecosystem: Environmental > Terrestrial > Soil > Wetlands > Permafrost | place: Sweden: Stordalen | collected... | reverse complement strand
GCGTAGATCTCCTGCTCCGCATTGGGCAGCGAGAAGGGATTGATGTGCAGCTTGGCGGGCAGGCAGATCAGAATCGCGATGATGCCGAGCACAGTAAGGAAGGTCGGGTGCATCGCGGCCAGTGCTTCGAGCCTGAACGTGTGCTGCGAGGCGGCGATGGAGACGATGGCCAGCAGAAAAACGATGTTGTAGGAGACGCTGAGTGCGGCTTCGCGCGCCGAGCCGATTTCGCCGAAGATGGAACGCGACGAGAAGCCCGCGGCGATGATGCAGATGGACGGCAGCTCCAGCAGCGCCAGCAGCAGGATCAGATCGCCTTCGAATCCGCCCGACAACGGCAGAACCGGTAGCAAGCCTACGGCCCCGGCCGCGGAGGAAACCGCGATGAGCGGCCAGGCGCGCATGATGAATCCGGCAATGCCGGGGCGCGGCGGAGTGCTTTTGCCGAGCAGCTTCATGAAGTCCCAGAAGGGCTGCATGAAAGGCGGTCCGACGCGCTCCTGCATCAGGGCGACGGCTTTGCGTTCGACCCAAAGGAAGAACCAGGCGGCGGGCACGGCGAAGAGCAGGCCGGGAAAGATGAGCAGGCGAGCGAGGGCGGTGAGCAACGGGTTCATGGCTGCACCTCCTCGGTCGTCGCTGCGATGACAATCGCGGGCGTCGGCGAGTCGCTTCCGCGTTCGGCCAGAAGCGTTGCCGCTTTGACGACGCCGGCGATGATGGCGTCGGGCCGCGGCGGGCAGCCGGGAACGTAGACGTCGACGGGCAAGTGCTTGTCGAGCGGGCCGGCAAGCGTGCGGCTGTCGATATACACATTCGTGGTCGCCGGGCACGAGCCGATGGCGACGACGGCCTTGGGCCCGCAGACCTGGTCGTAAACGGTTTTGACGGCGTTGACGGCTTTGTTGGTCACCGGCCCGGTTACCACGAGAATGTCGGCGTGCCGCGGGCTGCCCTGAAGCAGAACGCCCAGTTGTTCGGCGTCGTAGCGCGGCGAGAGCGCGGCGATAATCTCAATGTCGCAACCGTTGCAACTGCCTGAGTTCATGTGGAAGAGCCAGGGGCTCTTGCGGCGCGCGGTGCACATCAATCGCTTCCAGAACTTCATGGCCGCACCCCCATCAGAATTTGCAACCCATGGGGCCAGATTCCGGCGATGAGCAGGATGGCCACCAGCACGACAATGACGGCTTTGATCAGGAACGGTTCGCGCCCTCCCTCCCGAGTTTGGGCTTGCGGCGGCGGATCAGGCGGAGGTCCCCACCAGTTGCGCGTGAGCGCCAGCGTGTAGGCGATCAATGCGAGGATCGACGAGACGATGAAGATGGTGAGCGGGCAAAAGCCAACCTCGTATGCGGCGGAGTACAGCCGCCAGCGGCCGATGAAGCCGATTGTGGGCGGAATGCCTAGCATGGCCAGCATGCCGAAGAGGAATCCGAAGGCGCTCACCGGGTAGCGCACGGCCAGAGCTACGGGCTCGACTGCGAGTGCGCCGTCGGCCTCAGGCGCGGCGAGACAAATAAACAAGAGCGCCTTGGCAAGGGCGTGCGTGGATGCGGCGATGATGGCGCCCTGCATTCCGAGCGCGTTGGCTGAAGCCACGCCGAGCAGCAGGAAGCCGACGTCTTCGACTGTCGAAAGGACCAGGAGCCGTTTGAGACTGCGCTGCGTGAGCATGAGCAGCGCGGCCAGCAGCGAGGTGAGAGTTGCGGCGTAGAAGAAGAGCGGCTGCGGCGTGAGGAGCGCGGGAATCGTCTGCGCGCCGATGAGGAACTCACCGAAGGCCGCCATATCGACGACGGCGATGATGAGGCCGAGGACGAGCGCGGGCACTTCGTCGGCTAGCGCAAGCAACCAGAAGAAGAGCGGTACCGCGGCGAGCTTGACGGCGATGCCGGTGAGCAGAAAGGCGCGGGCGGCTTCGAGCGCTCCGCGATCGGCGAGCAGGTGGCTTGCGATCATCGACCCGGCCGAGAGCAGCACTACGGCGAGGTAAGCGAATTTGGCTGCGCGCGTGCGCGCCGTTTGCCAAACTAGCACCACCGTGAGCAAAGCCGCGAGCTCAAGCGCGCCAAGGCGCACCCGCCCCAGTGGGATGAGCAGCCCACTGACGGTGAGTCCGCCGATCAAGAAGAGGAACGGCGCGACTTTCCAATTGGAGCGGCCAGAAAGCGACGCCAGCAGCAGCGCCAATGCGGCAAGACTCACGGCCCACAGCAGCGGCAACGGAACTTGTGCCAGCGGCATCACTGTTGGGATGTGGGCTGGAATCGCGCCCGGCATGACCCAATGCACCAACGCGAAGATGGCGGCCGCGAGAATCACCAGGAGGAGGGTCGCGCGGCGTTCCATCCATGCGACTACTTGGCCGAGCACGCGTGAGGCGGCCTGCAAACCACGCCACATCGCTAAATAAACTTGATCCACATTCGACCAGCGGAAGAACGAGTGCCAGTGCTCCTGAAAAATCTCAGAAAAGTCGCCGGCCGTGAGGCGCCCCTGCTCGCCGAGCGGCTCGCCGCCCGTGAAGACACCGCCGCCCGCTCCGGCCATCGCCGCGCCCGCACTTGCAGGACGCACGGCGTAAGCGACGAGATAAATCGCGCCGCCAACGACAAGGGAGACCAGCGCCAGCACGAGGCCGCCGGTTGAAGAGAAGCTGCCGGCATCGGCGGAGAGGCCCAGCCACGTGACGTGCACGCCCGTGCCCATGCCCAGCGCCATGAGAATGGGATTGAGGAAGTAGTTGACGGCCAACTGCGGCGCCACGCCCAGCACGATGCTGCCCGCGGCCAGAAAGCCCATTCCCCAGATCATGGTGGGCGGAGACTCATGCGCATCTTTGGTGTTTTCGGTAGTGGGCCCGAGGAAGACCGCGCTGGTGGCCTTGACGCCAAGGAAGACCGTGCCCAGGCTCGCCGCCCACGCTACCATGGCGGGCACGGCCCAGCCGGCCTGCAGCGCCGCGGCATAGAGCATCCATTTGCTGGCGAAGCCGCTCATCAGCGGAATGCCCATCATGCTACCTACGCCGATCAACCAGGACAAAGTGGTCTGCGGCATTTTTCCGGCCAGGCCGCCCAGCTTGTTCATGTCGCGGGTTCCGGCGGCATGCTGCACGGAGCCGGCGGTCAAAAACAGCCCGCCCTTGAAGAAGCCGTGATTCAAGCAGTGCAGCAGTCCGGCGGTGATGGCCAGCGGCGTGCCAATGCCGATCCCCATCATCATGTAGCCGATCTGGCTCACGGTTGAAAACGCCAGCATGCGCTTCAAATCGGTCTGCACCATGGCGTACATCACGCCCACCGCCATGGTCACCGTGCCGATCCACATCAGGCTTTGGCCCCACGCGGCGGGCCATGCGCCAAAGCTGTGCATGCGCGCGGCCAGATAGACGCCAGACGTGACGTAACAAGCCGAGTGCAGCAGCGCGCTCACCGGAGTGGGCGCGGCCATAGCTTCGGGAATCCAGGTGTGCAGCGGAACCTGCACGCTCTTGGCCACCAGCGCGACGAGCATCAGCGCGAAGAGGCCGCCGGTGAATTGGTGCGCCACCGCGGGATCGGTCCACAAGGCGCTGCCGGCGCGGTGGTAGAGCACGATAATTCCGGCCAGCAAGCCGTAACCCGCAATGTGCGTCATCAGCAGCACCTTGCGCGCGCCGTTGACGGCTTCGCGGTTGGTGTACCAAAAGCCGACCAATGCGAAGGAACAGAGGCCGACCAGTTCCCAGCAGAGATAAAAGATGAACAGGTTGGCGGAGAAAACGAGCGTGATAAACCCGCCGATGAAGATCAGCATGATGGCGTAGAAGCGCGTGGCCGATTTGTCGTGCGCCATGTACCCGATGGAATAGAGCAGCACCAGGCCGCCAATGACGGCGCCCATGAAGGCGAAGAGCACACTGAGCGCATCGACATGGAGGACGAGGGCCAGCGGGCCATCCCAGGGCAGCGGATGCAGATCGATGGACTGTCCGCCGCGCACCGCGGGCGCTATGCCGACGACGGCAAAGATCGCGGGCAAACAGGTGAGGAATGCAAGAATGCCTTTTGCCCGGGCGGAGCAGAGTCGGGCCACCAGAATCTGCAACACTGCGCCCAGCAAAAGCACGCATGGAGCAATCAAAATCAGGGTCGATAGATGGTTCGCTGCATCCATGCCTTTATGTTGAGGGCGCAGCCGTTTGAGCGGATGTGACCGCGCACACCTTGCCGCTGAAGCGCAGCCGGAAGGGAGTCCGCAATCCCGGATTGTGGGACAGCGGTTCGACATGCAGCCGGTAGCCGGTAGCCGGTAGCCAGTAGCCAATAGCCGGTAGCTCGTAGCTATCTTCACCGGGTGCTGCGTGTTTGCGTCAAGGAACCGAGGCTGTCAGTTACTGGCTAATGGCTACAGGCTCGATAGAAAAACGCGGTCAGAAAGCGCTCCGCAGACCGGTCTCTGCGATGCCATACAATGCGGCAGAGGGTTGAACCGCCATGAGTGCCCCTTTGAAATTCCAATGCCGCATTTTTGCGCTCCTGATTCTGTCGCTCGGAGCGTGGTTCATTGCCTCGCCTGCTTCGGCGCAACGCGGCAGCGAAGTGGGCCGGGGCCTTGCGTTGCTGCCGCCCCAGTCCCGCGCTGCGGTCGAACGGCTGATGAGCCTGTCGCAGTTGCCCGCCGGCACGTGGAAGATGCACGAGGGCGATTTGCCGCACGGCGAATCTGTGACTCTCGACGAAAGCGGATGGCAAAGCGCGGCCGTAGGCGCTCACTTTTCCACCCGCGCCGTGTGGTTTCGCCAGACCGTTCAACTGCCCGCAACCCTCAACGGCTACGACCTGAGCGGCGCGCGCGTCTGGTTCCAGTTCCACGCCGATGCCAACGGAGCGGTTCCGGAGATTATTTACTTCAACGGCCGCCGCGTGGCCCTGGGCGAGGACCTGGAGCCGGAGGTGCTGTTCGACGATGCGCGGCCCGGCGACAAAGTGGTGGTTGCGGTCAAGTTGCTTCAAACCATCGATGTGAAGACTTTTCACGGCGCAACTTTGCGCGTGGACTTCCCGGAGAACCGCCCCAATCCGCAGAGCCTGGCCGAGGAGTTTCTTTCTGCGGCGCTCTTGTTGCCCTCGCTCGCGCCCGGCGACAGTGCAAAGATCGACACCTTGAACAGCGCCATCGCGGCCGTGGATTTGACCGCGCTTGATGCGCACGACTCAGCAAAGTTCGACGTCAGTCTGAAGGCGGCGCACAGCCGGCTGGAGGCGCTGCGGCCGTTGCTGCAGCAGGCCACCTTCCTGCTCGACGGCAACGCGCACATCGATGCGGCCTGGCTGTGGCCGTGGACGGAAAGCGTCGACGTGGTGCACCGCACCTTTGGCACGGCGTTGCAGTTGATGAACGAATATCCCGCGTACACCTACACGCAATCGGCGGCGGCCTACAACGAGTGGATGGCGCAGAAATACCCCGCGCTGAACAACGAGATCAAGCAGCGCATCAAAGACGGGCGCTGGGAGATTGTCGGCGGCATGTGGGTTGAGCCCGACCTGAATATGCCCGACGGCGAATCGCTGGTGCGGCAGATCCTGGTGGGCAAGCGCTGGTACAAGCAGGCCTACGGGGTGGACGTGAGGATCGGCTGGAATCCCGATTCGTTTGGGTATACGTGGCAATTGCCGCAGATTTACAAAAAGAGCGGCATCGACTACTTCGTGACGCAAAAGATGACCTGGAACGACACCAACAAGCTGCCCTTCAAGCTGTTCTGGTGGGAATCGCCCGATGGATCGAAGGTGCTCACGTATTTTCCGCACGAATATGTGAACCTGGATCTCAGCCCGGTTCGCCTCGCGGACGATCTTGCCGCAGCGCGCAAAAAGTCGCCAGGTCTCGACGTGATGCTCGATCTCTATGGCGTGGGCGATCACGGCGGAGGCCCCACGCGCGCCATTCTCGACGAAGGGATGTACTGGACGCAACCCGAATCCATCACACCGAAGTTCCAGTTTTCGACCGCGCAGAATTTTTTCCTGACGGTGGAGAAGCAGATTGCTCCGGAGAGCCCGGTGTGGAATTACCAGTCAATCGCAAAGGGTTACGAGCCGCCGGCGGATGGGGCGGGGAAGGTCTCGATTCCGACGTGGGATACGGAGATGTATCTCGAATACCATCGCGGGGTTTACACCACGCAGGCCATGCACAAGAAGAACATGCGCGACAGCGAAGAGGAGGTGCTGAACGCGGAGAAATGGTCGTCGATGGCCTGGCTGTCTGGCGCGAAGTATCCGGCGGACGAGCTGACGGAGGATTGGAAGAAGGTGTTGTTCAACCAGTTCCACGATCTGGCGGCGGGGTCGGGGATTGGAGTGATCTATAAGGATGCGCAGAAGGATTATGACTGGGTGAGGATGTCGACGGGCGGAGTCGATGCCGCCGCCGTACAGATTTTGCTGGGTCAAATCGACACGCGAATAAAAAATGACCAGAACACTGTCGCCGTTATATTCAATCCGCTCGGCTGGGCGCGGGACGGCGACGTCCATCTCTCATTGCCCGTTGACGGCGACCTCGATGGGCGCACCTTTCTTGTCATCGGAAAGCACGAGTTGATCAACGTCGACCGCCTGGATTTCAACCGCGTCACGCATCAGGCGGAGATTGAGTTTCGCGTTCATAACGTGCCTGCCATGGGGTATGAAACCTACCACGTAGGAATCGCAACACAGGAGGCAAGTGCGCAGATGGTCAGGCCCGGAACCAAACGGGAGCATTCTTCGAGCCAGGTATTGTCCTTGCAAAACAACGCTCTGAAACTAGAAGTCGACACGGCCACCGGTTGCATCACCAGCCTGATCGATGCGAAATCCGGATCAGAGCAACTCTTGCAAGGTGGGTGCGCCAATCAACTTCAGCTGTTTAAAGACACGCCGAAGGACTACGACGCGTGGAACATCGATCCTGGGACGCTTGATGCCGTGCCTACCACATTCACAAAAGCAGATTCCGTCGAATGGATCAATGATGAGAAGAATGGCCAGGCAATTCGCGTTACCTATCACAACGGCGTCTCGAAGTTCGTCCAGACTATCCGCCTCGAAGGCGATCAGATCGACATTGACAACGACATCGACTGGCACGAGAAGCACGTTTTGCTGAAAGCTGCGTTTCCGCTGAGCGTGAGGAGCGACTTTGCCACGTATGAAATTCCCTACGGCGCGATTGAGCGGCCTACCACGCGGAACAATTCGTGGGAAAAGGCTCAATTCGAGGTGCCTGCCATGCGCTGGGCCGATCTTTCGGGCGTAGGCGCGGACGGAAAAGTCTACGGCCTGAGCGTGCTCAACCAGGACAAGTACGGCTACGATGCTGTGGGCAACGTGCTGCGGCTGACGCTGCTGCGCTCGCCCACGTGGCCCGATCCCGATGCGGACCAGGGACACCATCATTTCCATTACGCACTCTATCCGCACGCGGGCACGTGGAAGGATGCGCTCACTGTGCGCCACGGCTGGGAGTACAACTACCCGCTGCAGGCTGTAGTGACCACGGCGCACGCCGGCTCGCTGCCGGCCGAGCACTCCTTCGCGTCGGTCTCGCCGGAGAATGTGGTTCTGACCGCCGTCAAAAAAGCTGAAGACGCGAATGGCTTGATCTTCCGCGTGTATGAATGGGCGGGCAAGGAGACGACGGCGGAGTTCCATGTGCCGCCGGGCGCAACCGGAGCGACGGTCACGAATCTGATGGAGCAGCCCGAAGGCGATCCGCTCAAGGTGGAGGGCGACGTGGTGACGGTACCCGTTCATCCGTATGAGATCGTGACGATTCGGGTGGACTACGCAAGAAAAGGGAATAGCCAATAGGGAGTAGGGAGTAGAAAGACAGGGGCTAGGGATTAGGGAACAGTGTGAGTGTGAGTGTGAGTGGACTGTGTGCGCTGATCGCTGACCACCCGCACCCACACCCACACTGACCACTATCCTCTGTTCACTGTCCACTGTTAGTCTGAGATCAACAAGGAGCCCCTGCGCGATGCACATCTCTTCCCCGTTTGTGGTCGTTTCTCTCATCCTCGCGGTGTTTGTGGTGTCGATTCTGTTCTCGACCAGCAGCAAGGAAGACAAGCCCTCGACGCACTGAGTTCGGACTATTTTGTAGCGCCGGTCTGGAGACCGGCGCTACACAAGTCTGGAGACCGGCGCTACACTTTTCCGGAACCTTTTCTCCCCGGCTGGCGTATAACTTGGCCAGAGGGCGATTGCCATGAAGAGAATCCCGATTGCGAACGTGGCCGGCTTGCTTGCCGCACTGGCTCTTGCGGCCGGAGTGGCTGGATGCAGAATCCATGTGGACAAAGGCGCCAACGGCGAGGACAAGAACGTTCAGGTCGACACTCCGTTCGGCGGCATTCACGTCAACACGGACCAAACCACAGCGGCCGATCTCGGCCTCCCCGTCTATCCCGGCGCGCAGATTGCCGCCGACAAGGAAGACGACAAGTCTGCCGACATCCATATGGGGTTCGGCGAGTGGGAGATGCGCGTAATGGTGGTGAACTACTCCAGCTCCGACAGCCAGGATAAGGTTGCGGCGTTTTACAAGAAGGCGCTGGGCCGCTATGGCGATGTGCTTACCTGCCAGGACAACGCGCCGGTGGGCACGCCGACTGCGACTTCGGAGGGGCTTAGCTGCAAGGAAGACAAGCACGCCAACGTGCAGGTGAACGATCACGGCCAGAGCTTTGGCTACCATTCCAATAAGAACGGCCTTGAATTGAAAGCCGGCTCCGAGCGGCACCAGCACATCGTGGGCTTTGAAGACTCCTCGGCGGGCCAGACGCGTTTTGCCCTGGTTGCGGTCGATCTGCCGTCCGGATCTTCGGAGAAATCCGGCAAGAGCAACTGATCCAGGCTTTTAGCCTTTAGCTCTTAGCTTTCAGCGTCATTCTGCAGGTGCAAGCCAAACCGGCCACTCCGGCACAGCACAAGCTGACATCTGACAGCTAAAAGCTGCTCTGCGCCCGGCAAACTGCCCTCGTTTCTCCAACTTGAGATCGCAATTTCCGTGCATCCAGCTGCGGAAAAAGCGGGCCTTGTGATTGATTTGCGCAAAATCTCATCAGATTTGCACAAATCAACCTTAATATCGGTTACTTACGGAAGAGACGCCAATTTCGCCCCCGAATTCTGCCCCGAACGTGCAAGGGAAGGGGTGACACCCGTCACTGCGGCCTGATTTTGCCAAGGTGCAGAATAATGCGGGCTTAGAGGAGTATTGCGTAGCTCCCGGGAGGCTCGATTTGTGAGGCGAATTCAGGCGCCGACGCAAGCTTCAATGTGGATGTGCGGAGGCGGCTCAAGATGACCTGGACCGAGGATTACGAGCGCAAGCGCATGAGCGCCGCGCAGGCGCTGGCAGCCGTACAACCTGGCGCTCGCATCTGGATTCAATCGGGCTGCGGAACGCCTTCTCCTCTTGTCGATGCGCTGGTGGCCCGGGCGCCCCAGCTTCGCAACGTCGAAATCATCCATATGAAGACGCTCGGCGCCGCCGCCTACACGCGGCCTGAGTACGCGGGCCACTTCCGTCATCGCGGCCTGTTTCTGGGCGAGAATGTGCGCGAAGCGGTGTGCGATGGCAGGGCCGACTACACGCCCATCTTTCTGAGTGAAATCGAAGGCCTCTTTGAGAGCGGCGCTCTGCCGCTCGACGTGGTGTTGATGCAGGTATCTCCGCCGGATGCGCACGGTTTCGTGACCCTGGGCACGACGGTGGACTGCACGCAAACGGCCTTGCGCTGCGCTCCCATCGTGATTGCGGAAGTGAACCGGCAAATGCCGCGCACCCATGGCGACACCGCCGTTCCCCTCAGCCGCATATCGGCTATTGTGGAGACCGACCGGCCGCTGCTCGAGCTTGAAGCCGAGCCTGCTACGGAGATGCACATGCGCGTGGCGCGCAACGTGGCCACGCTCATCCCCGACGGCGCTACTTTGCAGACCGGCATCGGCGGCATCTCCGAGGCGGTTCTGCATTGCTTGAGCGACAAGCGCGACCTCGGCATTCACACCGAGATGGTTCCGGACGGCGTGATCGATCTGATGGAGTCCGGCGTCATCAACGGAGCGCGCAAGACGCTGCACCGCGGCAAGGCCGTGGTTTCGTTCGTGCTGGGCACGCAACGCCTCTTCGATTACATCCACGAGAACCCGGCATTCGAGTTCCGCCTGATCAGCTACACCAACGACCCATTTGTGGTGGCGCAGAACGAGCGCATGGTGGCTATCAACGGGGCGCTGCAGGTGGACATGACCGGGCAGGTCTGCGCCGACTCGCTGGGCACGCGGCCCTACAGCGGCTTTGGCGGGCAAGTGGATTTCATACGCGGGGCCGCGCGCTCCAAAGGCGGCGTGCCCATTATTGCGCTGCCATCCACGGCGCGGGGCGGCACGGTGTCGCGCATTGTTTCGGTGCTGGAGCCGGGCGCGGGCGTGGTCACTTCGCGCGCCGATGTGCATTACGTTGTGACCGAGCACGGCATCGCCTATTTGCATGGAAAGACGCTGCGCGAGCGCGCCGAGGCGCTGATTGCCATTGCCGATCCGCGCTTTCAGGCGGAGTTGGAGGATTTTGCAGTGCGTGCGCACTATATGGAGCGGAAGCCGGCGTTTGTGTAGTGCACGTTCCCACCCTTTCCGCGATGAAGCTGCGGAAAGGATGGGACACGGGCGAATTAGCGAGTCAGCAAGCCGGCGAGTCGGCGATCCGGCAGGCTGCGGAGGGATGAAGAGAATGACCGATGAGAAGAAACCGGATCGGGGAAGGCTCAAGATCGACGAAGAAGAGTGCAAGGGCTGCGGCCTGTGCATCGAAGCCTGTCCGCCCAAGGTGATCTCGCTCAGCGAGCGGCTGAATCACTTCGGCTATCGCACGGCGTTGTACCTGGGCAGCGGCTGCACGGCTTGCGGCATCTGCTTCATGGTGTGCCCGGAGCCGGGCGCAATCACTGTGTTGCGCCTGGTGAGTGCGGGTTCCCACCCTTTCCGCGATAAGGCTGCGGAAAAGGATGGGGCAACCAGATCCGGGTTTGGGGGAGCGGCGGCATGAAAAAACAACTGATGAAAGGCAACGAGGCCATCGTCAAAAGCGCCATTCTGGCTGGATGCCGGGCGTTCTATGGCTATCCCATTACCCCGGCCAGCGAGATCGCCGAGGCCGCGGCAGAGTTTATGCCCAAAACCGGCGGCGTGTATGTGCAGGCGGAGAGCGAGGTCGCGGCCATCAATATGCTTTACGGCGGGGCATCGGCAGGTGTACGCGTCATGACGGCCTCGAGCGGTCCCGGCATCAGCCTGATGCAGGAGGGCATCAGCTATATGGCCGGCGCGGAGCTGCCCTGCGTCATCGCCGACATCACCCGCGGCGGCCCCGGCCTGGGCAACATCGCTGCCGAGCAAAGCGATTATCACCAGGTGGTGAAGGGCGGCGGTCACGGCAACTACCGCACCATCGTG
>Ga0182014_10007420_pt1 | contig 11498 bp, 4 predicted proteins | sample 612S2DmetaG_FD_120489 | JGI IMG/M metagenome (GOLD analysis project Ga0182014, IMG submission 120489) | Permafrost microbial communities from Stordalen Mire, Sweden - 612S2D metaG | ecosystem: Environmental > Terrestrial > Soil > Wetlands > Permafrost | place: Sweden: Stordalen | collected... | reverse complement strand
TTGAATCGATGGCTCAGCGTCTCATCGCAGGTGCAGGACGCACGGCCCTTCCTCCAGAAACCGCCGATCGGCCCGCCGAACGAGAACCGCTGGGACCTGAAGGAAGCGTATGTGCAAGTGGGCGACCCGGAAAAGCAATGGGCCAGCCTGCGCGTGGGCCGGCAGTTGATCAACTACAACAACACGCTCATCGCCAACTCCGAGTGGCGCAACCAAGGCCGCTCCTACGATGCGACGGTGCTGAATCTGCATCGCGACGCATATCGCCTCGGCATTTTTGCGGCTTCTGTGGTCATTCCACAAGCCTCGGGTGTGAGCCCTCATGAAGAAGGAAACAATATCTACGGGCTGTATGGCGGCATCGACAATCTCATCCGCAATTCCCGGCTCGAGCCCTTCGTCTTATGGCGCGTGCAGCCGAGCGTTGCGGTCAAGGGCACGACGTCCGGCGCGACCGGCAAAGAGAACATGCAGGTCTACGGCCTCCGCTTCAAAGGAGGCGCGATGGAGACGCTCGATTATTCAGCGCAGGCAGACTTCGAAACCGGCACCGACGGACCGAACACCATTCGCGCCTGGAGCCTCACCGGCGGCGCGGGCTACCAGTTCGATTCGAACCCCTGGCATCTACGCATCTTCGGCCAGTACGACTTTGCCTCGGGCGACAACAATCCCTCGGATAACACGCATCGCACCTTCGACACCATCTACCCCACCGCGCACGATCGCTTCGGCATTCTGGATCTCTTCGGATGGCAGAACATGCAGTCTGCCCGCGGCGGAGCCATAATGGTGCCGCGCCATCGCTGGACGGTGACCGCGCAATGGCTCGACTTCTGGCTCGCCGCAGCCCAGGACGCGGCCTACAACAGCTCCGGCGGAGCGATTGTGCGCGATTCCAGCGGCCTGGACGGCAAGCACATCGGCGAGGAGACGGACATCTACACCTGGTACGAGTTGAACCGGCACCTGAATATCGGCGCAGGCTTTGGCGATTTCGAGGCAGGCCGGTTCATCTCCACCACAACCAGCGCGCAGTTTTACAGGGTCCCCTACTTCGCCATCAACTTCAAGGATGCCGGACGGGCGGAACCACGTTGATCCGGCGGCGGGAGCGGCCAGCCGCACGGCGCCCTCCTTGCTCGCATACAGACATTGAATTGTCTAGAATTCGGCCTATACCACGGGACAAAAGCAAAAAACAGCGAAGTGGCTGCCTCCCCGAAAGCAAGGCCTTCGATTTTCCGGCCGTGAAGGAGGTTCGACGACTCCAGTTCCCCGCTCCAGTTAGACAACTTAGTTCCTTCCCCTCGCTTTTGGGGCGCTCACAGCCAAGGCTTCAACAGCACTGCTTGCGGAAGGGACTCAAACGCCTTCCCTTCCCCACACTCCTACCCGGCTTGGAGAATCAATGAGATGACTTCCACCGAAATGCCGAGTGTCAACCTGTATGAATCCCGAACCGCTCACGTGAAGGGTTCAGAATTAAGAATGCTGCTGGTGTAGTAATAGAAAACTGTCTCGATGCGAGTTTCACCCCACTACATGGAAGTCGAATTTGTAGCCGTCAAGGCACCCAGAAGCTACAAGAATTGACGGGGGTCGACTAACACACGGGAAACAATTCAATCGGAGGCACTTATTTCCACTCAATTTCAACAGGCTTCAACAAACGGCTAAATCTGCTTTGGGGAGCAGAGGGTCGGGGCCACGCACTATTCGCACTTGAACGTCAGCGGGTGGATTCAATTCGCCAACTGCATCCAACGCGCCATTCAGCGCAGTCAATTCTCGAAGGGGGTACTGCGGGGGGGGCATTTTGTCGATATTATTTTGTATCTACTTAATTATAACTGGCTTAAATGGCGATATGAATCCCCCTCTCGCATTGCATGCAGCAGTCGCTCGCTAATCGCTCGCAAGAATTCCCAGTTCGAGCACAAAGAGAACGATTCACACCGGGCTTGCCATACCGTAATTCCTGCCAATCGCCTGGATTCGGGCCACAAATCACAGCAACTATAGCAGGCTTGTCTGACCTGCGGGTCAGCTGGGCCGCGCCATCGTGGTTAACTTCGGGGCGGTTGCTGAGTTGGTTTCAATGGAGGTTGGGGTAAATCCGATAAGCCACAAGCGTGGTGCTGAGCGGAGTGCCTTTCACTTGCGATGCCTTCAGCAGCACTTCAAAATACGGAAGCTTGGTTACGTGGAGCATCTTCTGGAAGTTGGATAGCTGGTCTTCTGATAGTAAAAAGTCTCCGGCCGCTTCTGTGGCCTCAGAACCCGTGCCCTCGATCAGCAGAACGCTGCCATTTTGATCTGAATTAGGCAGGTAAGCCACCGTGCAATATCCCACAGAGCCCGTCGGAATGTAAGTGCTCTGTTCGCCGGCGGTGGGAGCACGGTCGGTGATGAAAGTCGGCGCACCGTAATCAAGGGTCGCAATGAAGGTCAACCGGCTCTCGAATAGCTCATCCCATGGGTTCGCGATCGGGCTGCCAATCAGAATCAGGTTGTCCTGTTTGATAAGAGCGGGCTGGTATTCGCGGGCGTAATACAAATGGATCCTTTTGCCAAGCGGGTCCAACGTCAGAATGCGTTGCGCCAGTCTGACGTCGCTCGAACTTTCCAGGTTCTTGGACGCGATCAGATTCAGCGCAGAGCGCATGTCGGGGCTGAGATCATCCTGCGTCTGAAGCTGGCTGATGTAGCTGCGGTTGCGATAGTCCTCGAAGGAGAATGACTTCTTGGTGATGAGCTGGACGAGCGAGAAGGACGAATCGGCCATGACAACATCGGTGTCTGGACGAGCATCGAGGATTCCGGACCAGAATGCCGATACCGCGGGCTTCGACTGCCACGGATAAAACGATCTGTACAGGATGCGGTTCTGGATCCACAAGGCCGCGCAGGCGATGGCGAGCACGATCAGCCCGGCAAGCATCCAACGGCGTTGCGCGGAAGCGGATCGAGGAGGGTGAACCACCGCTTCGTGAACGACTTCCTGCTGGGGCGCATCAACTCTTCGTTCAAATGAGAGCGTATACCTGCCCTTCGGAATGTCGACCAGAATGGGATCGTGGATGCCGGCTGAATTGTAATACTCGGTTAACTTGGTGCGCAGGCGCCCGACCTGCATGCGGACGCTGGAATCGGTTTGCGGGTCGAAGTCGGGCGGACGACCCAGCACTTCAGTGCCGATCTGGTATTCCTTCAAATGGTCCGCCGGGGAGTTCAGAGTATGGTGCGCCAGGTACTGAAGCAACTTGCAGAGCGCCTCCGAGCCTTGCAGCAACGGGCTCCTGAGCAATCGGTCTAGTTGCCCGAGACATTCTTCACGATCGGGGTCTGCTGGTTCCGAGGAACGGGCATGTGACGTTTTGGTGACAATGGCCTTATGTCTATAAGAAATAAATCTCTTAAATGAGGAACCCCACGCGGAGACTGTATTAGACGTTTTGGAGACTTCCAACTTCTCTGCATCCACAACTAGCCTCACTGGGTTGCCTCAAGACGCCCAGATTCTCGCATATTTGAACACGGCAACGCAATTCGCGAAGAAGTTCAGCAGAGACGGCGAGCCTTTGGGGCGGTAAACAACATCGTTGGGCATTGTTTCCCTCGCCCTGAGGCTCCAACAGCGAGGGACAAAGAGCGGCCGGCTCGACCCTGATCGACGAGCATCATGCAGTTCAACCATCACTTTCAGGAGGAAGCATTCGAATGAATAACTTAGCCAGTTTTCTGACGCGCACTCTCCGCAATTGGCATGTGCCCATCTTCGCAATCGCCGTCGCGCTCGGAATTGCGATGAGCTGCTCAGGCACTTTTGCTCAGAGCGGTGCAGGCTCCATTCAGGGGACGATTACCGATTCTACCGGCGCTGTCATCGCGGGCGCCGCTGTCCATGTTGTCAACCAAGCCACTTCCGTAGCGGCCGACACCAAATCCAATGGCGTCGGGTTCTACCAGGTGCCTGGCCTGTTTACGGGGACCTATACGGTATCGTTCACAGCGGCGGGCATGAAGACCAACGTACAAACGGTGGAATTGCTGGTGGACCAGAATGCAGTGATCAACACTACCCTGACCGCGGGCGCCGTCACGCAGCGCGTCGAGGTGAACGCGGACGCCATTCAGTTGACGACAACCGACAATGGTACTGTCGCCGCGACTCTGGAAAACGCCCGCATCAACCAGCTTCCTCTTGATCAACGCCTATTGTTGACACTGGCGCAAGAGACGACGCCGGGCCTGGAAGCAGACGGGGCTAATCCCGGCGCGCGCGCCAACGGCCTCATGGATCAGGGCATGGAATATGTTCAGGACGGAGCAACCCTGACCAACCGCAACTTCGGCGGCGAGCGTAATTCGCCCCAGGGCCAGCTGCCCGATCCCGACTCGGTGCAGGAAATGAAGATGGACATGTCGAACAGCACCGCGGAGTTTGCCAGCCCGGCCACCGGCATCATCACCACCAAGTCGGGGACGAATAGCATCCACGGCACGCTGTTCGAAACGGCGCGCAACGCCGCTTTCGGCCTGGCCAAGGGAAGAGGATTTGTGACCACGCCAACGGCCGACGCCGATCCTCCGCTGGTGCGCAACGAATTTGGTTTTTCCGCCGGCGGACCGCTGGTTCTGCCCCATATCTATCACGGCAAAGATAAGACGTTCTGGTTCGCATCGTACGAGCGGTATTCCCTCAGAAGCTGGGCTCCTTTGCTGGTGTCTGTTCCCACGCAGGCCATGAAAGGCGGCGATTTCAGCGGCCTGAAAAATAGCTCCGGCGTTTTGCAGCAACTTTACGATCCTCTAACGACGGCATCGTCGAGCAACTGCAACGGCAGTGGGACAGCGAACACCTATTGCCGCGCGCCTTTCCCCATCGTCGGCGGCCTTCCCAACCAGATCCCGATCAACAGGCTATCTCCGTTCTCCAAGATCATCTACAACATTATTCCTCCTCCGACGACGGCCGATAACCCGCTTGTCACTTCCAACTACCAGTTGCACAACCTCAACAACTTCACCGTGCCTAGTGTGGCCATCCGTCTGGATCACAACTTCAACGAGAAGAACCACGCGTATTTGCGCTATGGCGACGATCTGATGGATTGGGTAGCCTTGCGCAATATCCCGACTGCGCCGTTGACCGTGGCGGATTCGGCAGACGGCATTCCTGCAGGCGCCAGCGGCGGCACGCAATGGCTGGTCGACACCTTTACCGGGGCTCTCGGGTTCACGCACATCTTCTCTCCGAACTTTTACTCCGAGACGGTCGTGAGCCAGGAGTGGTTCGGCCAGTACGACGTGGCAACCGGAAATGCGAATCTCAACTATGAAACAATCTTCAAAACACCGAATAACTTCGGGGAGACAGGATTTCCGAATATCTCCGGCAATATTCTGGGTTTGACCGGCACGCAGTGGAATTACAAAGGCGTGCAGATCATCTCGGATATTGACGAAAACCTGACCAAGACGATGGGCCGGCATGAGCTTCACTTCGGTGGACGCTACCGGCACGAGCGGTTCGGCTATCTGCCCGATCGAAACTCCGACCAGATCGGTTTCAGCGCCCTGGCAACGGGTCTCTACCAGCCTTCATCCGGCACAAACTGGACAGCTCAGTCAAATACAGGCTACGGGGAAGGCGACTTCTTTCTGGGCGCCGCGAATAACTACAGCGTGCAACTCAATACAGCCTACCAACACTACCGTGATATGGAGTTCGATGCATACTTCCAGGACAACTACCATGTGAGCAAGAACCTGACCTTGAACCTCGGCCTGCGCTGGGAGGCACATCCCGCGCCTTACACCAGCAACTATCTGCAGGAGTCCTTCGACCTGAAGAACAAGGCCATGGTCCTTGCGCAGCCACTTTCCTGGTATGTCGCTCAGGGATACACGACACAGACCATCGTGACCAATCTTACGAACCTTGGCATGGTGTTTGAGACTCCGCAAACGGCTGGGATTCCCAGCACCATGCTCAGGAACAATGACTTCACGTTCGGCCCTCGCATCGGCGCGGCTTACGCGCTGTTCGGCGGCCGATATGGCACAGTGCTGAGAGGAGCGTACGGACGGTACATCTCCCCGGTTCCCGTGCGCAATTCGCTCAGGCTTGCGTCAGCCAACCACCCGTTCGCCGCAAGTTACGCACAGAACTACAACACAGGCTCCCAGGCGCCCGACGGCTCGAATAACTACTTGATCCGCGCATCGAACCCGGTGATTGCCGGCGTAAACAGCGCCAATGTCGTGAGTACCGGCACGGTCAATTCGATTACCCCGGGTGTGACCGAGGTGACGATGAATCCGGACTATGCTCCGAACTTCGTAACCGAAGTAAACGCCACGCTCGAGCAGGCGTTCAAGGGCAACTCCGCGTTAAGGGTGAGCTGGGTGTGGACGCACGCGACCAACCTGGACCAGTATTACTACTACAACAACCATCCTTCCAACTATGTTTGGGACCTGGTGACCGGCACCACACCCCCTGGTGGCACGTACTCCAGCACAGCCACGGGGCCGTACGATCAAACTCTCTACGGTACCAGCCAGGCGCTGGATCAGACCAGTGGCTGGTCAAACGACAACGCGCTGCAGGCCTCATACCAGCGGCTGTTTCACGGCGGGTTCGCCTACCAGATCAACTACGTCTGGTCGAAGCCATTCCGCATCGGTGGCAATTGGTCACGGGATGGCAAGCTCTATCCTTATCAAAACTTCGCTCCAGGATACGGACCGGCTCAACCCGCGAACGCCGCTCCCTACGCGATGACGCGCGCACTGAATCGCTACGAGAACTACATGGTCGACACTGGGATTCCGAAGCACCACATCCAGTTCAACGGCATTTACGATCTGCCTTTCGGGCGCGGAAAACAATTCCTTGGAAACTCCAACCGCCTTATGAACGAGTTGGTCGGCGGCTTCCAGGTTGCCGGCAGCGGGCAAGTTATCTCGCAGGACTTTGTTGTCGGAAGCGGCAACTGGGGACCGACCAATCCCCTTCACGTCTATAAGCACGGAGCGCCGATCACGGACTGCCGCAGCGGCGTTTGCCGCCCGTCGTTCCTGTGGTTCAACGGCTACCTTGCCCCAACGGTCATCGCCGGCGTTGACTGCACAACAAACTGCGTCAGCGGACTCCCTGGCAACTACGTGCCCTATCAGACCCCGATCAACAACACGCCACCCACAAACCCCAACCAGACCTGCGCCCAGCAGGCCGCGACTACGCCTTGCTCTACCGTGCAAGCCAACTACGGGAATAACAATGTGACTGTCAACCAGCTCGGCGGAAAGACGACTTCGGTCGCCTTCAGTCCCGGACCCTCAACAAATCCGTTCGCGAAGTCGGTTCTCAACGGCCCAATGAACTATATCGCAGCGGCTTCTCTCTTCAAGGTATTCCCAATTACAGAGAGGGTGAACCTGCGATTCAACTGGGACTTGTTCAACGTTCTGAACGATCAGGGCTATCTGAATCCCAACACCACCGACGGCACAGAGAACCTGCAAGCGCCGTACAACGCGTTGAGCCTCAATGGTGGCGGCCAAGGCCCGCGCGTGATGCAGTTCTCGCTGCGGCTCAGCTACTAAACGCTACACAACTCCGGGAGCGCGGCCCAGGAATTTATGCGGCGCGCTTCCGGAGTTTTTTACGGCCCATCGCGAGTTTCAACGTTCCGCAAACACATCAAATTTCCAGAAACCGGAAGATTCAGAGAGAACAGGGAACTTCATGTTGAGAAGAGATTTTTTATCGGCTTCATCTTTGGCGGTGGCTGTATCCGCTACAGGAGTGGGATCGGCCGCACCACTTTTATCGGCGAAGAGCATTTTGGACTACGGGGCAAAACCGGATGGCGTCACCATGAACACTAAGGCCATTCAGCGCGCGATCGACGAGGCTTTCCAAGCGGGCGGAGGGCTGGTGCATGCGCCGCCGGGAACCTTTCTCATCGGTGGGATCGAGTTGAAAAGCAGAGTAACGCTCTACCTTGAGGCGGGCTGCGTGCTGCTTGGCAGTAAGTCGATCGATGACTACGAGTACCACTCGGGCCCGTCGAAAGATTCCGACGCAAACGGTCATCACTTGATCTTCGCGCAGAATGCCGAGGATGTGGCTCTGTGCGGCCTTGGCACCATCGACGGCCAGGGTGAGGCTTACTGGGAACCCAGATCCAACCGGGCCCCGGTATTGCCGGAAGACGCCTGGAAGGAAGGTGCGACCGGCCATTATCAACTCAAGGACCACAATAATCGACCTTCGCCGATGATCGAGTTTGCGCAGTGCCGCAACGTCCGCATCAGCGGTGTGACGTTGAAGAATTCCGCGGGCTGGACGCTGCGTCCCATTGCCTGTGAATCCGTCGTGATCGACGGCATCCGCATTCGCAACCCAAACTACGGAGTGAACACCGACGGCATGGACATTACGGCTTCGCGCAACGTCTTCGTATCCAACTGCGACATTGCCACCGGAGACGACGCGATCTGCCTGAAGAGCGAGAATCCCTACGGCGATCTGTTGCCGACCAAAAACATCACCATTACGAATTGCGTCATTACCACGTCGTGCAATTCCTTCAAACTGGGTACTGCGTCCCACGGCGCCTTTGAAAACATCGTTTTCAGCAACTCGGTGCTGTACGCCGACGCCGATAGCCCCTTGTATACCCGCTCCAGCGGCGGCATCTGCATAGAAATGGTGGATGGAGGCAGTATCGACGGCGTGGTTGTATCCAACATTCGCATGCAAAATGTGCGCGCGCCGATTTTTGTCAGGCTTGGCGAGCGGAACAAGAAGGAAGGTACGTTTCTGCGCAACGTTCTGATCGAGGGCGTCGATGCATCGGGCGCGATTGTCTCCAGTTCCATTACCGGCGTGCCCGGGCTTCGTCCGACGGACATTACGGTAAGTAATTGCCGCATACGTACTGTGGAGCAGGGGCAAGCCGCGTGGGTGCATCGGGACATCCCCGAAGTGACCGACAAATACCCGGAGGCGCGCATGATGGGCCGACTGCCTTCGTATGGGTTCTTCGTCCGCCACGCAGATCGCGTGCGCCTGCGCGACGTTCAATGTATCACGGATCAGCCGGATGAGCGACCGGCAATCGTCTGCGACGATGCAGACGACGTGGTTCTCGACGGTCTGGATCTGTCTGCGCCGGTGGGCGGAGCGCCTTTGATCGACCTGAGAAATACACGCCGCGCATTTCTGACCGGAATGCGATCGCCCGCAGGCAGTCAGATGTTCACGCAGGTCAGCGGCGCGGATTCAGCAGAGATCACGCTTCTGGGGAACTCCTTGCAACGCGCACAGAATGCTGTGAGCTACACAGGTGGCGCGACACAGGATTCAACGAAGATCGATTAAGCGGGGATGGTGTGACGTGCCGACACCAAACAGCCGCACGACTTACTGATTCCCTGCTACTCGGCCACAGTGTTTCCGTTTTACTCCTTTCTTGACAATTGCTTCAATGGAATACATGGATGGCGGCCTGTGATATCTCTGCAATTTACCCTCTATGGGCGCTGCGGGCTTTCGCGCGATCACTCCTCTGCAAGGTGAGCGCAAGTTCCGCAGCCGACAAGGAGGAGATCGCCGGTCTGGTTGGATGAGTGCTAGAATGAGCCAAACCTCTTGGAGCCAAATGCGATGGAGCAGCCGGGATCGAAGGATTCCAACGTGTCCCCGAGCGGTATCACAGCGCTGCTGCGCGATTGGCAGGCCGGCCGTCCAGCGGCATTAAATGAGCTGTTCGAGGCCGTCTACCCTGAGCTGCACCGCATCGCCCGGCGATATAGCGGGCGCGAGAGGATCTCCTCAACACTACAGTGCACGGCAGTGGTTCATGAGACATGGCTGAGACTGGCGCAGTCGCAGCAGGTGAGCCTGAAAGACCGCTCGCATTTTTTCGCCTTCTCGGCGCGGCTGATGCGCGCGATCCTGATCGATTATGCGCGCGCCCGCAAGAGCAAGAAGCGGGGCGGGGGAGAAACGAACTTCTCGCTGATGGATTCCGATGCCGCGGTGTATCCATCCGACGTCGAAATCCTGGATTTGAACGCCGCGCTCGAAGAGCTGGAGAAGCTCGATCCGGTGCAAGGCCGGATTGTGGAAATGCGTTACTTCAGCGGCCTCAGCATTCCCGAGACCGCTGAGGCGCTGGGGGTATCGGAAAGCACCGTAAAGCGGGAGTGGATCGTTGCCAAGACCTGGATCCGCAGGCGCCTGATGGAGGGCAAGCAAGAACGGTGAATCCGGAAGGCTGGAAGCACGCGAAAGATCTGTTCTCAGCAGCTCTGGGACTGCCCGAGTCCGAGCGAGAGGCGTTTCTCGCGGCGCAGCAGGAGGAGCCGGAGATTCTCGACGAGGTGCGCTCGCTGCTGGCTGCGTATCACGATTCTCCAGATTTTCTCGAAAACGCCACTCCGGAACTGGCCGCCGAACTGCGGGCGCGCGATACCGCGACCCCGTTTGCCGGGCGGCGCATCGGGGTCTGGGAGCTGGTGCGCGAGATCGGACAAGGCGGCATGGGCGTGGTGTGGGAGGCGCGCCGAGCCGACGAGCAGTATGAGCAGCGCGCGGCGGTGAAACTGCTGCGCGCCAGCCTGTTTTCCGAGCAGGATGTTCGGCGTTTCCGCGAAGAGCGCCAGATTCTGGCTTCATTGAATCATCCCTCGATCGCGCGGCTGCTCGACGGAGGCATGCTTGAAGACGGCGAGCCCTATCTGGTGATGGAGTATGTCGAGGGGCTCCCGCTCGACGACTGGTGTGAGCTTCATCAATCGAACCTGCGGCAGCGCATCGAGCTCTGTCTCGAGATTTGCTCCGCGGTGGAATACGCGCACCGCCAACTGGTGATTCATCGCGATTTAAAGGCGGCGAATATTCTTGTCGGCGCCGACGGCACTCCCAAGCTGCTGGATTTTGGCATCGCAAAACTCGTGGCTGAAGGGGGAAGCTACCGCACCACGACGAACTTGCTCACCCCCGAATGCGCCAGCCCGGAGCAGGCGCGCGGGGACCGAATGTCGACGGCCAGCGATCAGTTTTCGCTGGGCGTGCTGCTGTATCAATTGCTGACAAAACGTCATCCTTTCGCAAAGCCGGATGCGAGCCCGATCGAGGCTTTGCGCGCCATCTGCGAGGACGAACCCCGGCTTCCCAGCAGTGTGGCGGAGAACTGGGGCCGCGAATTGCGGGGGGAGCTCGACGCGATTCTTCTGCAGGCGCTCAACAAGAATCCTGCCGCGCGCTATTCCTCGGTGAGCGCCTTCGTCGGCGATCTTCGCGCCTGGCTCGATGGCCTGCCGGTCAGCGCAATCCGCCAGTCGTGGTGGCGGCGAAGCACGAAGGTCATCCTCCGCTACAAGGCGCTGAGCGCGGCGATCGCGACTGCGGTGCTGATGCTGGTGACGGGCATTGTCGTGACCTCGATCGAGGCCAGGCGGGCGTTGCACGCCGA
>Ga0182014_10007419_pt1 | contig 11500 bp, 10 predicted proteins | sample 612S2DmetaG_FD_120489 | JGI IMG/M metagenome (GOLD analysis project Ga0182014, IMG submission 120489) | Permafrost microbial communities from Stordalen Mire, Sweden - 612S2D metaG | ecosystem: Environmental > Terrestrial > Soil > Wetlands > Permafrost | place: Sweden: Stordalen | collected... | reverse complement strand
TATCATCGCCGGCGATCGGAGGCCCGGCTTCTTCGCTGGCAATGCTGCTCGTCCTATAAGTGTTAACAGGCCCTAGCAGCACCGGGACACGGCGAGGCCGAGGTGCGGGTGCAACTTGTGATAGTAGTCCAGAATGTCCTGGCCGAGCAGAGGGGCAAACACTTCCCATTCCGCGCAAGTTTCCCCGTTTACAAATGCCAAAGGGTCCAGTACCACGTTTGGGTTGCCGGGCACATCGTGCTCGTGACCTGTAGGATATGCCGGCAGCACTACGGATATTTTCTTTCCTGAAATCAAACTCTCGCTGCGGACGGTTACGCGGTCACCGCGCACTTTCTCAATCGTGAACTTACAGTCGGGAGTACTGATGGTTTCCAAGTGCTCCCTTAGCGTGCTTAGAGTAACCACAGTAACGCTTTGTAAGCGTTTCGAAAGTATGTGCATGGGGCCCCCAATCGTTGATACCCATAATACATTAGGCGTGATGATTGAATCAGGCGTGGTTTTCGACTGACCTCGCGCGACCGATAAGCAGAAGGTTCGGTTGGCGTTTCAGTGTATCGGCTCCGATCGATGCGGCTCCGGCAACCTCGGCACTCTAAACCGGGAATTTTTTCAACGAAACGCTTGCGCCATAAAGCGGCACAGATGCCATGCGTCCATGTATTTGTAAGGAGTCTCGCCCAAGGTGTAGTGGCCGCAGGGCAGGCAGCGCACGATGGTGTTAAGATGGCGCCGCGCGAACTCGCTGGCGGCCTGGCGAGAGAATTCGGGAAGGAACGTCAGGTCGTACTTGCCGTAGATCATCAGCGATTTCTTCGGCCAGCGGGCAAACTTATTGAAGAATGCCATGGGGCTTACCGCCAGCAGCGCGCGCCGCAAGCCTTGCTGATCGAGCACGGGCTCGACGCCTTCGCGCACGTGGCGCGTCGACTGGCCGGTCCACACCACGTCTCCGAAATAAGTCGAGGCGTGATTGAAGGCATTGATTTTGAGACGGGCATCGTGCGCACTGGCGATGAAGGCGTAGCACGATCCCAGGCTGGTGCCCAGAATTCCAAATTCGCTATAGCCCTCGGATTCAAGCCAGTCGAGGCAAGCGCGAATGTCGCAGACCGCCTGCCGCCCGGCGTCGATGGTGCGGCCCATGTTCGCCGAAACCGCGTAGTCGGCGCGCTGCAACTCGGCTGGCTTGCGAACGTCATGATACGGCATGGACATGCGCAGGGCCGCGATGCCGCTCAGGTTAAAGATGCGGCACAGCGCATTGTGGCTGAGGGCGTCGGCGTTCCATTGCGGCAGCACGATCACGGCGCGGCGGCCACGGGCGGGAAACCAGCGCGCATTCATGAGGTTGTTTTCCGGGTAGAGCGATTCCACCGGCGAAGTAAAGCGCAAGAACAGCCCCGTCTGGTTGGCGAAGCGCAGCTCGTCTTCCGGTTTGGCCTGGCTGCCAGTGGAGTACAAGCGTATCGGCAGCCGCTCGAGGTGGAAATCCGTGGGCTTTTCGTAGCTATAAAACTGATCGCTGTTGGCTACGAGTTTTTCGTTCAAATCAAAAAAGTAACGCGCCGTGTCTTCCGCGGAGACGGGGGCTTCGCCGTGGACTCCCGGCCAGCGCTGGCTCCACTCCAGACCCCATTCGAATGGGCGCGCCACGCGATTGGTATCGCGCGTGGTCAGACGGTGTTCCCAGCGGTACATCCATTCCTGGTAACGTTTCAGCATGGCGAAAGACATTCGTCGAGATAGTTCAAGCCTAGAGCAAAACAGCGCCCATGCGAAATCAATTTACGGTGAACGGACGCCGGGTCGAATCAAACGGTCGGCTGGCCGCAGGGATCGGGACGCGGCCGCTCGGCTACGATCTCCGGCTCATGGCTCACCGGGAATTGGTAGCGATGCTCTTTCACCATTCGTCTTCGCCCCTGAGAGGGGAAAATGGCGGGCTTTTCTCCTCTTATCTCTTATCCGCTATCTGAGTGCGGAGAGAAAAACATCCGTCCAATTCGGGCGGCCAGGAGAATGGGATTGCAATGCAATCGAGGACAATTCGGACACCGCTCCGGGCTCAGAGCTGACCTTCACCCGGGGCACCTTCAGGCGCAGGTTTAAAAGCGGCGCCGACCGCGGTACTCTGCTGCGCCGCGCTGTTCACCATATCTTTCAATTCCTTGCTGGGCTTGAAGAAAGGAATCTTTTTGGCCGGAACTTCGACCCGGTCACCGGTCTTGGGATTACGTCCGACACGGGGCTTGCGCTGCCGCGTTCGGAAACTGCCAAAGCCACGAATCTCGATTTTGTCTCCCGACCGCAAGGCCCGCACTACACTGTCGAAGATGGTCTCAACAATTACCTCGCTGTCCTTGCGCGTAAGTTCGGCAAGACGCGAGACTTCTTCGATTAAGTCAGCTTTGGTCATGGATCGTTTCTCCGCGGCTTCGCTCACTGGGAACATCCGGTTGATGGTAGCCTGAAGGCCTGGCCTTCCCGAAATTCTGCTACGCAGGATAACAATCTCAAATTTTACAATGAGTTGGCAAGAAAAGATGTCACTAAAGAGATTAAAACTCAGACCCGAACCCTTTTAGAGCAATTTTCGCGAAACTGGTCTAGAACCTGTCCGCCCGTCACTCGGCCTGATTTTTACATCCTTCCGGGAAGGGAAAGGCAACGGGTTCCGGGTTATTTGCCCCGGCTGGCGGGCCGGAAACGCTCATTTCCATAAATAGTAGAAGCCGACATTGGTTTGCAGCAGCTTGGCCCTGTCCGGCAGATACTCGGAAACATCGCCGAATAACAGGTCGAGCAGGTTCACTCGCGGTTTACGATAGCGGACGAGCGAAGGCTTGCCATGGATGCCGACGGCGTCCGCCGTTTCCTTCACCGCCGTCTGGAAGTCGCCTATCTGGTCGATCAGCTTCAGGCCGAGTGCCTGTTGGCCGGTCCAGACCTTGCCGTTAGCGATGGAGAGTATGCCATCTTCGGGCATGTGCCGGCCTTCGGCGACCGAGTGAATGAACTGCCGGTGCATGTTGTCGATGAGTTCCTGGAAGTATTGCTTTTCCGCCGCCGTCATCTCGCGCAGCGGCGAGCCGGTGTCTTTGAACTCTCCCGCCTTGAAGACGATCGCCCGGAGCTTGGCCCAGCGCACCAGCTCTTCGTAATTGAACCACTCGGCGATCACGCCAATGCTGCCGACGATGGAGGCTCCATCCGAGTAAATTTTGTCGGTCGCCGAAGCTGCATAGTAAGCGCCGCTGGCGCCGACGGTTGATATCGAGGCCACGATGCGCTTACGCTTCTCATCGCGAATGCGCTTGACTTCGCGATAAATCTCTTCCGAAGCCGCTGCCCCGCCTCCCGGCGAATCGATATGGATGATGATGGCTCGAATCGAGGTATCGTCGGCGAACTTGCGCAATGCGTCAACCGTCGGCTTCGAAGTTAGAATGACGCCTTCCAGATCGACAACGCCGATTTTTCCGCCGAAGCCGTCCCCCGTGTAGGCGTAGTTGGAGGATGACCCCAAACTGTAATAGGCGATAGCAAACAGCGCCGCCACGAACAGCAGAAAGGCAGCCGATCCGAATACCGCCCAACGCATTCCGCGTGAACCACGACCTTCAGCCATAAGCCGCTACCCGTTTCTGAAAGTTTTCGAGAAAAAGCGCCCGATGCGATGAAAAAAACCAGGTTTTTCGGCGGCCGGAGCCGCAGACGGGGATTGGGCCGGTGCAGCCGTTGCAGCCGCGGGCTGGGATTTCGGCGCCAGTGCCGCGGCCGCCGGTTGCGTCTCCGAGGGCGCTCGATTATCGGCTGCGGTTGACAGCCGCGAGGCGGTGACAACGGGCGCCGTCGACCCGCCCTGATACACCATGGGAGTATCCATTTCGAGGTGGATTTCCGGCGGGGGTTTCTGCTCGGGCGGCGGTGCAACCGGCAACGGGCTGGCACGGCTCACGGCTGGGGCTGGCATGGCCGGCCCGGTGGGAGCGGGGCAGCCGCAACCCGCAAATGAACCTTTTTTCGCGCCCGCAATCTTTCCCTGGGCAAACGTCACGGCCGTCTCAGGCGCTACCTGGTAACTGTCTCCGCCCAGGATTTCACTGACGATTACACCGGCGCCGGAGCCCGCCAGAGGACGCACGCAGGTACTGCCATCGGGGCCGGCGGCCAGCGCCAGGTGGAAGGTGCCCGGCCCGATCATCTGGATGCGGAGATCGGGCGTCATCACCGTATCGCTTCCGCCGGCCAGCGTGTAGTGCAATTCGAGCGCGCCGGTATTGAAGCCGATCATGAGTTCGCCGCCCGTGGGAGAGGCATTCACGCTGAGGCTGGTGCGGGGACAGATGCGAAGCTCGCCACCGCGTTGCAGCTTGAGTACGGCTGCGCTCTGGCCGGCGCTGACTTCAGAACCGCTCAGCACACTGGTTCCGCTGGCCGCCAGCACCACCGAACCGCGGACGGATGCGTCACCGGCAAAGAGTTCGCCAACCGGAGTTTGGGCCTGGAGCGCCGCGGGAGCCAGCGCAACAGCGAGAACCAACGGAAAGCAAACCTTCGAGATCACGGCCATCTCACCATTGAACCACAAATTGCTGCTCCCGGCGTGGCGCCTGCGGTGGTTGCGCGCGCCGGGGCGTGGCCGACTACCGGTTATGGTTGCTTTTGGCAGGCTGCCCGGCGGAAAGCGTCTTTCATGCCATTGTCTTTCATACCATCGTCTTTCATATCATCAAGGAGATTTCATCGGAGGAAGTGTCAATATTGCTGATCGGGTAGAACCTGTTTGAGGCTCTCCCGGTCTCCACTTGCGCTTGCGTGCTGAAAATAGGTCGAGTGGCCTTGGAAGGCCCCCGCGAAGAACTGGCAGCAAACGACCAAGTCCGCGCCGCGTATTTGGGAATCTAGGCAGGCTGCTGAAAAACCCGTAGCCGTGTCATCCTGAGGTCGCGCCGGTTTGCGCGAGCGAAGGATCTGCTTCACTTGCAATGCGCGCGAACAGCAGATACTTCGCTGCCCCAACCCCAGCAACGGCAAAAGCGCCCGTTGCCGGGGACCCCGGTTCGCTCAGGATGACACCCTCGAAGGATATGGCCTGGCGCTTGTCGCCAGCGCTAGCCACAAACTTCCGGGTTCCTAACCTCCGGCGCCGGCGACGGACACTGCGCTCATCAGCACTTGTTTCACGCTGTTGACGATGGCGTCTGCCGTCAACCCGTAGCGAAGCAACAGCTCCTCGTAGTTGTACGCCGACGTGCCGAAATTGTCCTGGATGCCGACAAACTCCAGCGGCTGGCTCGTTTCGCCCCGCAAGGCTTCGGCGATTGCGCTACCCAGCCCGCCGATGACGGTGTGCTCTTCGGCGGTGACAACCCCTTTGAATCCCCTGACGCAGTCGATGACCGCCTGCCGATCCAGCGGCTTGACCGTACTGACATTGACGACTTTCACCGATATGCCCTGCTCCTCCAGCGACTTTGCCGCTTCCAGAGCCATCGACACCATGACGCCATTGGCAAAGACAACGGCGTCTTTGCCTTCCTTCATGGTGTAGAGCTTGCCGATTTGATAGTCGCCGCTCTCGCTCGTGTAGATGGGCAGATCGGCGCGGTTGATCCGCAGGTAGACCGGCCCCGGCCAGGCGACCATCGCCTTGACCATCTTGCTGGTCTCGACAGCGTCGACCGGCACCAGCACGGTCATGTTGGGAATCGCCCGCATGATAGCCACGTCTTCGATGGACTGGTGAGTCGCGCCGTCACCGAAATCGGACAATCCCGAACTGGAGCCGCAGATTTTGACATTCAGTCTGGCGATGGAAATGGTTTGCCGAAGCTGATCGTAGGCACGCCCCGAAGCGAAGACGGCGAACGAACTGATGAACGGTATTTTCCCGGTCAATGCCAACCCGGCGGCTGTCGATGCCATATTCTGCTCGGCGATGCCCATCTCGAAATACCGCTCCGGATAGGCGTTCTGGAACAGAATCGACATGGTGGATTTACCCAGGTCGGCCTCGAGAACGACAATATTCTTATTATCTTTTCCCAGCGCAACGAGTGCTTCGCCATAAGCGGTACGTAAACTTTTCGTGCTCATGTTTCCTCCTTACTTGCGCAGCTTGGCAAGGTCGCCCATGGCGATTTCGCATTGTTCGGCCGTCATCGCCCCATTATGAAAGGCGGCGTTGTTTTCCGCGAAGGAAACGCCTTTGCCCTTGACCGTGTTGGCGATGATGACGGTGGGTCTTCCTTTGACCGTTTCGGCCGCGTCGAGCGCCTCGACCACGGCACCGACGTCGTGTCCGTCAATCTCAATGACGTTCCAGCCGAAAGCCGCCCATTTGGGCGCCAGCGGGCCAATCTCGAAGCGGTCGGCGATGGCGCCGGTGGCCTGCAGTCTATTGCGGTCGACAATGGCGGTCAGATTATCCAGTTTGAAGCTGGCGGCGGCCATGGCCCCCTCCCAGATCTGCCCTTCGTTCTGCTCGCCGTCGCCGATGACGACATAGACACGGCTCTTGCTGCCGTTCAGCCTCAGACCGAGGGCCATGCCGTTGGCGATAGACAACCCCTGTCCGAGCGATCCGGTGTTGGCTTCGACGCCGGGAGTCCTGGTCATGTCGGGGTGACCCTGCAGTATGCCGTCGAGGGACTTTACGTTCTTCAGCTCCTCCTTGGGGAAATAGCCGGCCAGCGCCAAAGCGGCGTATTGGACAAGCGCCGCATGCCCCTTGCTCAAGAGAAAGCGGTCCCGTTCGGCCAGAGCAGGGTTTCTCGGATCGTGCTTCATCTTGTGGAAGTAGAGAGCCGCCACGATCTCGGCGCTGGAGCAGGAGCCGCCCAGATGTCCGACTTTGCCCGCACCGATGAGGTCCAGGACGATGTGCTGCCTGAGGCTCAGTGCTTTTTCTTCCAGTTTTCGCACTAACGCTTGAGATACCATATGCTTCCTCTCATTGGACTAGCTATTTACTCGGACTTGTCCCAGGGTGTTCCGGCGAGCCAGCCACCCTCGACGTACATCGCCTGGCCGGTGATAAAGCAACCGGCATTCGACGCCAGCAGAAGGCACAACCCGACCAGGTCGTCCGGGTGACAGGGCCGCTTCCACAAGGTGCGATCGAGCAACCATTTTTCGCGGACCGGATTGGCCCAGACGGCGGTTGTCAGAGGCGTCAGCACGAAGCCTGGACAAATCGCATTGACCCGGATCTTGTATTGCGCCCATTCTACCGACATCGTCTTCGTTAGTTGACACAGTGCCGCCTTGTGCGCCCCGTAGACGGAGACGGACTCGAGGCCGATTGCGTTGTTCAACGAACCGAGCTGGATGATCGAACCGCCGTCGCCTTTGGCCATCACCCGTGCCGCGGCTCGCGACAGTTCATAGGGAATTCTCAGGTTGATGGTCGAGATAAGATCCCATGATTCCCGTGAGACGTCGAATATCCGCTCCCGCCGATTGACCCCGGCGTTGTTGACGAGAATGTCCAGCCGGCCGAAACGGGCGCGGGCGGCCTCGACGATGGCGTCAACCGCCTCGGGATCCAACAGATCGATCGAGAATTCCTCGCAACAGCCACCCGCCGCCTTGATCGCATCGGCCGTCGTCTTCATCGATGCCTTTGGATGATCGGTCAGCAGCACGTTCGCCCCTGCGGCAGCCAGCCCGGCTGACAGCCATGTACCTATCCCGCCGCCGGCGCCCGTCACGATCGCCACCTTGCCGGTGAGATCGAAAAGCGCTTCGGGCCGGAGCGCGCGCGCTTTGGCACCATCCAATTGGTGCAATTCCCATTTGTCGCTCACGGTTGTCTCCTTAAAATGGCAAATCTCATTCTCGTTCGATTTTCCTCTGTAAACGGTTACCTGCTGCCTCGCCTGCCGGGCACGACCGCTCAAACGTGCGTGGTCACAAGGTTTGGAGTTGGCACCGCTATATCACTTCAGGGTAGGAGATGACGTTCACGCGATCACCTACTGCCGTTCCTTTTCAGCACTGAATAGCTGGGATTCTACTACTCGCGAGCGATTCTGCAATCCAAAACTGCATCGGCGAACCCAAACCGGCGGAGGGCCGTGAAAGCAGCATCTCGGCCGTGAGCGGCAGAGTACCGCCGGCCCCGGAGGCCTTCGAGCGCACGTCATAGCCCGGGCGCCTTCGAGCGCACGTCTACAACATAGATGGAAGGGTCGACGGAATCGATCATGTTCTCGAACCTGATCCGCATGCGGGCCTCGCGCCGGACGGAGTTGATACGGTTCGTCCCACGGAAGCCTTGATCCCGCCATCCAAATCTCCCCGGCGACAGTTTCCCGTAATGGCTTTAAAGAATCCGGGTCAAACCGGCGCTGCTGTAAGTTGGTTAACGTTTGCCGGGGAAATCGGCTTATACTGACGCTTTCGTGGCGTCCCTGCGAGTACACTACTGCTTTGGGTTCTCACCACGCGGCGCGGCATCGGCGAGCGGCGGGAAGCATGGAAAGAGAGGCCATGGAGGTCAAATTCTGGGGTGTCAGAGGATCGACTCCCACACCGCAAATCGAAAACCTGCGCTACGGCGGTAATACTTCTTGCGTCGAAGTTCGAGTCAACGGCCAGCTTTATATCTTCGACTGCGGCACCGGCTTCCGCATTCTCGGCAAGAGCCTGCTAGAGGAATTCGCCAACGCTCCGCTGTATGCCCACATCTTTCTTTCGCACTTTCACTGGGATCACATTCAGGGCATACCGTTCTTCGCTCCACTGTATGAGAATCCCGACAGCTTCTTCTTCTTCCACTCCAGCAACCGCGGCGGCGGGCTCAGGGCTACCATCGAAAACCAGATGGCCGATCCTTATTTTCCGGTGAATATGGCCGAGATGGCGGCTCACCGCAACTTTTACGATATCGGCGAAGGCCGCATCTCGTTTGACGATTGCGTGATCGATTCCCTGTGGCTGAACCACCCGCAGGGATGCCTCGGCTTTCGCATTACCAGCGGCGGCTTTGTCGTGGTCTACGCGACCGATAACGAACCGGGCGATCCGGTCTTCGATAAGGCCATACGGAAACTCGCCCAGGGCGCCGACCTGCTGATCTACGACGCGCAGTACCTGCCCGAGGAATATGAGGCGCGAAAACGCGGCTGGGGACACAGCCATTGGCGCGAAGGCGTCAGCATCGCCCGGCAAAGCGAAGTCAAACACCTGGTGCTTTTCCACCATGATCCGGATCACTCCGACGAACGCATCGACCAGATCGTCGAAGAAGCGCGGCAGTACTTTCCGCGGGTGACGGCAGCCAGCGAGGGGTTGGCGTTCGAGCTCTGAGCGCGTCCCATTTCGGTCCCTGCGGCGACCGTGGTTCATTGCAGTAACGGTAAACGGCCGGTCGCCCCAGTCCCGTTGTCAGCCGCCCCAGCCGCGCCATATACTTTGTCAGTCCCGAACAAGGAGCTGCGCTCCAGTCGTTCGGGTGGCTGGCGGAGCAGTTTTCCGGACATTTGCGGACAGGGGCGGCGGTGCATGTTGCTGAACCATCCGGGAGTGCGCGGCGAAACATGCTCTAAATTAGGCTCTAAACCATGCTCTAAACCAGGCTTTGCGCTGGCCGTCCGGGTTGCGGTGGTTGGATGTATCGCACTCGACGCGGGCTTTACGGGCCAGTGGATAGACAGAAGACAGTTGCATGACTTCGGAGGTCCCATGACTACAGCACTTGAACAGGAAATGCAGGAAACAAATCCCTGGGAAGCACAGGCAGCGCGCTTTGAATACGCTGCCACCAAACTCAATCTCGACAAAGGTCTCTGGAAGATCCTGAGTCAGCCCAACCGCGAGATTATTGTTCACATTCCGGTGCAGATGGACGACGGACGCATGGAGCTTTTTACCGGGTACCGCGTCCAGCACTCGACCGCCCGCGGTCCCGCCAAAGGCGGTCTACGCTATTCGCCGGAAGTCAACCTCGACGAGGTGCGCGCGCTGGCCGCCTGGATGACTTGGAAGTGCGCGGTCGTGAACATTCCCTTCGGCGGCGCCAAGGGCGGCATTATCTGCGATCCGAAAAAGATGTCGCAGAACGAATTGGAACGCATGACCCGGCGTTACACGTCAGAGCTGATCGAATTTCTGGGGCCCGAGAAAGACGTTCCCGCACCCGACGTGAACACCAACGAGCAGACCATGGCGTGGATGATGGATACCTATTCCATGCACATGCGGCAGACGGTGACGGCCTGCGTTACCGGCAAACCGATCGCCATCGGCGGATCGCGCGGACGCCGCGAGGCCACCGGCCGCGGGGTGATGGTGGTGACCGACCAGGCACTGAAGAAACTCGGCATGGATCGCGACTCCACTCGGGTGATTGTGCAAGGTTTTGGCAACGTGGGTTCGAACGCCGCCCACCTGATGTTCCAACACGGATACACGATCGTCGGCATCGCCGAATGGGACGGCGGGATTTACAACCCTCACGGCATCGATCTCGACGCTCTCTGGGAGTATCACCAGAAGAACCGCACGATTCACGGATTCCCCGGCGCCGAGAAGCGCGATACCGCGGAGCTGCTGGTCACCGATTGCGAGGTTTTGATTCCCGCGGCGACGGAAAACGTGATCACCAGCAAGAACGCCGGCCTGGTGAAGGCAAAGATCCTGGTGGAGGGAGCCAATGGACCGACCACCACCAACGCCGATAAGATCCTGGGCGAGAAGGGAGTGTTCATCGTCCCCGACATTCTCGCCAACGCCGGTGGGGTTACCACCTCCTACTTCGAATGGGTACAGGATCGCCAGGGCTATTTCTGGACCGAATCGATGGTGAACGAACGGCTCGAACACATCATGGTTGAGTCGTTCAACGATGTGGTCCGCTACGCGGAAAAGCACTTGGTCGACAACCGCACCGCCAGCTATATGCTGGCGATCGACCGCGTGGCCTTCGTCATCCGGCAACGCGGCATTTACGCCTGACGAAAGGGCCATGAGTGGTGAATCGCGGGTGGCTTTTGGCCGCCCGCATCGGCTTCGGCATCGTTGCTTTCATCAACTGGAGAGCGCATAATCGTAACTTGGTAGAGGGACTGGTGTATTGTGCCCCCACGCCGGTCACAACCGTGAATCTCCCGAACTACATCACGATTACCCGTATCTTTTGTGTCCCTTTTTTGATATGGGTGCTGGGCAGCCATCGTTTCCGGGGCTCGCACGGAGAGCAGGAGCTAGCCGCCTCGGCGGTGTTTATTCTGGCCTCGATGACGGATGGCTTGGACGGGTACCTGGCGAGAAAGCGGAAACAGGTCACTACCGTGGGAATGCTGCTCGATCCGCTGGCGGACAAGCTGTTGATTGCCGCGGCATTCATCTCATTGGTGCAGTTCACGCCCCGGCTCGTTCCCGCCTGGATGGCGGTGGTGGTCATAGGCAGAGAGTTTCTGGTGAGCGGCTTGCGGGGCATCGCCGCGGAGGAAGGGTTCACCATCCAGGCGAGCGAACTGGGCAAGTT
>Ga0182014_10007417_pt1 | contig 11501 bp, 7 predicted proteins | sample 612S2DmetaG_FD_120489 | JGI IMG/M metagenome (GOLD analysis project Ga0182014, IMG submission 120489) | Permafrost microbial communities from Stordalen Mire, Sweden - 612S2D metaG | ecosystem: Environmental > Terrestrial > Soil > Wetlands > Permafrost | place: Sweden: Stordalen | collected... | reverse complement strand
TGGTGGACGCGGTAGGAATCGAACCTACAACCTGTCGGTTAAGAGCCGAATGCTCTGCCAGTTGAGCTACGCGTCCATGCCACCAGAAAAAACCGTGCGGGCAAGGCTTGCACACGGCTTGAGCACGCAGGAATCCTTGCTGCTCCTTGAAAAATATAGCACAGTGGCAGGGCTGTTTCAAAACGCGGAAGATAGCCCAGCAATGATAGCCCCGCCAAATCTCATGTCCTAGAAGTTGAAGGCCACGCCGGCGCTTATGCCGCGCTGGTCCTGAGCGAAGATCAGCAGAGAGCCATCACTCAACAGATACGGGCGGTAGCCCTGCGCCAGCAGGTTGCGCACATCTACCAGCGCATAGAAATGACCTGAGCTGTCGCGGCTCAGATGAATCGGCTGGCGAAGATTTAGGTTCAGGTAAGGCTCGGCGGCGTCTGCCGTGAAGGGAGCAACCTGGGTGACGGTATCTTCAGGCTGCCATCGGTAGCTGGCCCGCCATCGGATTTGGGTGCCGTCGAGTGTGCCGGAGAACGAGAGCGCGTAGCTCTGCGCGGCACGAGGATGGGCGCCGGCAAGCAACTGAGCCACGGTCGCGGGCTGCGCCGAGGAAGGCATCACCAGCGCATTGCCGAATGCGTACTCCACGCGGAACTGATTGCTGCCGGGCAACCGGCGCGCAAAGTTGGCCGTCACTCCGGTACTGGAAAACTCCGGGCCGACAGCGCGAACCAGGCCGCTCATCGGGTCGAAGAGCACTTCGGATGCGGTGGAGTTGCCAACGGCAAAGTGGCTCATGGCCTGGATGACCGGGTCGTCGATTCTGTCGGCGAAGACCAGCACCCCGACGCCCGAGATGTCTGTGTTCCGCGCCCAGCCAAGTTCCTGGTGCAGTCCGTGTTCAATAGCCAGGCTGCCGTTGCGTGCAGTGATGTCGGGCAGCCACGACTGGGCCTGCGAGTCTTCAGCGCCTGGAGCGCCGGGAAGGAATGTGGTCATCCGATAGCGAATCGCTGTGTTGGCTCCCAGCCAGCCTGCTGAAGCAAAGGGCAGTATGGCGGCCACGGTGTCAGGTGAAGTCGAGGAGAGCCGCGCCAGCACCTGCGTAGAGCCTGCCTCGGCCTCGAACTCGTCTCCCAGATGGATCGTCTCCCAACTGCGAATCGCGGCCTCATCCACGCCCTCGGCGCCGTCGGCGGTCATATCCGGATGGAGAGCCACGGCGGCCACCGATTGCACCGAGCCAGCAAAACCCAGGTCCTGGCGGAAGCCGAGCATGGACTCCATGCCGGCATTGGAACTGGGGTCAAATTCCACGCGTGCCAGAAGTTCGCGGCTGTCGGAGGGCGTGTCTTCAATTGCTGCGGCAATGCGTTCGCCGCTCTCGCCGAATGCGCCTTCCTGGCCGCTGGCCATCAGGCGGGCTTTCAGCCGGGGATGCGCGCCGGATCCATCGGAGACCACCACCAGCGGACCATCCTCGAGCCAGCGCAGCAGGGGCCGGTTGGCTGCCGAGCGCAGGGTCCATGCCCAATCGTCCTTCTGGGCGTCGCCCGAGCGCGGCTCAGCCGGCAGCCACTGCATCGCTTCGTAGAGCGTGTTCAGCGTGAGATTGACAACTGTGTTGGCGCGGACGCGAATGTTTTCGCGCATTGAAGGCAGAAACCAGGGGCCGATGGCCTTGAACGCATAGCGGCCAGGCAGAACCGAGGGGATGGTAAAGCGGCCTTCCACATCGGTATAGACGCTGGCGATGATCGTCAGATCAGGGCCCAGCAACTGCACCTCAGCGCCAATCTGCGGAACTCCGGCCGAATCGCGCACCGTGCCGGAGACCGACCCAGGGGCTGCTCCGTGGAGCGAAGCGCTGCCAAAGGCAATCAGCACGGCGAAAGCAACGAGATGAACCGTTTTGGTCATCGCTCTAGTTGGTGACCTTGCGGCGTCCTGGCAAAATTACTGCAAATCAAAGCCCCCGGTAGGCTTCCGGATCTTGGGTCCGGTAGCCCGCTTGCGCTCGATAGCTACTATTCCACGACAAAAGGCGCCGATTGCGCAATCTCCTGTTTCGAGATTCCGTCATTTACCTTGATCGTCACCTTGTATTTTCCCGGTTCGAGCCCTGCTATGGGCAATGTCTTCTCCACCGTCATCTGGTCGCTATGAGTGCCCAGATCCTTTGAATCCAGTTGTTTTTCAAAAACCACTGTGTCGCTGGCAGCGGTCGTGGCCGTGGCAGCAACGGTCTTGGCTATCTGATAGGTCACCGTGGCCTGGTTGCTCTTGGTGGCCTCGTCGATGCCCAGGTTGTAGACCTGCATCCAGAAGCTGAGCTGCTGGTCGCGCCTGAATTTGACCGGGGGGTTGGGGTTGGAGGGGGTCGGGCTGCTCACGCGGGGCCGGATGAAGGTGTTGCCGATGACAAAATTGCCGCTGCCGATGGAGTGGGAGCTCACGGGATTCATCTGGTCGGCCAGAATCAGCGTCGAGGTGCCCAGCTTCTCATCACGGTAGCTCGGCACATTCAGGGCGCGCCCGTAAATGCCTATGTGGTCCGGGTTGTTCACATCCTTGATGACAATGTCCAGACGGTAGAGGCCGGGCATCAGGGGCAGCGCCTTCCAATAGACCGATTGGTGGTCAAGCGACTTTTCAAGCAGTTCGGACGGCTGTTCGACCTCGACCGTATCCTCGAAGGTCTGCACCGTCTTGCCTGTAATGGTGGTGACCTTGCCTAGAATGTTCACCACGCCCCTGGCCACGCCGTCCTTGGTGAGAAAGGTGATGTCGCGATTCTTCATCTGCAGCGTGACCGGGACCAGATCCGTGCTTTCGGTCACCTTCATGAAGTCCGTGCGGACATCGAACGGGAAGACCGGGCCGGTCAGCAGCTTGTGCTCTGACATGAAGGCGTCCAGATCTTTGAACTTGATTGGAGGAGGCGCGAAGATTTTGGCGGCCAGTTCAATGCGGTCGAACTGTTTAGATTCCTGTCCCTGAGACATCGGACCTGTGCCCAAAGATTCCAGGCCGCCTTTGAAGCGGTCGGCCTTCTTGGCCTGGCCCATCTCCTCATACTGCGTGGCCCCGGCGCCGGGGACGTGCAACAGCGCGTCCTTTTCGCTTCGGTCGATGGTGAAGTGGTAGTCGCCGCACTGGCAGCTATCCACAAACTCGAGATCGATGTTCTCGCCGATGCCCTCAATATACCGGTAGTGCCAGGTCTCGAAGGGGAACGTCGAGGTCTCGCCGCCGCCTTCTTCCATGGGACGCTGGTAGCTGCCGCCGGAGGGGTGAGAATCGATGGAGTCGGGCGCGCCGAAGGATATGTAGATGTGGCCGCGGTCCGTCTTCCAGCCGGGCTTGCCGGCCGCGTAGTGCTCGTTGGCGTATGCGATACGCCGGTAATGCTCTTCGCGGAATTCGTTCTCCGGCGAATCCGGATTGGGATTGCGCCGCAGCCAGAAGTTTTCGATGAAGGCGTCACGCTCCTCGTCGTTCGAGAGAGTCTTGAATGCCTTGCGCTCCTCGTCGGAGATGATGTAGGACACATCCTGATCCAGCCAGGTCTTGTATGCTCCGTGAATCTCAATTCTGAGGTTCCTTTGGGAAGCGATCTTCTCCTTGTCGGAGCGCTCGCGCTTGAGCGGGTCAACTTCCTGATTCTGGCCATTGGCGGGTTGTGCCTGTGCCGGTGGGTTGTCCGTCTGCTGGGCCGAAAGCCTGACAGATGGCGTGAAAACCAGACCGCAACCCAATGCGATGAAAAGAAGACGATAGCTTTTGAGCGTCATTTGCCTTGAAAACTCCTGCGATTCTTTATTCTACGGGTCCGAACAGGGCAGGGCAAGATTCCGTAGAAGGTAGCTCCCTCATTGGACGCGGAAAAGCCGCCGGGGTAAGCGGAAAAACGCCTTCCATGCAGGGTTAAACTGTTTATGAAAGGGGTTTTGACACCGGCCAGGCAGTTCCTCTGTCCTGGAACCATTAGGGCCTCGTCTGCGCGATTAGGCCGCTTTATTTTGACCAGCCCTGGCGCGCTTTCCCTGCTCCTGGTGCGCGGTGTGCATTTGGGATGCCGCCGGAGAAGAACCCCGCTGCTGCCATCAGGCCCGCTGACAGCCGGCACAAACCATGAAGAAGGCGGCATTTGGTCGGCTGTTGTGAACCGCACCCGCGCTAATTGCGTACACTATTTGAAGAGACTTGGAGCACGTACCTCGCATGAAAAAGATAATTTTGCTAATTCTTGCTGGAGTGGCCGTCGTTGGGCTTGTGGCCTTGTTCATTTACAGGCAGCAGGCTGGCTACACCAAGGTTCTCACCGCCAAAGTCGCGCGCCAGGATCTGGTTACGGTAGTCAGTGGCACCGGCCAGATTAAGCCCCGAACCTTTACCAATCTGGGCGCTACTTCCATGGGCCGCGTCACCCACCTCTTTGTAAAAGAGGGAGACCTGGTGAAGGCCGGCCAGACGGTGGCCAGCATCGAGCATGTACAGCAGGAGGCCGCTGTCTCCGGCCAGCAGGCCGCCATCTCGGCCGCCAAAACCGACATTGACGCCAATATTGCCGCGGAAAAAACCGCGGAAGCCAATGTCGCCAAAGCCAAGGCCGATCTGGAGCAGAAGCGGCTGGATTGGGAACGCGAGCAGCCCCTTTACAAGGCGGGCATCGTGGCCAAGTCGGATTTCGACGCCAAAAAGGCAGCCTACGACACCGACGTAGCCACCGTGGATCAGGCAATCGCTGCGCTGAATCAGGCCAAGGCGCAAACCGATTCTCTGCGCGGGCATTTGAAAACGCAGGTCGCCAGCCTGCGCGCAAACCAGAATGCGCTCGACCTCACCACCGCAGTAGCTCCCTTTGACGGCATTGTGACCAACCTGCCCGTCCGCGAAGGCGAAACGGTGGTGGAAGGCATCGAGGGTTACGAGGGGTCTACGTTGATGACCCTGGCGGACATGAGCGTGATCACCGCCGAAGTGAAGGTGGACGAGACCGACATCGTCAATGTGCAGATTGGCCAGCCGGCCGACGTGACCGTCGACGCTTTGCCCGGCAAGGTCTTCAAAGGCCACGTGACGCTGGTCGGTGACCAGGCTCTACTGCGCTCCACCGGCATGGCCACCTCCACCTCGACCAGCGGCACAGAGGAGGCCAAGGACTTCAAGGTCGTGGTCACGCTCGACAGCCCCACCAGCGACCTGCGCCCCGGGCTCAGCACCACTGCCAAAATCACCACCGCCCACAAGCCCAACGTGCTTTCGCTGCCCATCCAGGCGCTCACTATGGTTGACCCCAAAGCCGACGACGCCAAGAACGGCGTGCAGGCTGCTTCAACATCATCAGCCCCTGCCGTCAAGAGCGTGCCCGTGCAAGGCGTCTATGTGGTAGACAAAGACAAGAGCGGCAAGCTGCGCGCAAAGTTCGTGCCCGTCACCACAGGCATCACCGGCGCCACCGACATCGAGGTGCTCAGCGGCCTCGCCGAAAACCAGGAAATTGTCATCGGCCCCTACAAGACGCTGCGCGGCCTCAAGAGCAACGCGCTGGTCAAGCGGGACACCGCCAAGCCGCCAACGCCGGGCGGAAGCTCCTAAGAAACGCAATAGCTCATGGCTCTGAAGAGGCGTGGCTTTTTCCTCGCCTCTTCAAAGCAGCAACCGCAGCTTGCAAGCAAAGGAAGAAATTCGGATGGCTCTGAACGGCATCAGCGACGATGTGCAACACGCGGCTCCGCCCAACGGCGACATGATCGTCGTCGAAGATCTATGGCGCACCTACGATATGGGCTCGGAGCAACAGGTGAACGCGCTCAGCGGCGTCTCTCTGCGCATCAAGCACAACGAATATGTGGCCATAATGGGTCCGTCCGGCTCCGGCAAATCCACTCTGATGAACCTGATCGGCTGTCTCGACACGCCCTCCAAAGGCCGCTACTGGCTCAACAGCCAATTGGTCAGCGAACTCGACGACGACCAGTTGGCGCGCATCCGCAACAAGGAAATCGGCTTCGTCTTCCAGACTTTCAATCTGCTCTCCCGCGCCACAGCATTGCACAACGTCGAGCTGCCCCTCATCTACAACGGCACGCCCTCCGCCGAGCGCCTCGAGCGCGCCCGAGAGTCGCTCGCCGACGTCGGCCTCGAGTCGCGCATGATGCACAAGCCCAACGAGCTCTCCGGCGGCCAGCGCCAGCGCGTCGCCATCGCCCGCGCCCTGGTCAACCGGCCCTCCATCATCCTCGCCGACGAGCCCACCGGCAACCTAGACTCCAAAACCGGCCTCGAAATCATGGCCCTCTTCGAGACCCTCCACGCCAACGGCAACACCATCGTCCTCGTCACTCACGAGCCCGACATCGCCGAATACGCCAATCGCGTGGTGCATATTCGCGATGGCCAGATTTACTCCGACGAGCCTTCCAAGCGCGCTCGCTGACCGTCTCGAACAAGTCTCCCATCAGGCCCTCCCTCTGAACCGGAAAGACGCCATGTCTTTCCGGTTCATGTTTTTTCTCCTCCCGCCGATGAAAACTTTGTCGGCCTTGAAATCGTTTCTTGGGCTGCGGAGGCGAGGCACGTTGAGAGCCATCGAGAGCGTCGCGCATTACCAGCCTTCCGTCTCCGGTCTCGCGTTTGTCGAGCTGGAATCCCACCATTCCGCGCAGCCCGTCGGTGTCAGCGCCGCATGGCGCAAGCTCCTCATGCAAACTGAAATGGCCGCGCCTCATATTCATCTGGCCGCCATCGAGGGAGAGCACGGCGTCGGCAAGCAGACCCTGGCCCGCTATCTCTTCAGCCGCTCTCCGCTCTCCACCGGCAGCTTTCAGCGGCGCGACGCCCGCGAATGGCTGGTCACTGACGCTGACCCCGCCACACTCACCGGCTTCACCTATCTCGACCGTGTTGACCTGCTCGCGCCTCCGGGCCAGGGCCTTCTGCTTGGCTTTCTCAAGGCGCTCCAGGACCGCCCGCCGGGCCGCTCCGTCCTGCTGGCCTCCTCGCAAACCTCGCTGCGCCAGATGGCCGCGCAAGGCCTCTTGCTGCCCGATCTCGCCTTCCGCCTCACCGCCGTCCGCTTTGCCATTCCACCGCTGCGCCTGCGCCGCGAAGACATCGCCCCGCTCGCCCAGGCTCTCCTTGACCGCATCTGCACGCGCTATCAGCAGCGCCCCGTCCTCATGGCGCCCGGCACTCTCGCCTGCCTCTTGCAACACAATTGGCCGGGAAACGTGCGCGAGCTAGCCGCCGTGCTTGAAACCGCTCTGCTCGAAGCCAGCAACGGAACCATCCGCCCCGACGATCTAGCCCTGCCCACCGGCCTCGAAGCCTCGTCGCCGCTCCAGCCGGCCATGCACAGCGACACCCTCAATCTCGACTCCGTCATTCAGCATCACGTCCAATATGTCCTCGAACTCAACCGCGGCAACAAGCTCCGCGCCGCCCGCCAGCTCGGCATCAGCCGCTCCACCCTCTACCGCATCCTCGCCAACGAAAACATCCTGACGCATTGAGTAAGAATGGCTTGCCATCCTGTGCGATTAATAATGGATTGTCAGAGGGCAAAGAGGCCGGAACTTGAGGCAAAAAACGAACTTTTTCAGTGATTTTCAGAGGTCGAATCTCACCATTTGGGAGAATTCGGGCGAGGAGTTTTTAAAGCGGAGTTGATTCCAAACGGGTTAAAAATAATCTGCAATGTTCTTAGGGGAATTTATACCCCCATGGGGTATAGGGGGGTAGGGGGCGCCTTTTGGGGTGGTACGGACCGGCTCCATCCCTGACAGATTGGGCAGTGGTCTCGGTCCTTTTATCTATATTTCCTAGTTTGCGCCTGCGGTGGGTAATTATCGGCAAGGACTTTCTCCTTCGACATACCCTCCAGCGACGAGGACCTATCCCTTCATCTTTGTGGGCAATAATCACTCACCGGGAATCCCGAATTGCTGCGGGCCCCAACTTAGCTCAGGGCGGCAAGAGTCGAGCGCTCGCACCCTCTCCACCGAAGCCTTCCCATCCAGCCTACGATCTAAGCTCCATGCCCGGTGATATAATCCGCCCAATCCACTTTCCCTTGAATTGCGGTGATTCTATGTCATTGATGCTGACGGATATCCTCTCCTGGAAGAGCATCGTAGCTATTGGAGTGGTCATAGGCGTTGTCGCGGCGATCCTTGATATTGGAGGTTGGTTGCGCAAGTTCATCCGTTTACTGCGGAGAGTGCGCAAAACCACTCAAGTAACCGTCAGCCTGCATATCGACGACGTGGAACTCCGCCAGCAGGAATGCGATCTCCTTCGCGAGTATCTTGAGCTGGTTCAGACTCAGGCTCAGAATGTGCTTGGCAGCTTTCCCGGCATCTTGCACAGCCTTCCCCTTGATAGTATTTTGATCACTCCACGACTTGGCGCAAAACCGGAAGCCCTGCTCAGCCAAGCCGCTCCCCATCCAAAGATCGACTCCGCTAGAATTGATGACCCCGATTTGGACCGGCAACTCGACAACGACAAGATTCTGCCCTGGCCCCAACTCAGGAGTATGGAGACGACCTCTTTCAGGTGATGGGACCGGCTGGCGCCGGGAAATCAACCCTCCTTCGCCATGAAGCCTTTCTATGTGCGGAGGCTCTCCTGAGAGATGGTGTCCGATGGGACAACGCGCATAATTTCATTCCCGTGATCCTGCGCGTCGATCAACTCTACACTCTGTGTATAGTTCAGGGGAAAAACCTCCGGCAAGCCGTCCAGTGGAAGATTGCCGACGCCCTTCAATCCGAAAAGCAGCGCGACGCCAACGAACTGGAAATTCTGGATCGATGCGTAGCCAACGCATGGGATGCTCATGGCATCCGTATGCTCCTGGATGCGCACGAAGAACTTACTTCTGAATCCGAACGTGGACAGGTACTCAAGTTGCTCCAAGATAACCTGGAGGCCGGAGAGTGCCCATTCATACACGTATCCCGGCCCCAGCGCGCCGGACCGATTACCCTGCACAAGACAGCGCGCACCCTCTACCTTGCTCCTTTTGACCCGACCAGGGATATTCCCCTCTTTATAGATAAATGGTTCCATGATATTCCGGAGAAGACTAGCATTCGGGATAACCTCAAGGAGCTTGTTGGCGGAAATAGCCGACTCGCTGGCGTTTGCCGCATCCCGCTCCTGCTGGCTTTCCTCTGCCTAGCCGCCGAGCATGGCGATATTCTGGACGAGCACGGCAGTGTTGTAGAGTTCAGTACGCGAGTTGCGTTGTATCGCTGCCTTCTCAACGGTCTTCTGAAGACCTGGCCTCGTCAATTCAAGCCGACGACAAAGTTTTCCGATCTCAAGGATGAGATACTCCGCCACATAGGATGGTTGCAGCTTTCCCAGCCCCAGACGCTTGTCGGCAGAGAACTTATCAAGGACCTGATCAAGTGGTCTGAGCAGACTTACCGCTGGAATTATGAAAACGTCAAGGCGTTGCTCACCGAACTCACGGGAGCAGATTGCGTACTGCGCCCTCAACTGTCTTCCCTCTCTGGCGAATACCGCTACTTTTTCTTCCATGCCAGCGTTGCAGAATACTACGCCGCGCTGGAGGCGACCGGGGACATCGCAGTACGCGAACAACTCCTTGCTAGCCTCTCAGAAACTCGCTGGTATGGCACATTTGCTATGTTTGTCGCCATGAGTAACAATCCGTCGCCTCTCATCCTCGGAGTGGGAGACTCCACCGCTCTCGATAGTTTGGCTAAGGCCCGTCTGATCGACCAGTGTGTCTCCGAATGCGGCGATCTCCTCGCTTCCGAGGACTTTGCGCAGTGCATCTGGATCGCTCAATCATGTACTCCTCTGCCATGGCACATCATCACAGCCTACGATGCAGTCTGTATCGGACTTGAGCGACTCTCGGACGATGTACACAGTCGCGAAATGCTTACCCTCATCAATGAGATCCGCAATCGAAGCATCACACTGCCGGATGAATTGCGACCTGGGAAAAAGCGATTCCAATATGGACTTCCCAAAACCCTCGCCGCGCTGAATAGTCCTCACGCTATCACCCGCTGGGCAGCCCTTTGGATTCTCGCCGTCGTTTCAGATACAGCGTCTGCCCTCAGGGTAGCCCCTCTGCTCTCTAACCCCAATCCTGCCTTTCGCGGCATGGCTGCATGGCTTCTCAGTCTCCTTGACCACAAAGCATCCTGCGGCGACATCCGAAAACTCTTGCATGATACGGACTGGATGGTTCGCAAGGCCGCTGCCTCTTCCCTTGGACGTCTGGAGGATAGTTTAGCTTTAGACGAACTACTCATTATCGCTCAGAATGACCGAGCAGAGGTCATTCGTTCAGCTGCATGGGCGCTCTCAAGACTCGCCCAATCCAAAAAGGTTCTGCCTGAAAGCCTTCTAAAACTCAAGGACTTCTTTGTGCCGCTAATCGACTCCCCCGATCCGGATATTATCGGGGGCGGCTGCGCGGGAATTGCGGGACTTGTCAAGGCGGGACTCTGCGATCTGCATGACCTCATGCCCCGCATTCAAGCCCTGTTAAGCCACGACGATCCCGATGTAAACCACAGTGCGGCATTTGCCATTGCTGCCCTTGCGGAGCCTGTGGATCTTCCCCTCCTTCAATCCATGGCCGCTGATTCTGACGCGAACCTCAGGGCTAGCGCCGCCTCCGGGTTGAAAAGAATGAAACCCGCCGACAATGCCCCCTTACTGGTCAAGTTACTTACTGATCACGACTCCCGTGTTCAGTGGGTTGCTCTCGGTGTCCTCTATAAACTGTCCGATCAGCCATTGGTAGAGACCGAATTGGCCAGAGCCATCAAAACGGTCGATGAACAAGAAGCGGTTTGTCTCATGCGGGCCCTGGTTGTCCACAAGCGAGATGATTCCAAACCTGCATCTCATATTGAATACCAAGAGCGTGATGCTCTAAAAAGCGAAATTCAAGATTGGGCATCAGGCCATCTCGCCTCCCAGCGGCCGAATGTCTGCGCCTGCGCCCTCAATGTTCTCCAACGAATGCCTGACAATCGCGCTATCGTGCCCTGCCTCAAGCTGATGAACGATGACGACGCTGGCGTCCGCGCAAGTGCTTGTAGACTGGCTGCAGCGTTATCGATTCCCACGCCACTTCGCGCCCCAGTACTGGAGAAGCTGCGCAAACTCCAGAAAAACCCGGACGAGAACGTGCGAGTGGTCAATTCAGCGCAATTCGCAATTCGTGCTCTTTCTAGTCACAAGACATTTAGGGGATAGCCTGTCAGCTCAGATATCGTCTTTGAGAACTGCAGTACAGCCTCACGAGCTACAGCCAATCTGTTCTTTGAAAACAGCCGAGCGCGGTAGCAATCTTCTACACTTAATAAAGGGCGATTCGCCCTTTGATTTCACACAGAGGTCCAATTCCATTGAGAAGATTTCCGATTTTCGCTCTGTCCGCTGCTGCCCTTCTCCTGCTTGCTGTAGCTCCCGCGATGCGGGCGCAGAAACTGTCTGCTGTTCCC
>Ga0182014_10007416_pt1 | contig 11502 bp, 9 predicted proteins | sample 612S2DmetaG_FD_120489 | JGI IMG/M metagenome (GOLD analysis project Ga0182014, IMG submission 120489) | Permafrost microbial communities from Stordalen Mire, Sweden - 612S2D metaG | ecosystem: Environmental > Terrestrial > Soil > Wetlands > Permafrost | place: Sweden: Stordalen | collected... | reverse complement strand
CACCGGCGTGTCCGGCCGCGGGGTCGGGCTCGACGCCGTTCGCGCCAGTCTCAATGCGGTGCGCGGGCGCATCGAGGTCCGATCCGACCCCGGGATGGGCACGGAGTTCCGGATCGCGGTGCCGATCACGATGGCGACACTCCGCTGCCTGGTCATCAATGCGGGCGGGCAGGCCTTCGCCATCCCGCTCCATTCGGTCCGCGCAGTGCTGCCGCCACAGGGCTCGGCGATGGTGGGTGGGCGGGCCATGACCATGCTGGACGGCCGTCCGGTGCCGATCAGCAGCCTCGCCTCAGTGCTCGGCACAGGCAACGGCAGCGAGGGTCCGGCGGTGGTCGTGGCCGGCCTGACCCGGAGCCACGCCTTCACGGTCGACGAGCTCATCGATCAGCGCGACGTCGTCGTCAAGGGCCTCGGTGAGCTGCTTCCCCGGATGCCCGCGGTGGCCGGGGCCGGGGTCCAGCCCGATGGCAGCATCCTCCTCGTGCTCGAGGCCGCAGGTCTGATCGAGCGGGCCCGCCGCATGGACAGCGGTGACCGGTCGCACGAGGCCGCCAGCGGAGGGGGTCACGAGGAGATCGTCCCGCAGCGCGCCGCCTCGATCCTCGTGGTCGATGACGCCCTCACCGTCCGCGAGCTGCAGCGCTCCATCTTCGAGAACGCCGGCTATCGCGTGCGGGTGGCCGTCAACGGCGAGGAGGCTCTGACAGAGATCTCCCATGAGCGTCCCGACCTGGTCCTCACCGATGTTCAGATGCCGAGGATGGACGGCTTCGAGCTGACCGAGGCCATCCGCAAGCAAGCCTCGCTCGCCTCGCTGCCGGTGATCATCCTCACCTCCCGCGGCAGCGACGAGGACCGCCGGCGCGGGCTGGAGTGCGGCGCCGACGGCTACATCGTGAAGAGCGGCTTCGACCAGTCGGCGCTGCTCTCCGCGGTGGAGCGGCTGCTGGGGGCGGATCGGTGACCCAGGCATTCGAAGGTCGCGGGTTGCGGCGGGCCGCCCTGAGTCGCGCGCTCCGGCGTGCCGCCATGGACCGGGCACGGGAGGAGGCCGCCACCCAGCGCGCGCTGAGGAGGGCCTCCATGCACGCCGCCGCCGCCTGCGGCGTCCCGGAAGCCGATTCGCAGCCGAGGTGCGCTCCGTGCTGGTGAAGGACGTCCTCCGGGTGCTGATCATCACCGGGCAGACGGGACCCTGGGCCACGCAGCTCGTGCGCGCCGTCGAGGCCGATCGCGACGCGAGCGTGGTGGGCCAGGTCTCCCACGGCCAGGCCGTCGACCACGTCGGCCGGGATCGCCCCGACATCGTGGGCCTCGACATGTCCGGGCTCTCCAGCAGCAGCCAGGCCGCCGGCCTCGTCCGGGAGATCCTCGCCCTGGCCCCTGTGCCCATCCTTGTCATGGTCCCGTCCGGCCAGCGTCGGGACACGTCCATGGCGGCGGTCGTCGCCGGCGCCGTGGATGTGATGACCTACCCCGCGAAGTGGGACGTCGCGGTCGAGGCCGAGCTGCGCAAGCGCCTCCATGCCCTCGGACACCTCTCGCAGCGCCGCCGCGATCGGCTCCGGCGTCCGGTGATCCGGGAGCTCCGCCCCGCCGTCGCCGGGGGGCGCCCGCACCGGGTCGACGGCGTGGTCGGTCTGGCGGCCTCCACCGGCGGCCCTCCCGCCCTGGCCCGGGTTCTCTCCGGCCTGGGTGGGCTCAACCGTCCGGTCGTCGTCGTCCAGCACCTGCAGTCGGGCTTCGTGGACGGGTTCCTCGGCTGGATGCGCCGGGAGTCCGCGCTCCCGGTCGACCTTGCCGTCGACGGCGCCCAGCTCCGGCCCGGGGTGGTCCTGGTGGCGCCGCCGGGGCTGCATGCCATCGTGCGGCGCGGTCACCGGCTGTCGCTTCTCGACGAGCCCGTGACCCTCCACCGCCCGTCCGCCGACGTCCTCTTCCACAGCATGGCCGACTGCGGTTGCGAGGGCGGGATCGGGGTGATCCTCACGGGGATGGGGGATGACGGGGCGTCCGGCCTGCTCGCGCTGCGGCGGATCGGGGGCACCACCATCGCTCAGGATGAAGAGTCCTCGGCCGTCTACGGCATGCCCAAGGCGGCCCATGACAACGGCGGTGCCGCCCGGGTGCTGCCCCTCTCCGACATCGCCGCCGCGGTGCTCCGCGCCGCCGACGCACCGGTGCCGGCATGACCAACGAGATCCTGCTCGACACCGCCAGCCAGGTCGTGCAACGCAGCCTGGGCCTGCGTCTCGGCCCCGCCCAGCGACACAGGCTCGACTACTGGCTCCACCACACCGCGGAGCAGCGGGGCGTGCCGGACCAGACGATCGTGGAGGAGATCGCCGCCGAAGGGCCGGCGCTCCAGGCCTGCCTCGACGAGCTCACCGTTCAGGAGACCTCCTTCTTCCGCGATCCCGCCCAGGTTGCCGCCTTCCGCCGCGACGTCGTGCCCACCCTGCACTCCCCGCTCACCGTCTGGAGCGCCGGCTGTGCCTGGGGTCACGAGCCCTACACCATCGCCATGGTGCTGGCCGAGAGCGGCATCGCCCAGTGGCGGGTGGTCGCCTCCGACATCTCCTCCCGCGCCCTTCGCCAGGCCGCCACCGGGCGCTACGAGGAGCGGCAGCTCACCGGGCTTGGCGAGGCGGAGCGCAGCCGGTACCTCCGCAAAGCCGGGGACCACTGGGAGATCGTCCCCGAGCTGCGGTCGAAGGTGACGGTCTTCCGGCACAACCTGATCCGCGACCCGGCTCCGGCGCAGGCCGCCGGCGCCGAGGTGGTCTTCTGCCGCAACGTCCTCATCTACTTCGACCGCAGTGACGTGCTGGGCGCCCTGGAACTGATTGCCACCACCATGGACCCGCGCGGCTGGGTCTTCCTCGGCTTCTCGGAATCCCTCTGGCAGGTCACGGAGCGCTTCCACCTGGTCCGGGTCGGCACCGCCTTCGCGTACCGGCAGGCTGGCCCGGCGACGGGAGCCCCGGCGGCCGGGGTGCTTTCCCTCCCCGATCATTCGAACATCTCACCCGGCACCCGCGGGCGGACCAACGCCCCCGTCCGGCCGCCGGCGGGCCTCGACGCCGGTCGCGACAGTCCCGCCCGCGCCGCGACCTACGCCGACGCCCGGGCAGGCTGCCGGCCCCCCGTTCCCGCGGGTGCCAAGCTGGGCTCTGCCCACGCTCCCTCCACGCCCTCCAGCGCGCCCGCGGCGTCCCCGCCGCCACCCGTGGCGGCCGCGACCGACCAGGGCGGTGGCGACCCTTCGATCGCGTCCCTCCTCGCCGAGGGGGAGGCCGGTCTGCAGTCCGGCGACCCGGCCGCCGCCGTGGCCGCGCTCCGGAAGGTTGCCTACCTCGACCCCGATCACGCCATCGCCCACTTCCAGCTCGGTCTGGCCTTTGAGCTCCTGGGCGAATCGCGGCAGGCCCGCCGGGCCTTCAGCGTCGCCCGGGCCGCTCTCAGCCGCAGCTCCGCGGCTGCCGAGGTCGCCCTCGAGGGCTACCAGATCGGCGAGCTGGTCCGCATGATCGACCACCGGCTGACGAGGACATCCGAGCCATGAGAACACTGGTCCACTTCGGGACGGCGGACAGCGAGTGGGCGGTCCCCATCGAACGGGTCCAGGAGGTGCGGCTGCCCTACGGGATCACCCCCCTGCCGGTTCCCAAGGCCGGGATCGCCGGTCTCCTCCGGCACGGGGACGAGATCCTCACCGTGCTCTCCGTGCTCGGCGGTGCCGCCGGGTACGTGCTGGTCCTGGATGGTGGCGGTGAGCGCTTCGGGCTGATCGTTGAGAGTGCGCTCGGCATCCTCCGGGTGGAGGCGAGCGCGATCACCGCCCCGCCCGCCGGTCAGGAGAACCCCGTCGTCTGCGGGGTGATCCGGGCCGAACAGCAGCGGATGGTCCTGCTCCTCGACACGGACGAGCTCGCCAAGGAGCTGCAGTGAACGGCACGATCCTGGTCGCCGACGACTCGATGGTGGTGCGGGCCGTGCTCCGTCGCCAGCTCGAAACTGACGGCCACACCGTCATCGAGGCGGTCAACGGAGAGGACGCCATCGATGCCTGCCGCGAGCACCACCCGGACGTCATCCTCCTCGACGTGGAGATGCCGGTCCTCGACGGTCACGCCACCCTGGCGCGGCTCAAGGCGGATCCTCAGCTCAAGGACATCCCGGTCGTCTTCCTCACCGGGCGGGTCGACACCGCCGACGTGGTCAACGGGTTGCGCCTCGGTGCCCACGACTACCTGCGCAAGCCCTTCGAGGCCAACGAGCTGATGGCGCGGGTGAGCGCCGCACTCCGGACCAAGTGGCTGCAGGACGAGCTGCGCACCCGCAACGCCGAGCTGGATCGGGTGTCGCGCATCGACATGCTGACCAACATCTACAACCGCCGCCATCTCGACGAGCACCTGCGCCAGGTGATCAGCGCGGCCCGCCGCCATGACCGCACCGTCGGGGTGCTGATCGTCGACATCGACCATTTCAAGGAGGTCAACGACGAGCACGGGCACCTCGCCGGTGACGCTGTGCTCCGGGAGGTCGCCGCGCGCCTGCAGCAGGCGATGCGCACCGAGGACGCCCTGGGTCGCTGGGGCGGTGAGGAGTTCCTGGCGGTGCTCACCGACACCCCGCCGGAGGGGGTCCGGGTCATGGCCGAGCGGCTGCGCCAGGTGATCGCCGCGGCGCCCTTCACCCTCGACGACGGCAGCCGGATCCGGGTCACCGTCAGCGTCGGCCACACCAATGGCACCGAGGACGCCGAGGTCCTGGTCCACCGCGCCGACGACGCCCTCTACGTCGCCAAGGCCGAGGGGCGCAACCGGGTGGCGGCGGCCTGAGGCCCGCCGGCCTCAGCCCCGGTTCGCGGCGGCACGCCGGTACATTCGCTCGTGGGCGTCGAGGGTCGCCTCCAGGTCGAGGTCGCGCTCGGCGTGGCCGCGGCAGGACTGGCGGCTCAATTCATCCGCCCGTCCCACTCCCTCCGCCGCCCCGGCGACGTCGCCCGCTGCGACCAGGATCCCCGTCACCCCCTCGGAAACCACCTCCGGGAGGCCGCCCGGCGGAAGCCCACCACCGGGGTCCCGCAGGCGTTGGCCTCCGCCGCAACCAGGCCGAAGGGCTCGTCCCATTGGGCCGGGCAGAGCACGGCGGCGGAATCCGCCATCGCCATCCACAGGGCCCTTCTCTCCAGCGCGGGCAGGATCTCCACGGCGGAGTCCTCGACGAGTGCATTGACCCGGGCGGCGTACTCGGGATCGTACGCGGGACCGCAGATGAGAAGGCGCCTTCGGGCTGCCCTGGCGATGGCCACTGCCTCCAGCGCGCCCTTCTCGGGCGAGAGCCGGCCGGCGAAGAGCAGGCGGGTGGAGGCGCGGGTCGCACGCCAGGGGATCGTCGCGGTCGGGATCCCGGGACGCAGCACGCCGTCGATGGTGGCGAGCCGGCGCCAGGTACCGGCCTGGGCTTCGGAGACGGCGGCGACCAGCGGGGAGTGGGCGCTGCGCCGAGCGGCCGCCAGGGCGGCGCCGATCCGAGGGTCGACCGGCATGTGCAGGGAGTGGAGCACCGGGGTGGCGAGGCTCGCGGCGTGACGGATCGCCGGGACGTCGAAGGCGTGGTTGTGGACCACGTCGAAGTCGAAGGATCCGACCAGCGCCAGGGTGGCGGCGAAGGCTGCATCGGAGGGAGCGTCGTCGGTGGGCTCGCGGTCCGGGCGGAAGAGGGTCCCGCCGAGCAGCGCGGCGTCGACACCGGTGTCCACCACTCGGACCCCCTCCACCCGGGAGCCGCGGGCGGCGAAGACGGTGACCTCGTGGCCGCGCCCGGTGAGCCCCCGGGCCAGGTCGACGAGGAAGGTCTGCACACCGCCCAGCTGTGGCTCGCGGAATGGGGCGATGAGCGGGGCGACGAGGGCGATGCGCATGCTATCGGGCGTCATTGAACCGCCATCACGGGTTCCCATGGACCGGCATCACGGATTCGAAAGGTCGACTGGGGTGGAATGGGCTCGCTACCGATCTCGGCCCTCCCCCCCGGGTGGTGCCGGCCGCAAATCGCGACCGGCGCCACCCCCAAGGTCCGGGGAAGCGGTCCAGTTCAGAGGAATGGTGAAGAGATTGCCGGCCACGTGGAGGTCCACGGCGGAACGCAGGCCGGCCTCTGGCCGCGCCCGCTCACGCGTCGCCACGGTCGCGGCCCTCGGCGGTCTGGGACTCCTGATCGCCGCCTGTGGCACGACGGCGAGCGCGGCGCCGGGCGGGTACCGCGGAGCCCGGGGCGGCAACCTCACCGACGGGAGCGTGGTCAGCCTCAGCGGGTCGATCCTCGTGCTCAGCACCTCGAACGGTGACGTGACCGTCGACCTCAGAAGCTCGACACCGATCAGCGAGACCGGCACCGGAAGTGTCTCCGACATCACGGTCGGGAGCTGCATCACCGCCACCGGCAGCGAGGCCGGGGGTGCGATCACCGCCAACCGGTTGACGGTCTCACCGGAGGTCAAGGGCGCCTGCCCGGCGACCTCACCCGCGGGCGGGGATGCCGGAGGCTTCCCGGGCGGCCGTCCCAACTTCAGCTTCGCCCCGCGACCCTCCGGCCCGTACACCTCCGACTTCGCCAGCGTCCGGGGGGTGGTCACCGCCGTGAATGCCGGCGCGGTGACCGTCCAGCCCAGCAGCGGCGCCAGCCAGGACATCACGGTTCCCAGCACCGCCACGGTTGCCACGACGACCCCGGGCTCGACCTCTGACCTGGTCTTCGGGACCTGCGTCGCCGCCATCGGCCCCATGAGCTCCTCGGGCACGGTGACCGCCAGCTCCCTGCTCGTCGAGCCGGCCGGCCCGTCTGGCTGCTTCACGGGGGGGAGCGGGTTTGGCGGCTTTGGCGGTGGGGGTTTCGGCGGGTTCGGCGGCTCCGGAGGCGGTGGGGGCGGGATCACCACCACGTCCACCACCAGCTCGTAGCGGCGCAACGCTGTGAGAGGCTGCGCTCGGTGCCCGGCTGCGGGAGACTGATGCCATGCGAATCCTGGTCGCCGAGGACGACCCCGGACTCCGTTCTGTCCTGATCCAGGGCCTGGAGGACAGCGGCTACCAGGTCGACGCCGTCGGTCGAGGCGACGACGCCATCGACCAGCTCAAGTTCTACGAGTACGACGTCGCCGTCATCGACTGGCGGATGCCGGGCGGCGCCGGCATCGACGTGGTCCGCTGGGCACGTCGCAACGAGCGGCCGACGGCGATCCTGATGCTCACCGCCCGGGACACACCGCCGGATCGGGTGGAGGGACTCGACGCCGGCGCCGACGACTATCTGGTCAAGCCCTTCGACTTCTCCGAGCTGCTGGCTCGGATCCGCGCTCTCCAGCGCCGGCCCCGCGGGGTGGACGCGCCGGTGATCACCCGGGGCGGCCTGGCACTCGACCCGCTCCGCCGTGAGGTGAGCGCGGGTGGGCACCCGGTCAACCTGACGACAACCGAGTACAACATCCTCGAGCTGCTGATGCGGCGCTCCCCCGCGGTCGTCGACCGCAAGGCGATCGCCGAGCACGGCTGGCGAGACGAGACGGACGCTCTCGGCTCCAACGCCATCGACGTCCAGCTCAGCCGGCTCCGGGCCAAGCTGCCGACCGCCGGCATCCGGATCGTGACGGTGCGGGGCGCGGGATACCGGCTCGAGGAGGCGGGGTGAGCTCCGGACCCCTCGCACGGATCGGCCGCGCCCTCGATCGGCTCTCCGGCGGGACCGCCTCCGGCACCGGCGACTCGGGAAGGGATGCGCTGCGCCGGGTGCGGGTGGCGGCCACCCGGGTGGCCCTGACCAGCACCGCCATCGTCGCCGCCGTCTACCTGGTGACCGCGGTGGTGGTGCTCCTCATCGTCAGCGCACGGGAGGGCTCGCAGGTCGACGCCCAGCTGAGCCGGGCCCTCGCCACCTCCACCGCCGGCGGAACCCCGCAAGCCGGCGCGGCATCGAGCTCTCCGCTCTGGTACTGGTTCGTCGCCGCCGACGGGACCGAGATCGTCTGCGATCCCCAGGCTCAGCTCCAGGCATGCACGGTCCCGACCTCCACCGGCAACGAGCTGCCGGCGTCCGCCCAGTCCGTCGGGACCGCTCCCGAGACCGTCCCCATCGGAGGCGACGACTTCCGGGTGATCGGCACCGACCTCAACCCGCCGCTGCATTTCGAGGCCCAGATCGCCGTCGACCCCGTCACCGAGCTGCCCATCTACGAGCCGTTCACGCTCGTGCGCATGGTCATCGGCCAGTCGCTGAGCGGGGTCGGCTCCGCGGAGGGCAACCTGATCCTGGCCGAGACCATCGTCGGACCGGTCCTCCTGCTCGTCGTCTTCCTCGGTGCGCTCACCATCGGCCGCCGGGTGGCCGCCCCCATCGAGCAGGCCCGGGTCCGTCAGATGGAGTTCACCGCCGACGCCTCCCACGAGCTGCGCACCCCGCTCTCGGTGATCGAGGCCCAGACCTCCCTCGCCCTCGCCCAACCGCGCGAGGTCGCCTGGTACCACGACGCATTCCAGCGGGTGCAGGGGGAGAGCGGCCGCATGCGCCGCCTGGTCGAGGATCTCCTCTGGCTGGCCCGCTTCGACACCACTCGGGACCGCACTCAAGCCGAGCACGTGGATCTCGCCGTCCTCGCCCACATGGCGGCGGACCGGTTCACGGCCGTCGCCGAGGCCAACCGCGTCCGGCTCACGGTCCGGACGCCGCCCGTGCCGCTCGCGGTCCACGCCCCGCCGGACTGGCTGGATCGCCTCCTGGGCGTCCTCCTGGACAATGCCTGCAAGTACGTGCCGGAGGGCGGCAGCATCGACGTCGCCGTGTGGCCGGACGGCAACCGGATCCGCCTTGCGGTCGACGACTCCGGTCCCGGCATCCCCGTCGAGGAACGGGAGCACATCTTTGACCGCTTCCGCCGTGCCACCGACCGGCCCGGCGGAGCCGGGCTCGGGCTCGCCATCGCCAACTCGGTGGTCTCCGCCACCGGAGGTCGCTGGCAGATCGGGGACTCGCCCGCCGGCGGGGCGAGCATGGGGGTGAGCTGGCCTCGATCCCTGAGTGGCGGGCGCGAGCCGGAAGCGGTCCCTGAGCCCTGACCGCAGCTCGGGCCGGGGAGCGCCGGGCGGGGCTCCGGCGGCTTGGGTCGGGGGACGTGGCAGACTGTGGACCGTCAGATGACCACATCAGACACCGAGCCGTCGCCGTCGGGGGTCGCGCGCCTCTGGCTCACCGAGATCACCCACAGCCGGATCGTCGATCGCGCTGGGGAGACCCTCGGGCGAGTCGAGGACGTGATCGTCCGTCTCGGCGCGGGCGGCTACCCGCCCGTGACCGGGCTGATCGGGAAGCTGGCGGGTCGACACCTCTTCGTCCCGCAGGACCGGGTCGGTGAGGTGGCGCAGGGGCGAGTGCAGCTCACCGGCGAGACCCTCAGCCTGCTCCGCTTCGAGCGCCGCCAGGGCGAGGTGCTGCTGCGCAGCGACGTGCTCGGGCGGCGGGTGATCAGCGTGGAGACGGGTCGGCTGATCACCGCCGGGGACATCCAGCTCACCGCCGGGCGTGGCGGGTGGAAGGTGGCTGGGGTCGACTCCGGCGGCCGGAGCCCGCTGCGGAGCGTGCTCCCCCCAACCTTCAACGCCCCGCGCCACCACCCTCGCGACTTCGTCGATTGGGCTCAGGTCGAGCCCTTTGTGGGTCACGTCCCCAGCTCCCGGCTGCTCATGCCCATCCGCCGGCTGCGTCGGCTCCACCCCGCCGAGATCGCCGATATCGTCGAGAGCGCTTCGCACGAGGAGGGGGAGGAGATCATCACCGCCGTCCATGCCGATCCCGAGCTGGAGGCGGACGTCTTCGAGGAGCTCAACACGGAGCACCAGGTCGAGTTCCTCCACTCGCGCTCTGACGCCGAGGCGGCCATGGTGCTGGCCGGCATGGGCACGGACGACGCCGCCGACCTGATCACCGAGCTGGACCAGGCGCGTCGCGCCGCCATCCTCGCCCTCCTCCCCCCCGCCAAACAGGCCAAGGTGCGGGCCCTGCTCAGCTACAGCCCGGAGAGCGCGGGCGGGCTGATGAGCCCGGACTTCGTGGCCGTGGCCGAGGCGGCGACCGTGACCGAGGCGCTCGCAGCCGTGAAGACCGCCGGTCTCTCGCCCCAGGTGCTCGCCGACGTCTTCGTCACCGACGCCTCGGGTCGCCTGGTCGGGGCCGTCCCGCTGGTGAGCCTGATCCAGGCCCGGGGCAACGGCGGGGTCGCCAAACTGGTGCAGCGTGGCGACACCGCGCTCGAGTCGGGCGACGACCTCCCCGAGGTGGCGCGACTGATGACCGACTTCAACCTGAGCGTGGCCCCAGTCGTGGACGACGGCCGCCGCATCATCGGGGTCATCTCCGTGGATGACGTGCTGGAGGCGATGCTCCCCGACTCCTGGCGCCGCCGCTCCGAGGCCGACCACGGCTGATGCGGAAGATTAACGGTCGCTGATCCCGCCGGGCCCGGGTCGGGAGGCTCGCAGCCCCCTGATAGACTGGCGCCCGCAGTCAACAGCCAGAGGTGCCCATGGAAGACGGCGATAGTAGGCGGTCCGGGGTTCCACCGACGTCATCTGCGACGTCGTGGTGCGCCGGCGCAATGAGGCACGTTAGCCCAGGGGTCTGACATCGTCGTGACCTCCTGAGCGGCGGGCCCGCTCAGTTGTGCTGTCCCATCGGGCAGCGGGAGGTCCGGCTTGGTCGACGAGAGGCACCGCAGCGCGGGGAAGGCGCGAAGCAGCGCGGTCCTCGACGACGCTCACCTCGGCGACATCAAGGGTGCCTTCGGCACCATCCACGAGCAGGAGCACGGCACCCGGCGGACCTGGCGGCGCAGGCTGCTCGCGCTGGCCGTGATCATGGGCCCGGGGCTGATCGTCATGGTCGGCGACAACGACGCCGGCGGCGTCGCGACATATGCCCAGGCCGGGCAGAACTACGGCACCAGCCTGCTCTGGGTGCTGGTCCTGCTGATCCCGGTGCTCATCGTCAACCAGGAGATGGTGGTGCGCCTCGGTGCGGTCACCGGGGTCGGGCACGGGCGGCTGATCTTTGAGCGCTTCGGGAAGTTCTGGGGGTGGTTCTCGGTCGGCGACCTCTTCCTCCTCAACTTCCTCACCATCACCACGGAGTTCATCGGCATCGGCCTCGGCGCCGCCTACTTTGGGGTGAGCCCGTACATCGCCGTCCCCATCGGCGCCCTCTTCCTGATCGGCATCACCGTGACCGGCAAGTTCTCGACCTGGGAACGGATGATGTTCGTCATCCTGGGGGGCAACGCGCTGGTCATCCCCCTGGTGGTGCTCGCCCATCCCACCCTCGGTCCGGTCCTGCAGGGTTTCCTGATCCCGGGCATCCAGGGTGGGCTGAGCTCCAATGGCGCCCTGCTCATCGTCGCCATCGTGGGCACGACGGTGGCACCGTGGCAGCTCTTCTTCCAGCAGT